>ERZ506995.808-NODE-808-length-11408-cov-4.201356_pt1 | contig 11408 bp, 7 predicted proteins | sample MGYA00512883_ERZ506995 | MGnify/ENA metagenome assembly ERZ506995
CTAAAAGCGCGAGCGGAGGGGACGGTTTGTTTACAAACCCGCGAATAGTCGCCCGGAGCCAGCGTTAGGCCGCGTCTTTCAGCCTTTTTTGTCGGCGGGTCGGTTTTTGCGCCGCTTTTTGCCGACCAAAAAGCGGCAAAGAACAGCAGTCGAAGACTGTGTTTGCTACCTTTTGCCATCAAAAGGTAGCTATACCCCGCGGCAACCGCCGCGGTTCTGGCTCCCGGACGGTCAAAAAGCGCCGACAGCCCCTGCGGTCCGCACCGCACGACGACAAGCGATCCGCAAAAAAAATTTGGCATTGCGCCCGTCTTGCACTATCTTTGTCTTCATCTTATGAACGGTCTGAAAATAACGATATGCGCCCTGCTGCTCGCAGCGGCAGGCGCCTGCAACCGGACCCAGGGTCCGGCGGTGGAAGTGGAGGACGCAGAGGAGCCTCACAACATGCTCTACGGCATCAATGCCGACGATTACCGCACCGAGACCGGGGAGGTCGGAAGCGGCGAAACGCTGGGGAAAATACTCAACGGATTCGGCGTGTCGGCCCTCGCGGTCGACCGGCTGGACAAAGCCTCGAAGGAGGTGTTCCCGCTGCGCAATATCCGCGCCGGGCACAAGTACACGGCCTTTATCCACGAGGATTCGCTCTACGCACCCCATCTCGACTACCTCGCCTATGAAATATCGGTCACCGACTACGTGGTCTTCGGATTCCACGACGACTCGGTCTCCGTGCGCAAGGACGCCAAGGCCTACACGCTGCGCCGCACGAAGAAAAGCGCCGTGATCAACTCCTCGCTCTGGGGCGCGATCATGGAGCAGCAGCTGCCCTACGCTCTGGCCGCCGAACTGGAGGACATCTACCAGTGGACGGTGGATTTCTTCGGCATCCAGAAGGGCGACGACTTCACGGTGATCTACGACGAGCGGTTCATCGACGACACGGTGTCGGTGGGCATCGGGCGCATCTGGGGCGCGAAGTTCTCGCAGGGCGGCAAGGAGTATTACGCCATCCCGTTCCGTCAGGGCGGTAAAATCCAGTACTGGGAGGCGGACGGCGCGAGCCTGCGCAAGCAGATGCTCAAGGCCCCGCTGAAATACTCGCGCATCAGTTCGAAATTCTCCTACGCCCGCAAACACCCGATCTACAAGGTCTACCGCCCGCACACGGGCGTCGACTACGCCGCGCCGAAAGGTACGCCCGTACACGCCGTGGCCGACGGCACGGTGACCTTCAAAGGCTGGGGCGGCGGAGGCGGCAACACGCTCAAGATCAAGCACGCCGGCAACCTGATGACGGGCTATCTCCACTTGAGCGGCTATGCTAAGGGCATCGTCAAAGGTTCGCGCGTGTCGCAGGGTCAGCTGATCGGCTACGTCGGTTCAACGGGCGCATCGACCGGCCCGCACCTCGATTACCGCGTCTGGAAGAACGGCACGCCGATCGACCCGCTGAAGATTCCGTCGGAACCCGCCGAGCCGATCGCCAGGGAGAACCGCGCGCTGTTCGAATTCGTCCGCGACCGCATCACGGCTGAACTCAACGGCGAAGTCAGCCCCGAGGAGCAGATCACGCAGCTCGATTCGCTCGTCCTGCCCGCAACCGTACAAGCACCCGACAAACAATAAAACGACAGGCCTATGGAACGCACGGGAGTCATCATCGTAGCAGGGGGCAGCGGAAGCCGCGCAGGCGGCGCACGGCCCAAGCAGTTCCGGTTTCTGGGCGGCATGCCCGTACTGGCGCGCACGCTCAACACGTTCGCCGCGGCGCTGCCCGGCGCGGAGATCGTGGCGGTACTTCCCGAACAGCACATCGGGTTCTGGAAAAACCTCTCGGCGCGTTTCGATGTCGCCGAACACAAAATCGCCGCGGGAGGCGCGGAGCGGTTCCACTCGGTGAGGAACGGATTGGCCGCGCTGACGTCCGACCCCGGGCTGATCGCCGTGCAGGACGGCGTGCGCCCGCTGGGGAGCGTCGCGATGATCCGCCGTGTGGCCGAAGCCGCCGCAAAACACGGGGCTGCGATTCCGGTCGTGGAGCCGGTGGATTCGTTCCGCGAAACGGAGGGGGAACCCGACGCGGAGGGCGTCGTACCCTCGCGGATCGTCGATCGGCGCCGGCTGCGCATCGTGCAGACCCCGCAAATCTTCCGCGCAGAGGTCCTGCGCCGCGCCTACGAGAGCGAATACCGCGCGGAGTTCACCGACGACGCTTCGGTGGTCGAGGCCGTCGGACAGGCGGTCTGCCTGGCGGAGGGCGAGCGCGAAAACCTCAAACTCACGACCCCCGGGGATTTCGTCATCGCCGAAGCGTTGATCGCCGCACGCGAAGAGGCCGAAAACGAAGAAGGGACTACCGATGCAGAGCACGTATAAATACCGCTTCGATCACAGCACGATCTACTGGACGCTGATTTACATCATCGTCTTCGTCCTGCTGGGCGGCCTGCTGTACCACCTGTACGAAGGGGGGTACCTCTCGGCGTGGTTCACCTCGTTCATCGTGGCGCTGGTGGCCCTGATGTCGCTGTCGATTCCCCGCAAGATCGTCGTGTCGGACGAGACGGTCGAAGTGCGCTGTCTGCTGGACATCACCGAAATACGCCGCGACGAAATCGCCTCGGTGCGCCGGGTGGACCCCAAACGCATGAAATGGTTTCTGCCGATCTTCGGCGGATGCGGATTCTTCGGTTACTACGGCCACTTCATCGACCTGCGCCGGTTCGACCGCGTGCGGCTCTACGCCTCGGAGTGGCGGAATTTCGTCGAAATCACGGACATCTACGAAGACCGGCTCTACGTCTCGTGCGCCGATGCCGACCGGCTGGTGGCCGAACTCACTCCGCCGGGCGGAAACCGCCCCGACGAAGATGCCGAGGAGGAGGCGTAAGCGGCAGCCAATTTGCATACCCATTATTCACCTTATAAAACGAGTAAAAGATGAAAAAGTATCGTTGTGTAGTCTGCGAGTGGATCTACGATCCCGCAGTCGGCGATCCCGACGGAGGCATCGCCCCCGGAACGCCGTTCGAGGAGATTCCCGACGACTGGGCATGCCCGGTTTGCGGCGTCGACAAGAGCAATTTCGAAGAGGTCGAGGAATAGGCCCCGCTTCGGAGAAACGGAAGATGCGCCCCGGAAGGGAGCGCATCTTTTCGTTAACAAACCCGCAATTTCCCGCCCCCTGCCTTTCGCACGGACGCCGGCAGGCCGGTTCATAACCGATCCACCAGGGGACGGCAAGGCCGGAAAAAGACGGGAGCAGCGACATTGCGGCGTTCGGAGCCGCGCAACAAGTCCGGGGAGAGGGCCTTCCGAACGATGAATGCGCGGTTCTTCATTATCGGATGGAATTCAGCAGGTCCGTTTTCCCGTCGTTTACGAGCTTGAGAATCAGCTCCCCGAAGAGGGTGTTCTGCCAGGCGAACCACGCGCGGGTGAAGTTCGCGGCATCGTGCCTCGAAAAACTTTCGTGCATGAATCCCGTTCCGGCATCGGTGGTGATCAGCTGACAGATGCAGTCGCGGATCTCTTCGTCGTCGGTCGCCGTGAAGGCCCGCATCATAATGCTCATGGGCCAGATCATCTCCACGCCGATATGGGGTCCTCCGATACCCTCTCCGGCAGCTCCGCGCCAGAAATAGGGATTTTCCGTGCTCCACACGAACCGGCGCGTGTTTTCGTAAATCGGGTCCGTGCGCTCCACGTCGCCCAGATAGGGCATTGCCAGCAGCGATGGCACATTGGCATCGTCCATTAGGAAGCAGCCTCCGAATCCGTCCACCTCGAAGGCGTAGATCTTCCCGAACTCCGGATGCTCGACCACCGCGTATTTCTGCAATGCCTCTTCCACCTCTCCGGCCAGCGCCGTGCACTCCGCGGCCAGCTCCCGCTCGCCGTTCACCGCCGTCAGGATCTCGGCGGCCTTCCTTAGCGACGTGACGGCCATAAAGTTCGACGGGATGAGGAACCCGAAGGTCGTGGCGTCGTCCGAAGGACGGAACGCCGAGACGATCAGCCCCACGGGTTTCACGGGGTTGCCGCGCCCCACATGGCAGCGGGTATCCAGCTGGCGGTCGGTCGTGCGCAGGAAGATGTAATCGCCCGGCCCCTCCTTCATCTGCTGTTCTTTCAAAGTCTTTACAATATTGCGCATCGCAGAGATCCACTCCCCGTCGAAGACCGACGTGTCGCCCGTGGTTTTCCAGTAATGGTGCGCAAGGCGCAGAGGATAGCAATGGGAATCGATCTCCCATTTGCGCTCGAAGACCATCGGGTCGGCCTGCGGAAAATCCGTCTTGTTGTGCGCCCCCGTCGGCGCAACGTTGAAGGCGTTGGCATAGGGGTCGATGTTGATCAGCTTCAGCTGGCGGCGGATCACCCCCGCGATCATCTTCTGCAACGCCGGGTCCTCCTTACACAGCTGCACGTAGGGCCACACCTGCGCCCCCGAGTCGCGGAGCCACATGGCCGGAATGTCGCCCGTGTAGACGTAGGTATCGGGATTGCCCGCCTCGTCCTCGCCGTAGTGTACGGTGGTGTCGAGCGTGTTGGGGAAGCAGTTGGCGAACATCCACCGCAGGCGTTCGTTGGTCAGAAGACCGCACACGCGGGCGATCTCCCCTTCCACTGCTTCCGACTTAAAAAGCCGCTGCTCCTCCGCGGGCCGCTGGTCGGCGTACGCCTCCGGTTCGTCCGGACAGTACCACACCTTCTCTTCGGCCCCCATTTCGAAGCGCAGCTCCCCGCCCTTCATCAGGTCGGCATGACCGATCCAAGGCTTTGTGTAGGGTTGGCCATTGAGCCACACCCGCTGGATATATTTGTTCGCAGCGGAGTTGTTCTCGGCCGTGATCGTGAACACACCGCTCGGGACCTTCACTTCGGCCCGGTCGAAGAGCGGTGATCCGAACCAGTAGCGTCCGCCCGCAGGCTCGGCCTCGTACATTCCCAGCGACGAGAGGACGTACCATGCCGACATCTGCCCCACGTCCTCGTTGCCCGATAATCCGTCCGGCCGGTCGTGGTAGAGCGTCGTGAGCACCTCGCGGACCTTGTCGGCCGTCTTCCACGGCTGCCCCAGCATCGTATAGAGGTACAAAATATGGTGGCTCGGTTCGTTGCCGTGGGCGTATTGCCCGATCAGCCCCGAGATGTCGGGCGAGGTCTCGCCGCCTTCGATGACCGAACTTACCGTAAAGAGCGAATCCAGCTTTTCAATCATCTTCGCACGCGAGCCGAACAGCCCTTCGAGGCCCTTGACATCGTGCGGAGCCAGCCAGGTGTACTGCCAGGCGTTGCCCTCGCAGTAGTCGTCGGCGCGGTGCGTCGAGGCGAACGCATTGAAGGGCGTCCTCCAGCCCTTCCGCGAATCCCGGCCCCGCATGAAGCGCGTCGCAGGGTCGAAATAGTTGCGGTAGCTATGGCTGCGCTCCTCGAAATACTTCGCATCCTCCGCCTTGCCCAGCGTCTCGGCGGCACGCGCCGCCGCGCCGTCGGCCAAAGCGTACTCCATGTCATAGGCTACGGCCTCGTTGAACATCTCGCACGGGATGTAGCCGTACTCCATGCGCAGGCCGTTGCCCCGGTCGGGATTCATGGCCGTCTTACGGATCGCCTCGAAAGCCTTTTCGCGGTCGAAGCCCCCGATGCCCTTCACGATGGCGTCCGCCACCGCTACGATGCCCGGGTTGCCAACCATGCAGTCGGTCTCGTTGCCCCACAGATGCCACACCGGCAGGCGGCCCTGCTCGTCGGCGATATGCAGCATCGTCTGCACGATGTCGGCCATCTTCTCGGGATGCAGCACCGTCATCAGCGGCATCGCCGCCCGGTAGGTGTCCCACAGCGAGAAGGTCGTATAGTTCGTGAAATCGGCGTTGCGGTGGATCGCATGGTCCGAACCGTAGTAGTCGCCGTTCACGTCGCAGAAGAGCGACGGAGCCACCATCGTATGATACAGCGCCGTATAGAAGATGCGCTTCGACGTTTCATCCTCCGTCTCGATCTTCACCTTCGACAGTTCATCGTTCCACGCCTTGTCGGCAGCGGCCGCCGTAGCGTCGAAATCCCATCCGGGGAGTTCCGCCGCAAGGTTTTCCCGAGCGCCCTCCACGCTTACGGGCGATAAAGCGACTTTCAGCGACACTTGTTCCCCGTCGGTTGTACGGAACGAAGCCCGGGCGTAGTTATCGCCGATGGTTTCGAATTTTTCGAAGGGTTTCGAGAACTCCGCGGCGAAGTAGACTCGCTGGTCTTTGGCCCAGCCCGTCGAGTGGCGCCAGCCCGTCACCGTCCGGTCGCCCTCCTTTGCGAGATGCGTCTCCGTGGCCTTGTCCCAGCAGCCGCCGTTTTCCAGGTCGAAGACCACGGCTGCGGCGTCCGACGCCGGGAAGGTGTAGCGGTGCAGACCCACGCGCGCCGTGGCCGTCAGCTCGGCCCGAATGCCGTAGCGCGTCAGAGGGACCGAATAGTAGCCCGGCCGGGCAATTTCTTGGGTCCGGTCGGCATAGGACCAAAGACCCGATGTCGGATCATCCTCCGTGCCCCGGGCGTAGGTCACATTGCCCGTGACGGGCATGACCGTCACGTCGAACAGGTCGCCGATGCCCGTGCCGCTCAAATGCGTGTGCGAGAAGCCGATCACCGTCGAATCGCTCGCATGGTAGCCCGAGCACCAGTCCCACGTCTGCGGAATGCTCGTCGGACCCACCTGCACCAGGCCGAAGGGGACGTTGGCACCCACGAAGACGTGCCCGTGGCCGCCTGTGCCGATCTTCGGATCGACATGGCGCGTGTAATTCTCCTCCGCGGCAGGCTGCGTGCACGCGCCCAGCAGGGCCGCGGCGAATAAGAATCCCGTAAGTTTCATCTATTTTCCAGTTTGAAGTTCAAAAGTAAGTTTTCCGCCCTTGAGCAATTCATCGTGCAAGATACGATAATTTTTCAACGGTTTATCGCCAAGCGTCATCCGGTCGATATACCCTTCGCCGCGTTTTTCGATCACCAGCGTTCCCCGCTCCGTGTCGATCTCCACACGGTCGAACGTCGGGGACGTCAGCGTGTAGTACGGCTCGCCCGGGCAGTCGGGGTAGAGGCCCAGCATCGTGAAGACAGCCCACGCCGACATCGTCCCCGTGTCGTCGTTGCCCGGGATGCCGTCGGGGGCGGTGGTAAAGTATCGCTCCAACAGCCGCCGGGTTTCCCGCTGCGTGCGCCACTCCTCGCCCCGGAAGCGGCTGAAAAGATACGCATAGGCGATGTCGGGTTCGTTCGCAGGGTCGTAAAGTCCCTCGTCGAAGACCATTTGCAGTTTGTCGATGAATTTGCGTCGCCCGCCCATCAGCTTCGCAAGCCCCTCCACGTCGTGCGGAACGTAGAACGTATAGTTCCACGCACTCCCCTCGTGGAAGCCCGGAGCCGCCGTGAAGTTCTCGCCCGCCTTCGGGTCGAAGGGGCTTAAAAAAGTTCCGTCGGGATGGAGCGGACGCAAAGTCCCGCTTTCCGGGCTGTAATAGCGTTTGTAGCCCAACGAGCGGGCGCGGAACAGACGCGCGTCGTCCCCCTGTCCGAGCGAGTCGGCAAGCAGCGACAGCGCAGCGTCGGCCATGTAGTACTCCAGCGCGTGCGAGACGGAGGTGTCGCCCGCAAGGTCCTTGGCGTAGAACCCCAGCGGGATATAGCCTTTCTCGATATAGGGGTCGATGTCGGGCCGCATGCGGTTCTGCGCACCGGGCGTCGTGGCAGACTTGCGCATCGCCTCGTAGGCCTTGGCGACATCGAAATCCCGAAGGCCCTTCATCCAGCTGTCGACGATCACCGGGATCGCAGGGTCCCCCTCCATCGTGAAGGTCTCGCGGCCGTAAAGCTCCCATTTCGGAAGCCAACCCCACTCCTCGTACATCCCCGTCATCGAGCGCAGCATCTCCCGCTGACGATCCGGGTAGACAAGCGTCAGCAGCTGGTGCAGGTTGCGGCAGGTGTCCCACAGCGAGAAGACCGTATAACGTTCGCCATCCGTCACGCCCGTCTCGCCCGAACGCTCCATCAGCGGGTATTCGCCGTTCACGTCGCTCACGAGGTTCGGGTGCAGCAGCGCATGGTACAACGCCGTGTAGAACACCCTCTGCTGCTGCTCGGCGCCGCCCTCGACCCGGATTCTGCCCAGAGCCTCGTTCCAGCCCTTGCGGGCCTGTTCCCGGATGGCGTCGAACGGCGCGTCCGCGGCCTGCTCGGCATCGAGGTTTTTGCGCGCGTTCTCCGTAGAGACATACGAAATGCCCATGCGCACCTCCACCTGCTCGCCCGCCGCAAGGCCGTCGAAGGAGAACCAGTAGCCCACGTCGTCGCCCGAAAGTTCGCGCCCGTACTCCGTATAGAGTTTATACCTCCCGTTGTCCGGGGTCCACTCGGCCTCCACGCCCGTCATCTTCCGTTGCTTCTTCCAATAGCCGCCGGCACTCGGAGTCTTCGAAACGCGCAGCACGAAGTACACCGGGAAAACCTTCTGCGCATTGTAGCAGAACGTCCCCAGCAACTTCGTGCCCTCGATCTCCGTGGCGCTCACCCGGCGCACCATTGCGCCCGACTCGTTGGTAAGCCCCTCGCCCAGATTCAACAGGATATGCCCTGTACCTTCCGGAAAGGTGTACCTCTCGGCCGAGGTACGCGCCGTGGCCGTGGCTTCGGCAAGGACGCCGTACTTGTCCAGAAAGACCGAGTAATAGCCCGGAGAGGCCTTTTCGTCCCGGTACGACGTGCCGTACTCCCGGTAATCCACCATCAGAGGGCCCGTCGTGGCCATCGTCAGCAGCGCGCCCAGCTCGGGGCACCCCACGCCGCTCAAGGCGCCGTGCGCGAAGCCCGTGAAGAATTTGTTGTGGTATTCGTAGGGCGTGGACCACCAGCGGGCGTCCTTGTCGTAGACGTTCTCCTCCGACCCCATGACGTTGAACGGAACCACCGACATCATCCCGTGCGGCGTGACCGCACCGGGGTTCGCGGTCCCGAAGTTCGTAGTCCCGATGAACGGGTCGACCCGGTCGGCAGGGGTCTGCGCAGAAGCCGCAGCGCCGAAAACGGCTGCGGCGAGCGCCAGGGTAAGCAGCGTTCGTCGCAGTCGCATCAGAGGATCGAGTTTTGCTTCGTGAAGTCGATGATTTCGGGGATATAGCCGAACGCAAGGCCCGTAACCGTGTCGGCGCATCCGTAGTAGACGGCCACGCGCCCCGTCGCGGGATCGTGCAGCGCAGCGCACGGGAACGTAACGTTCGGAACGTCGCCCATGCATTCGTACGTTTCGCGCGGCGAAATCAGATAGGGACCGCTGCGGGCCGTGACCTTCCACGGCTCCTCCAAATCCAGCAATGCCGAGCCGAAGGCGTAGACATAGCCGTTGCACGAGCGAAGCACCCCGTGGTAGAACAGCAGCCAGCCTTCCGAGGTCTCGATGGGAACGGGGCCCGCGCCGATCTTCATGCACTGCCACGCCGAAACCTCGAACGCCGAGGGAGACATCACATGACGGTGGCGGCCCCAGAACTCCATGTCGGGGCTCTCCGAATAGAAGATGTCCCCGAAGGGCGTGTGACCCGTGTCGCTCGGACGCGACAGCATCGCGAACCGGCCCCCGATCTTGCGCGGAAACAGAACCCCGTTGCGGTTATAGGGAAGAAATGCGTTTTCAAGCTGGTGGAACGTCTCGAAATCATCCGTCCACGCAATGCCGATCGTCGGCCCGTGGTAGCCGTTGCACCACGTAACGTAGTATTTGTCGCCGATCTTCGCAACGCGAGGATCGTAGCCGTAGACCCACTGGCCGATCTCGGCGTCCGCACCCTCCAGCCGGAAGTCGGACTCCTCGATCTCCCACCGAAGGCCGTCGACCGAAAAGCCCACGTGGATGCGCATCCGGCGGTTCGTGTCGTCGCACCGGAAAACGCCCGCATAGTTATATTTTCCTTTTTTGAAGGGAACGACCGCCGAGTTGAAGATCGAATTCGACGTCGAAAGCGCATGACGCCCGATGATCGGGTTCGCGCTGTAACGCCACATCACCTCTTTGGAGCCGGCGGGACGGTCCTCCCACGGCATATCGGGCTGATTCGAGCCCGCAATTTTCAGTGTATCCATATAAATTATTTGTCGTTTGGTTTGTCGTCATAGGTAAAGGGAACCAGCCGGGTGATCACAAAAGCCGGAATGGTGGCGAGCATCACCGCGAGGAAGAAGATCCGGTAGCTCATCAGATCGCTCAAAAAGCCCGAAGCCATGCCCGTGAGCATCACCGAGAGGTTCATAATACCCGAAGCGAAAGCGTAGTGCGCCATCTGGTGACGTCCCGGAGCGACCTGCTGCATCATAAACAGCGTGAGGCCCACGAATCCGAAGCCGTAGCCGAAGTACTCCACGACGATGCCCCCGCCGACGAGCCACATGCTCGAAGGCTGGAACCATGCAAGCAAGGCGTAGACCCCGAACGGCAGGTTGAAGATACAGCACAGCGTGAAAAGAGTGCGCCGCAGACCTCGTCGGGCGATGTAGTAGCCCGCCAAAAGCGAGCCCAGCAGAAACGCCCCCGCGCCGAAAGTCCCGTAGTAAAGGCCGATCTGCTGGTTCGTAAGGCCCAGACCGCCCGAGGCCGTGTCGGCTTTGAGAAACAGCGGAACGATCTTCATCACGAAGCCCTCGCCCAACCGGTACAGGATGATGAAGGCGATATAATACCAGATGTGTTTCTTCGTGAAAAAAGCGCCGATGACCTCGCGCAGGCCCGACAGGCCATCCCGCAGCGAGCGGCCTTCTGAAGCCGAACCGCCTGAAGGAAGCGCGCGGAGATGGTAAAGGCCCAAAGCGACGAGCGTGACGCACAGGAGCAGCAAAACGACCGTCCACGAACGGACATAAGCGTCGAACGATGCGGTCCCCGAGGTGCTGAAACCCTCGTAAAGCCACCCCGCAAGCCACACCAGACCGCCCGTGGCGACCAGTTTCGCAAGGTTGTAGAACGCCCCCTGCCAGCCGATGTATTTCGCCTGGGACGCAGGCGATAGCTCCGACATATAGACTCCGTCGGCCGCAATGTCGTGCGTAGCCCCGCTGAAGGCAACGACCGCAAAGACAGCAACACTGACCGAGAAGAACAGCGGTAGGTGAAGCGACAGGGCCGCGACGCCGAACAGAACGCCGCTCAACAACTGGCTCCCCACGACCCAGAACTTCTTCGTCCGGTAAAGCTCCAAAAAAGGGCTCCACAGAAACTTGATCGTCCATGGCCACATGATCAGAGAGGTCCAGAACGCGATCTGAGCATCCGAGATCCCCAGGTCCTTGTACAGAACCGCAGAAACCATGTTCAGAACCACAAACGGAAGCCCCATCGCAAAGTACAAACTCGGAACCCA
>ERZ506995.815-NODE-815-length-11348-cov-3.207739_pt1 | contig 11348 bp, 8 predicted proteins | sample MGYA00512883_ERZ506995 | MGnify/ENA metagenome assembly ERZ506995
TTCTGCTACAATAGAGCGGAACTTTATTGCTGATCCGGGTCTTCATAGGACACTTATAGGTGATGGAATTGCAACTGCATTCGCAGGAGCTATCGGAGGACCGGCTAATACAACATATGGTGAGAATACAGGAGTACTTGAGCTGTCTAAGGTATATGATCCGAGAGTTATCCGTATTGCGGCTGTTTTTGCTATTGCACTTTCGTTTATTCCAAAGTTTTCGGCTGTAATATCTACTATGCCATCAGCGATTATTGGTGGAGTTTCATTTATGCTTTATGGAATGATTTCAGCAATAGGAGTTAGAAATGTTGTTGAAAACAAGGTAGATCTGACGAAATCAAGAAATCTGATTATTGCAGGTGTTATTTTTGTATGTGGTCTTGGCTTTGGAAATGGACTGACATTTACTGTAGCAGGAACATCAATTACATTGACAGCTTTGGCAATTGCAGCTATCGCAGGAATTTTCTTAAATGCTATTCTGCCGGGAAATGATTACGAGTTTGGAAAGAATCCTGATGGAGATGCAAGCAGGGGTGTGTATATGATGAACACTGACAATGATGAGGAAGAGGAATCATAGAAGTTAATTTGTATTTAGACTGATTTGTTAGTTGTAACAGTAAATAATTTAACAAACATTAAAAAGATATTAATAATATTTTACTTGATAAAGTTATATATATTCTCTACAATAAACTGGTACGGTGTATTTTAATAATTCACTTTACCAGTTTTTTTAAGGGGATTAGATTTAGTGGACAGAAAAAAGATATTTTGGGCGATAGCTTCTGCTTTTATAGCTATCTTAAGCATATGGACTGTTGTCTCACAGAGCAAACATTTTTCGTTTGAAATTCTTATGAGTTTTATCATAAATGCAAATAAAGGCTGGCTTTTTATGAGTTTTGTTTGTACGTTTGGGTTTATTTGGTTTGAAGGCTTTGCTCTGGTACGCATGGCAAGACACTTTGGGTATAAAACCAGCGCGATTGATGGTACTGTGTATGGTGGAGCTGATGTGTATTTTTCGGCTATTACACCATCGGCATCGGGAGGACAGCCAGCCAGTGCGTATTTCATGATAAGGGATGGCATACCGGGCTATGCTGCTACAGTGGCTCTGCTGATTAATCTTGTTATGTATACACTTTCACTTTTAACAATTGGCTTACTATGCATGATTTTTAAGTATCCATTGCTGAAAAATTTCTCAGGTATTTCGCGGATATTTATATGTTTGGGGATTGTGGTGCTGATTTTTCTGGCTCTTGTATTTTATATGCTGCTAAGGAAGGGAAGCATACTATACTCAATTTGTGATAGTCTTATCCGGCTTTTTGAAAAAATACATATAATACGGCATGGTGACAGGCTTCGAATAAAGCTTAAAAATACTATGAAAGAATATCAGGAGTGTTCAAACAGTATCACAGGGCAGACAGGGCTTCTCATCGAGATTTTCTTTTGGAATATAATGCAGAGAGTTTCACAGCTTTTGGTATCGTTTATGATTTTTATGGCAGTAGGCGAAGGCGTAAATAAGGCAGTTGATGTGAGTGTGATACAGTGTTTTGTAGCGATGGGCTCCAATTGTGTGCCGATACCCGGTGCTATGGGCGTGGCCGATTATATTATGATTGATGGGTTTAAACAGCTTGTTGGTAGTAATGCAGCAAATATGGAGCTTTTGTGCAGGGGAATGACATTTTATGGAAGTGTCATAACAAGTGCTGTTATTATTCTTATTGGATATATAATTAGAAAAAAAGTAGCAAAATAGTCTAGTACTTTTGCACAATAATATATTGTTATATTTGTTAAAATGTGTTATTATTCTATAGTAATATATTAGATATTTTTTATGAAGGTATTGGACAATGAGTAGCAATGATAGTACTGCTAAGGAGCAGAGCTTTCTATTTAATGTAAACAAAATATTTCTTGTCATCCATCTGCTGATGCTATTTATGTTTTCATCATTAGGTGTAGATTTGATGGCAGGAGTCAGTCTGATCAGCATATGCTTTTATTTCCTTGCATTCAGTCTGACAAAATCTGAAAAACTGAGCATATATGTTTATAGTGTGGCTGTTGAGATATTGCTTTATATGATACTTGCGGTGGTTTGTCTCGGAATTCAATGTAATTTTCAGCTTTTTTTGATCGATGCAATGTTTTTTCTTTTTTCCATGGATTATGTGGTCCTCAGGAAGAAAAAAAAGAATCATGTTGCCATTCTGCTTTGCTGTGTATATGCTATTGCTCTGATTATTCTTTATATGCTTGATGGCTTTTACGCACCTTTATATAAGTTGGATTCTGTTGTAATTAAGAGTATTTCTATTGCTATGATTTCTGGTGTAGTTTTCTTGATAATAACATGTATGATGTGCCTTTTGCATTTTATGTCTTCCGAGGAGGGGGCAATGGAAAAGCAGGCACAGTTTGATGCGCTGACGGAGCTTCCAAATCGTTTCTATATGATGGCAAAGCTTAAGAATCTTTTTGAGGCTGAGAAGCAGGGGGAATATTTCCTTGCAATGATTGATATTGATGATTTTAAGAAAATTAACGATTCATTCGGACATAATGTAGGAGATGATGCACTTAAGATGCTCGCTCGTACTATCGTAAGCAAGGCTCGAGGTGTTGAGCTTAGCTATTGCAGATGGGGAGGAGAGGAGTTTTTACTTCTTGGTAAATGTGTCGACGGAGAGGTGCCTAAGAATTTTCTCGATGAGCTTCGTGTGGAGATTAATTCAAAATCCTTCTGGACATCTAAGGGCAGCGGAAGGATGACAGTGACCATAGGTGCAGGGAAATATAAAGTGGGGCAGGATTACAAGGAATGGATTAATTTTGTTGACAAACAGCTTTATGTCGGAAAATGCACTGGTAAGAATAAGGTTGTATGCTGAGACATATTTCAAGGCTTTGACATATTTAAATGAGCTGTAATTGTTGCTGGTCACATTGTAAGGCGTGAACAGTCATAATCGCATTGAAATTTATATTGAAATTACAAATTTTAGTTGCATGAAGTCTATAACTGTGATAGAATATTGTCTGTTCGTAAGACGCCGGCATGTCGGAATGGCAGACGATGCAGACTCAAAATCTGTTGGGCGCAAGCCCGTGTGGGTTCAAGTCCCACTGCCGGCACTATTTGCAAAACCCCGTAAATCCAAGATTTTCAGTAAAATCAAGGGTTTGCGGGGTTTTTCTTTACTTGCAATCTTTCAAAAAATTAAAGAAATTAGGGTGCTTTTAAGAAAAATTTGCCCAGAAATTGTACCTAAAAAGGTACCCAAAAATCTGCCATATAGGCTGTAATACCAGATAGTAAACAGGAGCATTATGATGATAAAAAAGATTTATAAAAAATATGAAATTATATTCAATGTTATATTTTTCTCGATTTTCCCGATTGCGGCTTTTTATCTTATGGAGTTCTATGAACATAATCCTTTTGAAGAAGTCAGATTTATGGCGGGATTTTTTAATATTATTTTGTTTGAGCTGATTGCCTGGATTCTTTATTTTATTACGGGCAGGGCAAAGTGGGCGCTTCGTGCAGTCTTTATAGTGGCCATGGTTTTTGGACTGATTAATCATTATGTTATGCTTTTCCGCTCGACTCCTTTTGTTCCGTGGGATATTTTTTCAATTGGTACGGCGACAAGTGTTGCATCCAATTATGATTTCGCACCGACTGCAGGAGTAGTTGTTGTTACAGTTATATTTATAGCTCTTATTATGCTGATGCATTTTGTTGATTTCAGAATTAAGTGGAAATTCAGGTTCAGACTAATTCCGACTGTGCTTGGAATACTTGCGCTGTGTCTGTTTGTGAATGCCCTGCAGGATGAGGATTTCCAGACGGACAATTATCTGTATCCGTTTCTATTTACACCTGCATATATGACAAAGGTGAATGGAATGGCGGTAACCTTTGCGATGGATCTTAAGTTTGTGGCGGTTGATAAGCCTGATGGGTATAGCAGACAGAAGGCAAAGGAACTGCTTGACAGCTATGCCGGTACAAATGATAATACTGTAATTACAGATAAAAGTGATTATCCGAATATTATAGTTGTGATGGATGAGGCATTTTCAGATCTGTCAGTGCTCGGTGGTTTTGATACAAATACAGACTATATGCCGTTTGTACACAGTCTTGAAAAGGGCAATGAAAACACTATAACAGGATATCTGAATACGTCTGTATGCGGTGGAAATACCGCCGATACCGAGTTTGAGTTTCTGACAGGCAATACGATGGCTTTTCTTCCGGTAGGAAGTATTCCTTATCAGCAGTATATAAAGAGCACGACACCTTCCCTTGCAAGCTATTTAAAAAGCATAGGCTACACAACGTATGCACAGCATCCGTACTATGGCAGTGGATGGAACCGGGATACGGTCTATCCTCTTTTGGGATTTGACAATCTTTCGTTTATGCAGGATTATTCTAATCAGAGGTTTGTGCGCAAATATATAAGTGATGAGACATCCTTTGACAAAATTATTGAGACCTATGAGAACAAACCGGATGGTCAGCCGGCATTTATATTCAATGTCACTATGCAAAACCATGGTGGATATACGGATACCTATTACGGCTTTGACAATACGGTGACAGCGGATAAGCTTAATAATTCTGCACTTGACCAGTATCTTTCTTTGATTAAGCTGACAGATGAGGATTTAAAGAGCCTCATTGAATATTTCTCAAATGTGGATGAGAAAACTATAGTGGTATTTTTCGGTGATCATCAGCCAAATGATACTGTGGCGAGCTCTGTTCTTGCAGCAAACGGCATGGACTATAATAATTTATCAAATGAAGAGCTTAAGCTGCGCTATCAGGTGCCGTATGTTATCTGGGCAAATTATGATATTGATGAAGCTGCAGGAAAAGACACGAGCGTTAATTATCTGGCTGCAAACGTACTTAAAGCGGCAGGTGTGCCGACAAATGACTATCAGAGCTTTCTGCTAAAGCTGCAGGAGGAGTATCCAATTATATCAGCGGTACGTACGGATAAAACTGCAGATAAGACATTAGATAAAGCATCAAATAAATCAGACAAGGCAACCGGCAGCAAAAATAAGCAGGCCGATTCGGATATGCTAAACGATTATAAGCTTTTGCAATATTACAGACTGTTTGACTGGGAGGATAAATGATGAATTTTGTTAAAAAGCATCCACTTTTGACAGCGTTTTTAATTCCGTTTTTCATATGTATAATCATCTGTATAGGAAATGGTGTATATCCATTTGGCGATTACTGCCTTTTGCATATGGATTTGTATCACCAGTATCTGCCATTCTTTAATGAGCTGTGGGAGAAGCTAAGAAATGGTGCGAGCCTCATGTATACATGGAATATCGGGCTTGGCAGTGATTTTGTATCGGTATTTGCCTATTATCTGGCGAGTCCGTTAAACTGGCTTGTGGTGCTTTTTCCAAAGAGCCATATTATTGAGTTTATCGAGCTGCTAATCATTTTTAAGATTTCGCTAAGCGGAGCAACATTTTTTTATTTTCTGAAGGAACACTTTGTACTTCTTGGAAAGGATAACAGGTATCACGATAATACATTTGTGCCGGCATTTGTTTTTTCTACGGCATATGCACTTTCCGGCTTTGTAGCTGCGTATAGCTGGGATGTTATGTGGATGGATGTTGTGGCGGTTGCACCGCTTGCGATAGTAGGACTTGAGAAGCTTGTGCGGGACAAAAAGCCGGTGCTTTACTATGTATCACTGGCACTTTGTATATTGTCAAACTATTATCTGAGCATCATGCTTTGCATCTTTTTGGTATTCTGGTTTGCATGGCTTTTCTTTACGCAAAATGGCGGTAAAATGGCTGCAATTGTGAGATTTGCCGTTTACTCGCTTTTGGCTGGAGGCACTGCGATGGTGCTCATCATCCCGGAGCTTATCATTTTAAGCTACAGCGGTTCATCGGGCATTGAGTTTCCAAAGCAGATAGAGTGGTATTTTAATCTCTTATCGGAGGTCGGCAGGATGTGCACTACAGCAAGCGTCTATGAGGGTGCAGAGAACTGGCCGAATCTGTATGCCGGAGCCTTTAGTGTGATGCTTTTGATACTGTTTGTGCTCAACAAAAGGATTAATTGGAAGAAAAAAATAGCTCCAGTATTGTTTGTGTTGTTTTTCATGGCAAGCTTTGCCAATAAACAGCTTGACTTTATATGGCACGGACTGCATTTTCCAGATTCGCTGCCTGGCAGACAGTCGTATCTGTATGCATTTCTTGTATTGACCATAGGCTATGCTACAGTAAGAAAGTGGCGTGGCATAAGACTGTGGCATGTTGGTGTGGCAGTGGTATTTGCATCGGCGCTTATGGCAGTAAGCACGATGTTCGCCGGTGAGGATGTGACAGAGTATTATGCAGTTATCATAAGCATATTGTTTGTTGCTCTGTACGGCATTATGACAGTACTTTTAAAGCTTGCAGCAAGGAAAAACAGAGAGCTTTTGATGGTCATAACATGCGGTATTGCGATTGTGGAGCTGGCTGTCAATATGGCTGTGACAGGACTTGGATGTACCGGCAGAAGCAGCTACAATGCCAATGTGGACGATATGCAAAAGGCACTTAAGCTGGCAAAAGAGGATGCAGCTGACAACGATGTACCATTTTACAGGGTTGAGGATACAGGCCGACTAACTAAAAATGATGACACACGATACGGCTATGCTTCCGGAACACAGTTTTCTTCCCTGATGAATATAAATGTGAGCCATTTTTATCAGGCGCTTTATATGGAGGGGGGCAAGAATTTCTACTGTTATAACGGTGCCACACCTGTCACGTCAGCTATGCTTTCTGTTAGATATATGGTTACAAAATCCATACAGCCACAGAATGAGCTGACTACACTTGTGGGAAAATGCGGAAATCACTATCTGTATCGGAATAACTACACACTTCCGCTTGGTTTTATGATGGATGAGGGAGTGATTGATGCGTGGAAGCCATCCTCGTCATCGAAAATCTATTCGATTAATTCCCTTGGCAGGCTCCTTGGCGCAGCAGATGATATGCTGACCCTGACAGAGTGCACTCAGGACGAAAATCCGGGAACTACGACGCTCACCTTTGACCATGACGGATATTATTATGCGGCATACGATTCGTGCAGCACTGACAGTCTGACCTTCAGCCACGGAGAGTATGAGACCACATACTCGAAGACCACTCACAGGTATCTGTTTGACCTGGGATATGTGAAGGCGGGGGAGACAGTTTCCGTCACAAACACTGATGCCGATGCTGTACGATTTAATGTATACGAGCTTTCCATTGCTGCAGTTGAGAGTGCTTACAATACACTCAATGAGCAGACACTTTCGGTGGATGATTTTTCAGATACACACATAAGCGGACACATAGATGTGAAGGAGGCAGGCAGACTTGTACTTTCTATTCCGAGTGAAAAGGGATGGACTATGAAGGTGGATGGGAAGGATGCAGAGTATGAGGATTTTTCAGATACCTTTGTGAGCATTCATCTGGATGAGGGAGAGCATGAGATAGAGTTTTATTATGAGACACCGGGGCTTAAGGCAGGTGCAGCTATAAGCGCAGGCAGTGTGGGCGTCTTTCTGCTGCTTTTATTATTGCGTCAAATAGTTAAGAGACGTAGCCGTTTAAAGTTTAAAGCGAACAGTGACAGATAGTGAATGCACTGACAGACAACGCATATTGTTCATTTATGCGAAACACAGAATGTTCAAATTGTAATAGTATAATTCAATAATAAAAATAAAACAGGAGATTAACAAAATGAACAAACAAAACAAAAAAATCGCACAGGAAAAAAGAAGAATAGAGAGAGAAAAAGCAGAAAAGAAGGCAAAGGTTGTGAATCTGCTGAAATTCTGGGTGCCGGTAGTGGCAGTCGTTGTGGTAGTCATAGTGCTAATCTGGGCAGTTGCGACATCGGGCGGTTCATCGTCAAAGGGCACTGACGATACGCAAGCTGCATCACAGACCGCGGAATCTCAGGCATCCGAGACACAAAGCAGTGATTCACAGACCAAGGCAGCAACACTTAATACAGAGACTGACACGGTTGCAGAAAACGGAGATAAGGTAAATATTGACTACACCGGATATATGGACGGTGAAAAATTCGAGGGTGGAAGCACTGATGGACAGGGCACAGACCTGGTGCTCGGCTCAGGCAGCTATATAGATGGCTTTGAGGACGGAGTGGTAGGTCACAAGGTGGGAGAAACCTTTGATTTAAACCTGAAATTCCCGGATGATTATAAGTTAAATACAGAACTTGCCGGAAAGGATGTTACGTTTGAGGTGACTCTTAACGGTGTATATAAATAAAGAGGATAACACACATATATGGAAAAATCGTTTGAAGAGGTACTGGTACAGTTTTATGTTGATCAGTACAGGGAGAATGCGAAGAGAAGTACAGGTAAGCCTGTAAAGCTGGCACACTATATTCACAGGCTCAATAGTAAAGCAAAATCAATTAAATATGCGCGATTTTCAAAAAACGAGACAATAGCACTCGACAAGCTGCATCAGGAAATAAAAAGGCTTGCATTGATCACCTACTATTCCAACAATAAGAATGCAAGGCAGATTTTAAATAGAGAAATCCTTCCGCAGCTCGTCAGGGTGGATATGGAGCAGTTTGATGAGAATGAGGCAGAGTATCTCACAGAGGATTTTCTAAAGCTTTTGCGCAAGGAGTATATAGGTGCGATATGTACAAGGAGCATGAAGGCGCTTTACAATGAGTACCGCAGCAAGGAGCTTAGAAGAGAGATTGTCACGCTGGTTCCGGCACGGCCTGAGCTTGAGTTTCCAAAAGCACAGAGCATGAAAAGGCGCTTTATACTTCATATAGGCCCGACTAACAGCGGTAAGACATATCAGGCGCTTGAGAGGCTTAAGCTGGCGCAAAACGGAGTTTATATGGGACCTCTTAGACTTCTGGCACTTGAGGTATATGAGAAGATGAATGATGCAGGCATACCATGCACCATGCTTACAGGCCAGGAGTGTCTTGAGGTAGCTGACAGCAGAATTACAGCATCGACAGTGGAGATGCTTGACTGTGATAAGGAATATGATATCGCAGTGATTGATGAGGCACAGATGGTTGCAGATGATGACAGGGGACATTCGTGGACCAGGGCAATTCTTGGTACACTTGCAGGAGAGATTCATATATGCATGAGTCCGGTGGCAAAGGATGTAGTCATTCATCTGATTAATCTGTGCCATGACGAGTATGAGATAAGGGAGTATGAGAGAAAGACTGCGCTAAAGCTGGAGGACAAGCCTTTTTCATTTCCGCAGGATGTGAAGGAGGGCGATGCCTTTATCGTATTTTCAAAGAAGTCGGTACTCAATATAGCAGGGCGTCTGGAGGAAAACGGCATAAAGCCAAGTGTCATATACGGAAGTCTGCCACCGGAAATAAGGCGCAGGCAGATGACGCTTTTTAATGAGAAAAAGACACAGGTTGTCGTGTCAACAGATGCGATAGGAATGGGACTCAATCTGCCGGTCAGAAGAATTGTATTTCTGGAGGTGGAAAAGTTTGATGGAGTATCAAGACGTCCGCTTGTCATCTCTGAGATAAAACAGATAGCGGGCCGTGCAGGCAGATTTGGTCTGTATGATACAGGCTATGTGACAGCTTTGGGACAAAAGAATCTGAATTATCTGAAGAATACGCTAAATATACCGGAGCAGGATATTGATATAGTAAGTCTTGGCTTTCCACAGGTGCTCCTTACAATGGATGCGCCGCTTGATGCGATAATTAAGCTCTGGCATGAGGCAAAGCCATCAGCACCGTTTAGGAAAATCAATGTCGATGAGATATTGTTTTTGTATGGATATGCGTATAAGGAGCGATACTTTATCGCAGATTTTGATGACAAATATCTGCTTTATAAGATGATTACATGTCCTATAGATATAAAGGACAGGGAGCTTGTCAGACAATGGCTGCGCTACTGCATGTCGTATACATCTGATATCTCTCTCGACAAGCCTGATAAGCATTCAAAGTATCAGGGACTCATGAAATACGAATCCTATTACAAAAAGCTTGATTTGTACTATCAGTTTTCAGTCCGCATGGGCAAAATTGTGGATGAGGACTGGCTTGAAAACGAGCGCGACAAAACACAGGCAAAGATTATGCAGCTTCTATCAAAGAGCAAGGATGAGTATATTATCAGATGCCGGTATTGCGGCAGAATACTTCCGATTGGAAATTCACGCAATATATGCAGAGATTGCTACAGCATGATACGCAGGTAGCAGCCGGTTTATATTTTACGGTCAAGTCGTTGAATTTAGTTGTCCAATGTGGCATAATAGAAATAAGACCAAAATATGAATGGAGGAAGTTTTTATGGCAAACAATGAGTTACAGATTGCCGGCTCACAAGGGGAGCTTAGAATCCGTCCTTACGAGCACCACGCAAAGTATTATGAAACAGATCAGATGGGTATAATCCACCATTCAAACTATGTCAAGTGGATGGAAGAAGCAAGACTTGATTTGATGGATCAGATAGGACTCAACTACAGGCAGATGGAGGATATGGAAATCATAAGTCCGGTGCTGTCGATATCGGTAGAGTATCACAGTATGGTACATTTCGATGATACGGTCGTCATCTACACAAAGCTGCTTAAGTATAACGGAATCAAGATGGAGCTTGAGTATGTCATGAAGGACAAAGAGACAGGCGAGCTTCGCACCACTGCAAAAAGCAGCCATTGCTTTTTGAACAAATCCGGCAAACCAATCTCATTAAAGAGAATGTATCCGGAATTAGATACAAAATTTTTTGAATTTAAAGAGGCATAATAAAATGATACAGGATAGATTAAAAGCATTGAGAAGCGAGATGGCAAAAAGGGGCATCTCGCTGTATGTGGTACCTACTGCTGATTTTCATGAGTCAGAGTATGTAGGAGAGCATTTTAAGGCACGCAAATATATTACAGGCTTCACGGGCTCAGCAGGTACCGCAGTCATCACTATGGATGAGGCCGGACTATGGACAGACGGCAGGTATTTTGTGCAGGCGGCTGCGCAGCTTAAGGATACCACTGTAAAGCTGTTTAAGATTGGCGAGGAGGGCGTACCGACAGTTGATGAGTATATAAAGGATACTCTTTCGGATGGCGGTGTAATAGGCTTTGACGGCAGAGTGGTAAATGCCGCATGGGGCAAAAGACTTTCAGAAATTGCAAAAGAAAAGCACGGCAGCATGTACGTAAATGAGGATCTGATTGACCTCATA
>ERZ506995.817-NODE-817-length-11335-cov-7.667287_pt1 | contig 11335 bp, 10 predicted proteins | sample MGYA00512883_ERZ506995 | MGnify/ENA metagenome assembly ERZ506995
GACAATTGTAATGATTACCCATGATGACGAAATTGCACAGGTCGCTGACCGTATTTTAGTCATCGAGGATGGACAGGTGGTGGATTTCAATTGAGGACGATCAGCAAAATTGCATTCAGCAACGACAAAAGAAATCGGACAAGAAGTGTCCTCATTATGACGGCGATTTGCCTGACTACCATGCTTCTGGTCATTATCAGTACAATTGGAAATGGACTGATCCTCTTACAGAAGGATCAGGCTGCAAGCTCATACGGAAGCAACTACGGCCTGTTTATCGCCGCAGATGGTACGCAATTAAAAGAAGTGGAACGCAGAGCTGAGATATCTGATATCGGCATCATGTGTACGGAGGGCATCCTGAAAGGAAATGAAAATGGCGGCTTTGTCAGTGCGGATGAAACGGTCAGGAAAATGCTTCCCTATAATCAGGAATATGTGTTGAAGGAAGGTACCTATCCGGAAAAGGCGCAGGAAATTGCCGCAGGACGCGCTTTCTTTGATGCAGTGGGATACCATGATGTAAAGGTCGGAGACACCGTAACATTGGAGTACCGTTCCGGCATGCAGTCGGAATACGCACCGGTGGAATTTACTGTCAGCGGGATTTTATATGACCGGGATGAATATACCATCGAGGCTTCCTATGTTGTATTCGGTTCGCAGGATTTTTATAATGAGCGTGTTGCGGAGGGTGACAGGCAATATAATATCTATTTTACCTTGAGCGATTCTGCAAATGTATCTATGAATAATGTTGCGCCTGTTATAAAAGAAATCGCGGATTTCTGCGGCATTGACCAGAAAAACGTGATCATCAATGACCTCTACCTGCAGTGGGTATTGCAGCCGAGCTATGAAATGATTGTGGTTTGTGGAACCCTGATCCTCGGAATCGTGCTGTTTTCCGTTGTGGTCATTTATAATATCTTCCAGGTCGGGATCGCCCAGAAGGTTCAGGAGTACGGAAAAATCAAGGCGCTGGGTGCAACCAGAAAGCAGATGAAGCAGTTGATCTTTCGTGAGGGCATTCTTCTGGCGGTTCCTTCGATACCGCTGGGGCTGCTGTTTGGTTTCCTGATTGCAAAAGTCAGCTTCAACTGGCTGGTGGAGCAGGGAAATCTGGTATCGTCCGGAATCAAGAACCATCAGGTGCCTCTGTTTTCACTGACAATTATGCTCATCTGCATTTTTGTATCGTTTCTTACGGTCGTTTTGGCTCTGCGCAAACCCATGAAAATTGTTTCCCGGATTTCACCCATCGAAGCGACACGGTATCTTGACGGCTCCAAAACGCAAAAACAGGGCAGACGAAAAGGCAGAAAAGATGTCACCGTTTTCTCCATGGCAATGGCAAATGTGACAGGCAATCCGAAAAGAACCATTGCTACGATTCTTACCATGGGGCTTTCCTGTGTATTGTTTGTAATTATCTCTAATTATGTTGGGAATATTGACACGGAGCACGAGGCGCGGATTGCAATCAACCATGGACAATTTGAGTTGCAGCTGGATTATTCCCAGAATTATGATGAAGCCTATTCGGAGAATAATCTGGACACAATCCTACAGAACAACCCACTGAATGATTCTTTGATTAAAGAAATCAAATCCATCCCCGGTGTAACGGATGTACTGACGAGAGAAATCGTCTCTGCAGATCTGAACGGAACAAAATTTCCGGTTGCAATCGTAAATCAAGAGGATTTTGAAATGATGCGCGGGGATGGCGATATCGGTTCCATGGACTATGCACAGGCTGTCAAAAACGGGGATGTTTTCTTTGGCTGGTCCATGTGGATGGAAGCTGACGGGTATTCTGCGGGTGCACCGATTACATTCAACTTTGATAACGGAAGCGGAACCTATACCTATCATGGAAAAATCGCAGGCTCCTTTGTAAGCGCGGACACTTATCTGGTCATTCCGGAAGAAGTATACCGCTCTGTAAATCCGAAAGGGACATCTTATGGATACCTGTGGGTGGATTGTGCTAAAAAAGATGTGGCATCTGTAGAGCAAAGCCTGAATGACCTGCTCTCCGATACTTCTCATATCAAGCTGAACACCTATCACGCAGAATTGCAAACCGCAGAATACGCAAGCCGTATGATGAAGCTTGGCTGCTATCTGTTCATGGCAATTGTCGGTCTCATTGGGTTTATGAATCTGGCAAACACCATGATCATCAATATCACCACGAAGAAGCAGGAATACGGTGTGCTGCAAGCGGTAGGCATGACCAATAAGCAGTTGAATCTGAGCTTACAAATACAGGGCTTGATTTTTACGGTTGGCACCATCTGCGTCGCACTTGCTGCCGGTCTGCCCCTTGGCTATGCACTGTTTTCCTATGCGAAGCATAATGGGATTTTTGGAATGAACGTTTATCACGTTCCTCTTATCCCGATTCTTGTTATGATTCTTCTGGTTGGTATTCTACAAATTGTGCTTTCCCTCGTTTTAAGCAGTAATCTGAAAAAGGAAACGCTGGTTGAAAGAATAAGGTATCAGGGATAGTAGATTCTATAAAAAGCAAGCTGCCGCTCAAGATGGGCGGCAGCTTACCTTTATAGTGATTCAAACATAAAAGTCAAATTTTGCGAGGCCCCGCCAGAGCCGTAATCAATTTTGCGCATATCTCTTGACACTACCTAGGGACACTCTGCAAACACGCAAGACTGATATTTCCAGAAGGGGCGATGAAAGCGGTAAGTACGGCATTCCGGTATAATGCCCTCGCAGCCGCTATCGAAATGGGAATACGGCGTTTCCTGCATCAAGGCGTCAAATGCCTTGGCAGAATCTCTTGTGTTCATTGCCTTGACCTCCAATTTGACAAAAAATAAGCCCCGTTATTGTTCTGCTATGCGCAGTGCAATAACGGGGCTTTGCTATACGAATTATTCTGTTGTATCAAGTTTATCAAGAAAACTTTTGATGAGCAGCGTGTGCTTCCAAGTTTTTCGTGTAATGTCGAAGCTGTACTGAGAAACGAGGAAATCTACGAGGCTGATCTTTGGTATAAGGAACTTTCCGGAGATATTGAATGATTTGAGCTTCTTGGCGTTGCACCAGCGATGAAGAGAAGCATCGCAGTAGCCGATTGCCTCAGCCACTTCAACGACGGTCAGCAGATCACCGTACTGACAAAACTCGTCTTCCATGTATTTTCGGAAGTTGGCTCGTTCCTCTTCGGACAGCTTCGTCAGCTCATTCCGATATGTGACACGCGAATTGTAATGACCTGACCGTTCCTGATACCAGCGATCTGGTGCGCGGTAGACCTCCGGGTGAAGCTCCCGGTCAATCAAATAGAAGATTATATCGTCGGTGCGGATTGTGTACCGGCGAGTTTTCTTGCCCGTATCTTTGCACGGGACTAAACCGTTTTGCAGAAGGTGCAGAGCCGTTGCTTTGCTGATATGGGCGATCTGGTAGAACTGATCTTTCGAGACCGCCTCAGGGTATTTGCGACGGATGGATTCGTAATATTTCATGCTTTCAGTCATGCGGATAACCACCTTGATTTTGATGTTCGGTATCGGTAGGTGTCATCTGCACTGGACTGTGATTTCTCCCCGAGTTCTCCCCATCTTCTCCCCAACGGGCTTTTTTCTCCCCAAAACCAGATTTCTTTCGAACTCCTTGCTCTGTCTGGGCTTTCGGGATTTTCAACCTTCAAGGGCGGAAAAATGCTGATTTTTCAAGGGTTTGCAAACTCTCGCATTGTCCGTGAGTTTCCGCCGTTTTCCTTCAAAGTCCGGATAGCGACTCTGACTCGAAATCGGGGCCGTCGACAATTGCCTCTAAAATCGTTTCCCCAATACCCCTTATCGCGCCAACGACAGAAACGTCGTTGAACCGTATTCCAGTTACAATAATCAGGTGGTAAGTCGCACCAAGGTGCACCAGTACGCAAAATCCAAAACACAGCATTGATAAACAGTCGAGTATCTTTGGCGTTGCCGCCCCATGTACCCTTGTTCCCAATAGTGTACGGCTCTATCAAGGCCCACGCTTTGTCCGAAATATCACGCCGATGATACGATGCTACCATGAAAAAAACCTCCCAGGTGCGCTCTCTCCATGATATCACATTTCTATTGTCGACACTATCTATTGAGTTGTGCGTTTCTTCACCAAAGTAGCAGGCACAACACTCTCGTGGGGCAAATAGTTTTCCAAAGACTCAATAGCAATCTGAGCCATCAACGGAATATTTTGATCGATGGATGTAATAGGATAAACAGCGTAATCTGATTCGGGAGAATTGTCATACCCGATTATTTCAATCTTTTCAGGAATGCGGATACCTTGTATTATGCATTCTCGCTGCAATAGATTGGCGATATCATCATTAGAGCAAAAGATGCCAATTTTCTTATTATTGTATTTTTCTATGAGCTGTGATGTCAGCCGGCGCATCGCCTGATGCGCGACTTCTGAGTAAGGGTCGGTCAGTCCCTCGTCAATACAGATTTCAAAAGGGTAGTCCTTTAACACATATTCGAAGCCCACGATGCGCTTGAAGGAAGGCCAGTCTTCATGGTATCCGTTATTGATATGCACAAACACATCGCACTTATTTTGTATGAGCAGTTCGGCAGCCAACTTGCCGCCTGTGAAATTGTCATTGTTTATTTGCTTGAAATTGCCTCCCGACCTTTCAATGGAAATGACGGGTATGCCCAGGTTTTCTATTTCTGTGCCGCTCAACATATGGCTCAGCAAAATCAATCCTTTGATACGGTAGGATTTCAAATTATTGATCAGTTCAAGTTCCTCTTCCCGCGAATCATTGGAAGTATACACAATAAAACTATAACCTTTGCTTTTGCCCTGTTTGATCAATTGATTAAGAATTTCCGAATAAAAGTTCAGGTGAAGGTGAGGAAAAATGGCACCGACAAGGTTGGATTTTCCTGTCACCAAAATGCGAGCCAGATTGTCCTGGCTGTAGTTCAGTTCCTTCACCGCGTCCTCAATGGAGTTCTTTGTATCTTGGGATAGAAGTTCTGGGTGGTTGAAATACCGGGATACTGTGGTGAGAGACATACCACTTTTTTCAGCAATATCCTTAATCTTAACCTTTTTCATAATTTATCCTCGCATTCGTTGATACTATACTATATACTATATCACAGTAATAAATATTTTCAAGCAGGTAATGAAAATATTTATTAAATAAATTTCACAGATCAAGCTTTTCTTGCTTCAAAAATTGCCTTTTCAATGGTTATATCTCACAAATTTATGCAATACTTCTTGTTCACAATAGAAAAAATGAAATTATTATATGAAAACGATTGACATTCCGTTTCGAGGTTTGTATTATATAGGCATACCCTACTCATCATAAACACAAGGAGGATAAAAATGAAATTAGCGAAACGACTTTTGCCGCTGATGATGGCAGTGCTCCTACTAGCAAGTCTGTTGGCTGCCTGTGGCGGGGGAAACTCCGGCAGTGGAGTTGCTAACAGCGAAGGCACAAACACAGCAACTTCTGAGCCGTCAGGTTCCACTGCGGAACCTGACGCGAAGGGCAGCAAGACGCTCACCGTGCTGGTGGAGGGCGGCAGCCCCGCCAATACGGTGGTGGAGGCCACTAAGGATGCCTTCAAGGAGCAGACAGGTGTTGAGATTATTGTTGATGCTGTTCCCTACGCTGGCATTTATGACAAAGTGATGGCAGAAATAAGTTCCGGTACTGCCCGGCACGACCTCATCTGTATCGACGCGCTGTGGTTATCCGCAATGAAGCCCGGCTTAGCCTCGCTGAATGACGTGGTCACCGATGAGGTGAAAAACGACAGCATGCCGGGCTTGTTGGAAGGCGCCACCATCGACGGTGATTTGCTGGGTTACCCCCTGTGGACCAACACCCAGCTTTTGATTTACCGCACGGATATGTTCGAAGACGCCGACAATATGGCAGCGTTTGAGGCTGAATACGGCTACCCTCTGGCACCGCCCACAACCTGGGAGCAGTTTGCTGATGTAGCCAAGTTCTTCACCAAGGATGATATGTATGGCACCGCACTACACGGCTATGGGCCTTGTGCTCCCACAATGTTTTTGAATTTTGCCTCGCAGGCCGGAGCCCGCCCACTGGTGCTTAACGATGACATGTCCGCTGCGAATATCAACGACCAGGCCTACGTGGACGCCCTGACTTATATGCAAAGAATGCAGCAGGACGGCGTAATTCCTCCCGACACCATGGCCATCGGTGCCGAAGTGTGTAACCAACTGTTTGTTAATGGCAAGATTGCTATGCAACTAAACTGGGCGCACCAGTATGCTTCCGACTATGAGCGTCTGGGCGACAAAGTGGGTGTCGCCCCCAACATTGCCGGTCCTGCCGGTGTTGGCGCCATCTCCGGCCCTTGGTACATGAGCCTGATGAAAGACTCCCCAAACCAAGATGCGGCCATTGAGTATATGAACTACATGTTTGACAACAACAGCGAATTCCTGAGTGCAGGCCTGAAGGTATCCGCTCGTATTTCCGACTTTGAAGAGTACAGCGTCCAGCCGGAATACGCACACCTGAATGCCATGATCGAAACACTGAAAGGGCCCATGAGCCAGAATCGCCCCAACACTGCCAAGTGGAAGCAATTAGAGGAAGTTCTCATCGAGATGATACAAAACGTCTTTGGCGGCAACGACCCTCAGCAGGAGGCGGATAACGCCAAGGCCAAAATCGACTCCATCATGGGATAGCAGGAGATGGTCGCGGGAAAGCTCGATTTGACTGTCCCAAATCCGTTTTGATTTTCGTCTTTCAACGAAAACGTGAGTAGGGTCCAGAAGATTAAAACAGATTACAGATCACAGCGGCGGCAGGAACAGATGGTTCGCCAATTCCCGCCGCCGCACTTTTAGGGGGTATTTGCTTATGATGAGCCGCAAAACCTTGCTCATATTCTTTTTGCCAGGGGCTATTTTCATGATGGTGTTTTTGGTGGTCCCTCTTGTTCAAATGCTGGTAAACAGCTTCTTTAACTATGAGTTGGGCGGTGAACGTGAGTTTATCGGCCTGGCCAACTATATCAAGCTTTTCACTTCGTCCTCTTTTCTGAAACCGCTTAGAAACACCATAGTATATGTAGTCATCGCGGTATCCTTTGAACTGATTTTTGGCTTGGTTATGGCTTTACTGTTCAACACTCCCTTTCCCGGAAACAAAGTGCTTCGCTCCTTTTTCCTCACGCCATTGATGATTGCTCCCATTGTAGCAGGATTAATTTGGAAACTGATGCTGAACACTCAGTTCGGTATTGTGAATATGCTGTTGGAAAAAATCGGTATCATCGGCAATATCAATGACATTATGTGGTTGGCTGACCCCAATATCGCTCTGATATCTTGTTGCATTGCGGATATCTGGCTAACGACGCCTTTCATGATGTTGATGCTGTTAGCGGGTTTGAATGGCCTGGACCACAGTGTGATAGAAGCTGCTTCCATCGACGGCGCTTCCGCTTTCCAGAAGTTTTTCCGCATTAAGCTGCCTGGCATCATGCCGGTATTGCTCACTGCCGTCAGCATCCGCATCGTTGACGCAGCACGCACTTTTGACATTGTATGGACACTCACCGAAGGCGGCCCGCGAGGCTCGTCGGAGCTGCTCAGCGTAACTCTTTACCGTATCCTGGTACGCTACAACGACGTGGGGTACGCAAGTGCAATTGCCATCATTTTTGTGCTATTGCTATTAGTTTTTGCCCTCGTCTTCATGAGGGATATGTGGAAACCCAGAAAGGGGAGAATGTAATGATTGAAGGCTACAAGGCAAGGGTCCGATTCGTTAGAGTCACTCTCCTGATTTTGACGTTGCTTTTATCCGCCCTTTTTTTATTCCCTTATGTTTTCCTCGCCCTCTCTTCCTTCAAACCTGCCCAAGAGGTTATTACAATCCCGCCCACTTTCTTCCCCAAAACGTTTTCTATTGAGAACTATCAGGAGATGTACAATTACATCAATGTTGAAAAATCTCTACTGAACAGTTTTGTATCCGCCTTTGGCAGCACAGCCATCGCTGTTCTATTGGGGGCGCTGTCGGCTTTCGCTTTGGTTCGTGCAAATAGTAAGCTAAGCGCCATCTTATTGGCAATGGTCTTTTTCCTGAAGATGATCCCGCTTTCCGCCATTGCTGTTCCCATTTACCGAATTATCACCAGCGTTGGCCTGTATGATACCCGCATAGCACTGGTAATAGTTTTGGCCGCCACCAATATGCCCTTGGTAATCTGGATTATGATTGGATTTTTCCAATCCGTTCCGGTTTCGCTGGACGAGGCAGCCTGTGTGGATGGTGCGTCCTCTCTTGCCACGTTTTTCAGGGTCATTCTGCCGGTCAGTGTGCCGGGCATCGCCACGGCAGGCATCCTCACACTGTTTCTATCCTGGAATGATTTTCTGCTCAGTTTGATGCTGACAAGTACCAACGCTAAAACCTTCACAGTATCTCTGTCAGAATTCCTTTTGGGGTATCAAATCAACCTTGGGCCAATGACGGCAGCTTCCTTCCTGTTCAGTTTCCCCATCATTATCTTGGCCATATTTGCCCAGAAATATATTATACAGGGGCTTACCGCCGGCTCCTTGAAAGAGTAATCCTTGAAAAACAGGCGGCGCAGAGATATCTGTGCCGTTTGGGTATGAGGAGTACAAAAAATGGATTATACACAGCGAATCGTCATGGTTGAAAAAGCCCGTGCCTGAGCTGGCCAGCCAAGCAGATGCAGGTATTGTGCCCGCTTTTTTCTGCGAAAAGGTGGCGGATACCACCGGAGCCGGAGTAATACATTCATGGGCTGTTGCCTCGCTTTTGTTTTGGAGCAGGGGCTGAATGACTTGGATGAGGACGATGTAGAAGCAATGCTTCGATTCGCAAATGCGGTGACTACGTTGGTAATCTCCCAGAAAGGCGCGCTGCTTTGTAGGCCAAATAAGGAGGATGTTTATGTCCGTCAGGACAGCAGATAATAGCATGGATAGCAATTACTATGATGTGACTTCATGGGGTGTCGGGAATCCGCATGAGGACATCGGGGCAGTGATAAATAGCATCATTGCGGACATTAAGGACAGGCAAAAAAACAGAGATGTACGTGACGGCGGGAAGCCGGGGGCGGTTATCTATCTTCCTCCGGGTGATTATCATTTGCGCAGCCAGGTGGTTATCGACATCAGCTACCTGAAAATCATTGGCTCCGGGCATGGATTCACTTCTTCCAGCATTCGTTTCAATACGCCCGAAAGCGAACTGGCAGATTGTCATGAACTTTGGCCGGGCGGAAGCCGTGTTCTCGTGGACATTGAACCTAAAACCGGCGAGGACGAATCCAAAGGGGCCGCGTTTCTTATAAAGCGAAATGGAAATCCCCGCATTAGTTCGGTGCATTTTGCTAATTTTTGTATTGATGGGTTGCATTTTGTGGATGATGGTACTGCCATGGCTAATCCGGAAAACACATATACAAATAGAAAAACAGGCATCTATGTTGGGAGTCCTCAGGATTCTTTTCGGATCACGGGCATGGGGCTTGTGTATCTGGAGCATGGTATAACTATTTATGGCGCAGACGCGCTATCCATACACGACAATTTTATCGCTGAATGCGGCAACTGTATAGAATTGCGAGATTGGGGGCAGGCATCGAAAATCACCGACAACTTGATAGGTGCCGGTTATAAAGGGTATTCTATATACGCGCAAAACTTTGGGGGACTGTTGATTACCGGAAACAATATCTTCCCAAGGGGAGCAAGTTGCATCCACTTTTCCGGCGTGATACGCTCCACCATCACATCCAATCGATTCCATTCATTTTATCCGGGCATGTTAATTTTCGAGAACAAGTGTGCGGACAATCTGGTTTCAGCCAATCACTTTTATCGTGATCACGAGCCCTGGCCCCCTATGCAAGCATATAACAACGGCTTGGATGATTTATATGGCCTCTTGAATATACACGGAAGTAATAATTCAGTGATAGGCAATCACATTTCCGAAACCATTAATGCTGAGCGAATCACGCCATCTGGAGCCATTCCTGTGATTATACATATTGTTTCGGGTGACGGGAACTATATTTCAAACAACCATATCGTCGCAATTGCCAAGGCATCTGAGACAAGTGCAGCTGAAGTAGAATCTTGCTATTCTCTTCAGGTCGGAGCACTATTGGGCGTCAATCGAGCAGAATCTCTGGATGTAATTACTGTGCTGACGGAAAATGAATCAACTCAGAATACAGTTCTGGATTCTGGAATTGATAGTCAGGTTGTTATGGATAAGAATGTGAATGCTTTTAGAGCTACACCAACAATTCGATAATATTCGCAAATTGCAAGAACAAGTTGGACACTGCCGGAAGATAGAGAGGAGCGGGCGCCCGGGCACGGCTCCGGCCTACGGCCTCCGCCGTGCCCGGAAAAATTTCAAAAGTCACGCAGCGAATACAGCATCGAGAAAGGCATCGAATAGCTCTTCAGGAGTGCGATATCCGAGTTTCTTGCGAGGGCGTCCATTCAGTTCGTCAGCGGCGGAAAGAATGTCTTCGTCGGAGAAAGCCTCAATGGAGGCTCCCTTCGGAACAAAAGCGCGGAGCAGGCCGTTGTGCTGTTCGTTTTGCGGGCGCTCCCAAGATGTGTAGGGATGAGCAAAGAAAGCTTTGGTTCCCCATTGTTCCACTTGAGCGAAGTCGGCAAACTCGCTGCCATTGTCGACTGTAATGGTCTTAAAGATACGGGAGAAGTTTTCGCCGTATTCATTGTGCAGCGCGGTCATGAGACCCATCACAGCTTCGCTGGTCTTGCCGGGAATACGGAACGCCAGGTAGGTTTCTGTCTTCTTTTCCAGTAGGGAAAACACCACTGATTATTGTCCGGCGCGCTTACCGACCATGGTATCGCCCTCCCAGTGTCCTTCTTCAAGACGAAGACAAGCAATCTCCGGACGGGTCGAAATACTCGCGCCGTAGTGCCGTTTGTTCGCCATTTCACGATGCTTTGTTGCCTTTCGTTTCAATGCTTCAGGCAATTCTGTGGGTTTAATGGACATGGGACTGTATGTTGCTCATGTCAAGCTGCCAGAGGCGGGAGAAGAAGTTTGCAAAGGTGCCAATTCCAGGCGTGTCTCCATACTCGAACCCACTGAGGATGGCGTATGCAGGCACCGTTTTCATCTGTTCTACCCACTTCGTGTAGGACGGATAACCCAAGGCTATGGACAGCATCATTGAACGCAGCATACAGGACGGAGGTCTTGGTTCAGGGCCAAACAGGGAGTAGCAAGATCGGAAGAGCGTCGTGTAGG
>ERZ506995.818-NODE-818-length-11334-cov-5.165086_pt1 | contig 11334 bp, 8 predicted proteins | sample MGYA00512883_ERZ506995 | MGnify/ENA metagenome assembly ERZ506995
CCGTCCACAGCCGCATCTCTATGGCTAAGAACAACCTGATGAGTGCGGAGAACTACGCCCGCGACAAGGAATCGTATCAAGCCGACCAGCGTGCCAAAATGCCACGTCTGGGAGAAATTTTCATTACGTATGTGCAGCGTTGCCAACAGGCCAACGCCATGGATTTCGACGATCTGCTGACTCTTACCTTCAAGCTCTTTCAGGAGCATGAGGACATCAGGAAGAAATATGCCGACAGGTTCGACTTCCTCTTGGTTGACGAGTATCAGGACACCAACCACGCCCAGATGCGCATCGTGATGCAGTTGTGCAAGGAGAAGGAGCGGGTTTGTGCCGTGGGCGACGACTCGCAGAGCATCTATAGTTTTCGTGGCGCCAATATCGACAATATTCTCAGTTTTCAGAGCCGGTTCAAGGATGCCAGACTCTTCAAACTGGAGCAGAACTATCGCAGCACGCAGAGCATTGTGGAGGCGGCAAATAGCCTGATCAAGCACAACAGCAATCAGATTCCGAAGAACGTTTACAGCAAGAACGACAAGGGAGAGCGCCTGATCTACAAACCAGCCTACAGCGACAAGGAAGAGGCCCTGATCGTGTGTCGCGAGATCAAGCGCATCAAGCGTCAGGACAACTGCCAGTACAGCGATTTTGCCATCCTTTACATAGATCTCGAGCGGCCGTCCCTCGGTGTTCACAGCGTTTGTCAGCAGCATCGCGGTTCCCTCCTGTAATGGTATTTTTGTGTATCAAACGCCCGAAAACGGGCAAAAAAAAACTTTTCCCCGCAAAGGGAAAAGCTCATTGCGCAAAAAAAGGAAACAACGAAGCCACGGCAAAACCGGACGCGAACTGCTTGTTCAGTTTCGGGTTCTGGGCGCTGCACAGCATGGTGTTTCTCCTTTTTATGATGGTTGCGTTTTCATTCGTATTATTTTATCATAGAACCGCAAAATATGTCAATGGCTGCGCGCAAAAACAGGTGCTAAAAGGTTTCTGGTATCTCTCGCCGAATTTTGGATACTCTACCCAAAACCCGGGCCATGCGGCAAAATAAATGCCATTTTGTTCCACAATCCCTAGCGCGGCACTGTACTTTCGTCTCCTGCTGTGCTATTATAATACGGTAAAAGGGAGAGCCCCGCCGCGTGGGCGGGTGTTTATGGGAAAGAGAGGTTTTCCGCATGGGTTTACTTGAGGACGCGCGGAACATCCAGCGCAAGGACCCCGCCGCACGCAGCGTGCTGGAGGTAATGCTGCTGTACCCGGGATTCCACATTCTGGTGTACCACCGCATTGCGCATTGGCTGTACGGGCACAAGCACTTTTTTCTGGCACGATGGGTCAGCCAACATGGCCGCCACCGCACCGGCATCGAGATCCACCCGGGTACCACCATTGGCAAGTGTCTGTTCATCGACCATGGCATGGGCATCGTGTTCGGCGAGACCTGTGAGATCGGGGATAACTGCACCATCTACCACGGAGTAACGCTGGGCGGCACCGGCAAGGATACCGGCAAACGCCACCCCACCTTGGGCAACAATGTGCTTATCGGCGCGGGCACCAAGGTGCTGGGCCCGGTGTTCATCGGAGATAACGCCCGCATCGGTGCGGGCAGCGTGGTGCTGCGCAACCTGCCCGCCAACTGCACCGCCGTGGGCGTGCCCGCCGAGGTGGTGCGCATCAACAACAAGGCGGTGAACCCTGCCGACGATCTGGACCAGCAGGATCTGCCGGACATCGTCTCGCAGCGGCTCACCGATCTGGATCGCCGCCTGAGCCAGCTGGAAAAAGCGGCGCAGGGCGATATCCCGCCCACTGCCGCGCAGATCGCCGCCCGGCAGCGGAAATAAAAGATTTCTTTGAAAAAAGAGGAGACAGGCTTCCCGGAAAGGGTCGCCTGTCTCTTTTTTGTTGTCAGCTGCGGTTATAACACCTGCTCACCGTTTTCTTTATTGCAGTACATCCGGGCATCAGCCTGCCGGATGGCCTCGGTCAAGGGCTGCACATTGCACACGCCGCCAATGCTTACCGAAAGCCGGAGCTCCGGGTGGCTGGGCACCCGTGCCGCCCGTACAGCGTTCTGCACCCGCCGGATGACGCTTTCTACGCCGTCAGGGCAGTTCTGGGGCATCAGCAGCAAAAATTCATCGCCGCCGTAGCGGATCAGGATATCGGTCTGGCGCAGGCAGCTTTGCATGGCTGCGGCCACGGTCTGCAGTGCCTCGTCCCCTACCAGATGCCCAAAGCTGTCGTTGACCGACTTGAACTGGTTCACATCGATCATCGCCACGCCGCCGTGCATCTCGCCCCCGGCAAGGAACTTATCAAAATAGCGGCGGGTGTAGGCCCCGGTCAGGGGGTCTACGAAGGCGCTGCGCTCCATTCCGTCGCAGCGGTCCAGCAGCAGACGGTGGCCGCCCATATCCAGCCAGCGGCCATCCGTCAGCCGGGTGACCAGCTCCAGCATACAGCCCCTGCCGCCTACCTCGATGTACTTGGAGATGACAAAATAGGCTTCCTCGTCCTTGAACTCGATCTTATTCAGGATGGTCTTGCGGGCGTAGGCTTTGGCGGAGATGCAGTTTTCGCACCGGGTATCCTTGTTCCATACCATGTGGCAGTTGCCGGGCTTTTCGGTCAGGATGCCGTCACTGTCCAGCGCAAGCACCTTGCGGTGCTCCGGGTCCACCAGCCGCACCACATCAAAGATGCCCTGCAGCCGCCGCAGGAAATGGGCCGGATCCTCTTCCGGGTCGGTCGCAGTCAGCAGCTCTGTCTGATGCTCCACGCGGTGCTGTTCATCGGTGAGCTGCCCCAGCACGTTCACGCAGCGGCGCACCCCGGCACCGCTCCAGATGGTGTGCAGCGCCATCCGGTGCAGGTGCGGCTTCCCGTCCCGCTCCACCATGACCGGCAGCACCACGTCCGGCGCTTCCGGCGTGGCGCGGCTGATGGCCTTGGAAAGCTTGCGCTGATCCTGCTCGTCCAAAAAGCCAAGTCCCCTGCCCTGTGCAAAATCGGTCACCGTTTTTTGCTGCAAGGGCTCGGCATGGTAGTCATACACGGTCACGCTGCCTGCCAGCAGGTCGTAGTCGAACCGGATGCCGCCGCACTGGGCGGCGTAGAAATCCGTGCGTTCCTTTTCCTGTTCCAGCAGCAGCTGGGAGTGGTTTTCCCGGGGCAGCGCCTCCCGGTGCAAAATCTCCTCAGAAAGGCGGTGGGTCTCCTGCCGGAAGCCCCTGTCCCACTCCGAGCGGGTCAGCTCGGTGCGCAGCTGCTCCGAGGACTTTTGCAGGCAGTCCAGCAGCAGCGGGTTAAAAGCGCCGCACTCGCCGTTCAATATCATGCGCAGCGCGGTGTCGTGGTCGTAGGCGTGCTTATAGCAGCGCTCGCTGGTCAGGGCGTCGTACACGTCCGCCAGCGCCACCACCTGCGCCGCAATGGGGATCTCGTCCCCTTTCAGCCGGTCAGGGTAGCCATTGCCGTCCCAGCGCTCATGATGCCAGCGGCAGATGGCGTGCGCCACCTGCAACAGCGGCTCGTCCCGGGCAATGGACTGTCCCAGATCCTGCAGCATCTGCGCACCCGCCACGGTATGGTTCTTGATAATGGCAAACTCTTCGGCGGTCAGGCGTCCGGGCTTGTTCAGGATCTCCTCCGGGATGACGATCTTGCCGATATCGTGCAGCGCCGAGGCGGTGCTGATGCGGGCGATATCGCTTTCGTCCAGCTGATAACGATCGGTCTTTTGCACCAGCCGGTGCAAAAGCAGGTCGGTCAGGGTGCGGATGTGCAGAACATGCAGCCCGCTCTCGCTGTTGCGGAACTCCACCACATGGCTCAGGATGCTGATCATCAGCACGCTGTTGTGTTCTTTTTCGTACACCTGATCAGTGACAAGGCGGGTGAGCCGCTTTTGCTTGGCGTACAGCATGAGGACATTCTTCACCCGGCGCAGCACCATGATCCGCTCGAAGGGACGGCGGATATAGTCCGTTACCCCCAGATCGTAGGCGCGCTCGATGTTGGCGGTGTCCTCTGTCGCCGAAATGACGATGACCGGGATCTCGTCCAGCCATGCGTGGTACTTCATCACCCGCAGCACATCAAAGCCGTCCATGCCGGGCATCATCAGATCCAGCAGCAACAGAGAGATATCCGTGCGCTGCCGCATCAGCTCCACTGCCGCTGCGCCGTCCTCTGCTTCCAGATAGTCATAGCCATCGCCCAGTATCTCCTTGAGCAGGGCACGGTTGATCTCGGAATCATCCGCGATCAGGATCTTCGGTTTCTCGTTCATGGCCATGTTTCTCCTTTTGCGGCGCATCCATCTGCCCCGGCTTTGTTTCTGGTGCGCCGTCCGCACTAACCGAATGCAGCAGGCTTTCCCCGGCATCCGCTTTTTTACATTCATTTATACTTTACTGGATTTTACAGCAAAATGCAAGGCTGCGTGCAGCATTTCTGCCATTTTCCGGTATTTTCTGCAAACGTTCTCATTCCCGGTTGTATAAATGCAATCCAATCCGTACTGAAACCTATTTCTGGTGAAAGGGCAATTCTGGAAAATCCGCAGATTTTCCAGAATTGCAAATTAAAAACAGTCTTTCCTCTGATGATGCGCAAAGCAAAGCGGAGCGCATTTTAAATCGTTCCACTCTGAAAGAAAAAGGACCGCTGCGCAAAACACGCAACAGTCCTTTTAAGGTTCATTCTTGGGGCATCATGGCATCGAACCAGCCCATCAGCTCCGCAGCCATCTGCTCCAGCCGGGTCTCCGGCTGCCATGCAGGCTGTGCGGGCTCCGGGGGCAGCGCCTGTTCCGGGGCACAGAGAGCCTCTTCCGTCTCCGGTACAGGCTGTTCCGGTGCAGCCTCGCATTGCGGCACGGCCTCGGGGGCTGTATCCGGCTGCACGGGCACTTCCGGGGCAGTCTGCTGCATGGCAGCAAGAGCAGCTTCCGCTCTGCGGCAGGCGGCCTCAGCCTGTTCTGCCCGGGCATTGGCCTGTTCCAGCTGCTCCCGTGCCTGCTCACAGGCGGCTTCCAGCTCTGCATTCTCGTGCTTGAGAGCAAGCAGGGTGCGCTCAAAGGCGAACATCCGGGTCTGGTACCGGCGCACCTCGGCGCGTGCCGCAGCCAGCTTGCGGCTCAGCTGCTCTGCCTGCGCCCGGGCGCTTTCCGCCTGTGCTGCGGCAGATGCCTGTACAGCGGCCTGCCGGGCAAATTGTCCGCGCAGGGCACCGGTCTCCCGCTCTGTCTGCACCATGATGCCCTCCCATGCACACCTTGCACGGGGCTTGCGCTGACCGCATGGGCGCAGCTGCCAGCCCCATTGTAGCCTGTAATTACTTCCGCTTGTTCAGGATGGCCAGCAGCTCGTCGTAGTAACGGTTATCGCTGCTTTCCTCTTCCACAGCCTTCTTTTCAGCCGGGGCAGCAGCCGGTGCGGCATTGCTTGCCGGGGCTGCGGCTGCGCCGGTGTCGCTGCTGAACACCGCAGACGGCACAGACTGTGCACCGCCCATGGCGTTGTTGATGCTGTTGCGCAGGTCGCTGGCGCTCTTGTTGTCGAAGCCGGTGGCCACAACGGTCACGCGCATCTCATCGGACAGATTCTCATCAAAGGCAGTACCCCAGATGATGTTTGCATCGGGATGTGCGCTCTGGGTAATGAGACCTGCGGCGGTCTCCACATCCTCCAGACCGATGTCCGGGCTGGAGGTGATGTTGATGATAACGCCGTGCGCACCGGCGATGCTGGTCTCCAGCAGCGGGCTGGAGATGGCAGCCTTGGCGGCGTTCTCGGCCTTGCCTGCGCCCTTGGCGCTGCCCACGCCCATGTGGGCGTAGCCGGCATCCTTCATGATGGAGCGCACGTCGGCAAAGTCCAGGTTGATGAAGGCGGGCACATTGATCAGGGCAGAGATGGACTCAACGCCCTGACGCAGCACGTTATCGGCGGCCTGGAAGGCGTTCATCAGGGTGATCTTTTCCTGACTGATCATCTTCAGGCGCTCGTTGGGGATGACGATCAGGCTGTCAACGTGCATCAGCAGGTTGGCAATGCCCTGCTCGGCCAGCCCCATCTTGCGCTTGCCCTCAAAGGAGAAGGGCTTGGTAACGATGCCAACGGTCAGAATGCCCAAGTCGTGTGCCACCTCGGCCACAACGGGTGCCGCACCGGTGCCGGTGCCGCCGCCCATACCGGCGGTGATAAAGACCATCTGGGAGCCCTTGAGGGCGTTGGCGATCTCGTCCTTGCTTTCTTCCGCGGCGCGCTGGCCGATCTCCGGGTCTGCACCCGCACCACGACCCTTGGTCAGCTTGGAACCCAGCTGCACCTTGACCGAGGCATGGTTCTTAGCCAGTGCCTGCTGGTCAGTATTCATTGCGATGAACTCCACGCCCTGCAGGCCATCGCTCACCATGCGGTTCACGGCGTTGCCGCCGCCGCCGCCCACACCGATCACCTTGATCGTCGTAACGTTCTCGTCCAGTTCTTCATCGAGCATCAATGCCATAACTTTGTCCTCCATCGGATTTTTATGTGGAACTGCGCAAAAGCCGCACAGATATTATCATACGATACTTATATAACAGTATCGTATCATTTTTTCATTCCGATTGCAAGACAAAATTGCTTTTTCGTGGGTGTTTTTTTCATAACCCCACTCCGGGCGGGTATTTCCTGCCAAATCTGTGCGCCCAGCCCCGCCAAAAGCCGGTCAAGGTCTGCATACCCGCGCCGGATAAATTCTGTTCCGCCAAGGCGGCTGCTGCCCCGGGCAGCCAGTGCCGCAATCACCAGCGCTGCCCCGCCCCGCAGATCCGGTGCGGTCAGCTTTGCCCCGTGCAGCACCCCGGCGGGCTGCACATACAAGGTGCGCTCTGCCACCCGGACGTTTGCCCCCAGCGCCGCAAAGCCATCGGCGCAGGCAAAACGGTGTTCAAACACCCTGTCCTGCAAGCTGCTTTCGCCCTGTGCGCAGAGCATCACCGCCGCCAACAGCGGGGCGGCGTCCGTGGCAAGGCCGGGATAAGGTGCGGTGTGCACATTTCCCGCGCCGCGCAACGCCCCGAACCGTGAAATGGCGGCAGCATCGCGCGCACGCTCTACGGTGCAGCCCATTTGTTCCAGAATTTCCAGCAGCGGCGCATACAGCCTGGGTGCGCAGCTCGCCAGTTCTACCCTGCCGCCCGCCGCTGCCGCCGCGCAAGCCAGCGTGGAGGCGATGATGCGGTCTGCCACCGGCATGAAGGTGCAGCCTGCAAGGCAGCGCTTTCCCTGCACCCGGATGGTGTCGGTGCCCGCGCCCTCCACGCAGCCGCCGCAGGCGTTGAGGAAGGCGGCAAGATCCACGATCTCCGGTTCCTTTGCGGCACCATGCAGCACGGTCTGCCCCTGCGCCGTAGCAGCGGCCAGCAGCAGTGTTTCGGTAGCGCCCACGCTGGGAAAGCTAAGACAGATCTCCGCGCCCCGCAGCCCCGCCGGGGCGTACAGCGTAAGCTGTCCGGGCGCAGCGGGCAGCTGCCGCACGCCCATCTGCGCCAGCCCCTGCAAATGCAGGTCGATGGGTCTTGCCCCGATGCGGCAGCCCCCGGGCAGCACGGTGCTCACCCGCCCAAGCCGCGCCAGCAGCGGCGCGCAGAACAGGATGGATGCCCGCATCCTGCCTGCGGCCTCCGGTGCAAGGTCGGTGCGCATGGGCTGTCCCTGCACCGCCAGCGCTGCGCCCTGCCAGCCCGCCGTGCAGCCCACGCCCTGCAGCAGGGCAAGGCAGTCCTCCACATCGGTCAGGCGCGGCACATTTTGCAGCCGCACCGGCCCGCTGCAAAGCAGTGCTGCTGCCAGCAGCGGCAGCACACTGTTTTTGGCCGCAGGCACTTCCACCCTGCCCTGCAAAGGCCGTCCACCCGTAATGATCCAATCCCCAGCCATGCCAAGACCCCCGTTCTGCAAAAGATACCCCATGGTATGCAAAACGAGGGTCTTTGGTCAAAGAAATGCGCCGGAAACGGCCTTCCCGCTGTCTGCTGGGTTTGTCCGGTCATTTGTCCGTGTTTTTCCGGTATTTCCGCGCCGCTGCTGCCCCATTGCGGCAGGAAATGCAGCCTTTTATCAGCTTTCGCCCCGAGAGACGGAAAGCACGATGCCCATCTCGCCCAGAAGCATCATCAGGCTGGTGCCGCCGGAGGAGAAAAAGGGCAGACTGATGCCGGTGTTGGGGATGGTGTTGGTGACCACCGCGATGTTCAGCACCGCCTGCAGCGCCACCTGCACCACAAAACCCACCACCAGCAGTGCGCCAAAGCGGTCCGGCGCGTGCGCCGCCAGCGTGATGCCCCGCCACAGCAGCGCGCTGAACAGCAATATCACCGCGCACGCCCCTAGAAAGCCCAGTTCCTCGCAGAGGATGGAAAAGATGAAGTCATTCTGCGGCTCGGGCACGAACAGATGCTTCTGGCGGCTGTTGCCCAGCCCCAGCCCCGCCGCCCCGCCGCTGCCGATGGCGTACAGGCTTTGGATGGTCTGGTGACCGTCACCCAGCGGGTCGGCAAAGGGGTCCAGCCACGAATTAAGCCGGTCGGCGGCGTAGGGCACCAGCTCCGGCATGAGCACGATGGCCGTGCCGATGGCGGCAGCGCCGCCCGCCCCTGCCAGCATAAACCACCGCAGCCCGGTGCCGCCCACAAACATAAGCACCGCGCCGATGCTTAAAATCAACACTGTACCGGAAAGGTGGGGCTCCAGCAGCATGAGTACCGCCACCACCCCCAGCACCAGCGCAAAGGGCACTACTCCCACCGCAAAGCTGCCCATGCGGTCATGGTTCAAAGCGATGATGTGGGCAAACACCAGCACCACTGCAAATTTGGCGATCTCGCTGGGCTGTAATGTGCCCAGCCCCGGCAGCACCAGCCAGCGCTTGCAGCCGTTATATTCCGGCATGAACAGCACCGCCGTCAGCAGCACCAGCGAGAGCGCCAGCAGCGGCCACGCCAGCTTGTGATAGATGTGGTAGTCCACCCGGCTGGCCGTCCACATGGCTACCAGCCCCATGGCGGCGTACAGCAGCTGCGGCCGCACATAGGCAAAGGCGTCCTGCCGCCGGTACAGCGCCACCGCGCTGCTGGCGCTGCACAGCATCACCAGCCCAAAGGCTACCAGTGTGAGCACCAGCACCAGAAAGGGCAGGTCCATGGGCGGCAGCGGCCGCAGCAGCCCTTTGCGGGCAGCAGTTCTGTGCAATCCCGGTCACCTCCGTTTCTGTTATTGTACGCGGGTGCGGGGGCGGTTAGTCATACGCGCCGCCGCCGGGCGCATAAACTGCCCGCAAAGGGGGTGCTGCCATGTGCGGCTCAAAACCCACGGACGCTCTGCGCACTTTGCCGGAGCGGGCGTTCCGTCTGCGGGCACGGCTCATTGCGGTGGGCCTGTGCACCGTCTGCTTTGCAGGGCTCATCGGACGGCTGTTCTGGCTGCAATTATGCACCGGCGGCTGGTACACCCAGCGGGCGCTGGGGCAGCAACTGCGGGACACCGTTGTGCCCGCCGACCGGGGCAAGATATACAGCGCCGACGGCGCGCTGCTTGCCGCCAACAGCAGCTGCTGGACCCTGCGCGCCAGCCCCCGGGAGATGCCGGAGGATAAGCTTGCCCTTGCCGCCAAGGGGCTTGCGGAGATTTTGGAGCTGGACGAGGCTAAGCTGCTGGAAAAGTTCAGTGACCGGCGCTCCAACGACTGCCTTTTGTGCTACCGGGTGGAGCGGGAAACCGCCGATGCCGTGCGGGATTTCTGCGCAGCGAACGGCATTACCGGCGTGCGCATCAATCAGGATTCCAAGCGCTGGTACCCACAGGGGGAGTTTCTGGCCTCGGTGCTGGGGTTCACCAACGTAGACAATGCCGGGGTCAGCGGGCTGGAACTGAAATACAACGACACCCTTACCGGGCAGAACGGGGTAGTGCTGACCGCCGTGAACGCTTGGGGCTACACACTGGCGCAGAGTTACGAGACCGAGCTTGCCCCCGTGGAGGGCAGCGGGCTGCGGCTGACCATTGATGCAAATATTCAACATTATCTTGAAAATGCGTTGAATTATGCGGTGCAGGAGCACCATGTAGCTGCCCGCAGCGTGGGCATCGTGATGGAGGTGAACACCGGGGCAGTGCTGGCCATGGCTACCACCCCGGCCTACGACCCCAACCAGCCCCGGGTGATCGCCGATAAGGCCGCACGCGCTGCTGTGGACGCCCTTTCCGGCAAAGAGCGCGCCACCGCCTTACAGCTGGCGCAGCAGACCCAGTGGCGCAACAAGGCGGTAAGCGACTTATATGAGCCCGGCAGCGTGTTCAAGCTCATCACCTGCGCGGCGGCGCTGGACGCCGGTGCCATCACCCGGCGCTCCACCTTTTACTGCGGAGACTCCATCTCGGTGGCGGGCACGCGGTTCCACTGCGCCAACCACAAGCGCCACGGCAGTCAGACTGTAACACAGGCGTTGGAAAACTCCTGCAACCAGAGTTTTATCCAGATCGGGGCGCGGCTGGGCAAACAGGCTTTCTGCGATTATTTTGCCGCTTTCGGCCTGCGGGAGCCCACCGGCATCGACCTGCCCGCCGAGCCGAAAAAGAGCCTGTACTACACCGCCGACCGTATGGGGCCGGTGGAGCTGGCCTCCTGCGCCTTCGGGCAGAGCAGCAAGATCTCGTATCTGGAAATGGCCTCCGCCGTCTGCGCGGTGGTGAACGGCGGCAAGCTGATGCAGCCGTATCTGGTCTCGGACATTCTTGCGCCGGACGGCAGCATTTTGCAGCACAACGCCCCGGTGTGCAAGCGGCAGGTCATCCAGCCCGCCACCTCTGCCACCATGCGGGAGATGATGGAGGCAGTGGTGCTGTACGGCGGCGGGCGCAACGCGCAGATCGCGGGCTACCGGGTGGGCGGCAAAAGCGGCACCAGCCAGAAGCTGGACAGCGCCGACGAGAAAGCCCGCATCGCCAGCTTTGTGGCGGTAGCGCCCATTGATAATCCGCAGTTTTTGTGTCTGGTCTGTCTGGATGAGCCACACAGCTGGACCACCGCCGGCGGCAGTCTCTCAGCACCGGTCTGTGCCGAGGTGCTGGAGCAGACGCTGGTGTACAAAGGCGTCCCCCGGGCAGCAGACAGCGGCAGCGCAGACGCGCAAGCCACCGCCCTGCCCGCCGATGGGGACAGCTTTGACGGGGCATGACGATTTGGAATGGCCTCCGCTTGCGCTCTGGCCATAGTCAGCGGAAAAATTATTTTAAATAGAGCAATGCCGGAGCGTCTGCGGACGCTCCG
>ERZ506995.836-NODE-836-length-11222-cov-3.847228_pt1 | contig 11222 bp, 7 predicted proteins | sample MGYA00512883_ERZ506995 | MGnify/ENA metagenome assembly ERZ506995
CAAAATGGCCGTGGTCTGCCGCAATATCCCGGATTACCGTGCGGCCATCCGGTACGAGTTCCGCATGGCAGATATCCCGCTTTACTGCGATGAACCCACCACCCCGGAGTTCAGCGCCCCGGCTACGGCGGTGCGTGCACTGCTGGCACTGCTGCGCGGTGCGGATATGACCGAAAACCTGACCATTCTTGCCAAGACCGGCCTGTGCGCTCTGACCGAGCCGCAGGTCTGCGCGCTGGAAAACTATGCCTATACCTGGTCACCCAATGCGGCGGCATGGCGCACAAAATTTGAGAAAAGCCCCAAGGGCTTCGGCGAAAATGAACTGTCCGATGAGGATGCAAAAACGCTGGAGGATGCCGAGACTGCCCGCCGGCTGCTGGTAACAGCCGTGGATGAACTGCGTAGCAAGGTGCGGGGCGGCAGCGCCGAACAGATCAGCCGGGAACTGTATTTCTGCCTGAAAAAGCTGGGTGCAGAAGAGCAGCAGGCAGCGCTGGTGGAAGCCGTCCGCACTGCCCGGGGCATCCCGGCGGCAGAGGAAGTGGCCCGCGAGTGGAACGTGGTGATGCAGCTGCTCAACGAGATGGCCCACCTGCTGGGCGGGCAGGGTGTGACCTTTGCAGAATATGAGGACCTGTTCAGCCTGCTGCTGCGCTCTTCGGACCTTGGGCACATCCCGCAGACGCTGGACGCGGTGGTGCTGGCAAGCGCCGGCAAAATGCGTCTGGATGCGCCGGACTATGTATTTGTGCTGGGCCTTGCGGAAGGGGAGTTCCCCTGTGCGCCGTCCGAGACGGGCCTTTTGACCCACGCCGACCGCGATGCCCTGATGGCAAAGCAGATCGACCTGCCGGACTGCTTTGAAAACCGCGTGGTGCGTGAGCAGGTGTGCTTTTACAAGGCCCTTACCGTCCCGGCCAAGGGACTGTGGCTCAGCTGGCCCAAGGGGCAGGGACAGACCCTCTGCGCTGCGCTGGAACCCCTCGTGGAAGCACTGGCCCCCGCTGCCCCGGAGCTGGAACTGACGGACCTTGCGGCCACTCCTGCAGATGGGCTGGACTGTCTGGGCGGCGGCTGGCCCCTGACGGAGCCCGAACGCGCCAGCCTCACCGAGGCCCTTCATGCCCCCGGCGGGGCAGAACCCGAGGGCCTCGCCCTCCTGCGCCGGATGGCGGGCCGCAGCCCCCGCCAGGTCAGCGACCTCGAGGCGCTGGAAACGCTGCTGGGCCGGCGGCTCCGCATCTCGCCCAGTCAGCTCGAAAAATACTACACCTGCCGGTACAGTTATTTTTTGCAGTACGTGCTGGGTCTGCGACCCCGGAAGCGGGCGGAGCTCTCCGCCGACCAGAGCGGCACCCTCATGCACTGGGTGCTCCAGATGGCCCTCGACCCCCGCCCCGGCCCCGACAACCCCTGTGCAGGACTGAGACCCTTCCTCGACCTCGACGACGAGGCCATGGCGGCGCTGGCCGGGCTTCTCGTAGATGAGTACGCAAAGCGCTACCTCCCCGAGGACACGGCCCGCTTCGCCTATCTGCTCTCCCGCCTCAAAAAGAGCATGACCGGCCTTTTGTGCTATCTGCGGGACGAACAGAAGCAGTCCTGCTTCCACCCGGCAGCCTGCGAGCTGCGCATCGGCTTCGGGGAGGACGCGGTGCCTGGGCAGGTGTATCATCTCTTGGATGGGCGCACGGTGCAGCTGGTGGGCACGGTGGACCGCGCCGACGAGTGGGTGGAGGAAAACGGCACCCGCTGGGTGCGGGTGGTGGACTATAAGACCGGCACCAAAAAGCTGAACCTGAAGGAGGTCTACTGCGGGCTGGACTGCCAGATGCTGCTGTATCTGTTCAGCCTGACCCGGGATAAAAGCGGGCGCTTTACCGGCGCGGAACCCGCAGGCGTGCTGTATCTGCTGGCAGACCCGGCCCCCAAGACCACGGCCCGGCAGCAGGCAGAGCGCGGAACGGAATACGAGCTGGACGGCCTTGTGCGGGACGAGCAGCGGGTGTTCGATGCCATGGACGCCGCCGAGACCGGCCGTTACCTGCCCTTTGGCTACCGGGACGGCAAGCCCAGCCCCAACCAGAAGGATAAGCGTGCGGATATCGCCAAGCTCAACCGGATCCAGCTGCATCTGGATGACCTTGTAACGCAGATGGGCAGCCAGCTCTACAACGGCCGCATCGAAGCGGAACCGCTGGTGGCAGGAGCGGGCAGGAACCCCTGCGTCTGGTGCGACTACAGCTTTATCTGCTGCCACGAGACCGGCATCGGCGAGCGTGCACTGGAGGCCCCGGCCAAGCCCTTTGAGCCGGAAGAGACCGAGAACGAGAAGGAGGGTGAGCAGGCATGAGCGAACCCAAATGGACCCCGGCCCAGCGGGCCGCCATCGAGGACCGGGGCGGTGCGCTGCTGGTAAGCGCGGCGGCGGGCAGCGGCAAAACAGCGGTGCTGACCGAACGCGCCGTGCGGCTCATCACCGACCCGGAGCACCCGGTGGATGCAGACAGGCTGCTCATCGTCACCTTTACCAATGCGGCGGCGGCAGAGCTGCGGGCCCGCATAGGGCAGGCGTTGCTGTGGCTCAGCGTGCAGCAGCCCCACAACACGGCCCTGCGCCGCCAGCGGATGCTGCTGCAGCGGGCACCCATCTGCACCATCGATGCCTTCTGTCTGGACCTGCTGCGCAAGCATTTTCAGGCGCTGGATATCCCGCCGGACTTTTCCCCCGCAGACCCCGGCAGTGTGGAGCTCCTGCGGGCCTCTGCCCTGAGCGAGACGCTGGAAAATGCCTACCGCGACCCGGATTTCTGCGCCTTTGCAGACCTTTACGGCAAGGGCCGCACCGATCAGGCCGCAGGCAATACCATCCTGCATGTGTACGATTTTCTGCGGGCACTGCCGGACTACGACCGCCGCATGGACGAATATCTGGCTCCATGGCAGCAGGAGAACGGTTTTGGCTCCACCTGCTGGCATGACCTGCTGCTGGCCGAAGCGGCCCGCTGCGCCGGAGCGGCCCGGGAGCTGCTGACGGCAGCGCTGGCCGACTGCAGAGAGGACTTTGCCCTTGCGCAGGCGCAGGCCGAGGAAAAAGGCAGGACGGCAGCCTCCAAAGCCAAGGCCGCGGCAGGCGTCAACGATAAATTTGCAGAGCCGCTCTCCCGGCTGGAAAACGCCGCTGCCCTGCTGGGCGAGGTGGAGCGGCTGGCAGCGGCAGGGGAGTGGACGCCGCTTTATGATAAGCTCACGCCCTATGTGCTGGGCATGGAGGAAATGCCCGGCTTCAAGGGCATGAAAAAGCGGCTGACCGGCGACCACAAGGCGGCAGTGCGCACCCGCACGGACGAAGCCGCCAAGCTGTTCGAGCAGATCACGGAGCTTATCTCCTGCAGCGAGGAGGAGGCTGAAGCCGACCGCAGGGAGGCGCTGCCCCGGCTGCGGGCCCTGTTTGCCGCGGTGCGGGACTTTGACGCCCGTTTCTCGGCAAAGAAAAAGGAGCGCAAGCTGCTGGAATTCAGCGATTTTGAGCATCAGGCCCTGCGGCTGCTGCGCACGCCGGAGGGAGAACCTACCCCGCTGTGCCAGAGCATCCGGCAGAACTACGCCGCTGTGATGGTGGACGAATATCAGGACACGAACGCTTTGCAGGATGCCATTTACCGCTGCCTTGCTTCCCCGGCGGGGGATGACCTGTTCCTTGTGGGCGACCTGAAGCAGAGCATCTACCGCTTCCGTCAGGCCGACCCAAGCATCTTCCGGGCTAAGCTGAACGCATGGGCACCGTTGCCCAGCGGCACTGCCCGCCCCCGCCCGGAGGAGGGTACGGCAGGCGGAAACGCTCTGCTGGCGCTGGATGCGAACTTCCGCTCCGCCCCGCAGGTGGTGGCAGGCATCAACTTTATCTTTGAACAGCTCATGACGCCCCGGCTGGGCGATACCGCCTATGGAGATGGCCAGCGTCTTGTGTGCGGTGCACCCGGCGACTACGCCGGCAGCGTGGAGGCACACTTCCTGCCCGACGACACCGCTGAGACCGACGCGGCGTGGATCGCCCAGCACATCGAAGAGCTGGTGCAAAACGGCACACCGGTGCGGGACGGCGGGTCTGTCCGGCCCGTGCAGTACGAGGACTGCTGCATCCTGCTGGCGGCACGCGGCGATTTTCTGGCCTACGAAGAAGCGCTCACGGCCCGGGGCATCCCGGTCTACGCGGACGCCCGGGAAAATCTGATGACAGCCCCGCACATCCGTCCGCTGATCTCGCTTTTAAAGGTCATCGACAACCCGGCGCAGGACATCTATCTTGCTGCTGCCATGCTGGGGCCGATGTTCGGCTTTACGGACGACGACCTTGTACGCCTGCGTGCCCAGAGCGCCGCAATGCAGAAAAAGGCGCAGGAGGAACAGGGCGCGAAGGAAACGGGCAAAAGGGCTTCCCGCATGAGTCTGTACGGCGCAGTGCTGCAGGTGGTGCAGAATGGTGATGAAACTCCGTTCACCCGAAAGGTGAAAGACTTTTATGACCGACTCACCGCACTGCGGCGCATGGCCCGCAGTGCCCCGGCAGAACAGCTGCTGGAGGAGATCTTTGCTTCCACCGGCTACCTTGCCGCACTGGGCGTGATGGAAAACGGTGCCCGCCGCCGGGAGGATGCCCGCCGCTTTGCCAACTTCTGCGCCACTTCCGGTACAGGGGGCATCTCGGCGCTGGTGCGCGCCATTGATGCCGCCGCACAGGCCGGCAGCACCGGGCAGGACACCGTGCCCAGCGGGGTGCACCCGGGGTGCGTGTCCATCATGACCATCCACCGCTCCAAGGGCTTGCAGTTCCCGGTGGTGTTCGTGGGGGATACAGCCCGCAAGTTCAACGCTTCGGATATCCGTCAGCCGGTGCTGGTGCACCGCACTTTCGGCGCAGGGCTGCGGCTGCGGCCGGAAAACGGCGAGGGTGCCTACAAGACCGCCGCTTACACCGCGCTGGCCAATGTCCACGCCAGGGAGCTGCGCAGCGAACAGATGCGCCTTTTGTATGTTGCGCTCACCCGTGCGCAGGATAAGCTCATCCTCACCGTACCCCTGAGCAGCGGCAAGAGCGCAAAGCCCTTTGCCAAGGCGGCGGCTTTTCTGGCTGCCGGGGCGGGGGCCACACTGCACCAGCAGGCCAACAGCTTTGCCGACTGGCTGCGGGCGGCGCTGCTGGTGCACCCGGACGGCGGGGTGCTGCGGCAGCTTTCCGGCAATCGGGAGCTGCTGTTTGTGCAGACCGAAAGTACGATGGCAATCAAAGTGTGCGACGATGCCGTGCAGCTGTCCGAGGAAATAGATACAGATACGCCGGACGAAACGCCGGAAACGGACCCGGCACTGGTGAAGAAGCTGCGGCAGAACTTTGCGTGGCAGTACCCGGCGGCAGCGCTTGCGCAGGTGCCCGCCAAGGTCAGCGTGACCAGCATCGTGCACAAGGCCGAACAGACCACGCTGGAACGCCCGGGCTTCCTTTCTAAGGACGGCCTGACCGCCGCCGAGATGGGCACCGCGCTGCACGCCTTTTTGGAGCACGCGGACTTTGCCCGGCTTGCCGAGGCCAAGGCCGCAGGCACGCTGGACGCAGCCATCCCGGCGGAGCGGGACCGTCAGGTGGCGGTGCTGCTGACCGCCCCGGAGATCGCGGAAAAGCTGGATGCGGTGTGCATCCGCCGTTTTGTGGAAAGCGAGGCCTTTGCAAAGATCTGCGCCGCCGAGCAGGTGCTGCGGGAGCTGCCCTTCATCACGGCGCTGCCCGCCGGTGCAGTGCTGGCGGCGCAGGGACACAAGGAACTGCCCGCCGCCGCAGACGCACAGGTGCTGGTGCAGGGCATCGCCGACCTTGTGCTGGTGTACCCGGATCATCTGGAACTGCTGGACTACAAGACCGACCGCCGCAAGACCGAGGCAGACTTCCTGCGGGCCTACCGCGCGCAGCTGAACCTCTACGCCCTTGCCATCGATAAGCGCTTTGCCCCGAAGAAGGTGACCTATAAGGGCATCTACTCCTTTGCACTGGGCAAACTGATCGAGGCGTAAAAGGGAAAAGTCATATTTTTTCCAAAGAACGCATAAAAAGTGCTTGACAGGGCAGATAAAGCGTGGTAGAATAGCCGGGTAAAGAAAGCAGCTACGGCCTGTGCCGCGCTCGCCTTGTGGGGTCGGAATCCCCGGGCTATACCCGAAAAGCAGTTCATCTTTGTGTGAATTGCGGCTTTTGAGTGAATTTTTGCGCGGCTGTCCTGAAAATGGGCGGCCGCGTTTTCTATGCCAAATATTGCAACAAAATGGATTTTGTTTGGAGGTGCATTCATTATCGCTACCGCTGGAAAGTCGAAGGAACTGGAGATCAACGGTCAGATCCGTGACCGTGAGGTCCGTCTGATCGGTGCAGACGGCGAGCAGAAGGGCGTTGTGTCCATTCAGGTGGCCATGCGCGCTGCAGAAGAAGCCGGGCTCGATCTGGTAAAGATCGCACCGCAGGCTGTGCCGCCTGTGTGCAAGGTGCTGGACTACGGCAAATACCGTTTTGAACAGCAGAAGAAGGAGAAGGAAGCCAAGAAGAACCAGAAGGTTGTCGAGGTCAAGGAGACCCGCCTTTCGCTCAATATTGACACCAACGACTTCAACACCAAGCTGAACCAGACTGCCAAGTTCCTGGCCGCTGGTCACAAGGTGAAGGCTTCGATCCGCTTCCGCGGCCGTGAGATGGCGCATTCCCAGCTGGGGTATGGTATCATGCAGCGCTTTGCAGAGGCCTGTGCCGATGTAGGCAATGTGGAAAAGCCCGCCAAGCTGGAGGGCCGCAGTATGATCATGTTTATGAACGCGAAGCCTGCCCCCACCAATAAGCAGCAATAACAAATTTAGGAGGAAAATAAAATGCCCAAGCTGAAAACCCACACCGGTGCAAAAAAGCGCTTTAAGCTGACCAAAAACGGTAAGGTCAAGAGAGCCAAAGCCTACAAGTCTCATATCCTGAACAAGAAATCCACCAAGCGCAAGAGAAACCTGCGCAAGGGCACCTATGCCGATAAGACCAATGTCGGCGCACTGAAGCTGCTGATGCCCAACACCTGATCCCTTAACAACAACATTTACAGATGATATGATACGGAGGTAAAAAGATATGGCTCGTATTAAAAGAGCGATGATGACCCGCAAGAGAAGAAAAAAGACCCTGAAGATGGCAAAGGGCTATTTTGGCGCGAAGAGCAAGCGCTTTAAGATGGCGAAACAGGCCGTAATGAAATCCGGCAACTATGCTTACATTGGCCGTAAGCAGAAGAAGCGCGATTTCCGCCGCCTGTGGATCACCCGTATTTCCGCCGCCTGCAAGCTGAACGGCATGAACTACTCCCAGTTCATGAACGGCCTGAAGAAGGCTGGCATCAACCTGAACCGCAAGATGCTCTCCGAGTTGGCGATCAACGATGCTGCCGCCTTTACCGCCCTGACCGAGAAGGCCAAGGCTGCCCTGTAAAAAGCATAACGCTCCGCCCGATTTTGGTAAGACAGGATCGGGCGGGCCTTTTTTGTCATAAAATGAAGTCATCAAAAATTTGCTTGCATTTGGGGCTGACTTAGGGTATAAAGAAAAAAGAGCATCTCCAAAAGGAGGAAAAGGATGGAACGGCTGACCTCGCGCGAGAACGCGCTGATAAAGGAATACCGAAAACTGTGCGGCAGCCGGAAGCGGCGGGAGGAGACCGGGTGCTTTGTGCTGGAGGGCGCCCGGCTGGTGCTGGATGCGGCTGAGAGCGGCATCCCGCTGCGGACGCTGCTGGTAAGCGATGACGGCGCCCGCTACCCGGAGGCCGAAAAGCTGGCGGGAATGGCGCGGCGGTGCTTTTCCATCCCCAATGAGCTGGCGGCGTATATCTCCGAGACCGAGCACCCGCAGGGCATTTTTGCGGTGGGGGAGATGCCGAAGGCCGAGCCGCTGACGATGCGGGCGGGCAGCTATCTGCTGCTGGACGAGCTGCAGGATCCCGGCAACCTGGGGACCATCCTGCGGACAGCGGAAGCGATGGGCATCACCGCGGTGGTGCTTTCCGCCCACTGTCCCGATCTTTTTTCGCCGAAGGTGATCCGCAGTACGATGGGCAGCGGATGGCGGCAGAAAACCGTGCGGGTGGATGACCTGGCCGGGAGCATTGCCGCATGGCAAAAGCAGGGCCTGCGCTGCTATGCGGCTACCCTAAGCCCCGAAGCACTGCCGCTGCAAAGGCTGCCGGCGGGGGAATGCCGGGGGATCGTCATCGGCAATGAGGGCAACGGCGTGAGCCGGGAAGTGATAGATGCCTGTAATGGCGAGGTATATATCCCGATGAGGGGGGCGGCGGAATCGCTGAACGCGGCGGCTGCGGCAGCGCTGTGCATGTGGGAGCTGAGCGGCCGGGGGTACCTGCCCGGATAAGCAGGAGGCAGGCGGCGCGGCGGAATGGGCGAGGAGTGCCCGCAGCGAAGCGGAGGGTCACTCCGAGACAAAATGGAGCCGTGCCGCCGGAATAGGCGGTCTGGAACGAAGGATAAAATGAAAGGAGGGGGAGCGAGATGGCGATTTCGGACTGGATGCGGTTCCAGTTGGCGTATGGCTTTGGAACGGTGCGGGCCGCCAAGGCTCTGGAAAAGTGGCACTCGCCTACCCTTTTATTCCACACCGAGGACTGGCGGCTGCGGCAGCATGGCATGGGCGAGGAGGAACTGCGCCGGGTGCGGGAGGCCAAGGACGCCGACCTGGGGAAGGTCCTGGGCTTTTGTGAGAGGAACGGGGTGAAGATACTGACCCCGGATGACGACCTGTACCCGCAGCGGCTGCGGAACATATACAGCCCGCCGGCGGTGCTGTATGTGGCCGGCAGCTGGATGGATCTGAATGATATCCTGACGGTAGCGGTGGTGGGCACCCGCCGCTGCACCGAATACGGCAGCCGGGTGGCGAGGGAGATCTCCGCGGACCTGGCGGCCAGGGGTGTGGTGACGGTGAGCGGTTTGGCGACGGGGATCGATTCCTGCTGCCATGACGCCACAGTGGAGGCCGGCGGCCGTACCATAGCGGTGCAGGGCTGCGGCATCGATGTGACCTACCCGGCGGCCAACCGGGAGCTGAAAAAGAAGATACTGCGAAGCGGCGGCGCGGTGATAACGGAATTCCCGCCCGGCGCTGAGCCGAATTCCTATCATTTTCCCATCCGCAACCGCATTATAGCGGGGCTGTGCCACGGTACGCTGGTGGTGGAGGGAGAACGCCGCAGCGGGTCGCTGATCACGGCGGGGTTTGCCCTGACCGAGGGCCGGGATGTTTTTGCGGTGCCCGGCAATGTGGATAGCCCCATGAGCGCCGCGCCCAACTGGCTGATCCGGGAGGGGGCCATCATGGTGCGGGAAGCAGGGGATATTCTGGAGGAATACGATCTGCGGGACTATGATGCTGCGGGGCCGGGAGAGGAAGCGGAGGCTGAGCAGCTTACCTTGTGCGAAAAGCAGCCCAGCAAGGCTAAGAAGAAGGAAAAGCCCGCCCCGGCCAAGGCCTATCCCCTGCGGAGCGACGACGGGATGCTGGAGACGCTGAACGGCAGCCAGCGCACGGTGCTGGAGGTCCTGAGCAGCGAGCCGATGACCGCCGACGAGGTGGTGGCGGCAACCGGACTTTCGGTGCCGGAGACACTTTCGGTCTTGACGCAGCTTGAGATCTTTGGTATCATCAGAATCCATGCGGGACATCGCTTCAGCCGGTGAACCGCCGAGAGAAAACGAAATTTTAAGAATATACGGGTGATAAGATTTGTCCAAATTAGTGATCGTGGAATCCCCGGCCAAGGCGCATACCATCCAGAAGTACCTTGGCCCCGACTATGAAGTGATGGCCTCGATGGGCCATGTGCGCGACCTGCCGGCTTCCCGGCTGAGCGTGGATGTGAAGAATGACTTTGCCCCAAACTATGAGAATATCAAGGGCAAGGGCGAGCTGATAAAAAAGCTGCGCGCCGAAGCCAAAAAGAGCGACTATGTGTACCTGGCGACCGACCCCGATCGTGAGGGAGAGGCCATCAGCTGGCACCTGGCGCAGCTTTTGAAGCTGGATGAAACGGAGCCGAACCGGGTGACCTTCAATGAGATCACCAAGTCTGGCATTAAATACGGCATGGAGCACCCCCGGTGCATCGACCAGCAGCTGGTGGATGCCCAGCAGGCCCGCCGGGTGCTGGACCGCATCGTGGGCTACGAGATCAGCCCTTTCCTGTGGAAGAAGATCCGCAAGGGACTTTCCGCCGGACGGGTGCAATCGGTGGCGGTGCGGCTGGTGGTGGACCGCGAGGATGAGATCCGGGCCTTTAAGCCGGAGGAATACTGGACCCTGGAGGCCCTGCTGCAGAAGCAGGGCGTAAAAGCCAAGCCCTTTTTGGCCAAATACTACGGCACCGGCGGCAAAAAGTGTGAGATCACCACTGAGGAGCAGGCCAATGCCCTAAAGGCCGCCGCCGAAAAAGAGCCGTTTATTTTGCCGATCGAAAAGGTGTTTTCGACCTATCCCGCCGTCACCGTCTCCGCCGCGCAGGCGGTACGGTTTCGCAACGGCGGCGCACTCGCGGCAGAGCGGTTGCACACAAAGCTGCCGCAGGTGCCTGTGCGCGTTTTTGCGCCCGACGGCGTCTTTTTGGGGCTGGGGCAGGAAAAGGAACAGTCCCTTGCCGTTTTGAAACTGTTTGTCTGAGGAGGAAAGCATATGACGCACTATCGCCTGCCCGCGCAGCTGCGCGACGTGAAACCTGTCGATCGCGTGCTGGCTATCGGCATGTTTGACGGCGTGCACATCGGGCATCGCACGGTGCTGACAGCAGCGCTGCTGCAGGACACGCTTTCCCCTGCCGTGTTCACCTTTTCCTATGCGGACGCGCCGAAAAAGGGCGCACCGCTGCAGACGGAAGAAGAGCGGCAGCAACTTTTCGAACAGATGGGCTTTGCCGATCTGTTTTGTGCGGATTTTTCCGCCGTGTGCGACATGACGCCCGCGGCGTTTGTGGACATGCTGTATGACGCACTTTCCGTGCGTTCGATCGTCTGCGGCTTCAACTTCCGTTTCGGTAAAAACGGTGCGGGCGACACGGCGCTTTTACGGACACTCTGTGAGAAACGCGGCATCCGCCTTGCGGTGCAGCCGCCCGTCACGGCGGACGGCGCGTCCGTCA
>ERZ506995.840-NODE-840-length-11174-cov-4.080763_pt1 | contig 11174 bp, 9 predicted proteins | sample MGYA00512883_ERZ506995 | MGnify/ENA metagenome assembly ERZ506995
CGAAGACACCGCCCCCCACTCGGCGCTGCTCTACGGCGTCACCGGCAGCGGCAAGACGCTGGTGTTCTTAAAGCTCATCGAGCGGTGTCTGGCGCTGGGCCGCCGCGCCCTCGTGCTGGTGCCGGAAATAAGCCTGACGCCTCAGATGATCCTCCGCCTCAAGAGCCGGTTCGGGCGGCGGGTGGCCGTCCAGCACTCGGCCCTCAATCACACCGAGCGTCTGCTCCAATGGCAGATGATACAGGACGGCGGCGCCGACATCGTGGTGGGAACGCGGAGCGCCGTCTTTGCCCCACTGGAAAACATCGGCCTCGTCATCATCGACGAGGAGCAGGAGCACACCTACCGCTCCGAATCCGCGCCCCGCTACTCGGCCCACGAGGTCGCCCGGCAGCGCGCGGCGGAGAACGGAGCCCTGCTGCTGCTGGCCAGCGCGACCCCCAGCACCGAGAGCTATTTTGCCGCCCAGCATGGCCGCACCCAGCTGGTGCGCCTGACCAAACGCTATGGCGGCAACCCGCTGCCCAAAGTCCAGATCGTGGATATGCGGGCCGAGCTTGCCTCCGGCAACCCCCGGGAGATCAGCCTTGCCATGGAGGATGCCATCCGGCACAACCTTGAGGCAGGCAAGCAGACCATCCTGCTGCTCAACCGCCGGGGTTACCAGACCGTGGCCCAGTGCGAGGACTGCCGCGAGGTGCTCAAATGCCAGAAGTGCAGTGTGCCCATGGTCTACCACAAATCGGCCCACAAGCTGCTCTGCCATTACTGCGGCAGCCAGCTGGACCCGCCCCCTGCCAGATGCCCCGCCTGCGGCGGCAAGCTGCAGTACCGGGGCTTTGGCACCCAGAAGGCCGAGGAGGAACTGGCAAAGCTCTTCCCGGAGGCGCGGGTGCTACGCATGGATCAGGACTCTACCGCCGCCAAGGACGCCCACGAGAAGCTGCTTGCCAAATTCGCAGCGCATGAATACGATATCATGGTGGGCACCCAGATGGTGGCAAAAGGTCTGGACTTCGAGGACGTGACCCTTGTGGGTGTTCTGGGCATCGATTCGCTGCTGTTTGCGCAGGGCTTTCGTGCATACGAGAACGTGTTCAGCCTGATCACACAGGTGGTGGGACGCAGCGGCCGCGCAAAAGAGCCCGGCTTTGCCATCATCCAGACCACCGACCCGGACAACCCAGTGCTCACCCTTGCCGCTGCACAGGATTACGACGCCTTCTACGAGCAGGAGATCGCTTACCGCAAGCTCGGCTTGTACCCGCCCTTCTGTGGGCTGTGCGTCATCGGCTTTGCCGGTGCAAAGGAGAACGAGGTGGCGCGTGCCGCTGCCCGTTTCTCGGCGCTTTTAGGGCAGCAGGCGGCCAAGCAGCCGGATCTGCCCCTGCGCATTCTGGGTCCTACGCCCGGCAGCATTGAAAAGATCAACGACACCTACCGCTATAAGCTTACCGTTAAGTGCCGCAACGACCGTCGCTTCCGCGACCTCGTGCGCAGCACGCTGGCACTGTATGAAAAAGAAAAACTGCCGTCTAAGGCATCGGTCATCGTAGACCTGCACTCGGACGGCGACATCTGATAAAACTGGAGGTACCATTATGGCTATCCGTAATATTGTTAAAGAAGGCGACCCCATCCTGAACAAAGTCTGCCGCCCCGTGACCAATTTTGACGACCGTCTGGCTACTCTGCTGGACGATATGCGCGAGACCATGATCGCCGCCGACGGCGTGGGTCTGGCTGGCCCGCAGGTGGGTATGATGCGCCGCCTGTTCGTGGTGTGGGACACCACCGACGCCCCGGAGGAGATCCCCGAGGATTACGAGTACAAGTTTATCGATTTCGTCAACCCCGAGATCCTTGCTGTTTCTGAGGAGGAAGAGACGGCCTACGAGGGCTGCCTGTCCTTCCCGGGGCACAACGGCGCTGTGACCCGCCCCGTTGCCGTCAAGGTGCGTGCGCAGGACCGCAACGGCGAATGGTTCGAGCTGGAAGCTGACGGCCTGCTGGGTCGCTGCATCCAGCACGAGAACGACCATCTGGACGGCATCACCATCATGGAGTCCAGCGAGTACTTCTATGAAGATACCGAGGAAGGCAAAAAGGCCGCCCGCGAAGCGAAAGGAAACAACTGATGCGCATTTTGTTCATGGGCACGCCGGATATTGCTGCCGAGTGCCTGAAAGCCCTGTATGCTGCCGGGCATGATATCTGTGCCGTGTACACCCGGCGGGATAAGCCGGTGGGCCGCAAGCAGGTGCTCACCGCGCCGCCGGTCAAGGAGGTCGCACTGGCGCATGGTACGCCTGTGTTCCAGCCCCGCACCCTGCGGGACGGCAGCGAGGATGAAAGCATCCGCGCCCTCGCCCCGGAGCTGATCGTGGTGGTGGCCTATGGCTGCATCCTGCCGAAATCCGTGCTGGAAATGCCCCGCTATGGCTGCATCAACCTGCACGTTTCGCTGCTGCCGAAATACCGCGGCAGCGCTCCGGTACAGTGGTCGGTGCTGAACGGTGACGCCGAGACCGGCGTTTCCATCATGCAGATGGATGAGGGTCTGGATACCGGCGATGTGCTGTACTGTAAAAAAATCACCATCGACCCCGAGGAGACCAGCGGCGAATTGTTTGACCGCGTTACCGCTGTGGGCGCCGAAGCTCTGTGCGAGACCATTCCCCAAATCGCCGCAGGCACTCTGACAGCTGTGCCGCAAGACCACGAAAACGCCACCCTTGCCCCTATGCTGAACAAGGAGATGGCAGAGTTCCACTTTACAGACTCTGCCGCCCATATCCATAACTGGGTGCGCGGCATGAATCCTTGGCCGGGTGCGTGGTTCATCACCTCCGGCGGTAAAAAGCTCAAGGTGATGTCCTGCCGCGTGGCTGCCGCCAACGGTGAAGCCCCCGGCACGGTGCTTGCTACAAAGCCCCTAACCATAGCCTGCGGCGAGGGTGCTATCCAACTGCTGGAGGTCGTGCCGGAGGGCAAAAAGCCTATGGACGGTACTGCCTTTGCAGCAGGTCTGCGCCTGAAAACGGGGGATAGCCTCTGATGGCCGCAAATCCGCGTGCGGCAGCGGTTGCCGCACTGGTACGGCAGGAGCAGGACGGCTTTTCCAATCTGGTTCTGGATGCAGAGCTCAAACGCCAGAAGCTGGAAGGCCGGGATAAGGCTTTTGCAAGTGCCATCTTCTACACCGTATTGGAGCATCGCGGCACGCTGGACTATATTCTGGAGCAGTTTCTGCCCAAGGGTCTTGCAAAGCTGGATGCCCCCGTGCGGGAGATTCTGCGCGCTGCGCTGGCACAGGCGCGCTATATGCAGGTGCCTGTCTCCGCTGCGGTGAATGAGGCGGTCAAGCTGACCCGCACCTTTAAAAAATCCAGCGCTTCCGGCCTTGTCAACGCCGTGCTGCGCAAGGCCTGCGGCTATGATTTAGATGCTACCGTCTTTACAGACGAGATCCAGCGCCTGATGGTTTTAGGCTCTGCCGGGCGGGATGTGGCAGAATTCCTCCACAAAAACTACCCGGATGAAGCACTGGGCATTCTGACCTATCAGGCCGATGGCGGTCTGACCAGTCTGCGCGCAAACCCCCTCAAGGCCAGCGCTGCACAGCTGTGTGCGCTGCTTACAGAGCAGGGCGCAGCAGAGGTGCGGCAGGGCATCGTGCCCGGCAGCGTGCTGGCACGATTTGCCGGCAGTCCGGCAGACAACGAACTGTTCCGACAGGGGTACTACCATGTGGAGGGACAGGCCAGCCAGCTGGCAGCCCTTTGCGTGGGCGCAGCCCCCGGCGAGACGGTGCTGGACCTGTGCGCTGCCCCCGGCGGCAAGACCATTTTGCTGGCCGAGCAGATGCAGGGCACAGGAGCACTGTACAGTTGCGATGCAGCCGAAAACCGTGTGGGGCTGATCCGCACCGCGGCAGACCGCATGGGCTTTACCGGGGTGCACACCCTTTGTAATGATGCCACCAAACCGAACCCTGCACTGCCCATGGCAGACCGCATCCTGACGGATGTGCCTTGCAGCGGCTTGGGCATTCTGGCAAAAAAGCCGGATCTCCGCTATAAAAAGCTGGAAGCTGACCGGCAGGCAGAACTGCTTGCCACACAGGCGGCAATTCTGGATACCGCTGCGGCGCTGCTCAAGGCGGGCGGGCGACTGGTCTACTCCACCTGCACCATCGACCCGGCAGAAAATCAGCAGCAGATCGCAGCCTTTTTGCAGCGTCACCCGGAATTTGCGGTCTGCGCACCGGATGTGCCGCTGCCTGCCGGAATGACGGCAGGGGAGTACGGCTGGCTCTCAGTGCCCACTCGCACCGGCATGGACGGTTTTTTCCTGTGTGTGCTGCAAAAAGCCGCCGGAACGCAATAACCACGACTCTCTGAGGGTCGTATCCTGTTATAGGAGAACAGAATGGAACAAAAACGCTGTATTTCTTCCCTGACGCTGGCAGAATTGACTGCTGAACTAAAAGCTCTGGGGCAGCCGGGCTTCCGGGCAAAGCAGATCTTCCACTGGGTACACCAGAAACTGGTCACCGAATTTTCTGCCATGACCGACCAGCCCAAGACTCTGCTGGCAAAGCTGGAAGAAACCTTTTATATCGCTGCACCGCAGATCGAGCGCCGTCAGGAGGCCAAGGACGGTACTGTGAAGTATCTGCTGCGCATGGCGGACGGCAACTGCATCGAGACCGTTGTCATGCGCTACCACTACGGCAATACCGTGTGCGTGTCCACGCAGGTGGGCTGCCGCATGGGCTGCCGGTTCTGCGCCTCCACGCAGGCGGGGCGGGTGCGCAACCTTGAAGCAGGCGAGATCTGCTCCGAAATCTACACCGCCCAGAAGGATATCGGCGAGCGCATCTCCCATATCGTGCTCATGGGTATCGGCGAGCCGCTGGATAACTTTGACGAGGTAATGCGCTTTTTGGAAAATATCACCTCGCCTGAGGGCGTCAATATCGGGATGCGCAATATCAGCCTTTCCACCTGCGGCCTTGTGCCTAAGATCGACCAGCTGGCGGAAAAAAAGCTGCAGCTCACCCTCTCCATCTCGCTGCACGCACCCACCAACCAGATCCGCAGCAGCATGATGCCGGTCAACGATGCCTACCCGGTGGAGCAACTGATCCAGACTGTGCGCCGGTATCAGGAGACCACCGGACGCCGGGTCAGCTTTGAATATTCCATGGTGCGCGGTGTCAATGATTCTGATGTCTGCGCAAAGCAATTGGCAGACCTGATCCGGGGCATGGGCGCGCATGTAAATCTGATCCCCATCAACCCGGTGGACGGCAGCCCGTATTCCGCTACGGATGCAGCCAATGTGCGCCGGTTCCAGCAAAAGCTTGAAAGCCTTGGCGTAAACGCCACGGTGCGCCGCCGCCTTGGCAGCGAGATCAGTGCCGCCTGCGGCCAGCTACGCCGCGACGAAATGAACGGCAAGGCATAAATAGAGGGAGAAACCTATGAAACTTGCAGGAAAAACGGATGTAGGACGCGTCCGGCAGGACAATCAGGATGACTACCGTGCCGGGGAGCTGCCCGGCGATGCAGCTTGGGCGCTGGTGTGCGATGGCATGGGCGGCGCACGCGGCGGGCGGGAAGCCTCGCAGTGTGCATGCAGCGTCATCGAGCGCTGCTTTCAGGAGCAGTACAGCCAGTGCATCCCCGGCGAAGAGGAGACTTTTTTAAAGAAGGCACTGCTCAGCGCCAACCGCTATGTGTTCCAGAAGGCACTGCGGGAGGAGTCTCTGGCCGGTATGGGCACCACCGCTGTCTGCGCTCTGGTGCGCGGCGGCAAGGCATATCTGAGCCATGCGGGCGATTCCCGCGCCTACCTCTACCGGGACGGTAAACTGGCGCAGCTGACCCACGACCACTCCTATGTACAGGAGCTGGTGGACTGCGGCACTATTACGCAGGAGCAGGCAGAGCATCACCCACAGAAAAACATCATTACCCGGGCACTGGGCGTGGACTACCGGCTGGAGCCGGAGTTCACCACCGTGGCGCTGCAGGCAGGGGATGTTCTGCTGCTATGCACGGACGGTCTGACCAATGCTGTGCCTATGGAGCAGCTGGAACAGCTGCTGCGCAGCGAGTCTTTTTACGACCTGCCGGATGCTCTGATCCGCACCGCTAACGAAAACGGCGGTCCGGACAACATCACCGCCCTGCTGGTGGGGATAGAGCCGATGGAGGTGCGCCATGGATAACCTGATCGGTAAAAGACTGGACGGCCTGTACGAGGTGCAGGAGCTGATCGGCTCCGGCGGCATGGCCAACGTGTATAAGGCGGTCATGCGAGGGCAGAACGGCCCTGTGCCCGCCGGGACTGTGGTGGCCGTTAAGGTGCTGCGGCAGGAGTATATGCACGACCCGGATCTTGTGCGCCGCTTTAAAAATGAATCCAAGGCCATCTCGCTGCTGAACCACCCCAATATCGTTAAGGTGTACGATGTTTCGGTCAACGACCATCTGCAGTATATCGTTATGGAGTATGTGGACGGCATGACGCTGCGGGAGTACCTCAACGAGCGGGGCGGCAAGCTTTCCAGCCGGGAGACAGTGCACTTCATCTCCCAGATCCTCAAGGCACTGGAGCATGCCCACGCCAACGGCATCGTGCACCGGGATATCAAGCCCCAGAATATTATGCTGCTGGATAACGGCCAGCTGCGCATGATGGACTTCGGCATCGCCCGTATTTCCCGGGCAGATAACCAGATGCTGGCCGGCAAGGCGATGGGCAGCGTGCATTATATCAGCCCGGAGCAGGCAAAAGGGGACGAGACCGACTGCACCAGTGACATTTACTCGGTAGGTGTCATGATGTACGAGATGCTCTCCGGTCATCTGCCCTTTGATGCCGATGATGTGGTGGAGGTCGCCATCAAGCAGATCTCGGACGAGCCCCGCTCGCTGCATGAACTGGCACCGGAGGTTCCCTATGCGCTGGTGGAGATCACCGAAAAGGCCATGGCGAAGCTCCCTCAGAACCGTTACCCCTCGGCACGGGCAATGCTGGAAGCACTGGATACCTATGTGCAAAACCCCTCCGTGCTGTTTGAATATCAGTATATTACAGAAGAAGCACCCGAAAAGGTGGTGAAACGTACCATGAACCAGAACCGCGCGATCCGTCAGAACGAACAACCAGCCCCCCGCAAAAACGGCAAGAGCAGGTTGGGCAAAAAGCGCCGTACCGTCTTTTTGCCAGCCTTGTTCGGCATCACCATTGCCTTTGCACTGGCCTGCATGGCACTGTGCTGGATGATCCTGAACGATTCCTCCAACCTGATGAACAACAAAGCAGATATCACGCTGGGCGATTATATCGGCATGACGCAGGACGAGGCTGCCGCCACCGAGCAGGTTGTCTCCGGTCAGATCAGTGTTACCTGGGAGCAGGAGTACAACAGTGACTATGCGGCGGGCTATATCTACAAGCAGTCGCCGGTCTCCGGCCGCACGGTGCGTGAGGGCCAGAATGTGACCCTTACTGTCAGTCTGGGCACCCAGTATGTCACGGTGCCGGACTTGACCAACTATGTGCAGACCGATGCCGAGCAGCAGCTCAAGGCACTGGGCGTTTCGGTGCTGGTCACGCAGGCTGTGGATACCACCGTGGCCTCCGGTGCGGTCATCCGCACCGACCCGGCAGCAGGCAGTCAGGTGGCAGCAGGCAGCACGGTAGTGGTCTATATCAGCCGCCCGCAGGTGGCCACCACCACCAAGGTGCCCTCGCTCATTGGCATGAGCGCCGGGGATGCCCGCACCCTGCTGGTGCAGAATCATCTGGGTCTTGGCAGTCAGAGCGAAGAATACAGCGACCAGCCCGCAGGTACAGTGCTCAGCCAGAACCCGGCGGCAGGTGCTACCGCAAAGCTGAACAGCCGCGTAAATGTTGTGGTCAGCGCAGGCGCTGCACCGGCGCAGGAGCCGGAGCAGCCTAGCGGTGACGGCACTTCCGGCACCACGGGCGAAGGCTCTACCGGCGGCGAGAGCACCGGCGGCAGCAGCGAGCCGAGCTCCAGCAGCAGCTCCACAGGCGGCGGTATTCTGGACTGGTGGTCCTCGCTGCTGGGCTGACGGAGGATGTGCATGAACGGTTATATCGTAAAAGGCATTGGCGGCTTTTACTATGTAAAAACGCCGGATGGTATCGTGGAGTGCAAGCCCCGCGGCATCTTCCGCAAGCAGAAGATCACCCCTGTGGCAGGGGATGAGGTGACGTTGGAGACTGAAAACGGTGCAGCGGTCATTGCGCAGATCGCCCCCCGCAAAAACGTTTTTGTGCGCCCGCCGGTGGCAAATCTGGATGTGCTGTTCCTTGTGGCCAGCACTACCCAGCCCACCCCCAGCACCTTGGTGCTGGATAAGCTTTCTGCCATTGCGGTGGATAAGGGCGTACAGCCGGTGGTGGTGTGCACCAAAAGCGATCTTGCCGAGGCGGATTTTCTGGCAAACGCCTATGCAAAATCCACCCTGCCGTTTATCCGCATCGACTACGAAAGCGGCGCGGGACTGGACGAAGTAAAGCAGTGGATCAACGGCAGGCTGTGTGCCTTTTGTGGCAACTCCGGTGTGGGTAAATCCACCCTGCTGAACGCGCTGCTGCCGGATGCTGCCCGCGAGACCAGCGCCATCAGCCAGAAGTTGGGACGCGGCCGCCACACCACCCGTGAGGTGACCGTCTTTGAAGCCTACGGCGGACGCATTGCCGACACCCCGGGCTTTGCCAGCCTGGAAGCCAACCGCGCCGGATTCATCCCCAAGGAGAATCTAGAGCACGCTTTCCCGGAATTTGGCCCTTATCTGGGTCAGTGCCAGTTTACCGGCTGCTCCCACCGCAGCGAAAAAGGCTGTGCTGTGCGGGCAGCGCTGGCAGAGGGCAAACTTTCCAAGACCCGGTACGACAGCTACTGCGCCATGTACGACGAGGTAAAGGATGTCAAGGACTGGCAGCGCCCGAAAGTGTAAAACGGAAGGAAGAATAAAATGTCCCGTTGTGTGATCCTTTCCGCCTGCCCGGTGCAGCCTGAGCTTAAGCACCTGCTGCGCAGCGATGATTTTATCATCGCCTGCGATGCGGGCTACCGCAACTGCGAACGGCTGGGCTGCAAGCCGGATATCATTGTAGGCGATTTTGACTCCGCTCCCTGTCCGCAGCAGAATGCGGACGATATCGTTGTGTTGCCCCACGTCAAGGACGACACCGATACCGAGTATGCCGCAAAGCTCGCGGCGCAAAAGGGCTTTGACGAGGTGCTTTTGCTGGGTGCACTGGGCGGCAGAAGGGTGGAGCATACCCTTGCAAACCTGTGCACCGGTCTTGGGCTGGAGCAGCGCGGCATCCGTGCCGCCTTGCAGGACGAGCGCTCCCGCATCACCTTTGTGCTGCCGGGCGAGAGCCGCTGCTACCCCAAGGAGGAGTTTTTCTACTTCTCGGCCTTCCCCATGGAGGGGCGCGCCGAAGGTGTGTACGAAAAAGGCTCCTTCTATGAGCTGGAAGATGCCGTGCTCACAGCAGGCTATCCGCTGGGTGTGAGCAACGAGTACGCCGAAGGCTCAAGCTGCATCACCGTCAGCACCCGGCAAGGCGCGCTTGTGGTGGTGGAGACCATCGCAGACTGAGCGCTGCTGCCCTTGCCGGAACGTTCCGGCCCCTGCCTGCATAGGATGGGCCAGAAAACGGAAAGGCGGGGAGCATATGCAGGTAGTTGTGATCCGAAGCCCCAAGGCGCTGCGCGGCATTCTGCGCAGACTGTTCGGCATTCAAAAACAGTAAAAAAGATCCCCTCGCTGCTGGTCGGCGGGGGGATCTTGCTTCATAATACTCCTTTTTATTGCGTCAGGGCGTTGTAACAGGCATCGAACGCCTGCATAAAATCAGTGATCTCCTGTTCCGTGGTCAGGTGGCTCAGGCTGATGCGCCACGAGGACAGTGCGTTGCGCCGATCATGGCTCACGGCAAATACCGCTCGGGAGGGCAGGCCGTCCGAAGAACAGGCAGATTTGACCGAGACGCAGACGCCTCTGGCGTCCAGCTCCCGCTGGAACACGGTGCCTTTTACGTTCTGCACGCTCAGGTTCAGAATCTGCGGCACAGCGCCTTCCGGGCTGTTGATGCGCACCAGCGGATATGTGCTGAGGGCGGCGCGGAGCTCTGCATTCAGCTTTGCCACATGGTCAACGCGTCCGGGCAGGTCAGTGACGGCAAGATCAAGCGCACAGGCCAGCGAGGAGGCCAGCGCCACAGTGGGGGTGCCGCTGCGGTAGATGGTGGTACTCTCGCCGCCATGGATGAGAGGCTCCAGCGCCAGATTCCGCCGCTTGATCAGCAGACCGATGCCGTTCAGTCCGTAGAATTTGTGGGCCGTCAGGCTCATGGTATCCACGCCCTCAAAAGAAACGGGAATCTTGCCCACAGCCTGGGTCGCATCCACATGCAGGTGACAGTGAGGGTATGCTTTCAGGATGGCGGCGATCTCCTGTACAGGCTGCACCACGCCCAGTTCACTGTCCACCAGCGTTACGGCAACGCAGATGGTATCCGGGCGAAGCAGATCCTTCAGGTGCTCAAGATCTACAGTACCGTCCTGTTTCACGTCCAGCAGGTCGATCTCATACCCCTGCTCCTGTAATGCCGTCAGGGTGCCGCTGACCGAAGAATGCTCCAGCGGAGTGGAGATGATGTGCCTGCCCGCATGGCGGGAGAGACGGGCCAGCCCCTTTAAGGCAAAGTTGTTGGCCTCGCTGGCACCGGAGGTATAGATGATCTCGGCTGGCTGAACGCCCAGCAGAGAGGCGATTTTGATGGTGGCAGCATCGATCTCTGCCTTGGCGGCAGAGCCTGCCTGGTGGTGAGAGTTGGCGTTGCCGATGCAGCGGCGCTCCACGGCACAGAACTGCTCCAACACCCGCGTATCCACCGGGGTGTTTGCAGAATAATCCAGATAGATCATAACATTCCTCTTGAAATACAAATCAATTCAATAGGTTATATTATAGTGCGGACAGGGGCATATTTCAAGATGTCCGGCCAAAAAGCTGAGGGAAACTGCGGCAAACGGATTGCATCTGGGCAGGGTTTCTGGTATACTTTATAAAGTCAGACAGGGAAGGGGAGAGCAGATCGGAAGAGCACAC
>ERZ506995.844-NODE-844-length-11138-cov-5.032933_pt1 | contig 11138 bp, 9 predicted proteins | sample MGYA00512883_ERZ506995 | MGnify/ENA metagenome assembly ERZ506995
GAAGCGTACCACCGTCTCAAAGAGATGGCGCTCGCCCTGCTGGATATACTGCCCCATGGAGTGCAGGTCGGCGGTGAACTCCACGCTGGCGGGGAACAGGCCCTTGCCCTCCTTGCCCTCGGACTCGCCGTACAGCTGCTTCCACCACTCGGCCATAAACCGGAAGCAGGGCTCATAGGCCGCCAGGATCTCGATCTTCTTGCCGCAGCGGTACAGCTCGTACCGGGCGGCGGCGTACTGCCATGCGGGATTGGCGCTCATGTCCGCCGCCGTGCAGGTGTCCATCATCTCGCGGGCGCCGTTCATCAGGGCGTCGATGTCGATACCCGCCACGGCGATGGGCAGCAGACCCACGGCGGTCAGCACGCTGTACCGGCCGCCCACGTCGTCGGGTACCACAAACGTCTCATAGCCCTTGGCGTCCGCCAGAGACTTCAGCGCGCCTCTGTGCCGGTCGGTGGTGGCATAGATGCGCTTGGCGGCCTCCTCCGGGCCGTACTTCTTCTCCAGCAGCTCGCGGAAGAAGCGGAACGCCACCGCCGGCTCTGTGGTGGTGCCGGACTTGGAGATGACATTGACGGAGAAGTCCACGCCGTCCAGCAGCTCCATGATCTCGCTCATGTAGTCGGAGGACAGGCCGTTGCCCACGAAGTAGATGTTGGGGGTTTCCTTCTTTTTCAGATTGTAGTTGGGGGAGCGCAGGCACTCGATCACGCCCCGGGCGCCCAGATAAGAGCCGCCGATGCCGATGACCACCAGTGCCTGAGAGTCCGCCTTGATGCGCGCTGCCGCGGCCTTGATGCGGGCAAACTCCTCCTTGTCGTAGTTCTCCGGCAGGCGCACCCAGCCGGTAAAGTCGCTGCCGGCGCCGTCGCCCTTTTGCAGATGGTCATGGGCGATGCGCAGGCGGGGCGCCAGCGCCGCCTCGTAGGGCAGCGGGATAAAGCTGTTGCAGCTATTGAGGTCCACACGGATCATAGGATGATTCCTCCTTGGTAAAAGACGTCTTTTTCGGTGTTTCCCATCTTACAACGATTGTACCCAAATTACAAGGGGAAAAAGGCCGCCTACGCCGCGAAAACCGCCATGCGCAGAAGCTGGGTGAATACCTGCCCCCAGCTGCGCCGCGCCACGGCCTCCTCCGCCACCAGCGGCACGGTCAGCAGCACCGTGCCGCCGTCCAGCACGGACAACTCGCCCAGCCGCTGCCCGGCCTCCACCGGAGCGGCGACCTGCGGCTCCAGCGTAACGGTGCGGGTCAGGCCGCCGGCCTTGGCCTTTTCCACCAGCACGGAGGTGTTCTCTGCCTCCGGCACAGGCTGTACGGCGTCCGACGCGCCCATGGCTACCGCCACCGGCGTCAGCGGCTCCGGCGGCAGGGCATCCACCAGCGCGTAGGTGGAAAAGCCGTAGTTCAGCAGCGCCTTGGCGTCCTTGGTGCGGGTGTCCTTGTCCGGCGCCTTCATGATGACGGCGATCAGCTCCATGCCGTCCCGCTCCGCCGTGGCGCTGATGCAGTACCCCGCCGAGGCGGTGTAGCCGGTCTTCAGGCCGGTGGCGCCGTCATAGAAGCGGATGAGCTTGTTGGTGTTGGCCAACTGAAAAGCGCCGTCCCGGATGGTGTCCATCCAGATGGTGGTGAAGCGCCGTATGTCCGGATGGTGCAGCAGCAGCTCCCGGCTCATAAGGGCGATATCGTGGGCGCTGGTGACGTGTCCCTCCGCCGTCAGGCCGGTACAGTTGACAAAATGGGTGTCCGCCATGCCCAGCTCAGAGGCCCGACGGTTCATCTGCTCCACGAACAGCTCGTGCACGCCGGCGACCTTCTCTGCCAGCGCCACCGCCGCGTCGTTGCCGGAGGCCACGCACACCGATTTCAACAGCTCCTCCACCGTGATCTGTTCGCCCTCGGCCAGATAGACCTGGCTGCCGCCCATCCCGGCGGCCGCAGCACTGACCGTCACCACATCGTCGTAGCCGATAGTGCCGCTGTCGATGGCCTCCATGGTCAGCAGCAGCGTCATGATCTTGGTGACGCTGGCGGGCTCCAACTGCTCATGCTCGTTCTGCGCGAACAGCACCTGCCCCGTGGAACGCTCCATCAGCAGCGCCGCCCGGCTGGTGATGGGCAGTTCCACCGCCTCTGCCCGCACCGGGTACAGACCCAGCGCGCACAGCATCGCCGTCAGCAGACAGATCGTGCGCCTTACCTTTCTCATCATAAGACCCCTCCCTGCGTTTTTCCTATTCCTATGCCCGCAGGAGAGAAATCATGCGCTTCGACAGAAATTGCGGTTGCAAAACCCGTGCCGACCTGCTATAATAGCAACGTTCGCAGGGTTGGTATATCGGTATTACAGCGGCTTCCCAAGCCGTTAAGGCGGGTTCGACTCCCGTACCCTGCTCCAAAAAGAAAACACCATCCGTCAGGATGGTGTTTTCTTTTTGGAGCGACCATTTTTGCTACGCAAAAGTGGTCGCCTGCGGGCGGGTGATTGAACGCGAGTGGGGGAACCCGTCAAAGGTTCCCCCCTCACACTCTCCCTTCCTTGCGATGTGCGGGAGTGCAGACAACAAAACCTGTGGGCAATTGCAAAAAAGCGAGGGACACACTTCTGTGTGTCCCTCACTTTTTTTGTGAGCGGCGCTTTTGCCGCGTGCTTATGATATCCGCGCCACGTTCTTGGAGGCGACCACGTCCACGCCGGTGCCGCAGACGTTTTGCAGCACCACGTCGCCGATGGCGGCGGGGGCGTGTACCATCACGGTGCGCAGGGCGCGGGCCACCTCGTGAACCAGCGCCTTGGGGACCTCTCCGGCGGTGCGTACCGGCAGCACCGGCAGCGCCGCGCCCTCGATGGCCACTGTGCCGGTGACCGTCCGTGCCGGGGCTACGCACTCTTTTTTGGCATAGGCCTCGCCGCGAGGACAGGTGTTGCCGCTGACGGAGGTCACGACGCCGTTTTCCACCTCGGCGGTGAGCTGGCAGCCCATGGGACAGCCGATGCAGATCAATTCACGTTTCATTGTGCCTGCGCCTCCTCTACTACGAAAGTCACCGTGTCCGCACCGGCGGGGATGGCGGCGGGGTCGAGGGAGAAGCTCTCCATCTCGCCGGGGGTCAGGATGCGCTTGGGGATACGCTTGAGCAGCGTGCTGCCCGCGTAGGCGCACAGCGCCGCGTTCCGGTAGGGTTGCCCCACCCGGAAGCGCACTGTTACCGGCGCGCCGCCCCGATGCAGGGTCTGGGGTACCGTATAGCGCACGCCGTTTTTGCCCTCCAGGCGGATGCTCTCGCTGTCCTTGACGCCCTCCAGTACATACCGGGCGGCGCTGCGTCCCGCTGCCGCCGCCTCCTGCGAGACGAAGTCCACCAGATCGTGGACGTGCAGCACGTTGCCGCAGGCGAACACACCGGGCAGGGAGGTGGCCAGCGTTTCGTCCACCGCCGGGCCGCCGGTGACGGCGTCCAGCGCCGCGCCCGCCTGACGGGTCAGCTCGTTCTCCGGCAGCAGGCCCACACTCAAAAGCAGCGTGTCACAGGGGATGTACCGCTCCGTCCCGGCGACGGGCAGGCGGCGGTCGTCCACCTGCGCCAGCGTTACGCCGGTGAGGTGCTCCTGCCCGTGGATCTCCACCACCGTGGTGGACAGGTACAGGGGGATATCGAAATCGTCCAGACACTGGACGATGTTGCGCTTCAGACCGCCGGAATAGGGCATGACCTCCGCCACGGCCTTGACCTCAGCGCCCTCCAGCGTCATGCGGCGGGCCATGATGAGGCCGATGTCGCCGGAGCCGAGAATCACCACCTGCCGTCCGGGCAGATAGCCCTCCATGTTCACCATGCGCTGGGCGGTGCCGGCCGACCAGATGCCGGCGGGCCGCGTACCGGCGATGTTCAGCGCGCCACGGGGCCGCTCACGGCAGCCCATGGCCAGCACCACCGCCTGCGCCTTGATCTGCTGCAAGCCCAGGCTGCGTCCCGTGACGGTCAGCACCTTCTCCGGCGAGACGTCCAGCACCATGCAGTCCGTCCACGCGGGGATGCCCCGCTCCTGCACGGCATCGATGTAGCGCTGGGCGTACTCCGGGCCGGTCAGCTCCTGATGGAAGGTGTGCAGGCCAAAGCCCGCGTGGATGCACTGGTTCAGGATGCCGCCCAGCTCGTTGTCGCGCTCTAAGATAAGGATATCGCGCAGACCATGCTGCCATGCGCTGTAAGCTGCGGCAAGGCCTGCAGGGCCGCCGCCGACGATGACCAGATCAATCATGGTGATTTTCCTCCTGCTTGGTTTCGCACAGTAAGACGTTGGTACCGGCTTTATCCTGCAGCACGTCCAGCGGGCTGATGCCCAGCGTTTTGCTGATCAGCTCCAGCACCCGCGGCCCGCAGAAGCCGCCCTGACAGCGGCCCATACCGGCACCGCAGCGGCGCTTGACGCCGTCGATGGTGGTGGCGGGGATCTCTTCCCGCAGGGCGTTCAGAATTTCCCCCTCGGTGATCGTCTCGCAGCGGCAGACCACGCGGCCGTATGCGGGATCTTCCGCAATGAGCCGGGCCTTTTCTTCCGGCGAACACTCCTTAAAGCGCACTCTGGTGCGGCCGTCCCTGTAGTCCGTCTTGGCGGCGGGCAGGTCGCCGTGGGCCTTCAGGATCTTGGTAACTTCCTTTGCGACAGCCGGGGCACTGGACAGGCCGGGCGATTTCATACCCGCCAGATCAATGAAACCGGGTGCGCCCTCTGCTTCGCCGATAACGAAGTCGCCCGTGTCCACATTGGCGCGGACGCCCGCAAAGTTGCGGATGGACTCCCCGAACCGAATGCTCGGCACGCTGCGGCGGGCTGCGGCGCTGACAAAAGCCAGACCGGCAGCGGTGCAGGCGGTGTTGTCGCCCTCTACCCGAACGGCGTCCGGGCCAACGAGCAGGTTGCCGTGGACGGTGGGCGCGACCAGAACGCCCTTGCCGTTTTCGTTGGGGCACTGGAAGATGACGTGGTGCACACGGCTGCCCTCGGATTTGTCCAGCAGGTAGTATTCGCCGCGGGTGGGCTGGATGGTAAATTTGTGGGGCGCAGCCATATCGTGCACGGCCTGTGCCGAGATGCCTGCCGCATTGATGATGTAGCGGGTCTCCACGATGCCATCGGGCGTTGTCAGTGCCCATCCGCCGGCAGTCTTTTCAATGTGGGTCACAGGGCAGCTGCGGTGCAGCTCCACGCCGTTGCGCACGGCTACTTCTGCCATAGCCAGTGCAAAATCCCACGGGCTGACGATGGCGGCGCTGGGCGCATACAGCGCGCCAACCACATTGGGAGCCAGATTCGGCTCCATGGCAAGCGTTTCCTCTGCGGAAAGCAGCCGGATGCCCGGCACGCCGTTGGCGATGCCGTTCTCATACAGTTTCTGCAGGTGGGGCAGCTCTTCCGGGCTGAGGGCCAGCACCAGACTGCCGCACTGACGGTACGGCACATCCAGACGGGCACAGATCTCCTTGGCCAGTGCAGAGCCCTCCACGTTGAGCCGTGCCATCCGGGTGCCCGGCTCGGGATCGTATCCGGCGTGCAGAATAGCACTGTTGGCCTTGGTGGTGCAGTCTGCCACATCGTTTTCCGCCTCAAAGACCGCGGTCTGCAGCCGGTAGTGTGACAGCTCGTAGGCACTTGCTGCGCCGATGACGCCGCAGCCGATGATCGCTACATCCAGCATAAATACCTCCTGATCGCTCTGTTTTCCGAACAGAAGAAAAAGAGCAGAGCAAACAAAAGGGTTTTTGTTTTCCCTCTTGTTTGTTCTGCTCGATTCTCTGAACAAACTTTTATTACCTTTATAATAACGCAGTCCGTACAAGATGTCAAGGCATTTGTTCAAAAATAATAGTCATATCAGACGAAAGCGCTCGATCTGCAGGCTGCAGCACCACGCAGCGTGTCGCAGCCATTTCCTGCTTTTATAATACCATGAACAGGGTTCCTGCAGCAATGAGCGCACAGCCGATCAGACTTTTGGCCGTGAACGGCTCATGCAGGATGAAAAATGCCAGTGCCAGCGTGATGACCACGCTCATTTTATCGACAGGAACCACCTTGGACGCTGCACCGATCTGCAGAGCGTGATAGTAGCACAGCCAGCTTGCACCCGTGGCAAGGCCGGACAGGATCAGGAACAGCCAGCTTTTGTGAGAAATATCCCCGATGCCGGTCTGTGTTCCCGTCAGAAACACCATGCCCCAGCTCATCAGGAGCACAACTGCAGTGCGAATGGCCGTGGCAAGCGTGGAATTTACTCCGTCAATGCCGATCTTCGCAAGAATAGATGTCAATGCGGCAAATACCGCTGACCCCAACGCAAAAACAAACCACATGCTGCTTCCTCCTGTTTTTCTCAACTCTACCACCATTTCAGGTCTATTACAAGTAAACGTGTTTGGGATAGCGGCGCGGGAGCATTCCGTTCAGCGGCCTTTCGGCGGGGCGTTTTCGTCCGGGGCGCTGCCGCTGCCGGAGTTCAGGATCGCCACGAACTGCTGCAGCTGCTTGAGGGAGCTGACACCCAGTTTGTCGTAGATGTTCTTGTTGTGGAAGCGCAGGGTGCTGTCCTTGATGTCCAGCTGCTGCGCGATCTCCCGGGTGCGCAGCCCGGCGGCGTAGCCGTCAAAGATGCGGCGTTCGGTCTTGGTCAGGGTGGGGATGCCCGCCACAAAGGTCTGGAAGGCATCGGGCACCGACTCGTTGCGGCACACGTCCGCCAGCCGGGACAGCTCGGTCTGCATCTGCTGGCGTTCCAGCTGCAGCTCGTCCATCCGCCGCCGGGACTCCCGCCGGTCCTCCTCGAACTGCCGGAACGCCGGCGAGAGGATGCGCCGGTGGAAGTTCATGCAGCAGAACACCACGAAAAAGGCGATGAACAGGCCGATGAGCAGCATCTGCAGATTGCCGGAAAAGACCAGTCTCCGGTAGTCTGCCATGGGGATGCACACCGCCAGCCGGTAGGACTGGCTCTCGCTCAGGCGGCACAGCTGGGAGATGCCCGCATAGGCGCTGTCGGGGCCGGTCAACTGGGTCAGCCCGCCGCCCATGCTGCGCAGCACCAGCGTGTTCCGGGGAGCATGGTAGTAGCCGCCGGTGGTGCCGCTGCTGAGGGCGGCATCGGCGGCAAGGCCGTCCCCTGCCGGGGCCAGCAGGCAGCTCAGCCGGTCAAAGCCGGTGGGCTGGGCAAAGTTCTGCTTGAAGTAGCTCTCGCTGATCTCAAAGCCGCACAGCCCGTACATCGTGCCGTCCCGCCCCCGCAGGGGCAGCAAAAACAACTGCACCTCCTCCGAGGTGCCGGGCAGCTCGAACCGCTCGGTCAGCGTGTAAGACTGGTACAGCGGGGCGCTGCCGGGGGTCATCCAGCGGTCGTAGTCCGGGAACTGGTCGGTCTGGAACTCCATGCGCCACTTGCGGTGGGGCATCACGCTGTGGGCCTTGCCCACCTCCGCACTGCCCCGGTACAGCAGCAGGGGCACGGTGGGGGTGTCGGCACCGCTTTTCTGCACATACAGCCCGGCGCGGGAATGCTCTGCTCCCTCCATGCGGGTGTTGACGGTGGCATCCAGCAGCACAAAAGCGCCGGAACAGCCGGTCTGGCGCAGACGGCGGCACAGCGGCTCGATCATTTTCTCCTCCAGCGCGTTCAGCACCTCGGGGGAGTCGTTCAGCTGGGCAAAGGACATCTGCCGCAGGGCAAGCTCCTTGTCCACCTCTGCGCTCATGTCCTCGGACAGGTTCACGCCCATGACCGCCAGCTGCTCAAAATAGCGCTCCATATCGTTCTGGAACACCGAAAACTGGATCTGCAGACTGCGGCTGATGTCCTTTTTGGTGTTGTGCAGGCTGGCAAACAGGAACAGCGCCGCACCAAAGGTCAACACCAGCAGCACCACCAGCAGCAGGCAGGCCCACAGCAGCCGGCTGCTCATGGGGCTCTGGCGGATCTTTTCACGGTGCCGGTCAACAAAGTGCATCAAAGTCCCTCCTTTCCGGCTGAGCGGCAGGCTCAGGCATTGTCACACAGCAGCTGCCATGTTTCCTCGGCAAGGGCTTCCAGCGTTTCGCCGTCCGCAAGGCGCTGGGGGTAGTCCTTCTGGCGCTGGCGCAGGCTGTCGTACAAGGCTTTGGCTTTGGCGTGGTACCCCACGATGCCCGGTTCGGACAGGGGGGTGTTCTGGACGTGCATTTCGTTGTAGACGTCGTACAGCCGCTGATAGCTCTGCTGCTCAAAGGGATAGTCCGCAATGGCGTCAAAGGCGGCGCTGGACACCGGCATGTAGCCGGTATCGGCGGCAAATTCCAGATTGCGCTGCTGTTCGGTGAGCCAGCGCAGGAACACCGCGGCGGCTTCGGCCTTCTGGTCGGTGGTCTTGAAGGCGCACAGGCCCACACCGGCCTGCGGCATCAGGGGCGTGGCGGTGCCTGCGGCGTGGGGCAAAGGAGCCAGCAGCAGGTCGGTGGGCTCGGTGGTGTTGTCCGGGTAGGTGACGAAATCATTGTAATAGAGGATGGCCGCAGAGCTGCCAAGGCCCGCCAGCGTCTCGCCGGTCATCACCTGCGTGTTGGAGTACAGGTCCGAGATCAGAATATCGCCCTGCACCAGCGCCCGGGCAAACTCCATCCACGAAGCGCGGAAGGTCTCGTTGGTCAGATCGTACCAGCTGCCCTTGTACAGCTCGCCGCTGCCCTGTTCCAGCGCGTTCAGCTCCACCAGACGCAGGGGGTAATCCAGCGCGCAGAAGGGCTTGCCCTGCGACCACTGCCGGTAGGCGCCCGCCATTTCAAAAAAGCCGTCCCATGTGGCAAGGGTGGAAAGCTGCGCCCCGGTGTCCGCCGCAAACCGGGCGTACTGGGAGCCGTTCAAAAAGATGAGCTGGGTGGATTTGGACACCGGGAACACCACCTGCTTCCCGTCAATGATGCCGTCCTGCACAAAGCCGGGCACATAGGCCGCCATGTCCTCGGCGGTGAACCAGTCGTTCCAGTCCACAAGGTTCTCAATGCCCAGAGCGCTGGCGTCCGCGGAATGGGCCGAGAACAGGTCCGGCAGGTCCAGCGCGCCGGGCTTGCCGGCCTTGGCGTCCTGCAGCTGGCCGCCGATGGCGGCGCTGTTGGTCATGTTGGTCACGTTGAGCAGGATGCCCTTCTCTCTGCCCACCGTGTCGTTGAACTCGGTCAGCAGGCGGTTCATGGGCGAGTCCGCCTGTTCGCCGTACACATGCCAGATGCTGAGCATGGTGGGGTCCTTGGGAGAAAGCAGGGTCTTGCTGCCGCCGCAGCCCGCAAGAGCCAGACCGGGGACAAGCGCCGCAAGCTTTAAAAATGTCCTTCGTTTCATTTTTCATGACTCCTTTCCGCACATTGCAGCCAGAGGGGAAACCCGGCACAGGCAGGGCTGCAGCTGCCTGTTTTGAAGGGGAAAACGCCCCCAAATCCCCCCAATTTTGGGCTTTTTGGGGGGATTTTTTGAGGGGGAAGCCCAAAACCCCAAAAATTTTTTTGGAATTGCCCCCCAAAAACGGCCTTTCTGAGGGGGCAATTTTTTCCCGGGTATGATACAGTACAAACAGAAGAGGTCCCGCGCCGGTGCAGAAAGCCTGTCGCTGTGCACAAAACGTGTCAACAGGCAACTGCGGATTCTATTCATAAGGATAGCATAAGATGGAGCGGACTGCAAGTGCAGAGAATACCCAAACAAGAGCCCCCTAAAAAGCAGAGGGGACAAACAGAAAGGAGCACCCCCATGAAAGAGCTGAACAGACGCGAATTCCTCACCCTCTCCGGCGCAGCCGTTGTGGCGCTCTCGCTGGCAGGCTGCGGCGGGCCCTCCGCACCTCCCGCACCTCCGGCCTCTGAGAGCAAAGAGATGGCCCTGTTCAGAGCCATCAACGAGGTCTGGTATGAAGTCAACAGAGAAGTAGTCCCCAATCCCAAACTTCAGATCTGCAAGTCTGTGGTCTACTGTCAGGAGGCTGCCGACCTCGCAAAGTTTACAGCCAGCCCCTTTGAAACCTATGAACCTGAAACAGACAAGGAGGATTTCCGCAGTTGGAACTTGCCTGATGATGTATTCCACGAGTACCAACTCCGTGAGTCTGAAATGATACAGGAAATCAGGAACAAATATGGAAACGGAAGCTATCGGGGGACTGTGGGAGTTTCTAACGGCACCCATGACGGTATGCAATTAAAGCAACTGTATCCTAGTAATCCGAGCGAGGTCAGGGAGTTTGTGCGGCGTCTGGCCGGGCATGGACTGGCGAGTCTGCATCCCGAGCAGTGGATGATCGGGCTCTACTGCCCCACCATTAAGGGCAAGACCTATACGGTGGCGGTAATGGTAAACTTTGCACCGATCTGAAGCGGGGCAGGGATGCACGGACTTCCCGCAAGTCCCGAACCGTAATCTATAATATATTGTATCGAAAGGAGCACCCCCATGAAAAAGATGAACCGACGCGAATTCCTCGCCCTCTCCGGCGCATCGGTCGCCCTGCTGGCACTGGCTGCCTGCGGCAGCACCCCTTCCACGCCCGCAGTACCCGCTGGCAGCAAGGAAGCTGAGCTGGTGGCAGCCATCAACAAGGTCTGGAAGGAAAAGCACGATGCAGGGGCGGTTGTCCACGAGCAGTTGACCCTCAATCAGGATGCGGTGGGTGCCATAAGGTGCTACGGACGTGTTTTTGAAGAGGTCAACGAGACACCGCATAAGCTGACATCCAGTGACTTTGGGATTGTTTTAGGGGAAAGCGGTGGGCTTGCGGAGAAACTGAAAAAGTATGGCGGCGAGGACAGTTTGGCAGGAGCTGCCGGCATCTCCGAACCGTCTCCCAATAGGGTGGTGGCTCTGGAGGATGCGTATTCTTGCGAGGATGCTGCCGTTCGGGCTTTTGTAGCAAAACTGCTGGACAATTCTAATAGCGCCAAGGCAGAGTTCATCAGCATCTACTGCCCGGTGGTTCAGGGCAAGACCTACATGACCGCTGTTGTGTTCCGAAATAACAAGGCATAAGATAACCAGACTTCCCCCTTTTGCCCCGGGCACACTCCCCCTGTGTCCGGGGCTTTATAGAAAGGAGCACCCCCATGAAACGATATGACCGA
>ERZ506995.846-NODE-846-length-11124-cov-3.818321_pt1 | contig 11124 bp, 8 predicted proteins | sample MGYA00512883_ERZ506995 | MGnify/ENA metagenome assembly ERZ506995
TTTCATGGAAATCAATAGTCGCGGGGGGAGATGTCAGCTTCGAGCTGACGGTAATCGACCTTGCCCACAGGGGTCATGGGCATACTGGAAATAAACTTGTAGGCCACGGGCTGGACGTATTCGGGCAGCTCCTCGGCGCACATCCGCTCCAGCTCCCGTATCACCTGCTTTTTCTTGGCAGTGGTGTCGGCCTTGAGCACAATGTAGACGAAAGGCAGACGGCCCTGCACATGGTCCTTGTCGGTGCAGCCCACCACAGAGCACTGATGCACGGCGGGATGCTGGCTGACCACATTTTCGATCATGGAGGGGAACACCTTGAAGCCATCGTGACGGATGATGAGCCGCTTGATCCGGCTGTCCAGATAGACAAAGCCGTCCTCGTCCAGATAGCCGATGTCACCGGTATGCACCCAGACCCGGCCATCTGCATGGGTGCGCAGGATGGCGGCGGTCTCGGCAGGCTTGTTGTAGTAACCCTTCATAACGCCGGGGCCGGAGATGCACAGCTCACCCCGCTGACCGATGGGCAGCTCCGTGTCGGTGCCCGGCTCAAAGACGGACACCAGCGTGTTGACCAGCGGCAGCCCCACGCTGCCGGGTTTGTTGTTCCGTCCGGCAGCAGCGGTGGCAGCAGAGGATGCCTCGGTCATGCCGTAGCCCTTGGCGATGGGGAATTCCACGTTGTGAGCGGCCAGGAAGTCGTTGACCGTCTGCTCGGCACCCCGGGCAATGGCATCGCCGCCTGCGGCATAATTGCGGATGAAGGAGAGATCCTTGTTCTGCAGCTTGGGGTCAACAGCCAGCTGCTGGTAGTGGGAGGGCACGCCGAACATGTGTTCGGGCTTGTACTTCCAGATCAGGCTGCCCAGCTTATTGGAGTCGAGGTTGGGGATGATGACCACCTTGATGCCCAGCGTCAGCGGCAGATGTACGCCGCAGGCAAAGCCGTAGGCAATGAAGGGGGGCATGATGTTCAGCAGGGACTGGCCCTTGGAGAACAGCGTGTCGCAGGCAGAGAACTGCATGGCGATGCCGTTGAAGTTGTTATCGGTCAGCATCACGCCCTTGGGGGAGCCAGTGGTGCCGCCGGTGTGCACCACCACGCAGGCGTGCTCCGGGTCATAGGGCTCCGCGGCAATGCTCTCGTCCTTCCCGGCAGCAAGGAACTGCTTCCAGTGGATGACATTGGAGTGATACTTGTTCTTGTCAAGATTCTTGATTTTGTAACCCAGCGCCAGAGGCAGCGGCAGGGAGTCGGCCGGGGAGAGCACCACCACATGCTCCACATGGGTGCGCTTGGCAGCCTGATGGCAGCGCTCATACACCACATTCAGGCAGATCAGCAGGTGGGAATCCACCTCTTCAATGTACTCACGGATGCCCTCCACACTGTAACGGGGATCCACCAGGTTCAGAGTCGCGCCAATCATGTCAGCGGCATAGAACGCAAAGATGATCTCCGGGGTCATCACGCTGACCACCGTGGCGATATCGCCCTTTTTCAGGCCCGCGGCCCGCAGGGCTGCTGCCGTCTTTTTGACGTTGACGATAAAATCAGCGTAGGTGAACTTGCGGCCATAGTATTCCAGTGCGGTCTCGCCCAGCCGGTTCTTGTTCTGCCGGCAGACGAGCTCAAACGCCGTGCAGGCGGGCATGGTCTGGTCAATGTACTTCTGATCGTAGAATTTTAGCCAGGGACGTGCCTGGGAAGCATAGATCGGGGTGTTGGATGTTGTCATAAATTGTCCTTTGTCCTTTGAGCAGTCACTGCACCCGCAGCCGGGGCAGCTGGATTCAACAGGGTCTTAAATTTCGTCCGTTTGTCAAAAACAACACAATACGTACAAGAGCTATTGTAGTAGAGCAGGGTGGAAATGTCAAGAAACAAAGGGCGAACTTTGCCAAAAAACGCAAGAGAAAGTTTACATTTCAGCCAGCCAGTCTTTGGCCTCCTGCTCGCTGCAGAGCACCCAGTGGCTGGGGCGCAGCTCCCGCCACTGGGGGGCCTCCTGCGTGTAATCGTGCATGGCAGGGTCGTAGACCAGCAGCTTTTTCTTCCGCTCCAGCCTGGGGTTGGGCATGGGGATGGCGGAGAGCAGGCTGCGGGTGTAGGGGTGGATGGCATGGGTCACCAGCTCTTCCGCATCGGCCAGCTCAACGATATCGCCCTTGTGGATGACGGCGATGCGGTCCGAAATGTACCGCATGACCGAGAGGTCGTGGGCGATGAACAGGTAGGTGATGCCGCGCTCCTTCTGCAGATGGCGCAGCAGGTTGAGCACCTGGGCGCGGATGGACATATCCAGAGCGGAGATGGGCTCGTCGGCAATGATGAACTCAGGCTCCACGATCAGGGCGCGGGCAATGCCGATGCGCTGGCGCTGGCCGCCGGAGAACTCGTGGGGGAAGCGGGAGGCAAATTCCGGCAGCAGACCCACGTCAGACAGGGCGCTTGCCACCTTGGCCTGACGCTCGCTTTCGGACAGATGGTGTCCGCCAGCGTAAAGTCCTTCACTGACAATATAATCCACCTTGGCACGTTCGTTCAGTGAGGACATGGGGTCCTGAAAGATCATCTGGATGCGCTGGGTGACCTCCCGGTCAAGAGCCTTGGAGATGCGCCCGTTGATCTGCTTGCCGTCAAAGAGGATTTTGCCGCTGGCAGTGGGGTGAATGCGGATGATGGCGCGGCCGATGGTGGTCTTTCCGGAGCCGGATTCACCAACCAGACCGAAGGTCTCGCCCTGATAAATGTGGAAGGATACGTTATCCACCGCGGTAAAGGCGTGCCGCCGGGAGCCAAACCGGACGACAAGATCCTGAACCTCGATCAGCTTCTTTCTGTCTTCAGCCAACGCGGTTCACTCCCTTCTCCCGCAGGATGCGGACGTGCTCCGGCGGCTCCACCTTGGGAGCGCGGGGGTCCATCAGCCATGTGCGGGCATAGTGGGTAGGCGTGACCTCGAAGAAGGGAGGACGCTCTACAAAGTCGATTTTCAGTGCTTTGGGGTTTCGGGGGGCAAAGGCGTCGCCCTTGACCTCGTGGAACAGATTGGGCGGCGTACCCTGAATGGAGTACAGCGGCTCGTCCTTGGTTCCCAGCTGGGGAAGGCTGGACAGCAGCGCCCAAGTGTAGGGATGGCGGGGGTCGTAGAACACCTCGTCACAGGTGCCAAGCTCCACGATGTCGCCCGCATACATGACGGCGATGCGGTCGGCCACGTTGGCCACCACGCCAAGGTCATGGGTGATGTAGATGGTAGTGAGGTCATACTTTTTCTGCATGGCCTTAATCAGCTCCAGAATCTGTGCCTGAATGGTCACGTCCAGAGCGGTGGTCGGCTCGTCGCAGATGAGGATTTTCGGCCGGCAGGCGACGGCGATGGCGATGACCACCCGCTGGCGCATACCGCCGGAAAATTCGTGGGGATACTGCTTGTAGCGCCGCTCGGGGTCGTCAATGCCCACGTCGCTCAGCACCTCCAGCACGGCCTTGTAGGCATCCTTGCCTTTCAGACCCTGATGCAGCTCCACGGCCTCCTGAATCTGCTTGCCGATGGTTTTCAGGGGGTTCAGGGAGGTCATGGGGTCCTGAAACACCATGGCGATCTCTTTGCCCCGGATTTTCAGCCAGTCCTTGTCAGTCTGGAATTTGGTTAAGTCCATGCCGTTATAGAGGATGGAGCCGCCGTCGATGTAGCCGTTGGCATCCAGAAGGCCCATGGCGCATTTGACGAATACGGACTTACCGGAGCCGGATTCGCCCACGATGGCAAGGCTTTCGCCCTGATACACGTCCAGCGAGATGCCCCGGATGGCGTGAAGAATCTGACCGCGGAGGGTGAATTTCACATTCAGATCTTTGACGGAGAGAACAACTTTTTTATCTTCCATTGTAATCTCTCCTTATCTGACGTGATTCTTGGGGTCGGCGGCGTCGGCGAAGGCGTTGCCGATGATGTAGAAGGAAACGGTGATGACCACCAGCACGGCCACGGGGAAGAACAGCTGGTAGCGCAGAGACGCCACGGTCATCAGCGACCGTCCGGTCTGAATCAGATTGCCCAGAGACGGCGTGTCCACGGGAAGGCCGATGCCGATGTAGGTGACGAACACCTCATTGCCGATGGCGGAGGGAATGGCAAGCGCCATGCGCATGGTGATGACGGACACCATATAGGGCAGCAGGTTCTTGACGATGATACGCCCGGTGGAAATGCCCAGACACCGGGAGGCAAGGTTATAGTCCCGGTCGCGGATAATGATGATCTGGTTGCGGATGAACCGCGCCATGCCCAGCCAGCCCGTTAAGGACAGGGCGAAAATGATGGTGGAAACGCCGGGCTTTAAGACGTAGGAAATCAGAATCAGCAGCAGCGTCTGGGGAATGTTGTCCAGAACGTTATACAGCTCGGTAAAAAAGAAGTCCAGCTTGCGGACATAGCCCCACAGCACGCCCACGAGGATGCCCACCACGGCCTCCACCAGAGCGACAGAGAAGCCGATGAACAGGGAAGTGCGGGTGCCCGCCCAGATACGCGCCCAGAGATCCTGACCGATAGAGTTTGTTCCGAACCAGAATTCTTTGCTGGGGGGAATATTGTTCAGAGGCAGACCCCACTGGTCGTTGTGAATGAGAATGGGATCCTTCTGACCGGGGAGGTAGGGCTGGATAAAGGTGAACAGCAGCACCGCCACCATGACGAACAGGAAAAAGACCGCGATCTTATTCTGGAAAAACGCCCGGAGGGTGGATTTCCAGTAGGAATAATCGGAATAGCCGCCCCGCTCCGCGTCCTCGGCGTTGAATTCGGCAAAGGAGAAGGCTTCCTCGTCGCTCATTTTCGGCGCGACATCCTCCTGAAGCTGCTGGGAGAGCTTGTCGCCCAGTGTGTCGGTGGCCTTGTCGCGCAGGGTGTGAAATCCAAGACGTTTCATCAGCGGGAACCCTCCTTCTTGGCAAAGCTGATCCGGGGATCGACGATTCCCATGAGAATGTCGCCGAAAAGCAGACCCAGAATGGAAATTACTGCGTAAATCAGCACCAGCGCCTGTACCAAGGTATTATCCTGACGCTTGATGGCCGTGACCAGCAGGCCGCCCATGCCGGGGACGGAGTACAGGGATTCCACATAGAGTGAACCCATCAGGGTAAACAGAATGGAGTTAGGGATGTACTGTACCAGCGGCACAAAGGCATTGCGGAATACGTGCCGGAAGGAGATTTTGCCGTTTGGCACGCCCTTCGCCCGGGCCAGACGGATATAGTCCTTGTTGGACTCGTCCACCATGTACCGCCGCAGCCACATGGCATAATAGGCAATGTTGCCGATGGACAGGGAGATGACAGGCAGGATATAGCTCTTGGGATTGGTGGCGTCAAACAGCATGGGAAGCCCCAGCACGTCCTTGCCGACATAGGTCTGGGAACCGAGGAACTGGATCAGAATGTGATACACCGCCGAGGGCATGGCCTGCACCAGCACGATGAACACCGTGCCCAGCCGGTCGCCGATCTTGAAGCGGGTACGGGTGCTTCGCGCCATGATGACACCCAGAGGAAGACCCAGCGCCAGAGCAATGCACAGGGAGATCAGTCCCAGCTCCAGAGAGATGGGGATCTTCTCGGCAATGATCTCGGTAATGGCGACGCCCTTGCGGTAGACGTTGGATTCTCCCAAGTCCCCGTGGAGCACCTGCTTGTAAAAGCGCACCAGCTGGGTGGGCAGGGGAGCGGTCACGCCAAGGGCCTGAAGCTTGACCTGAATCTGGGTGGAGCTCATTTTATCGTAATTCTCGAAATACCCTTCCACGGGCATCAGCCGCAGCAGGGCAAAGAGGATCGTGATAATGATAAACATGGTGATGAGGGAGCGCAGAACGCGCTTGGTTATATATCTGGCCATATGATGTCCTCCTGGGGTTTTTCTCCCTTCATACGATTTCCCAATAAAATGGTTTTACCATTTTATTTATCCACTGATGTGGATGGCCGCCATAGGCGGCAGAAAATGTATGGACTTTCTTTTCTGCGGCTGCGCCGCAGGCCGTTTGGAAAACGGCCTGCTAAAACGGTTTTTAACCGGTTTTAACGAAACTGGCATCAGAGCCGATACCGCTGCTGCTTTCGCCGTAGCAGCACCGGTACAGGCTCCGAAAAATTGCCTGTGGAGCAATACCGTATATATGCGGCTTTGAGAGAAGCCCCCAAATGAGGGCTTCTCTCGTGATAAACTGCCAAAATGAAAACTTAACCGGCTACCTTGGACTGCCACTCGGCGTAAGCTGCCTGATATTCCTCCAGACCCATGGAGGTGCTGTACAGGTGCTGATCCTTGTAGCGCTGGTTGGCCACACCGAAGGAAGCGTACTGTCCTTCAAAGACGTTCAGATTGCACATCTGATAGCTGCGGTTGCTGATGGAGAAGGGAATGGCAAAGGCGTGATCCAGCAGGAACGCTTCCGCCTTGGCAAAGGCGGTATACCGGGCGTCCATATCGTCGGTGATGGCCTTGGCGGCAGCTACCAGCTCGGTGTACTCGGCATACAGAGCCTGGGTTTCGGGGTCGGTGCTCTTGAAGATGAAGCTGTAGCTGGAATCCGTGGAGAAGGGGTCGGTCCAGGTCTCGGGGTCGGCGTAGTCAGCGCCCCAGTTGCACTTCATGAAGGCGTAATTGCCGGTGCGGCGGATGGCGCCAAGGAAACCGGTCTCAGGACCTGCCTGAATGATAATGTCCACGTAGTCGGCGCCCAGAACGTTCTCGATCTGCTGCTCCACGACCTGACACTCCTGCGCCCAGTTGGCGGAGGTGGGGTTGTAGCACATGAGCATCTTGATGGGGAAGGTGGCTCCGGCGGCGGTCAGCTCCTCAATGGCGGTCGTCTTGTATTCCTCGGCAAGGGCTTCGTCGAAGTTGTCGCCATCGGTGTAGGCGGCCAGACCTTCGTAGTAGGTGTAGTCCTTGGAAGCGGAGGCAAAGGCGTTGGGGGTGATGGTGTTGTTCTTCAGGGATTCGGGGTCGATGCGGTCGCTGGTCGCCAGAGCGGGCATCCGGTTGAAGGCGTGGACGATGGACTTCCGGAAGTTCTCATTGTTCACGGCCAGCTTCCAGTTTTCGGGTTCGTACTCGGCGTCGAAGTTGGGGTCAAAGTTGAACAGATACCAGTAAGCGTAGGAGGTATTGGCACGGGAGGGGTGAATCAGATCCTTGGTGTTGGGGTCAGCCATCATGGCGGACAGCAGGTCGGAGGAAATATCCGCCTGATCGACCTCGCCGGACTGGTACATGGTGGTGGCGATGGAGGTGGCTTCCGCGTTGTAGGTCATCTGGATGGCGTCAAGGAACACGTTGTCCTTATCCCAGTAGGTGGGGTTCTTGGTCAGAACGCGCTGCTGCTGAGGCTCATAGGTGGACAGGATGAACGCGCCGCAGTACAGCAGGGTGCTGTTGTCGGTGCCGAACTTGCTGCCGCATTCAGCCAGGAAAGGACCGTACACGGGCATATAGGGGCCGAAGGAAACCATGGACAGGAAGTAGGGGCGGGGGGATTCCAGCGTGAACTCCAGGGTGTAGTCGTCCACAGCCTTGACGCCGATGTCGTCAATGGAAGCCTCGGGGACTTCCTCCAGGATTTCCTGCTCGCCGTCCTCGTTGGTGATGAACTTTACGGCGTTGCCATTTTCATCGGTGCCGTCGGTGGCATCGGGCAGAGCCATCTGATAGGCAGTCCAGTCATAGTAGGCATCGGCGCCCGCGATGACGCCGCTCATGGTATAGAAGGTGTCGGAGTCGTTGTTGGCATCACAGGCGTAGTGGGCGGAAGAAACCCAGTCATTGGCGGTGACGGGGGCAACAACCTTGCCGTCCTTATCGACCCAGTTCACACCCTCACGGATGTGGAAGGTCCAGACGGTAGCGTCCTCATTCTGCTCCCAGCTGGTAGCCAGAGCAGGCTCTACATTGCCGTAGGAGTCGTATTCCACCAGGCAATCCACCACGTTGGCGGCGATGTTCAGCTCGTTGGTCTGGCCGGTGATCAGATAGTTCAGCGTAGTGACTTCAGAGGCGTACAGCGTTCTGTAAACCGCGTTCTCGGTCACGGCGGCCGCAGTGGGGGCTGCCGCGGTGCTCTCGGTAGTGCCGGATTTGCCGCCGCAGGCTGCCAGCGCGAAGACCATGGTCAGAGCCAGGGCGAAGGCGAGAAGTCGTTTCATGGTTTGCATAGTGATCATTCCTTTCTTGTTCTCTGCTTTGAAAAGCAGTCGGTACGGGCGATCCCCGAAGCGATTTTCTCCGATGCTTCTTCCATAGCGTCGGTCTAAAACAGCACCGGGAGACAGCCTATAAAATGGCGGATGCCATATTACAGGAGACGGTGGGAGTATTTGCCTCAAAATGAAAGTTCCAAAACTGGAAAATTCAAAATTTAAAAGAATGGTAATAGTTTATCACATTTTCCGTCTCAAGTAAAGTAGCAGATTTCATGATATGTCTCGATAAATTCGCGAATTTTTGTAACAGAAACATAAAAAAGTGTTCATACAGCAAAAGCAAACGTCCTTGAGCGACATTACAAAAGGGCGCACGCCGATGTACCGGCGTGCGCGCAAAGCAGTTGCGGCAGGTGACTTTTTTCAATTAATTCCATTGTCCTGTATAGCCTGTGCAGTCCCGGAAGTCCTGCATGACCGCGTTCTGGATGGCGATGCGAACGGCAGGGTCCTTTCCGCCCACGCTCTGACCGTTCAGCGTATCGGCGGAAAGGCAGAACTTGGTGGTGGAGGTTACAAGAATTTCATCGGCGGATTTCAAAAAATCCATCGTGAAGGGCCTTTCCAGCACGGGGATATCCAGCCGGTAACAAACCCGGATCATGTGGCTCTTGGCGATGCCCCGGAGGATGAACTCGTCGTTGGGATGGGAGTACAGAACTCCGTCCTTCAGGACGGAAATGTTGGAGTGGGCGCATTCGGTGACGATCTCACCCCGGTGGAACACAGTCTCCGTGCACCCGGCGCGGTGCGCCCGCTGGGCGGTCATCACATTGCAGAGCAGATTCAGAGATTTGATGTTGCAGTGGAAGAAGCGGGTGTCCTCCTCGTCGTTCAGACGGATGGGGATATTGGGGTTGGGGATGACCTGAGGACGAACCAGCACCCACAGCTTGCCGGGCAGATTTTCGGCATAGGTGTGGCTCCGCGGCTCCACGCCCCGGCTTACCTGCCAGTACACGAAGCAGCTTTCGCCCTCCACCTGCCGTGCCAGCCGGGTGAGAAGCTCGCCCAGTGCCTGCTTTTCCATGGGAATATGGATATCCAGCAGACGGGCGCTGGCGTAAAATCGGTCCAGGTGGTCTTCCAGCAGGAAAATGGTGCCGCCCGCTGCCATGGCGGCGTCGTAGCAGCCGTCGCCGAAGAAGTGGGCGCGGTCATAGAAGGGGACTGTCAGTTCCTCGGGTGTGCCGATTTTGCCATCGTAATAGGCCAGTGCTTTCATGGTATCCGCCCTCCTTATAGTATATGTTCTGCGATTCTCCGCGCCACGGCGACGCCGCTGGCGGAGGCGTGGGACAGGGAATGGGTGATGCCGCTGCCGTCGCCGATGACGTACAGCCCCGGATACCGGGTCTGCAAATGTTCATCCACCGCCACTTCCATATTGTAGAATTTGACCTCCACGCCGTAGAGCAGGGTGTCGTCGTTGGCGGTGCCGGGGGCGACCTTATCCAGCGCGTAGAGCATCTCGATGATGCCGTCCAGAATCCGCTTGGGCAGCACCAGACTTAAGTCGCCGGGTGTCGCGTCCAGCGTGGGGGTGACGAAGGACTCCGCAATGCGCTTGGGGGTAGACCGCTGACCCCGGATCAGGTCGCCGAAGCGCTGGACGATGACGCCGCCGCCCAGCATGTTGCTGAGGCGGGCAATGGACTCGCCGTAGCCGTTGGAATCCTTGAAGGGTTCGGAAAAGTGCTTTGCCACCAGCAGGGCAAAATTGGTGTTGGAGGTCTGGCGGGCGGGGTCTTCGTAACTGTGGCCGTTGACGGTGATGATGCCGTTGGTGTTTTCGTTGACCACCGCGCCCTTGGGGTTCATGCAGAAGGTGCGGACGAGGTCGCCGTACTTTTCGGTGCGGTAGACGATCTTGCTTTCATACAGCTCGTCGGTGAGGTGGGAGAAAATTTCTGCGGGAAGTTCCACCCGGACGCCGATATCCACACGGTTGGACTTGGTGGGAATGTCCATGTCACGGCAGACGGACTCCATCCATTTGCTGCCGCTGCGTCCCACGGAAATCACGCACTGGCTGCACGAAAAGCTCCCGGCTTTGCAGGTGACCTGATACCCGCCATCCACAGCGGCTACGGATTCCACCGGCGTGTCGAAGTAAAACGTGACCTTTTCTTTCAGGTAGGCGTAGAGATTTTCCAGCACCACGTAGTTGATGTCGGTGCCGAGGTGGCGCACAGAGGCGTCCAGCAGATGCAGATCGTTCTGCATACACAGCTTTTTGAATTTTGTACCGGCGGTGGAATAGAGCTTGGTGCCTTCGCCGCCGTAGGCCATGTTGATCTGGTCAACGTAGCGCATCAGCTCCAGCGCTTTTGCCTTGCCGAGATACTCGTAAAGCGTACCGCCAAAATCGTTGGTAATGTTGTATTTTCCGTCGGAAAAAGCGCCTGCGCCGCCGAATCCGCTCATGATAGAGCAGCTTTTGCAGGCAATGCAGGACTTGACCTTGACACCGTCAATGGGACATCTGCGGTTTTTCAGCGGGTGTCCGGCCTCAAAGACGGCAACCTTCAGTTCCGGGCGCAGCCGGGTCAGCTCATAGGCGGAAAAGATACCGCCTGGCCCCGCGCCGACAATGATCACATCGTAATTCATGACTACCTCACAACGTATAATTTTGCAGTCAACCATTTACGGCGGTTGGTAGAAACGCTCAACCATATTATGAGCTTATACCCGTCCAGTATAACACAGCCGGAGCGGGATTGCAACCAAAACCGACTAAGAAAAAGCCAAGGCTGCCCGACAGATCACTGGGATTTTTGCGCAGCAAAAAATCCCAGAACCGTTACGGCTCTGGGATTTATTGGTGGGGGAGGACGGATTGGAAC
>ERZ506995.849-NODE-849-length-11105-cov-3.933665_pt1 | contig 11105 bp, 10 predicted proteins | sample MGYA00512883_ERZ506995 | MGnify/ENA metagenome assembly ERZ506995
CGATCTATGAACTGCCAGCACAACGATCAGTGCAAAAAGACAGATCATCATCACCTTCGTGATGCGCTCGATTCCGTTCTTAAGTCCAAGTGAACATACTCCAAATGCAAGAAGAACTGCTGCGATCATCCAGCCGGTCATAGTACCTGTTGATGTCATCAGATTGGAAAAGAACCCACTGACCTCATCAGCAGATGCTCCACTCAGCTTACCGGTTGCCATAACATAACAGTAATACATCATCCAGCCGGCGACCATGGTATAAAACATCATCAGCATATAGTTGCCAAGCATGGCTCCATAGCTGTAAAGGTGCCATTTGGTGCCCTTTGGCTCAAGGAGATGGAAGCTTCTGGCAGCGGACTTGCGGCTTGCACGTCCGACAGCAAATTCCATAACCATAATAGGCAGTCCAAGAATTACAAGGAACAGAAGATAGATCAGTACGAAGGCAGCACCGCCGTACTGGCCTGTGATGTAAGGGAAGCGCCATACATTACCGATGCCGATGGCGCAGCCGGCACTGACCAACAGGAACCCTAAGCGGGAACGGAAATTTTCTCTTTGCATACAATACTCCTCATTTCGACTTTATAAAAAGTATTCTTATTATAGGACGGGAGAGGAGCATTGACAAGGAGCAGTTTGGCATTATAATATAAGAAAAAGTTATGATGCAGCGGATTGCAGGGACCGGAAAGGAGAAAGGGAGGAAACCGATGAACCGAAACCAACTGAGATACTTTGTGGCGGCGGCGGAGAGCCGGAGCTTTACCAAGGCAGCCGACCAGTTTTTTATCTCCCAGACAGCGGTGACGCAGCAGATACGGCTGCTGGAGGAGATGCTGGGGTGTCCCCTGTTTGACCGGAGTACCCGGCCGGTTTCCCTAACGCCGGCGGGCAAGGCGTTTCTGACCGAAGCGAAGGCGATCCTGGAGCGGATGGATCAGGCCATTGACCGGGCGCACGGAGCTTCCACCGGGCTTTCCGGCAGCCTGCGCATTGGGTACCTAAAGGGCTATGAGCAAAGCGGATTTACCGATTTCCTGCGGGAATTCCACCAGCGGCACGCCAATTTGCTGATCACCTTTTACCGCTGCACCACCGACCAGCTGGCAGCGGGACTTTTGGGGAATCAGTTTGATCTGATCCTGACCTGGGACAGCACCAACCTGAAGCAGGATGAACGGGTGGACTGGCTGCTGGCCGAGGAGGTGGGGCTGGTGGCGGCGCTGTATGCCGGGCATCCGCTGGCGCAGCGGGTGCGGCTGACCCGCCGGGAGCTGCGGGGGGAGCCGATCATTTACATGTCCCCGGCGGAAACGCTGGATTCCTACGGCGACGCGTTTTTTATGAACCTGTATAAGGAGGCAGGCTACCGGCCTAATATCCTGTTCTGCTCCTCCGATAGTGAGAGCATCCTGATGATGGTGGCGGCGGAAGAAGGGGTATCCATTCTGCCGGATTACTCGGCGCGGAAGAATGCTCCGGCGGAAAACCTGGTTTTTATCCCGCTGACCGGGCAGGGCGAGCAGGAGGAAGTGATAGCGGCGTGGCGGCGGGACGCCCAAAACCCCGCGCTGGCGCAGTTTGTGGCGGCACTGCGGCAGGCCGCGCCCTTTGGACGGTGAGGGGCGTATCTGCCGAAAATTAGGAGGATAATGGAATATTTTCGTCCGCTCGGCGAAAGGATAGTCTGGACAAGACAACAAGTAAGGGCGAACCCTCTCCTTATAGAACGCGGCAGGGCTATGCCCTGCCGCCGCTGATTTTGCCATATGTGCAAAATCAGTTTTTATTAAACGCGAAAGGAAACCCTGACGGTTTCCTTTCACACTATCCTTCCCTCCGATGGGGACAAAAATACACCGTAATTTTGATAGAATTACGGTGGACTTTTTGTTGCACGGTGCGTCCGTACATGATACAATGTGGGTTAGACAAGGAAAATTTTGGAGGAATTATGATCTACCACGGTTCATGTATTTCCGGACTGCATACAATCAAGGCAAATTCAAAATCCCATTCTACCGGCAATTTTGTTGCATATTTCAGCGAAGACAGATGCTATGCGCTGGTTTGCTGTAGAAGCAGGGATGAAAACTTTGTCACCATGGGCGTCGGTGCGGATGGCAATCAGCACTATATTGAGCCTTTTCCAAATCAGCTGGAAGCCCTCTACAAGGGCCGGCAGGGTTATATTTATCTTCTTGACTCGACGGACGGGCTGACACACGGTAAAGGGCACTCATGGGAGAGCAAACATGATGTTCCCATATCTCAATGCGAAAGCATTGCCGATGTATACAGCGAAATTCTGCGGGAGGAATCCCTTGGCAATATCATCATCCACAGATATGCTGAAATAGATCCGGCAGAGCAGAAGAAACACGCAAATTATATCAGAGATCATCTTACGGACGAAGGGGAAGAGATGGCAAAATTCTATTGCACCCATTTTTCAGCTTTATGGGATTGACAGCTATCATCGCAAACCTCATATTTGTCAATTTTATCTATTGCATATCATTCTTCAAGAGGAAATCGCGAAGGTTCCCTTTTCACGCTTTTTCCTCCCTGTTGGGGGCGCAAGTCTGCGCAGAAAATGCCGGGGGTTTTCTTCCCCTGTAACTCACATTATAACTCACTTTTTTCTTGTCCCCCTATGGGGAGCGGAAATACAGCACAAACAAAACCCGGGAATTGCTTCCCGGGTTTTTGTTGTTTAGATGCCCATGAGCTGCTTTTTCTTGGCGGCGAATTCCTCTTCAGTGATGATGCCGGAATCGAGGAGATCCTTGTACTTCTTGATCTCGGCGACGGCATCGGTGGGGGCGGTCGCAGCGGCCGCAGCAGCCGCAACAGCCGCGGTGGCAACGGTCTGGCCGGGAGCGGCGCTTTCCTGCGGGAAGCCTGCTACGCGGGCCAAAGCATTGGCCAGGGTCTCCAGGTGCTGGACGCTCTCATTGTACTCGATGCGGTACTGGTTCAGATCCGGGACATCGCCGATGATAACGGGGCCGGTGCGCTCAAACTCGTAAAGGCTCCAATAGGGATGCTGGAGATACAGCTTGATGTAGAATTTCTTGAACGGCTCGGGGATATCGATGCTGGTATAGCTGGGGCGGACCTCCTTATCCCGGTTGGCCAGACGCTCCATCGATTCCTGCATCTGCCGCTGGATGAGCATCTGATTGACCTGGGGCAGCAGCTCATCAATGCGCTGGGGGACCCGGCTTTCGTGGTGAATAAAGCCCTTGGCGCTGCCCTCCAGCAAGGGGGCGCCATCCTCGCTGATCATGAAGGACTTTAACTCACTGCCATGGAAGATGGTCTTATTCAGGTTCTTATCCATGCAGAACAGGCTGTGCTCATAATCGAACACGAATTTTTCGCTGAGGAAGCCGAATTCGACGATCTCATCCACCCGGAACTGCTCCCGGAGTGCCTGATTCTGCTCCCGGAAATCCCGGTATTTCAGGAATTGTTCCATCGTAAAGTCATTGCCGTTCTGCGCATCAATGACGCCGTGGCAATCATCGCAGATGTAGTTCCCTTCGATCTTCCACGGAAGCAGCCCCTTTACCTTGCCGCCGCAGATGGCGCAAGGGGGTCTTTTATCAAACAAGCCCATTATAAAATCCTCCTGTCACACATTTTTAGGGGCGCTGCCCCTTTTGACCATAGTATAGCAGGAAACCGCGCGCGGTACAAGGAGAAAAGCGTGAACTTTCCCGGCGCAAATAGGTTTCCCCAAAAGCGGGAAAAGCACCTGCCGTGTGACAGGTGCTTTTATTGGGAGAATGGAAATCAGCCGCGGTTGCCGGGGCCGCCCATACCGCCCTGCGGGGGCTGCTGGCCGCCGCCCATATTGCCGGGGTCGCCCATACCGCCGAAGCCGCCCATACCGCTGCCGTAGATGAGGCTTTCCATGGTGACGGTGGTGCTGGCGCCGCCCGCGGCAATGGTATAGGTACCGCCCTGTGCCACGCCGGGAGCGCTGACGACCACGCAGCCGAAGGCCTTGGCGGGGGTGAAGCTGGCAAGAATGTTGCCGTCGGAATCCTTTAGGGTGATGGTCTGGCCGGCGGAGCCGGAGAGATTGACCAGGATGCTGCCCTGGGTGGAGGCGGTGCCGAAGTTTTCCGCCATGCCGGTGGAGCCGGCCGCGACCACGATGCCGCCGGTGATAGTAGCGCTGCCGTCACAGTCGATGGTGCCATCGCCATTGGAGGTGGGGCCGCTGATGTACAGTTCCCCACCGGTCACTTCGATATCACCGTTGGAATCGATGCCGTCGCCGGAGGCATTGACAGTGACCACGCCGCCGGAGATACGGATGAGGTAATCCCCGGAGCCGCCGAAGGCATCCGGCGCAAAGCCGAAGCCGCCAGAGCCGCTTTGATCGCTGCCGCCCGCGGCATTGATGCCGTCATCGCTGGCGACGATGGAGATCTTGCCGCCGGAGATGAGCACCTTGGCACCCTCCAGCCCCTCGTAGCTGCGGGTAATATCAATGGTGCCGCTGGAGATGGAGAGGGTATCATCGGCATGCATGCCGTCATCGCCGGTGGCGATGATGAAGCTGCCGCCGGAGATGGTGACATCGCCATTGGAGTGGATGGCGTCATCGCAGCAATTGAGCTGGAAGGTACCGCCGGTAACGGTGACCTGCGTCCCGGCCTTGAGGCCCTTGGCGCTGGTGTCATCGGAGATGCTTTGACCCGCGCCGCCCGCGGTGGTCACGGTGGCGGTGCCGCTGCTGATGGTCAGAGTGGTCTCCGCCTGGATGCCGTCCTCGCCCGCGGTGAGTTTGAGCGCGGAGCCGGTGATGACGAGATAGCCCAGGGTGGTATCGCTGTCATTGGTGGAGCGCAGGGCATCCCCGCCGCTGGTGACGGTGATGTCAGCATCCTTGATGGTCAGACTATCCTTGCCGTTGATGCCGTGATTGACGGCGGTGACGGTGACGGAGGCCTTTTGGATGAAGAGGGTATCCTTGCCGGTGATACCATTATTATAGTTGGCATTGACCGTCAGGCTGCCGCTGCCCGCAATCACCAGGTCGGACTTGGAGTAGAGGCAGGCGTTGGGCTCTTCCTCCTCCGCCGAAGAGTAGCTGTCGCTAAAGGTGTAGTCCGTGCCGTCGGTCAGGGTGGAGGCGGTGCCTTCCGGCAGGTAAAGTGTGGTGGCCTTGGACTTATAGACATACAGGGGGCTGCCGGTGGAGCAGGTAATGGCGGCATCCTGCAGCACCAGGGTCACTTCCTCTTTGGGGGCATTTACAAGGATGCGGCCCTCGGTCATGGTGCCGGTGACCACATAGGTGCCGCCCGCCGTGATGGTCACCATGCCGTCTGTCACTTCCGCGCCGGTGCCGGTAGTGGTCGCCGACTGCCCGGAAAGGGTGATGGTGGTAGCACCGCTTACATCGGGGGCCTCCACATCGGCGGTGGTATCCGGGGTGGTGGCGGCATCCCCGCCGGTCACGGTGGCCGCCGTGTTTTCATCGGAGGAGCTGCCTCCGATGGTGCTGCTTTCGCCGCAGGCGGAAAGGCACCCGGCCAGCAGCGCGGCGCTTATGATAATAGACAGGATACAGTATTTGCGTTTCATATTTGGTTCCTCCCTTCAGTCAATGATACCATAATAAAGCCGGGCGCTAAAGAAAAGCTAAAGAAAAAAAGTTTTTTCCTTTAGTCAATCTTTAGGCGGCGGCTTTACACTATGGGCATCCACCACAGAAAGGGGTGCCCGATATGGCAAACGGAACACAATACAGCTTCCAGCGCATCGAAAAGAAATACTGTATCTCTCCCGCGCAGATGGAAGCGCTGCTGAATGTGATGCGCCGGCACATGACCGCCGACCGCTACGGCGAATACGCCATCGGCAACATCTACTGCGATACCGATAATTTCCGGCTCATCCGGGCCTCGCTGGAAAAGCCCGCCTATAAAGAAAAGCTGCGCATCCGCTGCTACGGCGTGCCAAAGGCGGGGGATAAGGTCTTTGTGGAGCTGAAAAAGAAATGCGGCGGCGTGGTGTATAAGCGCCGGGTCACCGCACCCCTGCCCCAGGCGGAGCGTTTCCTGCGCACCGAAACCGCCCCGGCCGAATGGGGGCAGATCGGGCAGGAGCTGCAATGGTTCCAGCGCTTTTACGATACCATGCCCCGCATGTATATCGGCTATGACCGTACCGCCTGGGCGGGCACCGAAGACCCGGCGCTGCGGATCACCTTTGACCGGAACATCCGCTGGCGGTGCGACCGCCTGACGCTGGACATGGGCGATGACGGTAAACGCCTGCTGCCGGAGGATCAGATCCTGATGGAGGTCAAGGCCCTCGGAGCCTGCCCTCTGTGGCTGTGCCGGGCGCTTTCCGCTCAGCATATTTATCCCGCCTCGTTTTCGAAATACGGGGCGTGCTACAAGGAAATGTGCCAGGAGGCCAATGCCCCCGCACGGATGACCAATTCAAAGGAGGCTCATCGCTGTGCTTAACTCGATATTAGGGCCCGAACTGACACTGACATCTTTTCTGATCTGCACGGGAGTTTCTCTGCTGCTGGGGGTGGGCACCGCGCTGGTGGCCGGCTACCGCAGCCGCAGCACCCAAAGCCTTGCCGTCACGCTGGCGATCCTGCCGGCGGTGGTGCAGGCGGTCATTATGCTGGTCAACGGCAGCATCGGGGCCGGCATTGCCGTAGCAGGTGCCTTCAGCCTGGTGCGGTTCCGTTCCGCGCCGGGTACCGCCCGGGAGATCGCCGCCATTTTCCTGGCTATGGCCATTGGCCTGGCCACCGGCATGGGGTATGTGGGGATGGCGGCGCTGCTGTTCCTCATCCTGGCCGGAGCCATGCTGGCGCTTACCGCGCTGCGCTTCGGCCAAAAGGAGGATGCCGGACGCATCTTGAAGATCACCATTCCGGAGGACCTGGATTATGACGGGCTGTTTGATGACCTGTTTGAGCGCTACACCACCGCCCACACGCTGGAAAAGGTGAAAACCACCAACATGGGCACCCTGTACGAGCTGCGCTACCGCATCACCCTGCGGCAGGAGCCGGTCCCCAAGGTGTTCCTGGATGAGCTGCGCTGCCGCAACGGCAACCTAAACATCACCTGCTGCCGGGAGGAAAGCCACGAAAGCCTGTAAACAGCGCAAAATATCCCCCTATCCGCTTTGGGTAGGGGGCTTTGTTTTAGAGGTCAGCCCGGCTCCTTCATGCGGTAGCCCACACCGATCTCGGTGAGGATATACTGCGGCTCGGCGGGGTTCTGCTCCAGCTTGCGGCGGATATTGGCCATATTGACCCGAAGCAGCTGGCTGTTGCCGCCGGCGGCATCGCCCCACATGGCCTCGCTGATACGATCGTAGGTGAGCACCTTGCCCGCGCTGCGGCTCAAGAGCTCCACCAGGCGGTATTCATTGGCGGTGAGGTGTACCGGCTGCCCGGCCAATGTGACCAGGTGCTTATCATAGTCGATGGTCAGCTCGCCGGTGGTAAAGGCGGAAAGATTGGCGGCGGGCCCGGCCCGGCGCAGCGCTGCCCGGATGCGGGCCAGCAGCTCCGGGGAGCCGAACGGCTTGGTGATATAGTCGTCGGCGCCACTATCCAGGGCGGCCACCTTTTCGCTTTCCTCGGTGCGGGCGGAAACCACGATGACCGGCAGGCCATAGCGCTGCCGCAGTTCCCGCAGCAGCTCCAGCCCGTCGGCATCCGGCAGGCCCAGATCCAGCAGCATGGCACTAAACTCCATCTTTTCCAGCGCCGCACGGGCCTGGGCGGCACAGGTAGCCACCTCCACGGTGTAGCCATCGCCCTCCAGCACGGTTTTCATAAAATTGCTGATGGAAAATTCGTCCTCGACGATCAGGATCTTATTCATCATGTTCTTCCTCCTCTATTTCCGCCAGCGGCAGCGTGATGCAAAAGCTGGCGCCCCCCTGCGGGCGGTTGGCGGCGGTGATCTGCCCGCCGTGCGCATTTACTATGGTGCGGCACACCGTCAGGCCGATGCCCATATTGCGGCGGTCACTGCTGGTTTGCTCCACGCGGGTGCGCATCCCATCAAAAACATTTTCCAGGCCGTGGCTATCCAGCCCCACGCCGTCATCCTCCACCCGGAGCTCCGCCTTGTCATTCCGGCGGCGGGCCGCCAGGGTGATGTTCTTTACTCTACCCCCGTGCAGGGCGGCGTTTTCCAGCAGGTTCAACAGTACCTGCTCCATCAAGGTGGCATCCATCGGGACCAGCAGCAGTTCATCGGGGGCGGTCACCTGCACGGCAAAATCGGGGTACCGCCGGCGGAACTTGGCCGCCGCGCCCGCCATCACCTCCTCCACCGCCTCTGGCTGGGTGATGAGCCTGGTTTCGCCATCACCGTTCAGCCGGGTGATCGTCAGGAGGTTTTCCACCATGTGGATGAGCCACTCCGATTCCTCCTCGGCGCTTCGCAGCAGCTCCCGCTGCTTCTCGGGCGGCAGGGAATCCTGCTGCTCCAGCACGGTATTGATGGCCCCTGAAATGGCCGTAAGGGGGGTGCGCAGATCGTGGCTGACCGCCCGCAGCAGGTTGCCCCGGGTGCGTTCCTTTTCGTTTTCGGCCCTCAGACGCTGCTGGTCACGGCTGCGTACTGTCATGGCGCTGGTGAGGATACCCACCACAAACAGCGTTACAAAGGTGATGGGATAGCCGGGGCCGGAAAAGCTCAGCTTGGAAAAGGGCTCGGTAAAAAAGTAATTGACCACAAAGACCGAAAGCAGCGAGCCGAGCAGGCTCCACAGGTAGCCATTGGTAAAAAAACCGGTGAGAAATACTGCCAGCATAAAGATGACCGGTGCGGTATCCTCGGCGTAGCCCATCTCCCCCAAATACAAGCAGATGAGCAGCGCACACAGGTGCAAAAGCAGCATGGTGATGGCATCCTGCTCCCATTTGGTATAGGTTTCATTCCGCTCGATCGGTGACATTGGGCCACTCCCCCTTTCCTCTCTTTGGAATAATCATACCATTTCCCGGCGTTTTTGCAAGGTCCCTTATCAAAAAAATCCCCCGCGGATAAAAGCCCGCAGGGGAATATTTATTTGCCGAGGTATGCCTCACGGATGACCGGGTTTTCCAGGAGCTCGCGTCCCGCGCCCTCCAGAATGATCTCGCCGGTTTCCATTACATAGCCGCGGTCGGCGGTGTGCAGGGCCATATTGGCGTTCTGCTCGATAAGCAGAATGGTAACACCCTGCTTATTGATCTCCCGGATGATCTGGAAGATATCCCGCACGATGAGGGGGGCCAGCCCCAGGGAGGGCTCATCCATCATCATCAGCTTGGGACGGCTCATCAGGGCGCGGGCCACGGCCAGCATCTGCTGCTCGCCGCCGGAAAGGGTCCCGGCCAGCTGCCAGTGGCGCTCCTTCAGGCGGGGGAACAGCTCATAGCACCACTCGATATCGTCATCCAGCTTATCATGACGCAGGTAGGCGCCGATCTTCATGTTCTCCAGCACCGTCATATCGGGGAAAACCCGCCGGCCCTCCGGCACCAGGGTAATGCCCCGCTTGACGATCTCATCGCTGGGCTTGCCCAGCAGCTCCTCGCCATTGTAGGTGATGGACCCGGCCTGGGCCTTAACCTGGCCGGCGATGGTGCGCAGCGTGGTGGATTTGCCGGCGCCATTGGCGCCCACCAGCGTAACGATGCTGCCATCCGGCACCTCAAAGGAGATATTCTTTACGGCGCGGATCCCGCCGTAATTGACCTGTAATTCCTGTACTTTAAGCATCGAGATCCACCCCCAAATACGCGTCAATGACCCGCTGATCCATCTGGACCGCCTCGGGTATGCCCTCAGCGATCAGCTTGCCGAATTCCAGCACATAAATGCGGTCGGAAATGCCCATGACGAGGTTCATGTGGTGCTCGATAAGCAGGATGGAAAGATCAAACTGTTCCCGGATCTCCCGGATGAATTCGGTGAGCTCCACCGTTTCCTGCGGGTTCATACCGGCCGCCGGCTCATCCAGGATGAGCAGGCGAGGATCGGTGGCCAGGGCGCGCGCGATCTCCAGCCGGCGCTGCTGACCGTAGGGCAGGTTGCTGGCGGTTTCATCCTTCAGCTCGGCCAGACCCACGATCTCCAGAAGCTCCATCGCCTCCCGGCGCATCCGGGTCTCCTCCTTGCCGTTCAGATGGAAGGTAGCCGCCAAAAAGCCGCCCTTGGCGTGCATGTGCTTGGCAATGAGAACATTCTCAAAAACAGTCAGATTGCCGAAGAGACGGATATTCTGGAAGGTACGGGCCAGGCCCATTTTGGTGATCTGATCCGGCGTTTTGCGCAGGGTGGGCTTCCCTGCGAATTTTTCCACATCGCTGCCGAGATAATCATGCTTGGCACGGCCGGTGGGATGCTCGCACAGATAGGGCCTGCCATCGAGATACAGGCAGCCGTTGGTGGGGGCATATACGCCTGTCACCACATTGAATGCCGTGGTTTTGCCGGCGCCGTTGGGGCCGATGAGGGCCACGATCTCGCCCTCGCCCACTTCCATCGAAAGGTTATCCACGGCTACCACGCCGCCGAACTGCATTGTCACATTTTCCAGCTTTAGAACGGGGTTACTCATTTGCCGCACCGCCTTTCACTGCTTTTTGGCCGGTAAACAGATTTTTGAAAAACCGGCCAATCTTGCCAAAGAACGCGAAGATGGCATCCCAGCTGAATTCCTTTGTGCCCATCAGACCCTGGCGGTAGAACAGCACGATGACCATGATGACCACCGAGAACACTACCATACGGAAACCGTGGCCGAGCAGCGGAACCTTAAAGGTGCCGATCATGGTGGGGTTATCCAGGAAGCGCAGCCACCACTCGCTGCACGCCACATACAGGAAGGAGCCCAGCACCGAACCGGTGATGGAGCCGATGCCGCCGATGACGACGATGAGCAGGATCTCATAGGTCATGGCGGTGGTAAAGTTTTTGGCGTGGGCATTGAACTGGAACATGGCCAGCAGTGCCCCGCCGATACCGGCAAAAAAGCTGCTGGTGCAGAAAGAGAGCATCTTATGCTTCATCAGGTTGATGCCCATAGCCTCCGCG
>ERZ506995.884-NODE-884-length-10887-cov-5.251939_pt1 | contig 10887 bp, 9 predicted proteins | sample MGYA00512883_ERZ506995 | MGnify/ENA metagenome assembly ERZ506995
CAATGTTATTTCCATGCTGGTGAACAGTCTGTACAACATCGTGGACAGCCTGTTTGTGGCCCGCATCAGCGAAGACGCCATGACTGCGTTGTCGCTGGTGTTCCCGATCCAGAATTTTGCCAACGCCATCGCCATTGGCTTTGGCATTGGCATCAATGCCATGATCGCACTGTACCTTGGCGCGGGCGACCACAAAAAGGCCGAGACTGCCGCCACCCACGGTATGGCGCTGAGCCTGATGCACGGCATTCTCATCACCATTCTCAGCATCGCCATCATGCCGGGCTTTTTGCGCCGGTTCACCAGCGACGCAGGCCTGATCGCATCCGGCATCACCTACTCCACCATCGTATTCCTGTTTGCCACCATCAACATGGCGGCACTGGCCTTTGAAAAGATGTTTCAGGCCGTGGGCCGCATGAAGGTGACTATGGCGGCGCTGATCTTTGGCTGTGTGTGCAACATCCTTCTGGACCCCATCCTGATCTTCGGCCTTGGCCCGGTGCCTGCCATGGGCATTGCGGGTGCGGCCCTTGCCACCGGCATCGGCCAGCTGCTGAGCCTGTGCGTTTACCTCTTCGTTTACGTCCGTACTGAGCTGCCTATCCGACTGCGCCGCAGCTGCCTGCGCCCGGACGCCGCACTGGACGGCAAACTGTATGCCATCGGCGTGCCGGCCATCCTCAATCTGGCCCTGCCCTCTCTGCTGGTCACCTTCCTGAACGGCCTGCTGGCAGGCTTTTCCCAGAGCTATGTGGTGGTGCTGGGCATCTACTATAAGCTGCAGACCTTCCTGTATCTGCCCGCTAACGGCATTGTGCAGGGCATGCGCCCGCTCATTGGTTACAACTACGGTGCCCGACAGCACGCCCGTGTGAAAAAGCTTTATGAGCTAACCCTCATTATGAGTGCGGCCATCATGGCAGCCGGGACCCTGATCTGCCTGTTCGCGTCCCGCCCGCTGATGCAGCTGTTCACCTCCAACCCCGAGACCATCACCATCGGCCAGACCGCCCTGCGCATCATCTGTCTGGGTTTTGTGGTTTCTGCCGTCTCCACCACCTCTTCCGGTGCCTTGGAGGGCCTTGGCAAAGGCACCGAATCGCTGGTCATTTCGCTGTGCCGCTATCTCCTTTTCATTATGCCGCTGGCCGCTGTGCTGTGCCATTTCCTGGGCGCAAACGGCGTGTGGCATGCCTTCTGGATCACCGAGGCACTTTCTGCGCTGGTGGCCTACCCGGTGTACCGCCGGGCAGTCGGAAAGCGTTGAGCTTTCCTGAAAGCGCCGAACGGCGAAGGCAAAGTAAAACAAACGTCCACCGCACAAGGGAGAGCCGCAAAGGTTCTTCCTTCTTTTTTGCAATTTTTATTTGACAGCGTACAAATCCTGATGTAAAATAAATTGTTTGTTTTCCGGCATTACGGCTGGAAAAGCGCAATTTAACAGAGGATGTGGGAAAATATGATCGAAACGATCACGGCCGTCAATCATGCGGTCAACCAATTCATCTGGGGCGTGCCTGCCATGGTGTGCATCATCGGCGTGGGCCTGCTCCTGAGCGTGCGCACGGGCTTTTTGCAGATCCGCAAATTTCCCTACGCCATCAAAACTACCATTGGACGCATGTTCCGCAAAAAGGATGCTTCCGATGGTGCCATGACGCCGTTTCAGGCGGTGTGCACCGCACTGGCGGGCACCGTGGGCACCGGCAACATCGCCGGTGTGGCAGGTGCCATCGCCATCGGCGGCCCGGGTGCGGTGTTCTGGATGTGGTGCTCTGCGCTGCTGGGTATGTGCACCAAGTTTGCCGAGGTGACGCTGGCCGTGCATTTCCGGGAGCGCAGCGACACCGGCGAGTGGGTGGGCGGCCCGATGTACTATATTAAAAACGGCCTTGGCCGCCGCTGGCAGTTTCTGGCCGTGCTGTACGCGCTGTTCGGCGTGCTGACCGTGTTCGGCACCGGCAACGCAACGCAGGTAAATACCATCGTGGCGGCGGTGGATACCGCCCTGCTGGAATACGGGCTGGTGGGCGGCAGCTTTCTGCCCACCCTCAACCTCATCGTGGGCATCCTTGTGGCGGTGCTGGTGGCGCTGGTGCTGCTGGGCGGCATCAAGCGCATTGGCAGCGTAAGCGAGAAGCTGGTGCCCTTTATGGCGCTGTTCTACATTGTGCTGTCGGTGGGTGTGGTAGTGCTCAACTTCTCCCGCCTGCCCTATGTGCTGGAATCCATCGTGGCGGGCGCGTTCAACCCCGCTGCCTTTACCGGCGGCACCATCGGCAGTCTGTTCGTCAGTATGCAAAAGGGCGTTTCCCGCGGCATCTTTTCCAACGAGGCCGGTCTTGGCACCGGTTCTATCGCCCATGCCTGCGCCGACACCAAAAAGCCGGTCAAGCAGGGCATGTTCGGTATTTTTGAGGTGTTTGCCGATACCATCGTCATCTGCACCCTGACCGCGCTGGTCATCCTGTGCAGCGGCACCCAGGTCAGCTACGGCGCAGCTGCGGGTGCTGAGCTGACCATCTCCGGCTTTACCACCACCTACGGCGGCTGGGCGTCTATCTTTACTGCTGTGGCGCTGTGCTGCTTTGCCTTTTCCACCATCATCGGCTGGGGTCTGTACGGCTCCCGCTTTCTGGTGTTCCTGTGCAAGAGCAACAAGGTGGCGCGCCCCTTCTTTGTGGTGTATGCTCTGGTAGCCATTCTGGGCGCTACCATGGATCTTGGTCTGCTGTGGAGCATCGCCGACACCTTCAACGGCCTGATGAGCATCCCCAACCTCATTGCATTGCTGCTGCTTTCCGGCACGGTGGTACAGATGACCCGCGCCTTTTTTGAATCGGAAGGGTGAGCGGCAGCGCTGCCCATAGTGGACAGAAATGCCGGAACGCGGTATACTGAGAGAAAACAACGGTGGCTATGTACCACAGGAGGTTCTAACGTGGAAAACTTTAACGAATTGCTGCAAAAGTATGCAGATTTTATCGTCCGGGTGGGTGTGAACCCGCAGCCGGGGCAGACCCTGATTATCAACTGCCCGCTGGAAGGTGCCCCGCTGGCACGGCTGTGCGTGCGCAGCGCCTACGAAGCAGGTGCGCGGGACGTGCAGGTGAACTGGCAGGATGACGCCGTTACCCGCATCCGCATGGAGCTGGGCAGCGAGGACGCCCTGACCGACCACAAGGGCTGGCAGCTGCGCCGCTATCTGGACTACGCCGAGAGCGAGGGCGGTGTGTGTGTGCTGCACCTCATCGCGGACGACCCGGAGTTGTTCGCCGGGCTGGACGGTGCCAAGATCAGCCGGGTGAACAGCGCGAACCGCAGCTTTATGCAGCCGTGGCGGGAGTACACCATGAACGACCGGGTGCAGTGGTCCATCGCCGCTCTGCCCGCAGAGCCGTGGGCAAAGAAGATGTTCCCGGAGCTGGACACTGCCGCCGCCATTGAAGCACAGTGGAAGCTGATCTTTGATACCTGCCGTGTGACCGGCGGCGACCCGGTAGGGGAGTGGCAGAAGCATCTGGACCGCCTGAACGAGCTGGGCGCAAAGATGAACGCCCTGAATCTGGAAAGCGTGCATTTTGAAAGCGCCAACGGCACCGACCTGACTGTGGGTCTGGCGGAACAGGCCGTGTGGGAGAGCGCCGGCAGCAAAAACGAGAAGGGTGTGCCCTTCCTGCCCAACATCCCCACCGAGGAGGTGTTCACCGCGCCCCATAAGGATAAGGTGGACGGCATCGTTTACGGCACAAAGCCCTACGTCTTTAACGGTCAGCTCATCAAGAATTTCCATGTCACCTTTAAGGATGGCAAGGTGGTGGAGCACGGCGCCGACGAGGGCGCAGATCTGCTGGGTCAGCTGTTGGACACCGACGAGGGCGCACGCCACATCGGTGAGGTGGCACTGGTGCCCGCCTCCAGCCCCATCAACCGCAGCGGCAAGCTGTTCTACAACACCCTGTTTGACGAGAACGCTGCCTGCCACATCGCTTTTGGCGACAGCTACCCCGGCACCACCGTGGGCGGCACCGGCCTTTCCAAGGAAGAGCTGGCAGCCCGCGGCATGAACCACTCCTCCCTGCACGAGGACGTGATGATCGGTGCAGAGGACAGCCGCATCACCGGTAAATGCCGCGATGGCCGCACCGTGCCGCTGTTTGAAAACGGCGTCTGGGTGCTGTAAAAGACTTTGCGGCGAAAAAAATCTGCGAAAATGCTTGCATAATCGCGGGATGTATGGTATATTCTAGTAGTACGATATAGTTTAACCTGAAACGTGGGCCGCAAGGTCCGCGTTTCTTGTTTGTTTGGAGGTTTTTTATGGCGAAGCAGTCTGGCGGCAACACCGCGCAGAGAGTGGAAGCGCTTGTCCGTCCCACGGTGGAAGGCATGGGTCTGCGCCTGTGGGATGTGGTTTTTGAGAAGGAAGGGCCGGACTGGTATCTTCGCATCCTCATCGACCGGGACGGCACCATGGATACTGACACCTGTGCAGAGGTGTCCCACGCACTGGACCCCATTTTGGATGAGGCAGACCCCATCGACCAGAGCTATTATCTGGAAGTAGGCAGCCCCGGCCTTGGCCGCAAGCTGACCCGCCCGGAGCACTACGAGGCACTGAAGGGTCAGAAGGTGCGGGCAAAGCTCATCCGCCCCAACGCTGACGGCGTGCGGGAGCTGTCCGGCATCCTGACCGGCCGCGAGGGCAGCACCGTGACGCTGGAGACCGAGAACGGCCCCGTGACCTTTGAGGTGAACGCAGCCTCCGGCGTGCAGCTGTGCGACGACGAGGATCTGTTCAACTGAGAGGTACCGTCTCTGATGGAGAAAAGAGAACAAAATATATAGGAGGAACCCGAAAAATGACAGCAGCGAATAAGGACTTTTTTGAAGCGCTCTCCATGCTGGAGCATGAGCGCGGCATCACCGCAGAATACCTGATCGAAAAGATCAAGGCGGCTATCATCATTGCCGTCAAGAAGAACTATGAGGTCGAAGAGGATCACATCCGGGTGGAGATCGACCCCGACACCGGCCGCTTTGACGTGGCACTGATTCAGGACATCGTGGCAGACGAGGACTGGTACGACGAGCACGCCGAGATCGGTGTGACCGAGGCACGCAAGATCCGCAGCAGCTACGAGGTGGGCGACCGCATCATCACCCCGCTCAAGACCCGCGATTTTGGCCGCATTGCCGCCCAGACTGCAAAGCACGTCATCCGTCAGGGCATCCGCGAGGCCGAGCGCAACCAGCAGCTCAGCGAGATCCAGTCCCGCGCACATGACATCGTGCAGGCTACCGTTACCCGCGTGGATACCGAGAAGGGCATCGTAGCACTGGATCTGGGCAAGGGCGGCGAGGCTGTTCTGCCCCGCAACGAGCAGGTGCCCGGCGAGGTGTACACCGAGGGCGAGACCCTGCAGGTCTACATCGTGGACGTGGTCAGCACCGAGCGCGGCCCCCGCGTGATGATCAGCCGCACCCATCCCGGCCTTGTCAAGCGCCTGTTTGAGCTGGAAGTGCCCGAGATCTTTGACGGCACCGTGGAGGTAAAGGCCATCAGCCGCGAAGCCGGTGCCCGTACCAAGATGGCTGTCTGGTCCAAGGACCCCAACGTGAACCCTGTCTCTGCCTGCATCGGCGAGCACGGTGCCCGCGTGGCCGCAGTTGTGGAAAAGCTGGGCGGCGAGAAGATCGATATCGTCAAGTGGAGCGAGGATATCTCGGAGTTCATCTCCGCAGCCCTGAGCCCCGCCAAGGTGGTCAAGGTGGAGCTGCTGCCCGGCGAGACCCGCTCCTGCCGCGTCACCGTGCCCGACCAGCAGCTGAGCCTTGCCATTGGCAACAAGGGTCAGAACGCCCGCCTGTGCGCACGCCTGACCGGCTACAACATTGATATCCGTCCCGAGAGCGGCTACTACGGCGAGGACGAGGAGCCCAAGAAGGACGCAGCAGACGCTGTATAAGCCCGGCACCATCTGCCGAAGGAGGGAAACCGGATGGCACAAAAAAAGATCCCTGCCCGCCAGTGCATCGGCTGCATGACCAGCCGCCCCAAAAAGGAACTGGTGCGCGTGGTGCGCGCACCCAGCGGGGAGATCAGCATTGATCTGGTAGGCAAAAAGCCGGGGCGCGGCGCATATCTCTGCCCGAACCCGGACTGCCTGACCAAGGCAAAGAAGAAAAAGGCGCTGGAGCGCTGCTTTGAGCAGCCGGTCCCCGCCGAGGTATACGATGCGCTGGCTGTACAGCTGGCCGCAGCCGCAAAGGAGGCAGCAGCCGATGGCAAAAAAGAATAACGCCCCCGCAAAACCCAAGCTGCCCCCGGAGGAGGCGCTATATCAGGCCGTGAGCCTGTGCCGCAAGGCCGGTGCGCTGACCATGGGCTTTGATGCCGTGGAGGAAGCCTGCGTCAAAAGCAAGGCATGGCTGGTGATGACCGCATCGGACATCAGCCCTAAGACTTTGCAGCGTTTGAACTACGCCGTAGGGGACTTGGTGGACGTGTTCACCATGCCGCTGACGCAGGATAAGCTGGCCGATATCAGCCACAAGCCCGTGGCTGTTTACGCGGTGACCGACCGCAACCTCGCAAAGCTCTGCTTCGACCGCCTGTCGGACTGCGGAGCAATCAAAAATGAGGAGGATATGAGCGAATGATCGTAAAATATAAAGTGAGTGACTTTGCAAAGGACCTGAACGTTTCTGCCAAGAAGGTCCTGGATGAGCTGAACGCCATGGGCAGCACCGGCAAGAAGAACAGCTCCAATCTGGAAGAGAACGAGCTGAACTACCTGCTGGAGAAGTTCAGCAAGGACAACAGCGTTGCCAGCCTGGACGAGTACCTGAACAGCGCAAAGCAGCCTGCCCAGCCTGAAAAGAAGGCGGAGAAAAAGGCCGAGAAGCCTGCGGAGAAAAAGGCAGAGCCCAAGGCTGCTGAGAAGAAGCCCGAGGCAAAGCCCGCTGCCCCTGCCGCAAAGGCAGAGCAGCCCAAGGCAAACAATAACAACAATAAGCACGGCGAAAAGAAGAACGAGCAGCACAAGAAGCGCGAGGAGAAGACTGTCTCCCTGAGCGAGCTGGCCCGCGAGACCGGTGCCAAGGCTGCAAATGCTCCGGCACAGGCTGTTTCTGTGCGCCGTGAGGACAATCAGGTGACTGTGGATACCCGTACCGTGGACATGAACGTGGATCGTTTCGATGCCCGCTATGATGATCTGGCTTCCACCAAGAACACCGAGAACCGCCGCAAGCCCACGCCGCAGGGCAACAAACAGAAGTTCACCCAGCGCGGCCAGCGCCAGCGCCAGCAGTTCCAGAAGGGCAAGCGCGAGACCGAGTTCGAGCGTCTGCAGCGCATCCAGCTGGAAAAGGCCCGCAGCGCACAGCTGAAGGTGATGATCCCCGACGAGATCACCGTGGGCGAGCTGGCTGCCCGCCTGAAGCAGCAGGCCGGCAAGGTCATTGCCAAGTTCATGCAGATGGGCGAGATGCACGCCATCAACGACGTGATCGATTTTGATACCGCTTCTCTGCTGGCAGAGGAGTTCCACGCAAAGGTCGAGCACGAGGTGCATGTGACCATCGAAGAGCGCCTGTTCACGCAGGAAGAGGATTCGCAGGAGGATCTGGTGGAACGTCCCCCGGTGGTCTGCGTCATGGGCCACGTTGACCACGGCAAGACCAGTATTCTGGACGCCATCCGCAAGACCAACGTCACCGCAGGCGAGGCCGGCGGCATCACGCAGGCCATCGGTGCATATCAGGTCAAGGTCAACGACAGCCTCATCACCTTCCTGGATACCCCGGGCCACGAGGCGTTCACCTCCATGCGTGCCCGCGGTGCCAACATGACCGATATTGCAGTTCTGGTGGTTGCTGCCGACGACGGCATCATGCCCCAGACCATCGAGTCCATCAACCACGCCAAGGCTGCAAATGTCAAGATTATCGTGGCAATGAACAAGATGGATAAGCCCACCGCAAACCCCGAGCGCGTGATGGAAGGCCTGACCAAGTACGGCATCATCACCGAGGACTGGGGCGGCGATGTGGCCTGCATCCCGGTGTCTGCCCTGACCGGCATGGGCATCAACGACCTGCTGGAGCGCATTGCTCTGGAAGCTGAGGTCATGGAGCTGAAGGCAAACCCCAACCGCCGCGCCAAGGGTGCGGTCGTCGAGGCCCGTCTGGACAAGGGCCAGGGCCCCATTGCCACCATTCTGGTGCAGAACGGCACCCTGCACTCCGGCGACGTCATCATTGCCGGTACCGCTGTGGGCCGTGTGCGTACCATGCGCAACGACAAGGGTCAGCTGCTGACCGATGCCGGCCCCTCCACCCCTGTGGAGATCACCGGCCTGACCGCCGTGCCCGAGGCCGGCGACCTGTTCGAGGCTGTTGAGGACGAGCGTCTGGCCCGTGAACTGGCTGAGCAGCGCGTTGCTGCCGCCAAGGAAAAGCAGTTCTCCTCCTTCCAGAAGGTCACGCTGGATAACCTGTTCAGCCAGATGGCACAGAACGACATGAAGGAACTGGCCATCGTGGTCAAGGCCGACGTGCAGGGCTCTGCCGAGGCTGTGAAGCAGAGTCTGGAGAAGATCTCCAACGATGAGGTGCGCGTGCGCGTCATCCACGCCGGTGTCGGCGCCATCAGCAAGTCTGACGTGGATCTGGCCGATGCCTCCAACGCCATCATCATCGGCTTCAACGTCCGCCCGGACAACGTGGCCAAGGAAGAAGCCGCTGCCACCAAGGTGGAAATGCGTATGTACCGCGTCATTTACGATGCCATCAACGATGTCACCGACGCTATGAAGGGTATGCTGGCACCCAAGTTCCGCGAGGTCGCTCTGGGCGAGCTGCAGGTGCGTCAGGTGTACAAGATCTCCAACGTGGGCACCGTTGCAGGCTGCCGCGTGACCAGCGGCAAGATCACCCGCGACAGCAAGGTGCGCGTGGTGCGTGACGGCATCGTCATTGCCGAGGACGAGATCGCATCCCTGAAGCGCTTCAAGGATGACGCCAAGGAAGTGGCCGAGGGCTACGAGTGCGGCGTGACCCTGGAGAAGTTTGCGGACGTCAAGGAAGGCGATGTGTACGAGGCCTTCAAGATGGAAGAGTACCGCGACTAAGATTTAAAATAACCCTCTCCGTCATTGCTGACGCAATGTCGCCTCTCCCGAGGCAGGAGGCTTGCAGAGAAACGGAAAAGCATCCCGTATCCACGCAAAAAGCTCGCCCATCGGGAGAGCTGCCAAGCGAAGCGAGGCTGAGAGGGTTTTCTTTTTAAAGGAGAAACGGAATGTCTCAGAAAAATATGGGCCGTCTTGCGCAGGATATGAAGCGCGAGGTCATTGCCATCATCGGCCGGCTGAAGGATCCGCGGCTGGAGGGCGGTCTGCTGACCGTCACCCGTCTGGACGTGACGCCGGATCTGGATGTGGCAAAAGTGTATGTAAGCGTGATGGGCCGCGCAGACGGCCCCAAGCCCGCGATTGAAGCGCTGAACCGTGCCGCAGGCCATGTGCGCACCGAGGTCAGCAAAAAAATGCACATCCGCAAGGCACCCCGCTTCATCTTTGTGGAGGATGACGGTGCCGCCTACGCCGCCCACATCAACGAGCTGCTGCGCAGCCTGAATGTGAACGGCGAGGAAGAAGCACAGCCTGCCGATACCGAACAGACCGAGGACTGACTGCCTTTGCGGAAAGGATGGATCATTGGATGACAGAACAACTGGATGTGCAGCAGATGGCGCAGCGCCTGCTGGCTGCGGACAACATTTTGATTCTGTGCCACAAAAACCCGGACGGTGACACCATCGGCTGCGGCAGCGCCCTGTACTATGCGCTCAAAGCGCTGGAAAAAACAACAGCGGTGCTCTGCTCCGATGCCATTCCGTCCCGCTATGCCTTTACAAACCCACGGCTGTTCAAGGGCGAGTTCGAGCCCCGCACCGTGATCGCAGTGGATGTGGCCGGCCTGCAGTTGTTTGGCGAAAATAACGGTGTGCCGCAGTTTGCACGCCATGTGGACCTGTGCATCGACCACCACGCGGGCAACAACGGCTATGCTGATTTTACCCTTCTGGATGCCAGTGCCGCTGCGGCAGCAGAGCTGCTGTATCAGGTCATCGTGGAGATGGGGGTGACTATCACCCCCCACATTGCCGACTGCCTGTACACCGGCATTGCCACCGACACCGGCTGCTTCAAGTTCTCCTCCACCACAGCCAACACCCACACGGTTGCTGCAAAGCTTATTGAAGCCGGCTGCCATGTGGAGGAGCTGAACACCCTGCTCTTTGACACAAAGCCCCGTGCCCGCATGGAGGCCGAGCGCATCGCCCGCAACCATCTGGAATACTATCTGGACGGTCGCTGCGCCCTGATCTACCTGACAAGGGACGAGATCCGGCAGAGCGGGGTAGACCCCGCAGATCTGGAGGAGCTGACCAGCCTGCCCATCAGCATCGAGGGGGTCAAGGTGGGTCTGACCCTGCGCCAGCAGCCCGGCGGCAGCTACCGCATCAGCGTGCGCACCGCAAAGGGCGTGGACGCCTGCGCCATCGCCCGGCGTCTGGGCGGCGGCGGTCACAGCCGCGCTGCAGGCTGTGAGCTGCTGGGCAATCTGGAAAACGCAAAAAATGCAATTCTGGCAGAGGTGGAAGCCGAGCTGGACGCACCGCAGGAGGAAGCATAAATGCAGGGCATCCTGATCGTTGACAAGCCCATGGACTGGACCAGCTTCGATGTAGTGGCAAAGCTGCGCGGCGTGCTGGGCACCCGCAAGCTGGGCCACAGCGGCACGCTGGACCCCATGGCCACCGGCGTGCTGCCGGTGTTCTGCGGCGGTGCCAGCAAGGCAGTGGACCTGCAG
>ERZ506995.887-NODE-887-length-10868-cov-3.422732_pt1 | contig 10868 bp, 9 predicted proteins | sample MGYA00512883_ERZ506995 | MGnify/ENA metagenome assembly ERZ506995
GAAAACCTGCGAAAATGGTACACGAGAGAGTGGATAATTCTCTTTTGTACCATTTTTACTATCCGAAAGGAGCGCAGGATGGCCGAACTTTTACCTATGGACGCGGAAAAGCAGCAGGCGTATTACGACCAGCTTAATGATGCGGTGGGGGAGAGTTTGGCTTATTTTTATGCCTGCATACGCTTCAACAAGCCTTTTGACATGAACGCGCTGCCGGCAAGCGGGAGCAAAAACAAGTGGACGACCTACTGCGATAAGCTGGCAAAGAAAAAGCTGGACCGGACGCCGGGAGGCGGAGAGCTGGGCTTTCTCGACGGGCTGACGGACATCACCAAGATATTCGGAGAGGGGCTGGAGAACGGCAACTTCACCAAGGCGGTGAGCGCGGAGAAAAGCGCACGGGATGGCAGGCAGGGCACCAAGCGGCAGGCCGCAGACTGGGGCGAGGGCACGGGGAAAGTGCCATACACCAGCGAGGACTACAACGAGTTTGACCGCATTTATAACGCGCTGTGCGCCGACTTCGGCGGAGAGCAGGCGGTGAGTGCCAAGCAGCAGCTGATACTCCGCAACGTGGCGAAGTGGACGAAGCAGATGAATGACGCCGCAGAGATGGGCGCCATAGACAAGGCCAAAAAGCTATCCAGCATGATACAGGAGAACCTGGCGTCCGAAAACCTGCGAAAGAAAGACACAAAACCGGTGGAGGACCTGCGGCTGGACAACATGGTGGTGGCGCTGGAGCGGGCAGGACTGCTGAAAAACGGGAAGCCCTGCGAACCGGACGAAGCGTTCCGTATATTTTTCGGCCGGCCGTGCAAATACCCCTACACGCGGGATGCTGCCGACCAGATGATACTGATAAACGAAAACCGGATGCGGCAGAACGACGGACTACCGGAGCTGACAGAGCTGCCGGACGAGATGCGGCTGGAGGACAATTTGGGCGAGTTTGCAGAGGAACCCAACGAGGCGGAGAAGGAAGCCTACGAAAAGCTGGGGCTGGTGCGGATGCGCCCGGTGAAAAAGAAGAAAAAGCCGGGTAAGCCGAAAGCGGACGCAGAGGATGTGAACACCGATGGCGAGGCGAACGGGTAAAGCGTATGTGGCCGGTCTTGGCTGGGTGACAAAAAAGCCCACACAGGAGCGCAGCTACGAAAACTATGAGGATGCCTTTTGGGCATTTTTGGTATGGGTGTGCCGATTCTACCCGGATAAGGCGCTGGACATATTCAGGAGCCCGACGGCGGACTTTGCAAACGAGGAACTGCTGCAGCGGGTGATGGTGCGGGTATACGCCCGCAAGGCTTCTGTTTCCTTCACTGGAACGCGAGGCGTAACAAAAACCAGCACGAAGTTCAAATACGCGGAACTGAACGGGCTGGTGTGGCCCGGTGTGCAGAGTGCATACTATGGACCGTCATACCGCCAAATGGCAACCATAGGCAGCAAGACATACCGGCAGACGGAGCACGACTACCCGGCACTGGCGAAGCAGTGGCGGGTGACGGCGGAGAGTAAGGATGACTTCAAGATAGAGACCGACTGCGGTAGCGCCTTTTACATATCCGCCATGCGCGGTGACAACATTCACGACGTGACGGCAGAGGAGTACGCACAGGAAGAAAATCCGGCGTTCGACTTCGCGGAATACACGACGGTGGTGCTGCCGGCTGTGCGACTGACGCACAATGTAAACGGTAAGCCGGACCCCAACTATATCCCCTACAAGGATCACGCCATTACCAGCGCGGGGCGGAAGCAGAACCATGCTTACGATACGCGGTGCGAGAACATGAAAGCCATGCTGGCGGGCGAGAGCGCCTATGCCTATGACATATCGTGGGAGTGCGTGGTACTGCAGCAGATGCGGCCCTATTCCTGGGCGCAGAAACTGCGGACAAAACTGACGCCGGAGCGGTGGATGCGCGAAATGGAATCGCGCTACACCGGGGCGGACAGCAATCCTATCGTGCGGGACGAGGTGCTGACAGAGTGCCGCAAGCTGATGATCGCGGAGAACCGGCACTGCGCCTACGACATAGGCAACAAGCTGAAGCCGGAGGACGTGATCTACATCGTGGGGTACGACGTATCCTACGCCGACGACAAGAAGAACGCAAAATGCGCCTGCGTGGTGCTGAAATGCACACGTCAAACGGACTGGCTGAAGCGGGACCGCTACCTGAAGCAGGTGCCGTATGTGGACGTTTGGAACCCACCGGTAAAGAGCATGATGCAGGCGCAGCGGATCAAGGACGTGTGGAGCCGGTTCTGCTGCGACGGAGGGGCCGCGACATACCTGGCAATAGACGCATGGCAGTACGGCACCAGCGTGGTGGAGAACCTGATGATGGACTTGGGGGACGGACTTGCCCCCCTGTGCGTGAGAAACCACGCCTCCTTTACGGAGCTGGAACAGGACAACGCCATTCCGTGCCTGTATCCCATCAAGGCGGGCGGCACGGGCGTGACCGACCCGGACGCGGAGATGGTGCAGTACGCGGAGCTGCAATTCGAAAACCGGAATGTGGAACTGCTGTGCTCTAACGTGAACGAGGGCGTGGAGAACTACAAGAAGTACCACCGGATCAAGGACGACAGCATGGATGCCATGCTGGCAGACCCCTACATAAAGACCCGGGAACTGGTGGGGCAGATACAGAACCTGAAAAAGGTGCCCAGCGGCAAGGTCATGCGGGAGGAACGAATCTCCAAGCACATCCAGCGAGACATCTGGTCGGCGCTGAAATACGCGCTGCGGGTGGCGCAGATACTGGAACGCGAGGAACTGGCGCAGGCGGTGCGGCATAAGAGCGACTGGGATGCGGAACTGGCAAAATACAAAAACCGCGCCGCGGCACCGCACAGGGCGGCGGCAGCCGGCGCGGGAGGCCGCACGGTGACGGCGCGGCGCGGCGGGAGGATATGCTGAAATGGCGGCAAGGAAGTACAGACTGTACGCGGCGCGGGTGACAGGCGAAACGGTGGCGCTGGCGGAAAAGGAGCGCTTTGTACGGATAACGGCGGGGTATATGCTGCTGTACCGCACTACGGCACCGAAAAAAATGCAGACGGTGGAGATCAAAGGCGCGGACCTGAAGCGCCTGACGGAGCGAGACCGGCTGTGGCTGGCGGACTGCATCGCGGCGGCGCTGGCGGACGGGGTGAAAAAGAACAGGGCTGACACGCAGAAGCGGCTGAACGAGCTGCTGGATGCGTGGGAGAGGGAGCTGGAAAAAGAGCGCTCCCGCATAGACGAGGAGGCGGCGCATGGAGCAGGAGAAGCGGAGGAACCTGACAAGTGAATTGCAGAGCGTAGCCTGCGGCACCTACCCGGAGATATTTCAGCGGTTCAACGCGCTGGCGGAGCAGTACGGCAATATGCCGGCAGGGGCGCTGGCCAGCGCCTTCAGCCGGGTGAGCATGAGCCAGTCGGCACGGGTGAACCCCTACATTCAGAACCGAAGGGTGCAGGCCATCTCCTCGCTGCCGGAGGACTATACCAAGAATACGGTGGCAGAGATGCTGACCGCCCCGCTGGGCAACGAGCAGGGGCTGCGGCAGGTGGAGCACGGGCTGGAATTTACGGCCTATCCGCTTTTCCACACCCGGAAGATGTACCAGGATCTGCTGACGTATCACAGCTACATCGCCCCGGAGTTCACCGATAAAGACACGGCGAAGAACGACGAGTTCTGGCGGGAGTGGAAGCTGCTGGAGAAACTGCGGCGCAAGCTGGACGTAAAGACCACGGCCCACAAGCTGGCGGGGCAGGCGGTGCAGGAGGGCAAGGTATTCTACTACCCCCGCGTGAGCGTGGACAAGCCCCACAACAAGGTGAACTACGCTTTTATGCAGCAGCTGCCCAGCGACTGGGTGAAGATCGTGGGGTTCAACAGCGTGTCGAAGTACACCGTGGCCTTTAACATGATGTACTTTCTGAAGCCGGGATGTGAGCCGGCGCAGTTCGGGGACCTGTTTAAGCCCTACTGGGGCATATTCACCCAGGTGGCGGCGAGACCGCCCAAGGGCGCGGGCACACGGTATGTATACGCGGCGAAGAACACCATCAATATGAACCGCTTTACCGAGCTGAAAACGGCAGCGGAGCAGGGAGGCGGCGTGCTGCCGGGAGACCCGGACGTATACTACCAGAACGGGAAGTGGTGCTACTGGGTGACGCTGCCGGTGGATTCCGTATATCCTTTCGAGATAGACGACGCGCAGACGGCGGTTGTATCGCCTCTGACGGGACTTTTCCTGTCGTTTATCCAGATCGCGCAGTATGAGCAGATACAGCTGGAACTGGTACAGAACCCGCTGATCTCTCTGCTGACGGGCGAGATCGAATACGACGACAACAGCACGAGGCAGCAGTCGGACAGCTACAAGCTGAGCAACGCTGGGTGGGAGCTTTTCCGCACGCGGTTTTACAACGAGCTGGCGGAGAACAACACCAGCGGCATAGGCTGGTACGCCGCGCCGCTGAAGAACATGGAGCTGCACCAGCTGGCCGAGGCGCCCAGCGCCACGAAGATAAGCTCCGCAGGGTACGGCTACACCATGGCGAAGGCGGGACTGAGCGCACTGATACCCACCAGCGACGAGCCGCGGGCGGGCGTTGCGAATATCAGTTTGCAGATAGAGAGCAAGTTCGCCGAGCAGATATACCGGTGCTATGAGCGCATGATGCAGGGCATCATGGACGGGCTGAACCTGAAGTATTCATGGAGATTTGCCATGTTTGGCAATATTGCGGAGGACGAAAAAACCTTTGAAAACGCCAGACAGGGTATGACGCTGGGCATACTGCCTCAGACCATGCTCTACATGGCGATGCTGGACATGAGCGTGATGGACGACATGGCCATCAGCCGTGCGGTGAAGGAAAGCGGCATTATGGACCTGCGGCTGCCCCTTGTGACCAGCTACAACGCCAAGCAGAGCGAAAGCGGATTGCCGCCGCAGGCGGCCCACGACATGAACCCCGGAGGGAGACCGGCATCGAAAGGGACACCGGGGACCGAGGGACAGGAAGCGTCAGAGGACGCAGGAGGCTGAGAAGAAATGGGCATGACGGCAATACTGACGGCGGACGACCTGCACGAGATCAACCGGGAGCTGGCCCGGGGGAACGACGTGGAGATACGCCGGACGGCGGAGGGCCTGGCCATAAAGGCACACACCGTACACACGGTGAAGAAAAAGAAAGGCACGGCACTGCCGATGCCGACAGACCGATAGGGCGGCGAGAGCCCCTGCGACAGTGGGGAACGAAAAACGAATAATCGCGGTAAAGGGACTGCGAGAAAAGCCGAATGGGGCTGCGCCGGTGGAGAACACCGGCTGCGGCCCCATTTTTATTTTGCAGAGAGAGGGAGTGAGGACATGAGAGCACAGGAATACGCCAGTTGGGATAACCCCCGGTTCGCGCCTATGCGGGAGCCGATGCGCCGGGTGATGGAAGCATACGGCAATGCGGAAAAGTGGTTTGCGGACATCAAGGACCGGGTGCTGTGCGACATGGGTATGCCGTTTCTGTCGGATGCGATCCACAAGCTGGAGCACAAGCAGCCTGAACGGATAGACGAGTTCGCGGAGATACCCCACGACTACCATTTGCGGCTGATGTACCCGGGTACGCCGGAGCTGGACGAGGACTTTGACAACGACCTGGACCGGGTATTCGAGGTGTGCGTGGCCATTGTGGACGGTGTAAACGAGGCACTGGGCGGATTTATCCGCGCCACGGCGGATGGGGAGTTCAACGCGCTTTCCCTGAAGGCGGAGGAGCTGCAGATCGCCAACACCGACGACAGGCGCAAACTGCTGGATGCCTGGACCATGTGGGACCAGGGGGGTATGAGCCGCGCCACCTTTGACAGCTGGTGCAGAAAACTGTTTGAAGGCGGTGAGGACGAATGAGCACGCTGAAAACCAAGGCGCTGCCCAAGAAGGTGAGCGCCAGCGGCACGCTGAAGGTGATGCAGAAGCTCAACGAATACGAGTTTGGCGTGGAGCTGTGGGTCCTGCGCGAGGGTGAAAACCGCAACAAGTGGGACTATCGAAACCTCGCGGAATACTACAAGACCTTCATCGGGCAGCCCATCCTGATCGCTTATGTGGGGCAGCAGGTGGGGGACGGACACAACATGAGCAAGCGCCGGGATCCCAAGACCGGGGAGGAGTACCAATCCTTCATGGAGGGGACGGCAGAGCGCATCGTGGGAACACTGTCCGATGACGAAAAGGACTTTACCCTTGTGGAGAGGGGCGGTCATACATGGCTCAGAGCGAAGGGACGGCTATTTGCTTTTTACGCCCCGGAGCTGACGCGGAAGATCGTGGAACAGGGCACGATGGACGTTTCCGCCGAGACAATGGTGTCGGAGAGCCACAAAGAGGGCGATGTGGACGTGTTTACCAAATGGTCGGGCATAGGCGTGACCATTCTGGGCGACAAGTCCATGTTTGACTGCGCACAGGCGCAGGTGGACTCCCTGAAGGCGGACGGCTGCGATTACATCATCTGCCTGGGCCATCTGGGCATCGACAAGGAATCCATTGGCAACCGTTCCACGGACCTGCTGAATGTTGTGGACGGTATCGACGTATTCATTGACGGACACTCCCACTCCACCATGAAGGACATTGCCGAAGTGACCGACAAGGACGGCAAGGTCAACGGCACCCTCCTCACGTCCACCGGCACCAAGCTGGCCAGCGTTGGCGTTGTGACCATCAGCCCCAAGGGCAAGGTCACGGCTATGAGCGCTCCTACCGAGGGCATGACTGCCGAGGATAAGGACGTGGCTGCCAGAGCCGCCGCTATCCAGAAGGAAATTGACGACGACTACGGCACCGTGTTCGCCAAGACCAAGGTGGAGCTGGACGGCGTGACCGTCAGCTCGACCTATATCCGCTCGCTCGTCGAAGCGGGCGAGGTGGAGCGCGCCGCGCGTTTTCTCGGGCACCCACACCGCATGAGCGGCACGGTCCGCCACGGCGAGGGCATTGGCAGAAAGCGCCTGTTTCCCACGGCGAACCTCGTGCCCGACGCGCACATCATCGTCCCGAAGCGCGGTGTGTACGCCACGCGGGCGCACCTGCCCGATGGGACGGAGTACGTCGGCGTGACGAATGTCGGCGTGCGCCCGACGGTCAGCGAGGCAAACCGCGTGACGGTGGAGACCTATCTGGTGGACTTTGACGGCGACCTCTACGGGCAGGAGCTGCGGCTCGATTTCTGCGCCTACCTGCGGCCTGAGAAAAAGTTTTCCTCCGCACGGGAGCTGCACGACCAGATCGCCGAAAATATCCGCGAGGCGGCGTCGCTCGTTTCCCTGACGGAACAGCACGGAAAAACCGATAAATAACATCGGGAAAAATGAAGCAAAAAAGAACGGAGAAGATCCGTTCTTTTTTCTTATTCCGCGGCGCTTTTCCGACGCGCTTTTTGCCGCCTTTCCGCTACAATGAGGAAAAACGACCGGGAGGTGGACAAGCCTTGAAGCGTGGAGAGCTTGCCGTAAAATTGGAACGATGGGAGCCGCTGGCCCCCTGCGCCGCCTGCTTCCTGCTGACCGCAGTGCTCTGCGGCGCGCAGCTTTTCGGCGGCTATGCGCCCTTTGCCCTCGGGCTTGTCGCCGCGGCGGGAAGCGGAAAGCGCGGCCTTGCCGCGCTGCTCGGCGGTGTGGCCGGAGCGCTGGTGTTCCTCGACTTTTCCCACGCGCTGCGCACGCTGGCGGTCGCGGTGCTGCTCTACACGGCGAACAACGCCTTCTGCGAAACGAGGTGGTATCGCTCGCGGCGCTTCCTGCCGGCGATGACGGCGCTGATGTACCTTGCGGTGGAGCTTGTGTATCTGCTGCAGGCGGGGGCGGACCGGGCGGCGCTGTGCCTTTTGAGCATTGCGCTTGCCGTGCTGGCGGCGGTGTGCGCAGGGCCGTTCCTGCTCAGCCGCAGTGTTGTGGTTGCCGGTGCAAAGGCGGCTGCGTCTGCCGTTTACTTTGGCGGGATCGTGCCGGTGCTGCAGCTGTTTTTGAACAACATTGTGGTGCAGGGTGTGACTTGGCTGTTTCACGGCATCCTGCAGTTCATCCGCTGGCTCTTCACCCTCTTTCCGCCCAAACCGTTGGAGCGCACCGAGATCGTTTCTACCGATGAGGTCATCGCCAACGCCCAAAAGGCTGCCGAGGACGCAGAACCGCTCATCAACGGGATGTCGATGCTGACCGTGCTCGGTATCCTGCTGGCGGTCCTCTGTGCGGTGCTGGTGGTGCGGCATTTCCTGCGCCAGAAGTTCCGGCACACGGACACTGCCTGCACGGACACCACTGTACGGCGTAGCACCCACAAGCGTGCCCGCCGCAGGCCCGGGCTCTTCCTCAGCCCGGTGGACAAGGTGCGGCGGGAGTATGCCATCTATCTGGACCACTGCCAGCGCCACGGCGTGACCATCCTGCGGGGCGATACCAGCCTTGACCTGACCGGCCGCGCTTTCGGTATGGACTTTGCCGCCGAGGCCGAGCTGCGCCAGATCTACCTCAAAGCCCGCTACAACGGCACCGCCACGGCCGAGGATGCCGCCCGCGCCGCTGAGCTCGTCCGAAAAATCTGCTCCTGAACGCATCAATGCCCCCTTTCCTGCCCATCCTAAGCGGGAGAGGGGGCGTTTTCATGTCCGGCAAACGGGTGTTGGCCCTGTACGGGGCCTTGCTGTTCTGCTTTGCAGCGGTGGTCTGCCGCCTGTACTGGCTCTGCTCCGACACGGCCTATGGGGCCCGGGCGGCGGCGCAGAGCGTGGTCACCCTCCACCTGCCCGCCCGGCGGGGCAATTTTTATGATTACAGGGGCCAGCTCCTCACGGGGCAGACCATCCGCTGGATGGCCCTCTGCGTGCCCGGGGAGGGCAGCTATGCCCGCCTGTTCGCCTACACCGATGCAGCCGGGCAGGCGACGCTCTACCAGAAGCGGAACGCCGCGTCCCCGTTCTTGCTGGAGGTGAACCGGGATGTTTCCGCGCTGGGCGTTTCCTGCTGGCCAGCGGCGCGGCGAAGCTCTGCCGCCCCGCTGGCAGTGCAGCTGCTGGGGTATCTCGATGGCGAGGGCCATGGTGCTGCCGGTCTGGAAGCCGCCTTTGACGAACTGCTCACCGGCAGCGGGGCGGGGGATACCCTGCTCTGCACCGTCAACGCACAGGGAAAGCTGCGGGCCGAGCCCGTCCTCACCCCCGCTGACAGCGGGGCTGTGGGGGTGCAGCTGACCCTTTCCCGGGAGATCCAGCAGACCGCCGAAGCCGTGGCCAACGAGACGATGCAGAGCGGCTGCATCCTGGTGTTGGACACCGCCAACGCCAAGGTGCGGGCCTGCGTCAGCCGCCCCGGCTATGATCCGGAAAACATTTCGGCCAGCCTGAACGCCCCGGACAGCCCCCTGCTGGAACGGGCGTTCCAGTGCTATGCCGTGGGCTCGGTGTTCAAGCCGGCGGTGGCGGCAGCGGCGCTGGAGGCAGGGGAAAGCGGCTTTGTCTACACCTGCCCCGGCTGGTGCGCGGTGGATGGCCGGATCTTCCGCTGTGCGGGCGGCATTCCTCATGGTGAGGTGGATCTGGCCGGCGCGCTGGAAAAGAGCTGCAACGGCTACTTCATCCGGCTGGGGCAGGCGCTGGGGGCCGATGCCGTCCGCGCCATGGCAGAGCGGCTGGGCTTCGGGCAGGCGATCCCGCTCACCGATGCCCTGCACACGGCGGCGGGGGTCCTGCCGGAGCGGGAGGCTCTTGCGTCCAGCGGGGCCTACGCCAATTTCTGCTTCGGGCAGGGGGAGCTGCTGGCATCCCCCCTGCAGGTCGCCGCCATGATGAACACCATTGCTTCCGGCGGGGTGTACCGCACGCCTTTCTTTGTGTGTGGCTCGGTGGATGAAACTGACGGTACGCCGCTGGCAACGCTTGCACAGATTCATAAAGAAAGAGATCCACTGTATGGTGGATTCCGCGGAGGTCCGGCATATTATATCCATGATTATATAGAAGGCAGGACAGGAAAAAAGAAAAAACATGTATTGGTATCGGTGTTATTTGCTGTTTCCGGACTGATCTGCTGGTGTGGGATCAGCCAGGTGATCAGTAATTCGGTGGCCGCTTCTTTTGAAAATGCATTTTCGATTCCGCCGCTTTACACGACGATTGTGCTGGTAATCCTTGCGGCTGTCATTGTACTTCGTAAAAATGCCACAGTGAAAGTGCTGGATCTGATGGTTCCGTTTATGGCGGTATGTTATTTCTTTATTACAATCTTCATCATCGTAACGAATATCGGAAGTCTTCCTGGAGTATTTGTAAGGATTATCCAGGAGGCATTCGGAGCCCGTCAGGTAGTAGCGGGTGGATTCGGAGCAGTGTTGATGAATGGAGTAAAGCGCGGACTGTTTTCAAATGAAGCTGGATCCGGTTCCGCACCATGTGCGGCAGCGGCAGCAGAATGTGACAAACCGGTAAAGGCAGGATTTACACAGGCACTTGGGGTATTTATAGATACGATTGTGATCTGCAGCTGTACGGCCATGATCATGCTTCTGGCACCCTTATGGCTGGTGATATAAGTCGGATCACCGGACATAATATAACCTACGATCTGGTTCACCGGATTATACCCTTTTTCCACAAGAGCCTTGTACACAATTTCAAGAATATCTTTTGCCTGAATCTGTGGTGCACTCTCTACCTGAAAAAATTGCGTATTGCTTAATTCTTTCATACTACTCACGTCCTTCACATTACTTTGTAATTATTCTCACATCTTCATAATTACATTTCTTCAATCTTATTCTAACCTATCATTTGTCAAAATTCAATGAATTATTTG
>ERZ506995.898-NODE-898-length-10805-cov-3.188000_pt1 | contig 10805 bp, 5 predicted proteins | sample MGYA00512883_ERZ506995 | MGnify/ENA metagenome assembly ERZ506995
TACTTTGAATAGCGAATGCCCGGTATCTTCTGCACTTCCTTCCGCATGGTGAGAATGGCCTTCCGCACATTGGGGTTGGTCATCTGATCCATATCCATCGCCTCTACGACCTCACGGACGCCAAGTTCCCGGACGGTATCATTCAAACCGTTCAGCGCGTTGACGCCGCCGATGCAGATAAAGAGCGCATCTTGTGCAAGGAAACTGGCTACATCGCCCTTCAGCGGACCTTCCGTCAGAAACGCACGCTTGCTTTGGGTGTTCCCTGTCACATGCACCCACGAATAGCTGCGGGTGCCGGATGGCAGATTTCGGCTGGAAAGCCAGCGGTATTTGCGATTGGCCTGCTGCGCATCGTCCAGACGGATCTTCATCCCCTGAATCAGCCCATCCTTGTTCCGAACCGGAATCAGGAAACCGTTGGGGCCGGAGAGCGTCCAGTCACCATAATAGGTGCGAAAGCCCGGAATACCGTGCAGGTCATGGCCGTGACTGCGCAGGAGGTCGGCCAAAAGCCGACGCCCGCGCTCTGTTTCCGGCATACTGCGGTACTCGTTTCTTCGGATGCGCTCTTCGCTCAAGCCCCGTTCTAAGAGATTCTCGCCGTGTTTTGGGAGAAGCGTCAGATGCGCCAGCATATCCGAATACACGGCATGGCGCTGCTCCAATGAGCAGGGCTGCCGTTCCTGTGTTTGGGGAGATGGCGATTGAGGCAAGGGGTAGACCTTGCTCTCATGCGCCAGCTCCAGATAAGCCTCTTTGTTACAGATCCCTTTGATCCGTGCATACAGGCTCACGCTGTTTCCGTGTGCGCCGCAGAGATTGCAGCGGTATTGGTCGGTATCCGTATTAAGGCTTAAATGATATTTCCCCGGCCCATGGTCACCGCAGAAGGGGCAGCTTGCCTCAACTTCCTTTCGCCGCAGCGTCCGGGAGTCGAGGACAAGCCCACACCGTCTGGCCGTGTCCACAATGGGGATCTTATCGTAAATTTTTGCGGCCAAACGGTTTCACCTCCATCATGCGGCTCTCTGCTCCGCAAAGACAATGGGTCTTACGGGTTTTACCTGCAGCGCCGCGCCGCTGACACATTTTGCCATGATGATCTGTCCGGTGGGCCTTACATTGGCAAGGTCATCTACCGACTCCATGTTATCGACAAACACGGGGTAATTCCGCCCGGTCAACCGCTTCATCAGCTCAGAGACCTCCATGCCGGCCCGGATCTTCTCCGAAAGAGAGAGCCGGTCGTATCGGCGACCGCCATACTGGAATTTGAAGGTATCTTTGACTTCCCCTGTGGATTTCACCACATCGTAGAGTGAGATCTCCACACGGTTCATTTTAAGCTGCGAGAAGGTCAGCTCCGCCCGCTTGCTGATGTACGCGATCACATTGGCCATTTTGCGCTTGATCTCCGCAATGCTGGCATTGGCCTGCGCGATCTCCCGGTCAAAATCAGGAAGCTGCGCCGCCGTCATAGTCTGAAGCGCCGCTATTTTCGCTTCGCTCTGCCGCAGTTCCTCCCGGCATGTACCGAGGTGGTCGTATTCCGACTGCGAAAGATTGCCGTACTCCAGGTCAGCAGTCAGCGTCTGGATCTCTGCGCGCAGGCGCTCCGTTTCTGCGGAAGCCTGCTCCGCAAGCGAGGCACAGCGCTGCTCCATTTCCGCAGCTTCCGCGGCCCATTTGCCAAGGTCATCTTCTTTGAACTGTGCGAAGGTATCCGCAGCCTTTTTGTCCATCTCCTGAAGCTCTATCAGCTGAGCGCGCTGTTCACTGCCGGCAGCATAAAGCTCGGAGAGCACTTTTTTCAGCGCCGCCTGCACTTCGGGCAAGCTCTGCTCTGTCACGCTCCGGTGACAGGCAGGACACTCCATACCGGCATGAAACGCCTTATATGCAGCGCTTTCCCGCTGATACCGCACGCCCAGGTCTTTGACTCTGGCAGACGCTTCCGCCAACGCTTCCGTGAATTTGGACTGGTACTTCTCCACTTCTCTGCGGGCGATCTTTTCCCGAAGAAGCTGAAGCTGTTCCCGCAATTTGGAAGTATCGGCGCGTTCATCCCTGGCAGCTTCCTCATATCGTCCGCTCAGTTCTACAAGCCGCTCCTGCATGGCGCTCACATCCATGCTGGAAAACTGTCTTTGCTCCAGTTCCGCGATCTCCCTGCGAAGGGTGTCTGCCTGCAAGGTCACTTCCTGCTCGGCCTGCTCATGGGATTCCCCCTGGGACGCCGCCAAGTCCTTCTGGCCTCTCAGATAGGTAATGCGTTCCTCCAGACTACGGATCTCCTCCCGGCAGCGCTTAAGACTGCCCTCCGGCGAGAGAATCGTCTCGTTTTTGAGATGTTCCCGCACGGGCTCAGATAACTGAGAGAGTACCGTTTCATGAGGAATCGTCGGAAGATATCGCTCCAAAAGCTTTTTTCCATCCTCACCCAACTCCTCAATAAAGTACAGAGGATTGAGAATGGACAAGAATACATCTCGCTCTCCAAAGAGATCTGCCAGATCCAACTGCCGGATCTCATAGCCATCATAGGTGATGGTCATGCGGTTTTTTCTGCGGGTGCGATTGAGCTCATGGAGCGTGCCTGTTTCGTCCACAAAGCACATCCGAATGGCGACATCGGGGTTATTCTCATTGTGCAGGCGGTCAATTCCACGCTCTCCAAAGAAGGGACAGCCGGTAACGGCAAAGGCGATGGCGTCTGCAATGCTGCTTTTCCCTCGCCCGTTTCCGCCTGTGATGACCGTGGGGTTGCCGAACACCAGCTCTGTCGGCTCCTCATAGGACTTGAAGCCCGAAAGCATCAGGCTGGTGATTTGAAACTGCTTGATCTTTTTCAAAGAATTGCTCCTTTCCGTTTTTCGCTGAATCGCTGTTTATGCCGCCCTGTCCTCTTGCGGGACGATCTCGTAGGATTCCAGCACGTAAAATGCCACGGTATCCTGCTGACGCATGGTGAGCTTTACATTGCTCAGAACAGTGCCTGTGCTCAGTTCGGGCCGTGCGCCGCGGGCGAAGGCCGGGATCTGCTTGCCGTCCGGCGCTCGGAGCGTAACAAGCGTGCTGCTGCCGCTCATACCGCCCTGTACCTTGGTGTTTAGAACCACATAGCAGTCTGTTCTCTGCCGTGCTGCGCTCTGCGGCAGGGCAAAGGGGACGGTGCGGGAAGCTGCCGCTCTGCTTTGCTGTACGGGCTGAGTCTGCTGTGAATCGCTCCGTGTCGCAGGCTGGTCTGCTCTTTGCAGAGCCGATGCAGGCGCGGGCTGGGAATTTCCCTGCTTTGGCTGCGGACTTGCTGCAGTCGCGTTTTCCTCCGGTGCTGTCTGCCCCGGCAGGGTTTTCGGCGTCAGCAGCGATTGAATGCCACAGGCCGCGGCCGGTGTCAGCCCCAGGCGCTTCAGCGCGCTCAGATAAGCGTTATCCAGCCTGGCGCGTTCACTGTCCTTGATCACAAAGCTGCGCCCGCGCTTCTCAATCTCGACCCAGACGGTATTAAGGTCGTACAGCACGCGGCCGATCCCCCATTGGACGGCAGCGCGCTTCATACTGTCGGACAGGCCACCCTTGACAGACTCGATATCCGAGTCCTCGGCGCCGTCCCACTTGGTAATGAAGCCGCGGCCTTCAAAGTAGATGGCGATGCCGCAAAGCTGCGCCTCCTTTTTCCCGTTGCTATGCCAGGGCTTGAAGTCGTTATACCAGTTCTCCGGCCCGCAGACCTCGTCCAAGCGGTTCTGGATGGCGCGGTTTGTCACATAGGGAACGGCCAGGCCGCGCATCTTCTCTTCCGTCGTGTTCTGCAGCCGCCATTCCAGATCCTCCGGGGCGAAGGGCTTTGCGAGAGCCTGCTGCATTTCTTTTGGGTTAAGCTGTGCCATGATGCTACCTCCTGCTGATAAAATCTCCCAGTGTTTTTCCGTTGGATACCAGAATGTCCGTGTAGTAATATGCGGGATCTTTGTCCTTGAGATGCTCCAGAAGCTCTCCGTGCGAAAGCTTTAATCTGTTATGCTCCCTGTCATACATATCGTCGTTGTCAGGTAGACCCAGCAGATACCGTGGAAAGTTCTTCAGCTCTTTATCCAGATACCTGGCAGCACACTGTGCAGTAGTTCCGCCGCAGATTACATGATATCCCTCTGAATCGAAAAAGGACTTCAGATATCGCTCATCATGCTCCTCCTTACTTGGCGGGCCGATCATAAGGTTTACCACCTGTTTATGCCGCATCCGCAGGACAATGGCTGTAATATCATCATCCGTTTCATTCAGATTCAGATCCAGGCTGGCCTCTGCCAGATAGCCTGCCATCTCCTGTGTGCTCATCCCTTTATGGTACTTTGCCCTGCAGAAAGCCATTACATCATCTCTTCCCCAGCCGCCGTTGGTAGTTTTTCCCATTCCTGCATTGGTGACACCGTCGGACATAACGATCAGCATATCCTCATCTTTCAGTTCAAAACAGCTTTTATGGATTTCCTTCTCTTCGATCATACTTGTCTCCACCGGATAATCAAAGAGCTTGCCATCCCGGATCAGAATTGCATCCGGATTATCAAACTGATAAAGACTTACCTGTTTCCCCTGAAAATTCAGCACTGTAAAAGTGGCATATGCCAGATTTCTCACACTGCACACAGGAAGCGTTTTTGCCACTGCACGCACTGCCTCATCCAGTTCCACCTGATTAATGATCATGGTACTGAGCATGGTCGCAGTCAGCGTGGAAAGGATATTCGCCTTTACTCCGCTCCCAAGTCCGTCAGAAAGCACCAGAACATGGTCTTTATCATTTTCTTCAATCTTATAGCAGTCCCCACAGAGAAATTCTTTCTTTTTATTCAGGCTCACATGACCAAAATCCATGCATAAGCCGTCAAATTCCACATTCAGTCCATGATGCTTATTTCTTTTCATTCTCTTCTTCACTCTCCAGAAGTATGGTATTTTTCAGTTTTTCTACTGCCACTTTGGTGTCTGCAGCAGTTTCTCCAAGAAGTCCGGCGATCTGCTGCACGATCTTCAGCTGTTCTTCTACCAGCTTATCTGCCATACGCGCAGCTTCAATCTGGGCATTATGAATCTGATCTTTATGCTTCCGCTCCTTTGTAATATCCTTCATAATGCAGAGAATCATTTTATTTTCTTTATCATTCGTCATTACGCGATCCAGATAACATTTCTGATCCTCCAGATAAATCTCATCCTGCATCAAATTCCGTTCAAAAGCCAGTATACTCGCCAGACTGTAATCATCCATGATCTCCGATACCGGTTTCCCGATCAGGCGCCGCCTTTTCGGCATATTGAACAATTTGGACGCCGCCTCATTCATCTGAATGATCTTCAGATTATAATCCACAGTTACCAGAAGTCCGGGCATGGCATTAAAGACTTTATTGGAGTAACTTTCCTGTTTTGCCCGCATATATGGAATGCACATGGCAACCTCAGCTTTATTCTGGATAATGGCAATTGCCTTTTCCCTGCATGTGTTGTACCCGCAGGCACCGCAGTTTAATTCATCCTTTGGAGAAAATTTTCCCATTTCCGCCAGAGCATCCCTGATTTCTTCCTCTGAGACCTCTTCCTGTTCCTGCGCAGAACAGTAACCGAAATTCTTTCTCAATTCAAATCCCGGAAGTTCATAGTCTCCCTGCTCCCTGTGAAAATCTTTTCCAAAGGCTGCATTTTTCACTGCCAGAACATCTGCCAGATAATGTCCCTTCTTCATCTGGAAAGAAGGACCTGCCACACAGCCGCCGCTGCATGCATACATCTCAAGAAAGCAATTTTCAAAATCCTCCGGATGAAGTTCTTCCAGAACCTCCCTGCACTGCTCCATCCCACTTACAGAAAGCCTGCGGATTCCCTTTACAGCCCCAAGCAGGTCTGTTAAACCATCCGCAATGGCGATTTCTCTGGAACGGTAGGCAATCTGCTCAGGTTCTTTCTCAGTTATGGAAATCCCTTCTTTTTTCATCCATTGCACCAGCTCTTCCAATGTGATCACATAATCCACTTCATTTCCTGAGTCTCTCAACTCTGACATAGCTGAAATACAGGGACTTACATAGACAATCTCTGCCTTCGGATATTTTTTTTTCAGATAACTGGCATGAAACTGCATCATAGAGGCAGACTGTACCAGATTCCCCAGAAGATGCGGATAGTGTTTCTTGACAAGCTGTACTATTACAGGGCAGGCAGAAGAGATCATTATTCCCGGCTCTTTCTGTTCCGCAAAAAGTGCTCTGTACTGCGAAATCATCAGGCTTGCACCTTCTGCTGCATCCGCTGCATCTGCAAATCCCAGCTTCTTCATCGCTTCCCTTATTCCATTGATACCGGTTACCCCAAAACGTGCCAGATATGCCGGATGAAGAGAGGCTATAACCTGCGTTTTATTCTCCATTGCATTGCAGATTGCAGGAATCATATTCTGCTCTTCCTTGGCATCCTGCGGGCAGACAAGGATACACTTCTCACAGTAAATACACTGACTTTCTATGATCCTGGCCTGATGATCATGAACACGTATCGCCTTGACCGGGCAGTTCCGGACACATTTGTAACAATTTTTACAACTGACTTTTTTAAACTGAAGGATTGACTGAAATCTCTGCATGCCTCGTACTCCTTATTATGTAACACTATATTTTTCACAAAAATTATCTGTAACCGTTCCGTATTTTCACAGAATGATGTACTGCCGAATGATTATTTTTGCCTTTCCATAAAGGAATATGGAGCTGCCGCAAGGACAGCAGATCCATGTGCGACAGCCCCATATAATATTTACGATATCAGATCCGAAACTTTGTCTCCGATATTGTTTTATGCTTTCTCAATCTTAATTGCGCATACCTTATATTCAGGAATTCTTGCGTATTTGTCAAGTGCGGCGTTGGTCAGCCAGTTTGCATTTCCATCCGGGAAGTGGAATGGCATCCAGCTCTCACCCGGTGAGGTCTTTGTACCTACACGAGCGGTAGATTCAATGGATCCTCGTCTGGAAGAAACTCTGACTTTATCACCGTTTTTGATACCCAGCTTATCGGCATCTACGATGTTCATTTCGATAAATGACTTACCTTCGATTTCCATAAGCTCAGGTGTCTTTCCTGTCATGGCTCTTGTTGTGTAATGATACAGAATACGTCCTGTCATGAGGATGATTGGATATTCCTCATCCGGAAGCTCTGCTGACGGTACATATTTTGCAGGATAGAACCAGCCAAGACCGCGGGAGAATTTACCAACATGCATGATCGGTGTTCCCGGATGATCCTTGGAGGTACATGGCCACTGAAGTCCCTGTCCATGAACTTCTTCACTGTCAAGACGTTCATGGCTGATACCTGCGAAGCTCGGTGTCAGGGATGCGATCTCATCCATGATCTGAGCAGAAGTCAGATGTGGCTGCGGATATCCCATGCGGTTCATCAGATCAATAATAATATCTGTATCCAGTCTCATTTCTCCAGGTACTGTGACAGCCTTGCGGACTCTCTGTACGCGGCGCTCTGTATTGGTAAATGTACCCTCTTTCTCTGCATAGCTTACACCAGGAAGGATAACATCTGCATACTGAGCTGTCTCTGTCATGAAAAGTTCCTGAAGTACAAAGAAATCAAGGCTCTTTAATGCTTTGATAATGTGTGTGGTGTCCGGATCAGTAACTACCGGATCCTCACCATAAATATACAGACCTTTGATCTCACCTGTGATTGCTTTCGGGAATACATCAGTTGCATGAGTTCCGATATTCGGATCAAGTTTTACACCCCATGCTTTCTCGAATTTCTCACGAACTGCAGGATCAGTAACCTTCTGATATCCGGGATATACATTCGGCTGAGCACCCATATCGCAGGCACCCTGTACGTTATTCTGTCCACGAAGCGGGTTAACACCACAGCCTTCACGTCCAAGCTTGCCAACCATCATTGCCATATTGGACATGGACATAACACCCTCTGTACCTGTGGAATGTTCGGTTACACCAAGGCAGTAGATGATTGGAGCGCGGTCTGCTTTTGCATACATGATCGCTGCTTTTCTCAGATCGTCTGCATCAATGTGGCAGATCTCAGCTACCTTCTCAGGTGTGTAATCTTTTACGATTTCCTTTAATTCTTCAAAACCTTCGGTACGCTCTGCAATGAACTTGTCATCCTGAAGACCTTCAGAAAGGATCACATTCATGATGCCGTTTGCAAAAGCAACATTTGTACCAGGTTTCAGTTTCAGATGGATATCTGCTTTCTTAGCCAGACCAATATCACGAGGATCAACTACGATCAGCTTACAGCCTCTCTTAATAGCCTGACGGATCTGCATGCCGACTACAGGATGTGCTTCCTCAGGGTTGGAACCAACCAGCATGATCAGGTCTGCATTCTTTGTGATATCCTCAATTGGGTTTGTCATGGCACCTGAGCCAAGAGTCATTGCAAGACCTGATACAGATGCGGAATGACATACACGTGCACAGTTGTCTGTATTGTTTGTGCCGAAGCAGCAGCGAACCATCTTCTGTACCATGTAAATATCTTCATTGGGTGATCTGGAGCACGCAAAACCAGCAAGGGAATCAGAGCCGTACTGTTTCTTGATCTCCATAAATTTGGAAGCAACAAGATCCAGTGCCTCATCCCATGTTGCACGTTCGAATTCACCTGTCTCTTTATTCTTGATCAGCGGATATTTAATACGCTCCGGTGACTGTACGAAATCGAAACATCCGCTGCGTCCCTTAACACAGAGCAGGCCTTTGTTGGATGGTCCGTTTACAGCTTCTGTATCTACGATCTTTCCGTCTTTTATAAGGAGATAATACTGGCAGCCTGTTGCACAGTGTGGACAGGTAGTCAGAACCTTCTTGTCAATCTGGTATGGACGATATTTCTTTCTGCGCTTCATGGTTAACGCACCTGTCGGACAGGCCTGAACACAGTTACCGCAGGATTCACAGATACCTTCGTTCCATTTATGCTTGTAATGTGCACCGATCACTGACTGGAAACCACGATCCATAGTGTCGATGGCACCTCTTCCCACAATCTCCTTACATGTATTCACGCAGCGATGGCAGAGAATACACAGGCTTGGATCATAGGTAAAGAATTTATTGGTATCATCTATCGGCATATCCTTCATTTCACCGGGATAGCTTGTCTCAGTCACACCATATTCAAAACAGTAGTCCTGTAATTTACAGTCGCCGTTTGCCTCACAGGAGAAGCAGTGTACACGGTGGTCGGAAAGAAGGAGGTCGAGAGTATCTTTACGATATGCAACTACCTTCTCTGACATTGTCTGTACTTCATCACCCTCTGAGCAGCGAAGTGTACATGCCGTATCAAATTTGGTTCTTCCGTTGTTTGTTACTTCTACCACGCACAAACGACAGGAACCATCCGGCAATACATCTTCCAGATAGCAGAGTGTAGGAATCTCCACTCCGATCTGTCTGGCAGCCTGCAGAATGGTCGTACCCTTTTCCACTTCTGCTGGAATTCCATCTATTGTCAAATGAATCATCTTTTCACCCTCCTTAATTCACAGAAATTGCGCCGAATACACAATTTTCCAGACATGTTCCGCACTTAATACACTTGGAGGTATCAATGCTGTGAGGCTCTTTCTTATTGCCTGTGATCGCACCAACCGGACAGTTTCTCGCACACTTGGTACATCCTTTACATTTCTCAGGATCGATCACATAAGAACGCATTGCCTTACATACATGAGCCGCGCACTTTTTATCAACAATATGCTCTACATATTCATCTCTGAAGTTTCTTAATGTGGAAAGTACAGGAAGCGGTGCACTCTTTCCAAGTCCGCAGAGTGAACGGTCCTTGATAAAGTTTCCAAGATGCTCCAGTTTATCCAGATCCTCTACTTCACCCTTTCCGTCTACGATCCTCTCAAGGATTTCAAGCATACGCTTGGTGCCGATACGGCAGGGACCACATTTACCGCAGGATTCTCTCTGGGTGAAGCCCATAAAGAAACGTGCAACCTCTACCATACAGGTGTCTTCATCCATAACAACAAGTCCACCGGAACCGATCATGGCACCGATCTTTGACAGTGAGTCAAAATCCATCTTACTGTCAAGCTGGGATTCTACCAGACATCCACCGGATGGACCACCGATCTGAACTGCCTTGAACCCTTTATCGTCCTTGATACCGCCTCCGATATCAAAGATGATTTCACGTAAACTTATTCCCATAGGCACTTCGATCAATCCAGTATTTTTTACATTTCCGGTAAGGGCAAACGCTTTCGTTCCTGGGCTTTGCGGTGTACCGATACGGCTGTACCAGTCTGCTCCGTTTTTAATGATCATCGGGATATTTGCATAAGTCTCTACGTTATTCAATACGGTTGGCTTCTCCCATAATCCCTGTTCTACTGTTCTCGGTGGTTTTACTCTCGGCATGCCTCGCTTGCCTTCGATCGAAGCTGTAAGCGCGGAACCTTCCCCGCATACAAAAGCACCTGCTCCACGATTGATATGTAATTTGAAGCTGAATCCTGTTCCAAGGATATTATCTCCCAAAAGTCCTTTCTCTTCCGCCTGAGCGATAGCGATCTGCAGTCTTCGTACTGCCAGCGGATACTCTGCACGAACGTAAATATATCCTTCCTGGGCCTGTACTGCATAAGCTGCCAGCATCATACCTTCGATCATTCGGTGAGGATCACCTTCCATAACGCTTCGATCCATAAATGCACCCGGATCACCCTCGTCACCGTTACATACAACGTAGCGG
>ERZ506995.910-NODE-910-length-10727-cov-4.017335_pt1 | contig 10727 bp, 6 predicted proteins | sample MGYA00512883_ERZ506995 | MGnify/ENA metagenome assembly ERZ506995
CCGGATTCCTTTTCCGATGGAGGAAAGTTTAACGGAATGGATGCGGCAATTGCACATGCACACCAGATGGTTGAAGAAGGTGTAGATATCATTGACGTAGGCGGGGAATCTACGCGTCCGGGACATATCCAGATCACGGATGAAGAAGAGATTGCAAGAGTGACGCCAATTATTGAAGTGCTTAAGAAAGAATTTGATGTACCGGTGTCAATCGATACCTACAAAAGCCATGTCGCAGAGGCTGCACTTCAGGCAGGTGCAGATCTTGTCAATGACATCTGGGGATTAAAATATGACAAGAAGATGGCAAGTGTGATCGCAAAGTATCAGGCTGCATGCTGTCTGATGCATAATCGGGAAAAGGCGGAATATCAGGACTTTCTGAAAGATTTCATGGATGATATGAAAGAATGTGTAAGACTTGCAAAAGCAGCAGGCATTGAGGATGACAAGATCATCCTTGACCCCGGTGTCGGATTTGGAAAGACTTATGAGATGAACCTGGAGATTATCGATAAGATGGAGATATTAAATGAACTTGGATATCCGGTATTGCTCGGAACATCACGAAAATCCGTAATCGGACTGACGCTGGATCTTCCGGTGACGCAGCGGGAAGAAGGTACGATGGTTACGACCGTATATGGGGTACAGAAGGGATGTGCATTCGTACGCGTCCATGATGTAGAGAAAAATAAGAGAGCCATTCAGATGACGAAAGCAATCATGCGGGGACACGAAGTATAGAAAGAGTGAGGAATGAGATGAAACCGGACAAGATAAAGATAGAAGATCTGGAAGTATTTGCCAATCATGGTGTGTTTCCGGAGGAAAATGTACTGGGGCAGAAATTTGTGGTGTCTGCGGTTATGTATACGGATACCAGACGGGCAGGACTGACAGATGAGCTGACTGCATCTATCCATTATGGAGAAGCAAGTGCATTTATCACAGAGTATTTGAAAAGTCATACGTTTAAGCTTCTGGAGAAGGTTGCGGAAGGACTGGCAGAGGAGATGCTGGTGCGTATAGCAGGTCTGCAGAAGGTGCAGATTGAGATCAAGAAACCGTGGGCACCGGTCGGACTGCCGCTTAAAACGGTCAGTGTAGAGATTGAGCGTGAATGGCATACGGCATATATTGCGCTCGGATCGAATATGGGGGATAGCAGAAGCATTTTGGAAGCCGCGGTACAGGCGCTGGATGAGATGAAGAATACAAAGGTGGAGAAGGTATCGACATTTATCACGACACCTCCGTACGGAGTGACGGATCAGCCGGATTTCTTAAACGGTTGTCTGAAGCTTTCGACATTATTATATCCGGAAGAGTTATTAAAAGAGCTGAACCGAATTGAAAAAGAGGCAGGAAGAGAACGAATCATACATTGGGGACCGAGAACACTGGATTTGGATATTATATTTTATGATGATCTGGTTGCAGAGACGGATGCTTTATGCATTCCACATGTGGAGATGCATAAGAGAGCGTTTGTACTGGAGCCTTTGCATGAGATTGCACCTTATAAACGTCATCCGGTGTATGGGAAGACGGTCAGAGAGATGCTGGAAGACCTTCGGAAATAGAATGACAGAGCATGAACAGGACAGTAAATTTACAAAAAATAAAAGACAAGATGGGGAAAACAAGATGGATATTCAGGAGTGGATTATATTTGCAATCGAACTGATCGGAACAGTAGCGTTCTCAGCATCGGGGGCAATGGTTGGAATTGAGTGCAGCATGGATATATTCGGAGTGATCGTGCTTGGTGTGTCAACGGCAGTTGGCGGAGGTATGATTCGTGATGTTATACTTGGGAAGGTGCCATCGGCACTTCTGCATCCGGTATATGTGATCTATGCCGTACTTGCTGCGGTGCTTGTGTTTTGTATTATATATTTCCGCAGGAAATATCTGCAGGATGGTTTTGGTGAGGTCTATGATAAACTTATGTTGGCAATGGATTCTGTAGGACTTGGAATCTTTTCGGCGATGGGAGTGACAAAAGGTATCAGCTGCGGCTATATCGATAATACATTTCTGCTGGTCTTCCTTGGTACAATGACGGGAGTCGGAGGAGGACTCTTGCGTGATACGATGGCAGGAGTTGCGCCGTATATATTTGTGAAACATATTTATGCATGCGCATCCATTGCGGGGGCGTGGATATGTGTGATCATATACAGAAGTTACGGAGAACTTCCGGCGATGGTGGTGTCATCATTGATCGTTATGCTGATACGTTTTCTTGCGGCTCATTACAGATGGAATCTTCCAAGGATCGGAGAGTAAAAATCCGGGAAGGCAAGGAGTATTTTGCAAGATGAGATGAAAAAATATGCAAAATCATGAAAAATTATACTTGACATTTGAAATGACAGGTTTATAATAAGGACTTGTAAAAAACACATATAGTTCACCGAAATTCGTTGATGAGAACAATGCCGTATCTATCGTTATTTCACAGAGAGCCTGCGGTTGGTGGAAGCAGGTAATAAGCAGATAAGGATATCCTCTCTAAGAAGCGGGTTGAAAGCAATATCAAAGTAAACCTCGCCGGTATCCCCCGTTACAGGGAGCATGTATGATGGTACGTGTATGAGAGCTGTAGAAAGATTCTACAGAATTAGGGTGGTAACGCGGATAGATTTCGTCCCTTTTCAGAGTATATTCTGGAAAGGGATTTTTTTTTGGTGGACAGTGATTGCTTAAAGGAGGAGAAGAGTAATGAAAGCATTACAAAAAGCAAGCAAATTTTTATCAGACTACACGTCAATTGTTGTAATCGCAATTGCAGTGGTTACATTTTTCCTTCCGTCTATGATGGGCTGGGTAAATCTGGCACTGTTCACAGACATGGTATCGAACAAGTTCACATGTCAGTCTATTATCATTGGTATTATCATGTTCAGTATGGGACTGACACTTACAACGGAAGACTTTAAGATTCTTGCACAGCGTCCGTTTGACATTTGTGTTGGTGCGGTTGCGCAGTATCTGATCATGCCATTCCTTGCATTTGCGCTTTCAAAGGTATTGAATCTGCCGGATGGAATCGCACTTGGGCTGATTCTTGTAGGCTGCTGTCCGGGAGGTGTATCTTCCAACATCATGTCTTATCTGTGCGGCGGGGATGTAGCCTTTTCCGTAGGAATGACAACAGTATCCACACTGGTCTCACCGGTTATGACACCACTCATGGTATCTTTACTGGCAAGCGGTACACAGATTACGATCAAGGGACTTCCGATGTTCGTATCAATCATTGAGACTGTTATCCTTCCGGTTGGTGTTGGATTTTTATTAAATTATCTGTTGGGAAAGAATAAAACATTCCGAGAACTTCAGAAAGTTATGCCGGGGGTTGCTGTTCTCGGACTTGCATGTGTTGTCGGCGGTGTGGTATCTTCACAGGGAGCCAAGTTCTTCCAGTCAGGTGTTGTGATCTTCGTAGCAGTATTACTGCACAACGGACTTGGATATCTGCTTGGATATGGAGCAGGAAAACTGGTTGGTATGAATACGTCAAAGAAGAGAACCATTTCTATCGAAGTGGGTATGCAGAATGCCGGACTTGCAACGAATCTTGCAACTACAACTGCCCAGTTTGCATCTACACCGGAATCTGCAATTATCTGTGCGGTATCCTGTACATGGCATTCCATCTCAGGAACTCTGTTAGCCGGATTATTTGCAATGCATGACAAACGAAAAGAAAAAGTTGCCGGAAATGCAGAGGCAGCAGCACATTAAGTTGCTCTCGGAATGTGTGAAGCAATAAATTATAGAATAGAAACAAAAAAGAAACAACACGGGATGTGCTGTTTCTTTTTTTGTGTGCGCCAATATGGATAAAGATTATCAACGAAATAAAAAAATAATTTAAATAAAATATTGACTACCGGTCATTTTTGGCTATAATAATAAATGCATAAAGAAAATAAGAGGAGATGGAAATAATGGTCAAAGTTGGCAAATGGATTGCCCGACACAGAATACTGATGCTGCTTATAGGAGTCTTATTAATTATTCCGTCAGTAATCGGCATCGCAAAGACAAAAGTAAATTATGACCTGCTGAGTTACCTGCCGGATCACCTGGAGACGGTAAAAGGACAGGATATACTGGTAGATGAATTTGGAATGGGTGCGTTCTCCATGGTCGCGGTTGAGAACATGGATATGAAAGACGTACAGAAGCTGGAAAAAGAATTTGAGAAAGTGCCACATGTACAGGATGTACTCTGGTATGACGATGTGGCAGATATCAGTCTTCCGACTGAGATGATCCCAAAAGATATCAGAAAAGCGTTTATCAATGGAGATGCCACGATGATGCTGGTATTGTTCGATGATACGACATCATCCGATAATTCCATGGAGGCACTGACACAGCTTCGTAAGATTGCGAATAAACAGTGTTTCATCAGCGGTATGACAGGTATCGTTACAGATATTAAGAACATTGCAATGAAAGAACTTCCAATCTATGTAGTAATTGCAGCACTTCTGAGTCTGGTAGTTCTGGAGATTACATCAGGATCATTTGTTGTTCCGTTTCTGTTCCTGTTAAGTATTGGACTTGCGATTCTGTATAACCTTGGAAGTAATATTATACTTGGTGAAACTTCTTATATCACACAGGCATTGACAGCAGTCCTGCAGCTTGGTGTAACGATGGATTATTCCATCTTCCTTCTGAATAGTTATGAAGAGAATAAGAAGAGATTCCCTGGCGAGAAAGAAAGAGCCATGGGGCATGCGATTGCCAACACATTCAAATCAGTAGTCGGAAGTTCCGTTACTACCGTAGCCGGATTCATCGCACTGTGTGTTATGACATTTGCACTCGGACGTGACCTTGGTATTGTAATGGCGAAAGGTGTTGTGATCGGCGTTATCTGTTGTGTAACGATCCTGCCGGCACTGATCCTTGTATTTGATAAGCCGATTGAAAAGACAAGACACAAATTACTGTTAAGCAACATGGATCGTCCATCCGCTTTTATCACAAAGCATTATAAAGTATGGATCGTAGCATTTCTTGTATTATTACTTCCTGCAATTTACGGTAATAATCATACAAAGATCTACTACAACATTGCAGATTCACTTCCTGCAACACTGAACAGTAATGTATCGATCAAAAAAGTAAAAGATGACTTTGGTACAAGTAACATGCACATCGTCATGATGGATAAGAACATGAGTGCCAAAGATAAGCAGCAGATGTTCAAGAAGATCGATAAAGTAAAAGGTGTAAAATGGACCATCAGCATGAGTTCACTGATCGGTCCTAGCGTACCGGATTCCATGATCCCAAAGGATGTCCGTAAGATGATGCAGAGTAAGGATTATGAACTGGCATTCGTCAGTACGAAATATGAATCCGCAACAGATCCGGTAAATACACAGATCAAAAAGATAGATAAGATCGTAAAATCCTACGATAAGTCGGGAATGGTCATCGGAGAGGCACCTTTGATGAAAGACCTGCAGGATGTTACAGATGTTGATCTGGTTAATGTAAATATTATCTCGATCGCAGCTATATTTGTAATCATTCTGATCATTTTCAAATCGATCTCACTGCCGGTAATCCTGGTAGCGGTTATTGAATTTGCGATCATGATCAATATGGCAATCCCGTACTATCAGGGAGTCAGCCTTCCGTTCGTGGCAAGTATCGTTATCGGTGCGATCCAGTTAGGAGCAACCGTTGACTATGCAATCCTGATGACGACAAGATATCAGAAAGAACGAAGCCGTGGAAAAGATAAGATGGAAGCAATCAGCATTGCACATAAAACGAGTATGCCGTCCATCATCAGCAGTGGACTTAGCTTCTTCGCTGCAACATTCGGAGTTGCCTGCTATTCTCAGGTTGAAATGATCGGTTCGATCTGTACATTGCTTGCAAGAGGAGCAATTATCAGTATGGTAGTCGTGCTTCTGGTATTGCCGGCAATGTTCATGATATTTGACAAATTAATCTGCAAGACATCCATCGGATTTCTTGGGAAAAAGGCAAAAGCACAGACAAGTGAAGCAAAGTAACCTGTTATTAACAATCCATGATAACTAAGAAAGGAAGCAGGAATTATGAATAAGAACAGAAAAATGAAACGAAAAATTGCAGCATCTGTAGCAGTCGGAATGTCAGTGATGATGGGTGTGACACCAGCTTTCGCGGCAAGTGGAACTTCAGACAGTGATGTATATAAAGAAGAAACAGTATACGTGAATGCCAAGGCAAGTGGTAAGACGGATAAGGTAACCGTATCTAACTGGCTTAAGAATTCCGGAAGCGTATCCGGCAATCTGGAAGATGAAAGTACACTGAGCGATATCAAGAACGTAAAAGGTGATGAAAAATATACCGCAGACGGAGATAAGCTGACATGGTCTACTGATAGCGAGGATATCTACTATCAGGGAACGACAGATAAGAAACTTCCGGTATCTGTTAAATTAAAATATTACCTGGATGGAAAAGAGATGAAACCATCTGAGTTAAAAGGAAAGAGCGGACACCTGAAGATCACGGTGGATTATAAGAATAATGAAAAGAAGAATGTATCTGTAGACGGAAAAGATACAGAAGTATATACACCATTCGTCATGATGACAGGTATGATCCTTCCGAATGAGACATTCAGTAATGTAACAATTGATAACGGCAAGATCATTTCTGATGGTAATAAGAATATCGTAGTCGGATTCGGAATGCCGGGATTAAAAGACAGCCTGAACTTAAGCAGTGAAGAAAGTGACAAAGTTACGATTCCGGAAAGCTTAAGTATTGAAGCAGATGTAACAGATTTTATAATGTCTTCTACTTATACAGTTGCATTATCTGATCTGTTAGATGATGTGGATATGGACAGTATCGTAAATGTAGATGATCTTCAGAACGCTCTGGATGATCTGGAGGATGCGGCACTTCAGTTAGTAAGTGGTTCCGATACACTTGCAGATGGAGCAGGAACACTTGCAGATGGTGTGAACAGCTATACAGAAGGCGTTGATACATTGAACGCCGGCATCCAGAAATACCTTGGTTCTAACGGAGAGCTGAATGGCAGCGTCACAGAGTATGTGAATGGTGTAAACAAAGTTGTCAAAGGTGTACAGGATTATACAAGTGGTGTGAATACACTTGCAGACGGTGTGAGCAGTTATGTAGACGGCGAGAAGCAGCTGGCAGCCGGAGCTTCACAGCTGACACAGTTAAGTACAGGACTGAAGCAGGTACAAAGCGCTATCTCACAGCTTGAAGCTGCAACAGATGGTAAGGGTGCAACGACAGAAGACCTTCAGGCAGCATCCAAAGCACTGGCGGCAGGAACTGCACAGATGAAAGCAGCACTTGGAACAGAAGAAGTAAAGAGTCTGATGTCTCAGGTGAATTCTATGGTAACAACCGGAAATACGCTGATGAAAGAGACGAAGACATTAAGCGGAACACTTACGGAAGGTATCGAAAAACCACTTACAACAATCGGTCAGACATTACAGAGTATGCAGGAATCCTTGAAAAATATAGATGCAGCTCAGACAGCATTACAGAATGCATGCAAGAATATCAATGATGTAGTTGCATCTGACAATCAGACAATTGCAACAGCTAAGACAACAGCAAAGAACAGTTCTGATGCGATCGCTGCATCTATAAGTGCACTGGAAGCGAAGTATGCAGGAATCTCAGATAAGAATTCTGAGGAAGCAAAGCAATTACAGAGTTCTATAAGTGCACTGAAGAACGCAAAAGCTTCCACAGATTCCGTACAGAATCTCAAGGAGTTATCAGGCATTGATATGTCAAAGATGCCGACAATAGATGTAGATTCCTTAAAAGCAGGTGCAGCAACGATTATGACGAATGCAGGTTCTTTGAAGAAGTCTTCGGGAGAGCTGGCAGCAGCACTTCCGGAATTACTGAAGCAGTTGAAGAGTATCGAAGATGCAGAAGGTGTTCTTGCACAGGCAGGACAGTTAAGTACATTAACAGGAAGTGTAGACCAGTTAAATGCAGGTATGCAGGGACTGAACAGTGCAATCGGAACACTGCACAGCAATCTGGCTGCATTGAATCATGAGACATCCGCTCAATTCCCGACAGCAATTCAGGAAATCACGGCACTGAATAAAGGATTCGCACAGTTAAGTGGATACAATGATTCCCTGGTAATCGGTGCAAATAAACTGAAATCCAACAGTCCGGCATTAGTAGCCGGTGTCAATACACTCCAGAGCGGTACGAACCAGTTAGCAAGCGGACTGAATACACTGGGAAGCCAGATGTCTTCCGGATCTGCAACACTTGCAGCCAACAGCGGTGCACTCAGAAGCGGAGCTTCCGAACTTCAGTCAGGTGCAAAAGAGCTTGCAGAAGGCATGGCAAAATTTGACAAAGAAGGAACCAGCAAGTTAAAGAGCACAATAGAAGATGAACTTGGTGATGTAATCGACAGAATCGATGTGCTGACATCAGAAGATTGCAAATACAATACATTCAGCGGTAAGGATAAAGCAATGGATGGTAATGTAAAATTTGTGATTGAGACGGATGCGATCGAGTAAATAATATGAATATGAAATAAAAAGAATCACAGGTGGAAGAGGATGAAGTAATATGTTCCCTGTTAATTAGACGAGGGGCGTATTACTTCATCCTCTTCCGTTTGTGATTCTTTTTTTATTTTTTCAACATTCTCCAGAGAGTGCTTCTGCTTATGCCAAGACGTTTGGCAGTTTTTCCTTTATTCCCATGTTCTTCGGCAAGAACCCATTGTATGATTTGAGAAGACGATAAATTAGTCTTATTATCTTTCCTTGAAATTTTCTCGGTATAGTGCTAAAGTATACTAAAAAGGTATGATTTAGCGAGTGCGTGAAAAAACATGCACTAAGGAGGAAAATTCATGAATGAATACAGAATAGGAACAAAATGTGTACAGGGCGGATATACTCCGGGAAACGGAGAACCAAGACAGATTCCGATCGTACAGTCAACAACATTCAAATATGCAACCAGTGAAGATATGGGAAAATTATTTGATCTGGAAGCGTCAGGATATTTTTATTCCAGATTGCAGAATCCGACTAATGATATGGTTGCGGCAAAGATTGCAGAGATGGAAGGTGGAACGGCAGCGATGCTGACTTCATCCGGACAGGCAGCCAATTTCTTCGCACTGTTCAATATCTGTGAGTGCGGAGATCACATTGTAGCATCTTCATCCATTTACGGTGGAACATTTAACCTGATCGATGTAACGATGAGAAAGATGGGAATCGATGTAACATTCGTGTCACCGGATGCAACAGAAGAAGAGTTAAATGAAGCATTTAAGCCAAATACAAAAGTAATGTTTGGTGAGACAATTGCCAATCCGGCACTTACCGTACTGGATATTGAATTATTTGCCAAAGTGGCACATGCACATGGTGTGCCGCTTATCGTAGATAACACATTCCCGACACCGGTCAACTGCAGGCCGTTTGAATGGGGAGCAGATATTGTAACTCATTCGACTACAAAATATATGGACGGACACGGAGCTGCACTTGGCGGTGCAATCGTAGACAGCGGCAACTTTGACTGGATGGCACATGCAGATAAATATCCGGGACTTTGCACACCGGATGAAAGCTATCATGGAATTACATATGCGGAGAAATTCGGCAAAGAAGGTGCATTCATTACCAAATGTACGGCTCAGCTGATGCGTGACTTCGGATCTATGCAGTCACCACAGAATGCATTCATTTTAAACCTTGGTCTGGAATCCCTGCATGTACGTATGCCGAAGCACGTAGAGAACGGACAGGCAGTCGCAGAATTCCTGGAAGCACATCCAAAGGTAGCATATGTGAACTATTCCGGACTTCCGTCTGATAAATATTATGAAAGAGCACAGAAATATCTTCCAAACGGAGGATGCGGTGTTGTATCGTTCGGATTAAAAGGTGGAAGAGAAGCAGCGTCTACATTTATGAAGACATTAAAGCTTGGTGCAATCGAGACGCATGTAGCAGATGCAAGAACCTGTTGTCTGAATCCGGCAACGTCTACACACAGACAGATGACGGATGAACAGTTAAAAGAGGCAGGAGTACCGGCTGAACTGATTCGTATCAGTCTTGGTCTGGAAGATAAAGAGGATCTGATTGCAGATATTTCGAATGCGTTGGATGCAATCTAAGGTAGAATTGAAAGAGTAAGGCAAAATTCCGAAAAGGATGGTAGCGACACTAAGGGGATAAGTTTATATCCCCTTTTTTTTGACGTTTTTATAGCAATCATGCTAAAATAGAGAAATCTACCATGTGTATGGAATATTTTGAGCCGGCAGGGGCAGTAAAAAGACCAAAAACCCCGTCCCTAATGGCTTTCCTAGAGCCAGAAAACCCCGTCCCTATCCGGCTCTTCATCTTGCACTTGCAAGTATCAACATTTATAATGAAAAATATGAAATTTACAAGACAGAAAGTAATTTACAAGGAAGGCGGTACAGTAAAAAATGAATGAAATTATAGAAAGTTTATACAACAGAAAATCGGTGAGAGTATTTGAAGATAAAGCAATCTCAAACGAGATGAAGAATGTGATTTTGGAGGCGGCTATGCAGGCTCCGACAGCAGGGGGTCAGCAGTTATATACAATTCTGGATATTACAGATCAAAATTTAAAAGAAGCACTTGCAGAAAGCTGCGACCATC
>ERZ506995.925-NODE-925-length-10647-cov-3.059856_pt1 | contig 10647 bp, 7 predicted proteins | sample MGYA00512883_ERZ506995 | MGnify/ENA metagenome assembly ERZ506995
TATAACTGCCTTTAATACCTTTGCAACAGGTAAAAACAGAAATATATAACTCTAAAAAGATAAAGATTATGGCTACAAAAAAATTACATTTCGAAACATTACAACTTCACGTAGGACAGGAACAGCCAGACCCGGCTACGGATGCTCGTGCAGTTCCTATTTATCAGACTACATCTTATGTATTTCATAACTCGGCACATGCAGCCGCACGTTTTGGTTTACAAGATCCGGGTAATATTTATGGGCGTCTGACTAATTCCACTCAAGCTGTTTTTGAACAGCGTGTGGCTGCATTGGAAGGGGGAGTGGCAGGACTTGCGGTAGCTTCCGGGGCTGCTGCCATTACTTATGCGTTTCAGAACATTACTCGTGCAGGTGATCATGTTGTAGCTGCAAAGACTATTTACGGAGGTACTTATAACCTGCTGGCGCATACGTTGCCGACTTATGGTGTGACTGCTACATTTGTGGACCCTGGTGATCTTTCTAATTTTGAGAAAGCTATTCAGGAGAATACAAAGGCGGTGTTTATCGAGACTTTGGGGAATCCTAATTCGAATATTATAGATATAGAGGCTGTGGCGGAAATAGCACATCGCCATCACATACCTTTGATTATTGATAACACTTTTGGTACTCCTTATCTGATTCGTCCCATCGAGCACGGAGCAGATATTGTGGTACATTCCGCTACAAAATTTATTGGTGGCCATGGAACTTCACTGGGTGGCGTGATTGTTGATTCAGGTAAATTTGACTGGGTGGCATCAGGTAAATTCCCTCAACTGACAGAACCGGATCCTTGCTATCATGGGGTGCGTTTTGTAGAGGCGGCAGGTCCGGCTGCTTATGCTGTCCGTATTCGTGCTATTTTATTGCGTGATACCGGTGCAACTATCAGTCCGTTTAATGCTTTTATTCTGTTGCAGGGATTGGAGACACTTTCATTGCGTGTGGAACGTCATGTAGAGAATGCGTTGAAAGTGGTGGAGCATTTGAAAAATCATCCGAAGATCAAGAAAGTAAATCACCCTTCCTTGCCGGAACATCCTGACCATGCTCTGTATCAGCGTTATTTCCCCAATGGAGCTAGTTCTATTTTCACTATCGAAGTGAAAGGTGGTCAGGAAGAAGCACATCGTTTCATCGATAGTTTGGAAATCTTTTCTTTATTGGCCAATGTCGCCGATGTGAAGTCATTGGTTATCCATCCTGCCAGTACCACTCACTCCCAGTTGAATGCGGAAGAATTGGCGGAACAGGGTATTTATCCGGGGACAGTGCGTTTATCAATAGGTACGGAACATATAGATGATTTGCTGGCCGATTTGGATCAGGCATTAGCTGGAATTTAATAAGATATACTATATATAGAATAAGGAATATTACTACAATATAAAATCAATATATAGATAAAAAGTGTATGCCGGAGGTTTGTGTAAAGATACATTATACAGGCTTCTGGCATTACTTTATTTTTACTGATAAAAAAGGATAGATCATTAATCCAAATAGGATTCTTTTTTGTTATTAAAAAAAGCATCTTTGCGGAAGTGGGATTTCAAAGGCTTAATTTAAAGAGTTTATGGATACCGTTTCTTTAACTTAAATACAATGGTTATGAATCTAGTCCTTGCTATTATTCCGGTATTGTTATTGATTATCCTGATGGCGTTTTTTAAAATGTCCGGTGACAAAAGTAGTGTGATTTCCCTTGTCGTTACTATGCTGATTGCTTTTTTCGGCTTTCATTTTCCGGTAAACGATTTGCTGTCTTCTTTTCTGTATGGTGCATTGAAAGCTGTTTCTCCTATTCTGATTATTATTTTGATGGCGATATTCAGCTATAATGTTTTATTGAAGACTGAAAAAATGGAGATTATCAAGCAACAGTTTTCTTCTATTTCTACCGATAAAAGTATTCAGGTATTGCTGTTGACATGGGGATTTGGCGGCTTGCTTGAAGCTATGGCAGGATTTGGTGCGGCAGTGGCTATACCTGCGGCGATTCTTGTCAGTCTCGGATTCAAACCGGTCTTTTCGGCAACAGTCAGTTTGATTGCCAATAGTGTGGCTACTGCTTTTGGGGCTATTGGTACACCGGTCCTGGTATTGGCGAAAGAAACGAATCTGGATGTGCTGGTGCTAAGCGCCAATGTCGTGTTGCAGCTTTCGGTACTGATGTTTCTCATTCCTTTCGTATTGCTGTTCCTGACCGATCCGAAGTTAAGATCCTTACCTAAAAATATCTTCCTGTCTTTGTTGGTCGGTGGTGTGTCGTTAGGCAGCCAGTATGTTGCCGCCCGTTATATGGGGGCGGAATCTCCGGCTATTATTGGAAGTATTTTATCCATCATTGTTATTGTGGCCTATGGCAAACTGACTGCTTCTAAAGAGGAAAAAGCAAGGAAAAGCACATTGAAAGGGCTAGAGGTACTGAATGCGTGGAGTATCTATCTTCTTATCTTGTTCTTGATTGTTCTGACTAGTCCGTTGTTTCCCGGTTTACGTACAACACTTGAAAATAATTGGGTGACCCGTATCAGTCTTCCGATTAATGATTCAACTATGAATTATACGGTTTCTTGGCTGACCCATGCGGGAGTTTTACTTTTTGTAGGCACGTTTGTCGGCGGGCTGATACAGGGAGCCAAGATATGGGAGCTGTTTGCTGTACTCTGGAATACGGTAAAGCAGTTAAAGAAAACTTTTATCACGGTAATTTGTCTGGTGAGTTTGTCCACTATCATGGATACGGCAGGTATGATTTCAGTTATAGCCACTGCTTTGGCAGTTGCTACAGGAAGTCTTTATCCGTTGTTTGCCCCTGTTATAGGTTGCCTGGGTACCTTTATTACGGGCAGTGACACTTCTTCAAATATTTTGTTCGGCAAATTACAGGCTAATGTGGCCGGGCATATTCAAGTAAGTCCCGACTGGTTGTCGGCAGCCAATACGGTGGGGGCGACAGGTGGAAAAATAATTTCTCCGCAAAGTATCGCTATTGCCACTTCTGCCGGAAACCAACAGGGAAAAGAAGGAGAAATCCTAAAATCCGCCATTCCATATGCATTGGCGTATGTGTTGATAACCGGAGTGATTGTTTATATTTTCAGCTGATAATCGTTTGTAAATTCAAGAGGGCGTTTTAATATTGCCTGTTATGGATTGATATACCCTGTAAACGAGGATCAACTGTTGAAAAATCGTAAAAAAAGAGATGGATAGGAGATTTATTGCCAAAAAAGAATTTAATTTGAACAGTTTTATAATTTATAAAAAAAAGAACATGAACGAATTAATTGCTAAAATCAAAGAATTGAACGAAGCTTTTATGTCTGATGCAGCATTGCAGATTGAAAAAGGTAACAAAGCTGCAGGAACACGCGCACGTAAAGCATCATTGGAATTGGAAAAACTGATGAAAGAATTTAGAAAAGCATCTTTGGAAGCTTCTAAATAATCCTTCATTCGTCTTTTAAAGATTTTTATAAGCCATCCTTCGGGGTGGCTTTCTTATTTTCTACCAGGTTTTGCTTTTATTTCGGGGGATAATTGATATTTTTGTATTTTTATTGGTGGGTGGTTAACCTAAAGGAGAAGGGATGTTTATGAAGAATATGTGTCTATTGCCTGTATGGGCGGTTTTATTGATTATAGCAGGGACTTTCTTTTCTTGTGAAAAGAAGAAGGATATGGCTATATACCGTCAGGCGGATTCTTTGAACTTGCTTTCTTATCGTATGCGCTATAAAAATTTGGACACAGCGTGTAAAGCGGCGCATGACGCCTACAAACTGGCGGATGGATTCCCCTCCCTGCGTGCCGGGGCATTGAATAATCAGGGTTTCTGCGCCTTTATCCACATGGACTTTGAAAAAGCCGAAGATCTTTTTCTTCGCGTATATGAGGAATCAAACAATGAATTGGAATGTTTGATAGCAGATATCGGTATGATGAAAATTTGTCAGCGTACCGCCATGAACAAGGAGTTCTATGATTATCGTAACAGTGCGTTACGGCGTATGAAGCGTATCAGTGATGACCGTTCTGCTATAACCGATCCCGGAGAGCTGGAGCGGCTTAATTATGCCCGTTCCGAGTTTTCCATTGCTTCTGCCATCTATTACTATTATTTGCAGCAGGAACAGCAGTCTTTGGAGGCGATTAATGAAATAAAAGTAGACGAGGCGCTGGAAAGTGATACTGCCCAATTGCTCTATTATTATTATATGAAAGGGTCTGGCGGTATGTATGAAGCGGATACACCGCAGGATGTGGTATTGGGTGAGTTTAACTATCTGATAGAATGTCTGGGTATCAGCAGGGAATACGGGTATGTCTATTTCGAGGCGAATGCATCTCAGGCAATGGCAGAATTGCTGAAAGAGAGGAAAAATTTCGATTTGATAATGGAAAGGCGTCCCAATGTGATGCGTGCCATCAATAACGAGGACTTGTCGTGGGAGGAATTGACCATGCGTTTTGCCTGGCAGGCTTTGGATTTGTTCAAAAAATATGGAGATTTGTATCAGATTTCGGGTACATACCGCACTTTGGCGTCGTGCAGCAACGAGCAAGGCAGGTATGAAGACGCGCTGCATTACTTGTCGGAAGCACTGGGGTACGTCAATCGGCATCACGAGAAATATTACCATTGTACGGATACCATGGACAGGCTACGTCCGTATGTTCCCATGGCTACCACTTCCATTGAACTGGAATGGATTAATGACGATGGTATAAAAAGTGTTCCCGAATGGATTGCCCGTTTCCGTGAACAATTGAGTGTAACATATGCAGCGTTAGGAATGAAACCCCAGTCGGATTATAATCGTAATATTTATCTGGATATTTTGGACTACACCCGCCAGGACAAAGAATTGGAGAGCCGTTATAATGCGTTGGAAAAGGAATCGGAGGCCTTGAACGGACTTCTGGTGGTAGTGGTGATTGGTATCGTTGTCCTTATCATTCTATTTTGGATATTGAATAAAAGATGGCGTGTGCGGAATGCTCTTTATATTGATAAGTTGAAACGTACTTTGGAAATATGCCGTAAGATAACGGCTTCCGTACCCATTGATGCGGGGGAGATAGAGGATGTGACAAAAGCGGTAGTTGCCTCGGTGAAAGAGGATATCCTTTCGTTGGTGGGAGCGACGGACTTCCGTATTGTGGCTGAAAATGGAGAGGGGAATGAGGTGCCGGGGCAAGGGATTTGTACAAGTTTTATCTTGAATATTCCGGGCAGGGAACAACCTTTGGGCGAGGTGCACCTGTATTCGGAGCACAAAATGAAGAAAGATGATAAAGCACTGATGAGGGTCATTACACCTTACATTTCGTGGACACTGGAGAATGGACTGGCTTTTATTTCGTTGGGCGATGAACGGAAACGGCTGGAAAAGGAGCAATATGTCCATGAACAGCATTTGGCGGAGAATAAACGGCAGAATCTGGTGAAGAAAGCCTGTCTGTTTATTGTCACAGGCATTATGCCTTATATAGACCGCATCATGAATGAAGTGCATAAACTAACCGCACACAACTACATTCAGAACGAAGAAATAAAAGAAAGCAAATACCGTTATATCGACGAACTGATTACCCGTATCAATGAGTATAATGATATTCTGGCCTTATGGATTAAGATGCGGCAGGGGACACTGAGTTTGAATATAGAGAATTTTGAGTTGAATTCCCTTTTTGATGTACTGGTAAAAGGGCGTAAGACTTTCGAGATGAAACAACAGACTCTGACCATAGAGCCGACTGCCGCCATTGTGAAAGCGGATAAGGCTCTGACGCTTTTCATGATAAATACATTGACGGAAAACGCCCGTAAATATACGCAGCCGGGAGGAAATGTTTCTGTTTATGCGCAGGAAACGGAATCTTACGTGGAGATTTCGGTGAAAGATGACGGTCCGGGACTTTCACAGGAAGATGTGGAGCGTATTCTGAGTGAGAAAGTTTATGATTCGGGTAAAATCGGATTGCAGACCAGCGAAAATGTCAGCGAATTGCAGAAGAATAAAGGTCACGGTTTCGGTTTGATGAATTGCAAAGGCATTATTGATAAATATAAGAAGACCAATGAGATATTCCGGGTCTGCCTGTTCCGGATAGAAAGTGAATTGGGGAAAGGCAGCCGTTTCTATTTCCGTTTGCCCAAAGGAGTGCGCAAAACGTTGATGTTGGTGTTGGTCGCTTTTCTTCCTGTCCTGGCAGGATGTAATGAGGGGAGGGAGAAAGATGGGAAAGCGGAACAGCTCACTGTCAATGATTCCATTCAGCGATATGATAAATTATTGGCTGTTGCGAATGAATATGCATACGATGTTTACAATTGTAACATTGATGGATTATATCAACAGGCATTGTGTTATGCGGACAGTGCTCTATATTGTTTGAATAAGCATTATATTATGTATTCGGGCAGCAAAGGGCCTTTGTTGGAATTGGAAGGAGAGGGGGTAGCAGCGGATTTAGATTGGTTCAACCGGCATTTTGATACCGATTACTATGCCTTGCTGGATGTTCGCAACGAGGCAGCAGTCGCCTTTTTGGCTTTAGGTAATCTGGAGGCTTATCGTTATAACAATAATGCTTATACGGCGCTGTACAAACAGATCAGTGAGGACACCTCATTGGAGCAATATTGCCGCCAGATGCAGCTTTCTGCCAATAATAAGACGGTGGCTATCATTCTTTGTGTGGTTATTTTGTTGGTATTGCTGGTGGGATATTATATTCTGTATTTCCGCCACCGTTTGATTTATCGTTATAACTTGGAACAGGTGTTGGAAATCAACAAGCAGGTGTTTTCGGCCTCTTTGCTTGACGGAAGAGCCGACCGGGATATTGCTGCAAGTCTGGTCAAGGATATGTTTGAAACGGTGAATGAGTTGCTGCCCGTTGATGTGTTGGGCGTAGCGGTTTATAGTGAAGACAACCACAGCTTGAATTATGCTTTTTCACCGGTGGAGGATGAGAATGAAGAAATGCGTGAGATGATGGCTCGTAGTTTTGACGCGAAGACACCTTATTGGCGTGAGAAAGATAGGGTAAAATGTTTGCCCTTGTGGGTGGAAGCAGGTAACGAGAATCGTTGCACGGGTGTGCTGGCATTGAAAATCGCTTTGCCTGTGGAGCGTGAGGACGACCGCTTGATGCTGGAGCTTGTGGCCGGATATGTAGCCATCATTGTATATAATGCAGTGGTACTGATGGCGCAGAAATATCGGGATATAGAAAGTGCGCAGGATGATGCGCGCCGAGCTATACGGGAGGAAAACCAGTTGCATGTGCAAAATCTGGTATTGGACAATTGCTTGTCAACCATTAAGCATGAGACAATCTATTATCCTAACCGGATAAAACAGATTATCGACAGGTTGAACACCCGTCAGGCTGGAGAAAACGAAGCTGTGCAAGTAGAAACGATTGGTGAGTTGATCAGTTATTATAAGGATATATTTACTTTGCTGAGTTCATGCGCCGCACGTCAGTTGGAAGAAATTACTTTCCGCAGAGGTGTTGTGAAAGCCGGCGAACTGGCCGATTATGCGGTACGGTATATAAAACGTGCTGGAAAACGTATGCCGCATCGGGTAGAACTGAGGACGGAGGTGGAACATGTTTCCGTATTGGGAGATGTCATTCAGCTGAAGTTTATGTTGGAGAATTTAATAGATGAAGCGCTATCATACGAGGTGGATGGTGTTTTGGAATTGTGTATTTATAAGGATAAGGATTTTGTGCGGTTTGATTTCCGCGATACGCGTCGCGAAAAGTCGCAGGAGGAGTTGAACTTGTTGTTCTACCCGCATCTGTCTCGTATGAAGCAGGGGCAGGAAGGAGTTCTGACCGGTACGGAATACCTTATTTGTAAGCAGGTGATTCGTGACCATGATGAATTTGCCGGAAGACGCGGTTGCCGTATCAATGCGCAGCCTGCCGCTGAAGGAGGGTTCACCGTATGGTTCACCCTGCCTGCCCGTTGAATGTAGAATGTAAAAAAACAATGCATATTATGGAGAATAATAGATTTAAAGTCATCATTGTAGAGGATGTCAAACTGGAATTAAAAGGAACGGAAGAGATATTCAGACACGAAATTCCGAATGCGGAAGTCATCGGAACGGCTATGACTGAGAATGAGTTTTGGGAATTGCTGAAAGTGCAGTTGCCCGATATGGTTTTATTGGACTTGGGCTTGGGGGGATCGACTACCATCGGTGTGGAAATCTGTTCTTCTTTACGGAAGAACTATCCGGATATGAAGGTGCTGATTTTTACTGGTGAGGTATTGAACGAAAAGTTATGGGTGGATGCGCTGAATGCGGGTGCGGATGGTATAATCCTGAAGACGGGAGAGTTGCTGACTGCCACAGATGTACAGGCGGTGATGGATGGCAAGAAACTGGTTTTCAATTATCCCATTCTGGAGAAAATAGTGGCACGTTTCAAGCAGTCGGTGGCTCAGGAACAGCGCAGGCAGGAAGCTGTCATTAATTATGATATTGATGAATATGATGAGCGTTTGCTTCGCCATCTGGCCTTGGGGTATACCAAAGAAATGATTACTAATCTGAAAGGGATGCCTTTCGGGGTCAAATCCATAGAGAAGCGTCAGAATGAATTGATAAACCGTTTGTTCACATTGGATGAAAGAAGTGGTGTCAATGCCTGTCGATTGGTGACCCGTGCTTTCGAGTTGCGGATTCTTGACATTGATAATTTGGAACCGGATGAAGAGTAAATATTATTTTCCTCATACCGCTACTGTGTTTTTTCTGCTGACGGTAGCTGTAGCCTTGTTCTCATGGATAGGAAGTATTTATGGGCTGGGGAAGGTGCAAAGCCTGCTCAGTCCCGAAGGAATCCGGTGGGAATTGAGGCATGCTATGGGGAATTTTGTCCAGACACCGGCATTGGGCATAGTAATGATGCTTTTTTTAGGGTTCGGCATTACGGTTCATTCCGGGGTATGGGGTACGTTGGGGAGGATAGTGAAAAGAGGAAAGCCCATTTCCCGTAAGGAAAAACGTGCGTTGATATTGGCAGGTTGTATACTGCTTGTTTATATCATAATGATTATTTGCACCACTTTTGCTCCATGGACTATGTTGCGTAGCGTGACGGGATCTCTCACGAACTCTCCGTTTCAAAAAGGGATTTATTATCTCATTTCGTTTGGTGTGGGATTGTCGGGTATGGCTTTCGGTTATGCATCGGGACGTTTTCGGGATGATAAGGATATAATAAAAGGTATGTCCTGTCTCTTTTCTCGTTTTGCCGATTACTTTGTGGCGCTTTTTTTTATAGTTCAGTTCTTTTCTTCATTGATGTATACGAATTTGGTGGAATGGGTTGGAATAGACTCATATATAGTGTCTTACGCTTTCCATATTTGTTGCTATTTACCTTTTGCTTGGATGCTGAATAGAAAAAAATAGATTGTTAATGCAAAAAAGTTGCGGATTCTTTTGGTAATTTCAATAAAAACCGTACCTTTGCACTCGCAATTAAGGATGGTTCCGTAGCTCAGCTGGATAGAGCAACGCCCTTCTAAGGCGTGTGTCCGGGGTTCGAATCCCTGTGCGCTCACCATTTTAAAAGTTTCACATTAGTGAAACTTTTCCCATAATCGTAAAATCGACCTGTTTTACCTTAAAATATTACTAACAGATATATCAAAAAGCGTTCATAATATAGACATAAAGTTCCGGACGGGCTGGTACGCAGTGGCAGCTGTAAGCCCCATGGAGAAAACGGAGAATGTTCCTGTGTGAACAAAGGAGAGAATGAAATGGCAAAAACCAGAAGTCTGCCGGATAAGTTCTATGATAAGGACTATGAGCACAACGGCATCCACCGCGTTCCCCTGTGGCGTATCGCAGGCTACGCGCTGAACAACACCGCAACCAACGTTTATCTGATGATGATGAACTACGCTACCTACTACCTGATGGGCTGGGTCGGCGTTGGCATGATGGTCGCTTCTTCCCTGACCATGATGATGCGTATCTGGGACGGTGTCACTGACCCGTTCGTCGGCTTCATGGTCGATAAGACCAACGGCAAGTTCGGCAAGAACCGCCCGTTCATCGTGATCGGTCAGATCATCCTGTGCGTGACCAGCTACATCGCTTTCCATGTCACCCACAAGCTGCCTCAGGGCGTGCGCTTCCCCTTCTATGTGGTCGTTCTGATGGTCTACTACCTGGGCTACACCTGCCAGTGTGTTGTTACCAAGTCTGCACAGAGCTGCATGACCAATGACCCCAAGCAGCGCCCTATGTTCGCTTCCTTCGACGGCGTGTTCAACACCCTGCTGTTCGCCATTCTGGGCATCATCATCCCTCGTATTGCTGATGGCTACACCGATGTGGGCGGCTACGCTTCCACCCAGTTCATGCACACCCTGTGGCTGATGACCGCTATCATGTCCGCCTGCTTCACCGTGATTGCTGTGATCTCCATTACCCCCAAGGATCGTCCTGAGTTCTTCGGCACCGGCAAGCCCATCAAGGTCGGTATCAAGGATTACTGGGATACCCTGAAGAACAACCGTGCCATTCAGATGCTGGTCCTGTCCGCATCTACCGATAAACTGGGCTCCTCTGCAAAGTCCAGCGC
>ERZ506995.928-NODE-928-length-10640-cov-3.162494_pt1 | contig 10640 bp, 7 predicted proteins | sample MGYA00512883_ERZ506995 | MGnify/ENA metagenome assembly ERZ506995
CAAAGCAGTTGCTGTTTTTGTGAAAACATGTTACAATCTATATAACTTTTTAAGTGACAAAAATAAAGATAATAGGAGTGGTAAATAATGTATCAGGAAGAATACAAACGCTGGTTGGCAGCAGATCTTGAGGATGCTGATCTGAACCCGGAACTGTCCAGGATCGAAGGAAACGATGATGAGATCAAAGAACGTTTCGCGGTCGCATTAAAATTCGGAACTGCTGGTCTTCGTGGGGTCCTGGGAGCAGGTACCAATCGTATGAATATTTATGTGGTCCGTCAGGCAACACAGGGACTGGCTAACTGGGTAAAGACACAGGGCGGAACACAGACTGTAGCAATCAGTTATGACAGCCGTTTAAAGAGTGATGTATTTGCCAAGACAGCAGCAGGTGTACTTGCAGCAAATGGGATCAAAGTAAGAATCTACGATGCACTGATGCCTGTACCGGCACTTTCATTTGCAACACGTTATTATAACTGTAATGCAGGTGTTATGGTAACAGCTTCTCATAACCCGGCAAAATACAACGGATATAAAGCATACGGACCGGACGGATGTCAGATGACAGACGATGCGGCTGCAATCGTATACGAAGAGATTCAGAAGACAGACGTTCTGACCGGAGCAAAATATATGTCATTTGCAGAAGGCGTAGAAGAAGGATTGATCAGATTTGTAGGAGATGACTGTAAGAGAGCACTTTATGATGCGATCGAATCCCGGCAGGTTCGTCCGGGACTGTGTAAGACAGCCGGATTAAAACTGGTATACAGTCCGTTGAATGGTTCGGGTCTTGTTCCTGTAACACAGGTATTAAAAGATATCGGAATCACAGATATCACAATCGTTCCGGAGCAGGAATATCCAAATGGATACTTTACAACATGCAGCTATCCAAACCCAGAGATCTTTGAGGCACTGGAGCTTGGACTGAACCTTGCAAAAGAGTCAGATGCAGACCTTATGCTTGCAACTGACCCAGATGCAGACCGTGTAGGTATCGCTATGAAGTGCCCGGATGGATCTTATGAATTAGTAAGCGGTAACGAAGTCGGAGTACTTCTTCTGGATTACATATGTGCAGGACGTATCGAGAAAGGTACAATGCCTGAAAAAGCAGTAGCAGTAAAATCTCTCGTATCTACACCACTTGCTGATGCAGTAGCAGCTCATTACGGAGTAGAATTAAGAAACGTACTGACAGGATTCAAATGGATCGGAGACCAGATCGCACAGTTAGAGGCAGCAGGCGAAGTAGACAGATTCATCTTCGGATTCGAGGAAAGCTACGGATACCTTGCAGGACCATATGTACGTGACAAAGATGCTGTTATCGCATCTATGCTGATCTGTGAGATGGCAGCTTACTACAGAAGTATCGGAAGCTCTCTGAAACAGAGACTGGAAGAGATTTACGCAGAGTATGGACGTTACCTCAACAAGATCGACAGCTTTGAATTCCCTGGACTCAGTGGAATGGACAAGATGTCTGGAATCATGCAGAACCTGCGTGAGAATGCACCGGCAGAGATCGCTGGATACAAGGTAACAGAAGTAATAGACTATACGAAGACAGAAGAGACCGGACTTCCGGCAGCAAATGTATTAGTTTACAAGCTTGAGAACAATGAGACAGTTATCGTACGTCCTTCAGGAACAGAGCCTAAGATTAAGATTTACTACACAACACTTGGTAAAGATCTTGCTGAGGCACAGGCTGAGAAGGACAAGCTTGCTGAGGCACTGAAGCCAATCATGGCATAGGAGTCTGAGGCAGGTTCTGGAAGACTTGGAAATTGTGTTATGGGAATTTAAGATTGAAATAAGAGAATAAAAATAAGTGTACAATTCTTCGGTGGAAGAATGTACACTTATTTTTTATTGCCATGCATTCGTAAAGAGCTGCCAGTGGTAAGTCCTGTAGATACAAAGTATGTAAGATACATTGCTACTTGCAGGAACTACTATGTATATACTAATACGTTAATTTCCCTTTGGTGCAATCCGCTGTTTCAACCGCTGACGCCGTACAGGATGCGTAAATGCAACTCTCTGTGCTGTAAAGATCGAATTATTAAAGTTAAAGATAAACGATACAAAACATACAACCGAAAAGAATGGGAGCATATTATATCCGAAACTTTCCACGCCGACCAGGATAGCTGCAAGCAAAGTATTTGATCCACTGCAGAAGACGGAAGCGAATCCAAGAGCTGCACCGAACATCGGATCAAATCCGAATACCGGTCCAAGTACATATCCTAAGCAGGAACCGATGGAAAACAGAGGTGCAACTTCACCGCCGATGAATCCGGAGGAAAGTGTCAGAATCGTAAGAGCCATCTTAAGAATCCAGTCATAAGCATATATATCGTCTGTAATACCGTCAAAGCACAGAGCAACCAGGTTAGAGCCGGTTCCGGAGTATCTTCCCTGATGAAAGACCATCATAAGAACTGCGATAACAGCCCCCATGATCAGAACCTTTTTTACAGGCGAAGAAAAACGGAAGGTGAATTTCAAACGCAGATATCGGAGAATCAGTGCAAATAAAGAACCAACGATACCGAAGCACAGTCCCATAGCTGCCAGTTTTAAAAGAAAAACGGCGTTGTACGTAGAAGGATGATAGTTCAGGGTTTCCAGTATATTAATATGAAATTTCCGAAGTCCGAGCGCCCGTGATGTAAATGCTGCACTGATGGAAGCTACTGTTGCTGGGATCAAAGCATGATATTCCAGCTTTCCGGCAACCAATACCTCCAGTGCAAAAAAGATTGCAGCAAGCGGAGTACAGAAAAGTCCGGAAAATCCGGCAGCCATACCAGTGATCAGGAACATCTTCCGGCTGTTTTCGATATCAATAGTCTTATCGACCAAACGCCCAACGTTGTTGGAAACAGCCGCACCAATCTGAACAGCAACACCTTCTCGTCCGGCACTTCCTCCAAACAGGTGTGTTGTCCAGGTTCCAATGACGGATAGTGGCACCATACGGATTGGAAGTTTGGTGTTTTTACCAAGGCCGACGTGAAAGACCATCTTCATACCATTGGCGACAGATTTGCCAAACTGGTGATAGATGAACCAGATGAAGACGCCGCCAAGAGGCAGGAACCAGATCAGATACCAGAAGTATTTCGTCCGGATAGCGGTACAGGCATTAAGTCCCAGCCCGAATGCTGCATCGATGATTCCGACGAGAACACCGATGATTACTCCGGCAATAGCCAGGATAAAAGTATCTTTATAGTATTTGTAAATGTGTTTGAACAAAGCTTTAATCATAATAACCCCCAAAGATAAATTCTCTCGTATTTATTATAACTTGTATGGCGGAATCTGCAAGCAAATATATTTTTTACTCGACAATTTATATACTATGTGATACAATCGGGTTAAGCATTATAATTCTATATTTTCATTGGCATATACGCCCTATCAAGAACTTATGCATTTCGCATTCTATGAATTTTCAATGCTTGTAACCCAGAGAGATTTTATACAGGCAGAGAGGAATTGTAGATTCATGCTAATGTACAGATAATAAAGGATAGTGCTGAAATGGAGGCAGAGTTTATGAAAGCAGAGGAAAGAAAATCATATTGTCAGCAGCTATTTGAAAAATATAATATAGTATAAATTTTACGAGGAAACTAAGATGACATTAGAAGAAGTAAGAAATGAAATTGATGAAATAGATACAAATATGAAGCCATTGTTTTTAAGAAGAATGAAATGTGGAAAACATGTAGCAGAAGTAAAAGCTCAGACCGGAGGAGATGTATTTGTTCTCGAAAGAGAACTTGAAATCATTGAAAAAAGAGCCACGGATGTGGATCCGGAGATTCGGGAAGAATATAAAACATTCCTGAGACACTTAATGAGCCTTTGCAGAAAATATGAATATGAATTATTACCAGAGATGCAGGAAAAAGTTATGACGGCAGCTCTGGCGGCAGCAGGACTGACAGCTGAGACCGAACATACACAGGTAAAGATTGGATTTACCTGCCCAAAAGAGACAAGTGATCTGAACCTGTTCGTGAACATGACAAAGTTAAATGGAATCCAGATTGATGCTATGAATCTGATGACAGAAAATGGGAATCAGAAAGTAACTATGACACTGGATGGTAAGATCACGGATGCGGGAATACGGTGTCTGTTGTGTCAGATAGGGAAAGAGGCAGAGGAGTTCCGGATTTTAGAATTGTTTTAGTAAATAATACCATAACAAGTCTTAAATGAAAAGCCAGGAAGACATTTTACATAAAATTCAGAATACCCTCTTGCAATCTGAAAAAACATGTGCTAACATTTAAAACAAATTTTAGTATAGTAAAGCGATGAAAGAGACTCTGGACTCTGGAACCTGACAGGAATGTGGTGTCACCGACTGAGAGCACTGCTTGGGGAATGAGGACAATAGGGAACACTCTGGAGCAGACCAGCTGAACAAGTAAATATGGTAAAGTTGAATGAAAAGTAGGTTGGTACGTAGACTGCACGTTACGCACGAAAAGAGGAATCTTAGAAAGCACTATACAGCTTTGAGATTCAATGCGGGTGGTACCGCGGATAACGATGATGATATCCGTCCCGGGATACAAGTATGTATTCCAGGGCGGATTTTTATGTTTATAACCGTTATTCGTCCCGGGAAGAAAAGGAGGAAAAGAACATGGAGTATTTAACAGGTGTAAAGCCAAAAGAGACAAAAGAAATCAGTGAATTACTGGAACAGGCAGAAGCAGGAGCAAAGGTAAAAGTCAACGGAGCAGTGCATACGATCCGTGATATGGGAACTGTTGCATTTGTGATCTTAAGAAAAAGAGAAGGTCTGCTTCAGTGTGTCTATGAAGAAGGCAGTGCTGATTTTGAATTGAAAGACATGAAAGAAGCAGCAACAGTCGAAGTAGAAGGCGTCTTAGAAGAGAATGAAAAAGCACCAAATGGAATTGAAATCCGTATGGAGAGCGTAAAAATCTTAAGTGAGCCGGAAGACGAGATGATGCCGCTTGCAATTTCCAAATGGAAACTGAACACATCTCTGGAAGCAAAACTGAACTATCGTTCCATTTCCCTTAGAAATATCCGGGAGCGTGCCAAATTCAGAATTCAGGAAGGACTTACAAGAGCATTCAGAGATTTCCTCTACAGTCAGGAATTTACAGAGATCCATACACCGAAGATCGGAGCGAAAGGAGCCGAGGGGGGAGCCAACATTTTCAAACTGGAATATTTCCACAGACCGGCAGTGCTGGCGCAGAGTCCACAGTTCTATAAGCAGATGATGGTCGGCGTATTTGACAGAGTATTCGAGACAGCGCCGGTATTTAGAGCAGAGAAACATAACACAAAGCGTCATCTGAACGAATATACCAGTCTTGATTTTGAAATGGGATATATTGATGGATTTGAAGACATCATGGCAATGGAGACAGGATTCCTCCAGTATGCGATGGAATTGCTGAAAAAAGATTATGCAAGAGAGTTAAAAGTATTGGGTGTTGAACTTCCTGATGTGAGTCAGATTCCGGCAGTGAAATTTGCAGATATCAAAGAAATCGTTGCAGAGAAATACAATCACAAGATGAGAAATCCATTCGACCTTGAGCCAGAGGAAGAAGTGCTGATCGGACGTTATGCGAAAGAAGAGTGGGGAAGTGATTTTGTATTTGTCACACATTATCCTTCTAAGAAACGTCCGTTCTATGCAATGGATGATCCGGAAGATCCAAGATATACACTAAGCTTTGACCTTCTGTTCAGAGGATTGGAAATCACGACAGGCGGACAGCGTATTCATGATTACAAGATGCTGACAGATAAGATTACTGCAAGAGGAATGACAGAAGAAGGAATGGAACAGTATCTTGCAACATTTAAGCATGGAATGCCGCCACACGGAGGACTTGGAATCGGACTGGAACGTCTGACGATGCAGTTGTTAGGAGAAGACAACGTAAGAGAGACTACATTATTCCCAAGAGATTTAAGCAGACTGGAACCATAGCGGGGAGTAAGGTATAATAGATATGATACCGGTGATAACATGTTATGAGAGGAAAATCATATGTTTGGAAAAAGATGTAGTTTATGCGGAGGAAAGTTAAACAGTAGAGGAATCTGTATGGAATGTGGGCTTGATAACAGCAAATCGGATAAGAATTACCGGATCAACCGGAGCGATTGTGACGGAATGCCGCTTACACATGTACATGAGGAGAAGGAAAAATACAGACCGGACAGGAAAGCAGATCACAGGGAAATAAATCACAAAGAGACAAATCATAAAAAAAGAGATTACGGAAAACAAGGCTACCGTATGAATGAGTCTGATATGACCGGGAAAAAACGGAGAAAGCATGTGCAGACTCCGGATATTACAAACCGGAGAAGACCATTGAAAATAGTGATTCTGGCAATTATCGTGATTGCAGTTTTGGGTAATCTCTATGAGGAACATAAGTACGATATAGAATATGCAATTGGAGATGCAGTTCAAGGTGTATTTCAGGATACGGGGGATCAAAAGACAAATGATACGGATGAAACAGACTATGATCATTATCAGTATGTGACTCGGGAAATCCCGAAAGAGGGAGAACGTGCAGACTATGAACTTTCTTCCGGCAATTATGTGGCAGGTGTGGAGATCCCGGAGGGAATCTATACAGTGACACCGCAAGATGACTATGACACTGTGCAGATCGATGATCCTGAGAACAGCATCTATCTGTATGAATATACCGAGGGCAAGAAAGACAAGATTAAGGATATCCGTCTTTATAAAGGAGCGCATCTTACATTAAATTGTAGGACAACAGTAAAACTGCATACCGATAATGCACAGGATGTAGAGGCAATGGAAACGGCCGGACAGAGTAATCCGCTCACAGAATCAGTGGATATCAAAGGTCAGAAAACGTTGACGGCCGGAAGAGATCTCGAACCGGGAATATATGATCTCAGCCGTGTATCAGGGGCTGGAAATGTGGATGTAATCATTTATTCGGACGAACAGGAAGAAATAAATTCATGGAGCCAGTGTCTGTCGGAAGATGGAATAGACGGAGAGACATTCCATTATCTGGTAATTCCAGAAAATGCAACAATGGAAGTGTCAGAAGACTTGAAAATAAGGCTTACACCGTCAGAACAGATTGCATCAACAGATTATTATGGCTTTTATAACAGATAAGTTTACTGAATATAAAGTATAGGGGAATTGATAACATCAGGAAAGAAGGAGCAGAAAGATGGCAAACAAAATATCAGATGAGACCATAGAATACGTTGGTATTCTTGCAAAACTGGAATTATCCGGTCAGGAAAAAGAAGATGCCAAAGCAGATATGGAAAAAATGTTAGATTATATAGATACATTAAATGAACTGGACACAGACGGAATTGAACCAATGTCACATGTATTTCCGGTAAAGAATGTATTCCGCGAAGATATTGTGACAAATGGAGACGGCAGTAAGGAGACACTGGCGAATGCACCGCTGGAAAAAGACCAGAGCTTCAAAGTACCAAAGACGATCGGATAGGAGGAAAACGGTTATGGATATCACAAGTCTTACAGCAGTAGAGCTTGGAAAGAAGATTAAGGCAAAAGAAATATCTGTTGTGGAAGCCGTGAAAGCCTCCATTGCACAGATTGAAAAAGTAGAAAAAGATGTAAACAGTTTTGTGACGTTGGATAAAGAGGGCGCATTAAAACGTGCAGAAGAAGTACAGAAATTAATTGATGACGGAAAACTGACAGGGCCACTGGCAGGTGTGCCGGTAGCAATCAAAGATAACATGTGTACGCAAGGAATGCTCACAACCTGCAGTTCGAAGATCCTGGGAAACTTCCGGCCGATGTTCACGGCAGAGGCAGTAAAGAATCTGGAAGAAGCAGGAGCTGTCATTCTGGGAAAGACGAATATGGATGAATTTGCCATGGGAAGTACAACCGAGACTTCTTATTACGGACCGACAAAGAACCCATGGAACTTAGAGCATGTTCCGGGAGGATCTTCCGGGGGAAGCTGTGCAGCGGTGGCAGCAGAAGAAGCGCCATATGCACTTGGATCTGACACAGGCGGGTCCATCCGTCAGCCAAGTTCTTTCTGCGGCGTAGTAGGAATCAAACCAACATATGGAACGGTATCCCGTTACGGACTGATCGCTTATGGTTCTTCCCTGGATCAGATCGGTCCTGTTGCGAAAGATGTGACAGACTGCGCAACGGTTCTGGAGACCATTGCATCTTATGATCCGAAAGACAGCACATCAATCAGACGTGACAGTTATGATTTTACATCTGCACTGGTAGATGATGTGAAGGGCATGAGAATCGGTATTCCAAAAGATTATTTTGGAGATGGTCTGGATGCTGAGGTAAAAGAAAATATTCTTCGGGCAGTAAAAGTTCTGGAAGAAAAAGGCGCAGTTGTAGAAGAATTCGACTTAAGCCTTGTAAAATATGCGATTCCTGCATATTATGTCATTGCATCAGCTGAGGCAAGCTCCAACCTTGCCAGATTCGATGGCGTAAAATACGGCTATCGTACCGAGGAATACGAAGGACTTCATAATATGTATAAGAAATCCCGTTCCGAAGGTTTCGGACCGGAAGTAAAGAGAAGAATCATGCTTGGTTCATTCGTTCTGAGTTCCGGATATTATGATGCGTATTATCTGAAAGCATTGAAAACAAAAGCGTTAATTAAGAAAGCATTTGATAAAGCGTTTGAAAAATATGATGTGATCGTGGCTCCGGCGGCTCCGACAACGGCACCGGAACTTGGAAAGAGCTTAAGTGACCCGATCAAGATGTATCTGGGAGATATTTACACGATTTCCGTCAACCTGGCAGGACTTCCGGGAATCACAATCCCGGTAGGAAAGGATTCCAAAGGACTTCCGGTAGGTATGCAGCTGATTGGAAATTGTTTCGAAGAAAATAAAATCATTCAGACCGCATATACATTTGAACAGACGAAAGTATATGAAGCACCAGAACTTGCAAAGGAGGACAGATAGTCATGGCAAAACAATATGAGACAGTCATTGGACTTGAGGTCCATGTAGAGCTTGCAACAAAGACGAAGATCTTCTGCGGATGTAGCACTGCATTCGGAGGAGCACCGAATACACATACATGCCCGGTTTGTACCGGTATGCCTGGATCACTTCCGGTATTAAATAAACAAGTTGTAGAATATGCAATGGGAATCGGCCTTGCAACACATTGCGATATTACAAGAGTGTGCAAATTCGACCGTAAGAACTATTTTTATCCGGATAACCCGCAGAACTACCAGATTTCACAGCTTTATCAGCCAATCGCCAGAAATGGCTATGTGGAGATTGCAGTAGGAGATACAAAGAAAAAAGTCCGTATCCATGAAATGCATATGGAGGAAGATGCCGGAAAGCTGGTACATGATGAATGGGATGACACATCTCTGGTAGACTTTAACCGAAGCGGTGTGCCGCTTGTAGAGATCGTATCCGAGCCGGATATGCGTTCATCAGAAGAAGTTATCGCTTATCTGGAAAAATTAAGAACGATCATCCAGTATCTGGGAGCATCAGACTGCAAGCTTCAGGAAGGTTCGATGAGAGCGGACGTGAACTTATCGGTAAGAGAAGTCGGCACACAGGAATTCGGAACCAGAACAGAGATGAAGAACCTGAACTCATTCAAGGCAATCGCAAGAGCCATTGAAGGAGAGAGAGAACGTCAGATCGAACTCATTGAAGAGGGAAAATCCGTTATCCAGGAGACGAGACGATGGGATGACAATAAAGAATCATCTCATGCCATGCGTTCCAAAGAAGATGCTCAGGATTATCGTTATTTTCCGGAACCGGATCTTGTACCAATCGTGATCGATGATGAGTGGATTGAAAAGATCAAAGAAAAACAGCCGGAATTCCGCGATGAAAAACTGGAACGTTATAAAAAAGAATTCGATATCCCGCAGTATGATGCGGAAATACTCACAGAATCCAAACACATGGCGGATATCTTTGAAGAGACGACGGCAATCTGTGGGAAACCGAAGAAAGTATCCAACTGGCTGATGGTAGAAACCATGCGTCTGTTAAAAGAACACAGCATGGAACCGGAAGATATCAGCTTCTCACCGGCTAATCTTGCAAAACTGATCGGGCTTACAGAGGACGGAACCATTAACAGTTCCGTTGCAAAAGAAGTATTCGAACAGGTATTTGAAAAGAATGTAGATCCGGAAAGTTACGTAGAAGAGCATGGATTAAAGACAGTCAATGATGAAGGTGCACTGGAAGAAGTGTTAAAAGAAGTCATTGCAAAGAATCCAAAAGCAATCGCCGATTACAAAGGCGGCAAAGAAAAAGCACTCGGCGCATTGGTCGGACAGACGATGAAAGCAATGAAAGGAAAGGCAAATCCCGGAATGGTGAATGAGAAATTGCGGGAGATGCTAAATTAAATTGGGATTTAATTCAGGAAGGCTGTGGATACCCGAACCGGAATAAAGCTTGAAAAGGCGTTCCTGCTCAGGTTCCATCGGCGGGTCAATTCTAAAGGGGTAAAATTCTGCTAAAAGCAGGCTTTCAAAATTTGAAACTCGGCATACGCCTCAGAC
>ERZ506995.933-NODE-933-length-10626-cov-4.757166_pt1 | contig 10626 bp, 10 predicted proteins | sample MGYA00512883_ERZ506995 | MGnify/ENA metagenome assembly ERZ506995
CTCGCAGCCTGAGTGCTGCGCGTTCCGCCCACTCTTGTGTCGTGTGGGGCCGGGGCGTCCTTTAGACACAGCACCTGAACGGACCTAAGCTTTGCGGACCGGCAGGAACTCATGAAGCTACCAAAGCGCTAGCCTGACGATCGGCGTGGCGCGGCGGGAATGTTGTAGATCGCCTGCACCCGGAGATACCTACACTGAGCTCTTTTCGGACATGGGTTCGACTCCCATCGCCTCCACCAAATGAAAGGGCGAGGGTATTTGGTACTGTTATTTTCGGACAGTATCGGATACTCTCGCCTTTATTTTTGTTGCTGATATGATTCTTCAAATTGATTTGGGGTTTGCTGCTTAAGACATTCATGCGGTCGGTAATCGTTATAAAAATCAATATATTCTGATAGATTTTCCTCTAATTCGGAGACAGTTTCATAAAAATGAAATTTGAACTGTTCTTTTTTAAGCGAAGCAAAGAAAGATTCCGCCACAGCATTATCAAGTGGATTGCCTATATCGGAAAAGGATTGGTGTACATTAAAGTCAAGAAGTAGTTGACGAAAGCTGAATGCGGTATACTGCGCGCCTTGGTCACTATGAAATGTTAACCCTTGCGGATGGTTCCGATTTTGATAGGCCAATTTGAATGTGTGGATCGTGAGTTCTGCATCGGCGAATTCGGCAACGGCGTGTGAAACGACTTTTCGAGAAAATAGGTCGATGATAACACAGATATATGCGATAGAAGTGTTTACCTTAACATAGGTGATGTCACTGACCCAAATGCTGTTTGGCTTTTCAACGGTAAAATTTTGCTTTACGAGATTGGGACGATAAGTATAGTGCCGCTGAAAAGTAGCATTCTCTGGAAGTGCTTGTTTACGTTTTAATCCGTGCTCTTTCATGAGCCGCACAATACGTTTTGTGCTAACAGTATAGCCTTGCTCCATCAATTTTGCGCGAATCTTTTTTGCACCGAAACGGTAATCGCTTTTCTGGAAGATGATAGTGATTTTTTCTTTCAAAAGTGTATCTTCTACATCTAGTTGCTTTTCAATCAGTGCACTTTTCTGTCTATTTATGTAAGTGGATTTTGAAAGATTCAGCAAACGGCAAAGTGTGTAGAAGCTGTATTCTGACTTTAAGGCATCAATAATTTGCACCTTGTTGTCTATGGACAAATCAAGAGCAGCTAGAGATTTTTGATAGATGGAATTTTCATTTTCCAAGGTTGCAACATGGCGTTGAAGCGTTGCAAGATCGCGTTTAGAAATGTTTGAAACTTTTGCTTCTTCGCTCCATTGGTATAAGATACTGCGAGAAATATGGAACTGGGCACAGAGATCAGCGGTACTTGTGCCACTGTTGTATAGCTGGACAACCTTATTCCGAAAATCGGCAGAGTAGGTCATAATATTCTCCTTTATAGTCTAAAATGCCATTATTATCCCATAAAGGAGATAAGATGTAAAGAGATGGTCTTGACAATAGAGGATATATCCGCTATACTGTATATGAGATAAATCCACTATTCAAAGGGAGTGCAGCCGTGCAGGAATATGAAATTGAATTCTACGATAAAGCCGATGGCTCCGAGCCAGCCAAAGAGTTTATCCTAAGTCTGGATAAGAAAATGCAAGCCAAAGTTTTGCGTACCGTTGCGTTGCTCCGTGAGGAGGGACCATTTTTAAGGGAACCGTATTCCAAAGCACTGGATGATGGGATTTTTGAAATTCGTACCAAGTTTGGGTCGGATATTACCCGCGTGCTGTATTTCTTCGTGGTTGGTAAAAAGGTGATCCTCACAAATGGATTTATCAAGAAGACCCAGAAAACACCTGCTTCAGAGATCACACTGGCAAAACAATATCGCGCAGATTATCTTGCCCGAAAGGAGAATTCCAAATGACAAACTTCAACGATTTTTTGAATGAGCAGATGAAAGACCCTGAATTCAAGGCCGAATGGGACGCACTTGACCCGGAATTTTCTGTGATTGAAGCCATGCTCAAGGCCCGCAAAGAAAGCGGTTTGACCCAGAAGCAACTTTCGGAGCGCACGGGTATTGCACAGACCGACATCAGCAAACTGGAACGCGGCAATGCAAACCCATCTCTTCGTACCTTGCAGCGGCTTGCTGCCGGGATGGGAATGAAGGTTAAAATTGAATTTGTTCCTGCATCTGCAAAATGATTTAGTGATGGGATGCGTTTCGGTAAAATAGAAAGCACAATAGTGACGCTATGCAGCGATATTTTCAAGCACGCGTTCGTCCGGCGTTGCAGTCCGTCCACCAGAAAAAAGCCACCTGAAAACGTAAGTTTTCGGGTGGTTTTTGCTATATCTGCTATTTCGTGCTGTACGGTTATGCCAGATCCGGCAAGATGTCCGACCACAGTGCCTGCTCCTGCCGCAAGGCATCAAAGCAGCAGTCCAGATATATTTTGTTGACCGCTGCAAAAATGGTGCTGCGCAGCAGCAGACGCTCATCGTTGAGCGTAGTCTCCGGCTGGGCTGCCTTGCTGCCGAACACCACAGAAAGACTGGCCTCCAGTTCCTCGCAGAAGATATCGTAGGCTGTTCCGGCGGAGCAGTGCTCCCGCTGCATTTTGAACAGAGTGTCGATGTTTTCAATCGAGAGTACGGTCTTGGAGACTGCAATGTACATCAGGGATGCGATCTGATCCCGGGTGTATTTTTTGCGGATGGGGTGGTCTATCACCCCTTTTTTGACGTAGTTACTCACCATAGACGGGGTCAGCTCCACGCCGCAGAAGCTGCGGAAGTAGCCGTTGACAAACTGCACCGTCTGATCCAGATACAGCCCTACCGAGGGGAGATCGTTGTACCGGGGCAGGGCAAAGCCCGCAGCACATGCCGCAACGCGGAGTTTGGTTTCAGCTTTCATAGTATCTTGTTCCGTTCATGCTCCTGCACTTTTTGCAAGCAGGGACGTTGTTTTTGTGCAAAGGCAGGGCAATTGCTTTCCGCAAAAGCACTTCTGCCTGTGAAATAGTATACCGCATTTTGGAAAATTGGTCAACAGTCTGCGAAAACTTTGTAAAAGAATTTGAGAAAACAGTTGACAGTGTTTTGAAAAACTGCTATGATGGTCACGAACAAAGGAATGACTGCGGCGTGCGCCGCTTGAAAATGGAGAAAAATATGAAAAGCAAAATCGTTGTAGATTCCTCTGCAAATGTGTACGAGCTCCCCGATGTAGGGTTTGCCTGTGTGCCGCTGAAGATCCTGACCGACGAGCAGGAGTATGTGGATACCGCAGAAGTGGACGCCCCCGCGCTGGCCGAGAAGCTGCGCACCTATAAGGGACGCACCAGCACCTCCTGCCCCAACATTTCGGACTGGCTCACCGCCTACGAGGGCGCAGATGAGGTGTACGTTGTGACCATTACCGGTACGCTGTCCGGTGCGTATAATGCCGCACTGCTGGCGGGCGAGGAATACGAGCAGAACCACGAGGGCGCGCGGGTCTTTGTGCTGGACAGCCTGTCCACCGGTGCGGAGTCCCGGCTGCTGGTAGAGCGTCTGGCGGCGCTGATCAAGGCAGGCAAGCCCTTTGATACCGTGTGCGAGGAGATCCGGGCGTATCACGAGCACACCCATCTGCTGTTTGCGCTGGAATCTCTGGCAAACCTTGCCCGCAATGGCCGCGTAAAGCCGGCTGTGGCTGCTGTGGCGCGGATGCTGGGCATCCGGGTCATCGGGCAGGCCAGCGATGCCGGTGATCTGGAGGTTCTGTGCAAGACCCGCGGCGAGCACGGCGCACTGGAGCGCATAGTGCTGGAAATGAAGGCGCACGGCCTGACCAATGGCCGGGTGCATATCGACCACTGCTGCAACGCTGCCGCTGCGGAGCGGCTGAAGCACATGGTCCATGCCGTGTTCCCGGATGCCAAGGTGGAGGTGGGCACCTGCGGCGCTCTGTGCAGCTACTACGCGGAGTACGGCGGCCTGATGGTGGGCTACGAGGATAACGAAGCACCCACCGTTTGAACGGAAAATATGATACTGTGATTTCGATTCACCGGGGCATCTGCGGACGCTCCGGTGAACTTTTTTATGCGGAATAATTCCGGTGCGCCCGACACCAAAAACTTGCAAAGGGGGAAAAACCGCGTTATACTTATTTACATTATAGAGATAAGGAAACACGGGAAGGGGAGATGGTATGCTGTTCCGGTTGCCGATCGTCAAGTTTTTCAACCGCATCCTCAACCGCATCACGGTCACGGTGGTGCTGGTGGCGCTGCAGCTTGCATGGCTGGCGTGGGTGTTTTTTGCCCTCACCACCGGTACGGCGCGGGTGTGGGTCACAGGGGTGCTCAATGGGCTGAGCCTGCTGATCATTTTGTATCTGGTGCGCAAGGACGAAAACAGCGCCTATAAGGTGGGCTGGATCGCCCTCATCGGGCTGCTGCCGCTACTGGGCGGGGCACTGTATCTGGCCTTTGGCAATAAGCGCCCCTCCCGCCGCCTGCGCAGCAAAATGCAGGCGGTGGAGCAGGCGCACCGGGCAGACCGCGCCCAGCAGCCCGGGCAGACTGCCGGTCTGTGCGATGAAAACCGGGGCGTGAGCCGCTACCTGACCCAATACGGCTGCTATCCCGCATGGCAGAACACTACCGCCCGGTATTTCTCCTGCGGCGAAGCCATGTATCCGGCATTGCTGGCCGACCTTGAAAAGGCAGAGAAGAGCATCTTTTTGGAGTTTTTTATCGTCAGTCAGGGCAAGATGTGGCAGGGCGTAGAGGATATTCTGCGGCGCAAGGCGGCACAAGGGGTGGACGTGCGGCTGATCTACGACGACTTCGGCAGCCTGCTGGGTCTGCCCAAGGACTTTGTGGTGCGCATGGAGCGGGCGCATATCCGCTGCATCCCCTTTAACCCGGTGGTGCCGCTGCTCTCGCTGGTGATGAACCACCGCGACCACCGCAAGATCGTGGTGATAGACGGAAAAGTAGCCTACACCGGCGGCATCAATCTGGCAGATGAATATATCAACGCGATTACCCGCTTCGGCTACTGGAAGGATGCGGGCTTGCGTATCGAGGGCGCTGCGGTGTGGAACTTTACCGTGATGTTTCTGGATTTCTGGAACGCCTTCCGTCCCTTTGAGCAGGATTACAGCGCCTTCCGTCCGCAGCTTGCGGTGCTGCCCGACAGCGATGGGGTGGTGCAGCCCTACGCGGACAGCCCGCTGGACGAGGAGCCGGTGGCAGAAACGGTCTATCTGGATATTCTGGCACAATCACAGAAATACGTTTATTTTTATACGCCTTATCTCGCCATCGGCGAGGAAATGCTGGACGCGCTGCGCAACGCCGCCAAGCGCGGGGTGGATGTGCGGCTGGTGCTGCCGGGCATCCCGGACAAAAAGCTGGTGTTCCGGCTGAGCCGCTCGTACTATCTGCCCCTGCTGCGGGCGGGGGTGCGCATCTACGAGTACACCCCGGGCTTCCTCCACGCCAAGTGCTGCGTCAGCGATGACCGCGCGGCGGTGGTGGGCAGCATCAATATGGACTACCGCAGTATGTTTCTGCACTTCGAGTGCGGGGTGCTGCTGCTGCAAAACAGTCAGGTGCTGGCTTTGCGGGACGATGTGCGCCGCACCCTGCCCCAGTGCCGGGAGGTGCAGTGCGCGGACTGCCGCACCGGGCTGGCAGGTACGCTGCTGGACAGCGTGCTGCGGCTGCTCAGTCCTTTGATGTAAACACCTGCTCATAAAATCCCGCACGGCGGGGTACACTAGCTCCAAAGCCTGCGTTAGCAATGCAGGCACAGAAAGGGAGCGTATGTGACGATATGAAACAGGCATCGCGATGGTTTTTGTGCTGCACGCTGGCGGCAGCACTGGCATTGACCGGCTGCGGCGGGGGAAGCTCTGGCAGCAGTTCCGGTTCGATGAGCGGAAGCACCTCTACAGGCAGCAGCGCGGCGCAAGGCGCGGCGTGGCGTACCGGGCTGGGGGTTCTGACCGAAACGGCCGGCACAGACCGTGCGGGCAACATCCACACCGTGGCGGCTGCCGTGCTGCTGGATGCGGACGGCAAGCTGGCCGGGGTAACACTGGACGAGTTGGAGCTTTCGGTCAGCGCGGATAGCACCGGAAAGGTGACCACCCCCACCGACACCCGCACCAAGCGCCAGAAGGGGAAGGACTACCCGCTGGCAGAGGTGTCCGGCCTGAAAAAAGGCTGGGCGGAGCAGGCCGATGCCTTTAGCAGCTGGCTTGAGGGCAAGACCCCGGACGAAGTGAAAAAACTGAAAACGGATGCGGACGGCAAGCCCACGGACGCAGACCTTCTCTCTGGCTGCACCATTGCGGTGGATCGCTACCGGGATGCTGTTGTCCGCGCCTGCGAGAACGCGCAGGTGCTGGGCGCTGCCCGGGGTGATACGGTCAAACTGGGCGTAGAGGTGGCAGAAATGCCGCAGGGGCTTGTGGGCACCGACGACAAGGACGCACAGGTGCAGGCTAAAATCACGCTGGCAGTGGTGACCATGGACGAGAATGCCCGGGTGACCAGCGCCATCGGGGATATGACCGAGCCGGAGCTGACCGTCAGCGCGGACGGCACGGTATCTGCCCCGCGTGAGCCGGTGTACACCAAAAACGAACTGGGCGACCGCTACGGGATGCGCAGCGCAAGCGCGTTAGGCAAGGAGTGGTACGAGCACAGCGCAGGCTGGTGCGGCTACCTGAAAGGCAAAAACGCCGTGGAGATCGGCAAACTCTCCGCAGACGGCACGGATGCCGACCTGAAAGCGCTGTGCACCATCTCGGTCACCGACCTGCAAAAGGCGGTGCTGAAGGCCATGGCGGAGCAATAATCATAAAACAGGATGTCCCTCTGCACAAAAAGTGCGGGGGGATTTTTTATGGGTGCGCCCTCAGGCGCTAACGCGCCAGATTCCCCCTTTTGTCACCTGCGGTGACATCTTCCCCCGGCCGGGGGAAGTCTTTCCTCAAGGGGACGCCTTATGGAGGTACCGCAAAGTTTCTCGCTACCGCGAAAAGCCGTCCCCTTGGGGAAGGTGGCTGCGAACGCAGTGAGCAGACGGAAGGGGTATTTGCAGCTGCCCTCTCAGGCGCAAAGCCGGAAGGGGTATGCACACTTTCCCACAAAAAGCGGGCTTATGGGCGGGGCAAAGCAGTGCAATGTGCAAAAAATAAAGGTTTCCTCTTGCAAAACGGCGGCAAACGCGCTATTCTATAACCACAGTTTACCACTTTAGCATGGTAAAATGGTAAATCGAGAGGGAAGCGGGACGCAGAACGTCCCCTATGGGAGGAAAAAGATATGAAACTCAAGCGTATTGCAAGTGCATTTCTGGCCGGTGCTCTGGCACTGAGCCTTGCAGCCTGCGGCGGCAGTGCATCCACCTCTGCAGCGGCATCTGCTTCCGGCAGTGCAGCCGGTTCGGCTTCTACCGCAACGGGCAGCGATCTGGACTACATCAAGGGCAAGGGCAAAATGGTCATTGGCTACACCGTGTACGAGCCCATGAACTACACCGATGCCGACGGCAACTTTACCGGCTTTGATACCGAGCTTGCCACCGCTGTGTGCGCAAAGCTGGGCGTAGAGCCGGAGTTCGTGGAGATCAACTGGGACACCAAGGTGGTGGAGCTGGACGCCAAGAGCATCGACTGCATCTGGAACGGCATGACCCTGACCGAGGATATCATGGCCAACACCGCTACCACCAAGGCCTACGCCAAGAATGCGCAGGTCGTGGTGGTCAAGGAGGGCACCGCCTATACCTCTACCGCCGACCTTGCCGGTAAGACCGTAGTAGCAGAGGCGGGTTCTGCCGGTGAGGCTGCCATTCAGGGTGATGAAAACCTTGCCAAGGCAGACTACGTTTCCAAGAGCGTGCAGACCGACTGCCTGATGGAAGTGGCTGCCGGTACGGCAGATGCCGCTGTGCTGGACCTGACCCTTGCCAACGCCATGATCGGGGAGGGCACCGACTACGCCGGTCTGAAGATCGTGGACGAACTGAATGCCGAGGAATACGGCGTGGCTTTCCGCAAGGGCAGCGATGCCGCCGCCGCAGTGGATGCCGCCTTTGACGCACTGAAGGCCGACGGCACCATGCAGGCGTTGGCAGAGAAGTACGAGCTGGTGCTGGCCGATTGAGCCGGGCGTAAAACAAAACGATAGATGGGTGTGTTTTTGTGTCTGTGATCCTTGGGCGCCTTTCCGGCGCATTCCTGCTCAACTGTGAGCTGTTTGCCCTTACGCTGCTGTTTGCGCTGCCGTTGGGGCTGGTGGTGGCCTTTGGCTCCATGAGCCGGTGCAGGTTACTGTCCGGTGCGGTAAAGACCTTTGTCTGGGTCATCCGCGGTACGCCGCTGATGCTGCAGATCATCGTCATTTATCTGGGCCCCGGTCTGCTGGGCATGAATAACCCGTGGCCCTCCGGCTCCGGCGGGCGCATGGTGGCGGCGGTGGTGGCCTTTGCCATCAACTACGCCTGCTATTTTTCGGAGATCTACCGCGGCGGCATCGAGGCTGTGCCCAAAGGCCAGACCGAGGCCGGGCAGGTGCTGGGCATGACCCGCATGCAGATCTTTTTCAAGGTCACCCTTTTGCAGGTGGTCAAGCGCATTCTGCCGCCCATGGGCAACGAGATCATCACCCTTGTCAAGGACACCTCACTGGCGAACACCATCGCCAACAAGGAAATCATCATGATGGCCAAGGAGTACAGCGCAAAGGGTCTGATCTGGCCGCTGTTCTCCACGGCGCTGTTCTTCCTTGTGTTCGTAGGCGCGCTCACCCTGCTGTTCAACTGGGCTGAAAAGAAGCTGGATTATTTCCGCTGCTGAGGAGGTTTTTAAAATATGGCATTACTGGAAGCCTCCGGCATTGGCAAAAATTTCGGAGATACAAAGGTCTTAAAGGATATTTCCCTTACCTTGGAGCAGGGCGAAGCGCTGGCCATCATCGGCTCGTCCGGCTCCGGCAAGACCACCCTGCTGCGCTGCCTGAACTTTCTGGAGACTGCCGATGCCGGGCAGCTGGTATTTGACGGCGAAAGTTTCGACCTTGCTCATGCCAGCCGCGCCGACATTGCCCGGCTGCGCAAAAAGACGGCCTTTGTGTTCCAGAACTACAACCTGTTCCGCAACAAGACCGCCCTGCAGAACGTGACCGAGGGGCTCATTGTGGCGCGTAAGCTGCCCAAGGAGCAGGCGGATGAGATCGGCATGAAGATGCTTGCCAAGGTAGGACTTGCCGACCGCGCCGACTACTACCCCCGCCAGCTTTCCGGCGGGCAGCAGCAGCGGGTGGCGATTGCTCGCGCCCTTGCCGCCGACCCGGAGATCATCTATTTTGACGAGCCCACCAGCGCCCTTGATCCGGAGCTGACCGGCGAGGTGCTCAGCGTGATGCGGCAGCTGGCCGAGGAGGGCATGACCATGCTGGTGGTCACCCATGAGATGGGCTTTGCCCGCAACGTTTCCTCCAAGACCGTGTTTATGGAAAACGGCGTGGTGGTGGAGCAGGCACCCTCTCAGCAGTTCTTTGCATCCCCCAAGGAGGAGCGCACCCGGGCTTTCCTGCGCAGGATCGCCCATACGGAATAAAACCACTTCTCTTTTTGCATTTTTTCACGACAGAAAGGAATTTTTACTTATGAAACGCAGAACCTTTATTTCTCTGATGGGTGTTATGGCCGCAGCCGGGGTGCTGAGCCTGACCGGCTGCTCCGACAAGACCGCTGCCTCCAGCACCGCCGGTTCCGCACCGCTGAATAAGCTGGACAGCATCCAGAAGAGCGGCAAGCTGGTGGTGGCGCTGGAGGGTGCATGGCAGCCGTGGAGTTACCACGATTCCTCCGACACGCTGGTGGGCTACGACGTGGAGGTCTCCCGCGCCATTGCCGAAAAGCTGGGCGTGGAGCCGGAGTATGTGGAGAGCGACTGGGACAGCCTGTTTGCTGGTCTGGACGCAGGCCGCTACGACATGGTGTGCAACGGCGTGGAGGTGACCGAAGAGCGTGCCAAGACCTACGCTTTCACCACCCCCTACGGCTACATCCACACTGCACTGGCTGTACGCAAGGACAATACTGACATTACCAGCTTTGAGGACCTGAAGGGCAAGACCACCGCCAACAGTCTGGCTTCTACTTACATGGAACTGGCCGAGAGCTACGGCGCTACCGTGCAGGGCATCGACACGCTGGAAGAGACCATCCAGCTGCTCACCGCAGGCCGCATCGACGCCACCCTGAACGCCGATGTTTCCTTCTACGATTACCTGAACGTCCATCCGGACGCAGATTTCAAGCTGGTGGCCCAGACCGAGGACGCTTCTCACGTTGCCATCCCCCTGCGCAAGGGTGATGCCAGCGCCACCCTGCTGGAAGCCATCAACACCGCCATTGAGGAGCTGCGTGCCGATGGCACCCTGAAAGAGCTGGGCGAGAAGTATTTCGGTCAGGATATTTCTGCGGAGAACTGAATCATTTGAATGCCCTCCGCTTTGCTCTGGGCATTTTCAGCGGAAAATTTATTTTAATATTGCAAACCCCGGCAGACTGCAGTCTGCCGGGGTTTGCCTTTTCACGGGAAGGGCCGTAACCGGCAAATGCATC
>ERZ506995.934-NODE-934-length-10617-cov-8.709525_pt1 | contig 10617 bp, 9 predicted proteins | sample MGYA00512883_ERZ506995 | MGnify/ENA metagenome assembly ERZ506995
GGCCACGCCGAGGTTGGCACCGGGGATGGTGATGTGCACGCCTGCCACCGCGAAATGGTGCGTCGGGAATATAAAAAGGAAATTGAAAAGGACATCGAGCATACACATCGCCACGCCCATCATGCTCGGCACGTGCATATTGCCGCTGCAACGGAGCATGCCGCCCGCCACGAAGTTTAATTGCAACATGGGGAGGGACAAGGAGAAGATGCCGAAATAGAGGGAGGCATCGCCCACGATGGAGGCGTCGCCACCCAGCCACAAGGGGGAGGTGGCGGCAGATGGAGAGGCCGATAACGGCGAGCATGATGCTGAAAAGGAAAGCGGTGGTGAAGGCCTGGCGCAAGATGCTGCGGGCCGCCGACAGGTCGTTGGCCCCGATTTTATGGGCCACCTGCACTGAGAAACCCGTTGAACAAGCGGAACACAAACCGCCGAAGAGCCATGTCGTTGTCGTCACCAATCCGATGGAGGCTGAAGCCTCAGCGCCGAGACTTCCAACCATTGAGGCATCGATATACTGCATGACGATGGAAGAGAACTGGGCCACCACAGCGGGAACGCTCAACCATGCGGCGAGTTCAAGTTTACGTGAGTTCGGGATAAGATAAAGCTTATAAAAGTTGGTAATCTCGCAAATATTTTGTAACTTTATAGCTGTAAATCAATCAGTTATCAAAAACATAAGCGATGATTACCGAAAACAAAGTTATAGAAATATTCTGTATTATGGATGAGTTTTGCCGGAATTTTGCATCCGAGTGTGAGAAAAACCTCCTTTTCGAGGACAAAGAGCACCGTCACCGCAACCGCAAGGGAAAGTTAAGCCATAGTGAGATAATGACAATACTTGTCTGTTACCACTTCGGCTCGTTCGCCAATTTCAAGCATTACTACCTCTTTTATATACGTCAGCACCTGTCCGGTTGTTTTCCTGATGCCGTTTCGTACAACCGCTTTGTCGAACTCATGCCCCGCGTGTTCTTCCACATGATGCTCTTCATGAAGCTTCAAGGCTTTGGCAAATGCAGCGGCATCAGTTTTGTGGACTCCACGATGATACCCGTGTGCCACAACCTGCGCCGCTATGCCAACAAGGTGTTCAAGGGCTTGGCGACGGACGGCAAGGGGACGATGGGATGGTGTCACGGCTTTAAGTTGCACCTTCTGTGCAATGACAGCGGAGAGATCATAACCTTTTGTCTTACAGGCGCAAATGTGGATGACAGGGACAAACGGGTGTGGACAATTTTCGCCAAAGAACTCTACGGAAAGGTCTTCGCCGACAGGGGATACATCAAACAGACGCTCTTCGAGGACCTCTTCGACAGGGGCATACATCTTGTGCATGGATTGAGGGCTAACATGAAGAACAGGCTCATGTCCATGTGGGACAAAATCATGCTGCGCAAGAGGTACATCATTGAATGTATCAACGACCTGCTCAAAAACAAGGCGAACATCGTACATTCGAGGCATCGTTCCATACACAACTTCATCATGAACATCTGTGCCGCACTTACGGCGTACTCCTTTTTCGAGAACAAGCCGGAGGCACTGCCTGTACATGTGGAAAAATCAAACCAACTCACGCTCTTTTGAACATAACTTATCCCGAACTCGCGTAATATTCTAAAAAGTAAAGAGTAGAAAAACATCCAACCTACAAAGGGTGGCCATAAAATGGTCACCTGTCAAAATTATGTAAGTTTATTTTATTGCCAAATTACAAGTTGCCCGTCAGATGGGGGAATCTCATAGTCAAAGTTGACATGAGGCTTGGTAGAAAAGAAGCAATACGCCCCCATTGCAGCCAAAATATTCATAATGAAATTATGCAAACTCCGATGACGAGTATGTACAATTTGAGCTACATTTTTGAGCATATCGTTTACAGATTCAATGACACTTCTTTTGCGTAACATAATCTTATCATAAAGTGGCATGAGTTTCTGTTTCATGTTTGAGCGAAGTCCTGTAACAATATGAACGCCTTTATCCCAAAGTCTTCCAAAAAGAGTCTGAGAAATATAACCTTTGTCTGCATACAACTTACCAAAAGCCTTGTCAATCAATGCATTCATAACATTCTCATTGCGATCGTCGACGTTGGCTTTCGTAAGATTAAAGTTTATTATTTCACCTTTTTCGTTGCATAGCAGGTGTAGCTTGAAGCCTATGTACCACCCCATGGTGCTTTTACCCTTTGTGGCAATATCCTTGAAAACTTTCATGCTGTAAAAGCGCTTGTTGTGTATAACAGGAATGCACGTACTATCAACAAAACTAATACCTGTGCATTTACCGAACACTGCTAATTTTAAGAACATCGTCATTGCAACGAAACAACGAGGCATAACCTCTATAAAACGATTGTATGAAAAGGTTTTAGGAAATAAATCCTTCCACACTGTTCGTACACAATACATTACTGTCCCGTTAAAGTGGACTGACCGCTCTTTGAATTAATTGAAATACAGTCCATTAGGTGGTATTTTGGAATGAAACGGACTTGATTCCGTAACTTTGCAGTCAAATTGAAATGACTGTTATGTTCCAAGATAAATACGTTTTTGCCCAGCTCACCGCTTTTTTGAACAGAACTCAGTTTAACAACTATGTTCGCAAGTATGATGGAGACCGCTATGTAAAGCATTTCACATGTTGGAATCAGTTGCTTGCAATGATGTTTGGTCAACTGAGTAATCGAGAGAGTTTGCGAGATTTGATTGTTGCTTTTGAAGCACATAGGGCAAAGCAATACCATCTTGGATTAGGGCGTAAGCCTATTGCGAAAACGACATTTGCTTCTGCCAATCAGAATCGTGACTACCGTATCTTTGAAGACTTTGCTTTCTATATGATGGAGCAAGCCAGGAAGAAACGAGTAACGGATGTCTTCAAGTTGAAAGGCAATGTGTATGCTTTCGACTCAACGACCATTCCATTGTGTTTGTCGGTCTTCTGGTGGGCAAAGTTCCGTAAGAAGAAGGGAGGAGTAAAAGCACATGTACTATATGACCTCGAAACTCAGGTTCCAGCTTTCTTCCACATCTCTACAGCATCAGTTTACGACTCAAAGGCAATGAAGGAAATTCCTTATGAATCAGGCTCTTACTATGTTTTCGACCGTGGATACAATGCATTCAAGGAGCTTTTCAAAATACATCAACATGAATCGTTCTTTGTTGTGCGAGCCAAGAAGAATCTGCAATACAAATGCTGTAAATGGAGGCGCAGGTTGCCAAAGAATATATTGACAGATGCTGTGATTGAATTCACTGAATACAATTCATACCGGAAGTATCCGGAGAAACTCAGACTCGTCAAATTCTATGATGAAGAACAAGGTAGGGAGTTTGCCTTCCTGACAAATGCTTTTCATCTAACTGCTCCTGAAATCGCCAACCTTTACAAGAACAGATGGCAGATAGAGCTGTTCTTCAAATGGCTAAAGCAGCACCTCAAGATCAAGAAGTTTTGGGGTACTACAGAGAATGCTGTGAGAATCCAAATTTCATCGGCAATCATAGCCTATTGCCTTGTTGCTATCGTACAACAGGATTTGCAACTTAAGCGATCAACTTATGAGGTTCTTCAGATTCTAAGCATTTCTCTTATGGATAAGACACCACTCGTTGATCTCTTCGAAAGGACTGATTTCAATAATGTCAAAGAACTCGATTGTCCCCTCTTTCCGGGGTTATTTGATTAATATTTAATTGGTCCCGATTTTAACGGGACACTAATGCAGTAAAGTAATAAAAAGAGAGTGAAGTAATTTAGTAAAACAACAAGAAAAGTGTAAAGTAAAATCAGTTATAGTCACTCCAAACACCAGCACAGAGTCTGCACCTATATTCCGACTACCCTTAACCACTCCATTATTGAAATTGGCTACGTGGTAGTTGGAAGGCATCCAACATCTATCTACATCACAACTACGAAATAATTGTCGATGATTGAGAATAATGCCAGAAACGCAGAATATAAGCATGAACACCGATACTATCAAGCCTATCCAGCGATGATATTTTTTCCAAGTTATAATACGTCTCATTCAGGCACATATATTATCTCGCCATTCTCAAGTTGGTAAGCGATACCCACTTTCTTACCCTTGTTGCCCGACTTCTTACTTTGGTCTTCTGAAGGAGTATAGCGATTGATCTTCTGTCCATCCTTGGTAATGATTTCCATATTCTCCTTGCCAGGGTTCTTCACCATCGTGAAGTTATCCTTGCTGAACATTTCCGTCATATTATAGCGCGAAACGAGGGCTACCATCAGGGCGAGGGCAAACACCATCGCCACATCGAAGAGGTTGCTCACTACGCTCATCGGATCATCATCCTCGCCATCATGCGAGAGACGACTTCTACGTCTTTGTCTCATATTCTTTTCAAGATGTTAAGGAGTTACTTTTTCTCATCAATCAGGTCTGCCATAAACTCGAGGTTGCTCATATCCTCGGTGTACCAGCGGTTCTTGGTCTGCTTGGTCACAAAACCGATGGCTGCAGAGAACAATCCCACAACGGTGGTAGCGAAAGCCACCTGCATATTGTAAGCCATCGAAGCAATATCACCGGTAGAAAGACCAACCAGGGCTGGACCCATCGGAATCAAGGTACCCATCAAACCGAGCATCGGACCCATCTTCAGGAGTGTAGAAGGAAGAGAAAGATCCTTCTCAACAAACTGGGCATACTGGTCGAGGATGCGGTTCACCTGCGCCTTGCTCTGACGGTTGTCCACGAGTTTCTTCATATAGGAAACGATGACAGCCTGCTTGTTCTTTGGCAAGCGATCGCCCAGGGTATCGATATTATCGAGCGTCAGGGTGTTCATCTGTTCACGAATCTCCGCACCCGACTTGCGCTTTACAAGATACTGTCCGAAGAAACCTCCGAGGAGCAGCAAGGCTCTGAGGAAGAAGAAAATCAACAAAATAATCACAGGAACCAGCATGCCTGTGGAAATCCAAAACAATACGTCTGATATGTAATTCATTATACTCTATATTTTTTAATTTGATAATTGTAAACTGCCCATCCGATTGCCATTCCCACGATGACGATGGCGATGACGCCAAGAAGCGAGAGGGCATTGAAACTGTTGAATCCTGCCACGGCTGTCCTGCCATTCACCGTACCGATGATGCCCATCAATCCGAGCAGCACCTCTACCAGGAAGAGCAGTTCCAAGCGGATTGGTCGCTCCGGCAAGAGCCATCTCAAACCGTAAGTAAATACCGGAGTCAAGACCAGCAGTACTACGGCAAGCACCCATGCCACTACCTGGAACGATACGCCGGGAAGCAGGAAGATGGTCATCACCAGAACACTGAACAGCACTGGAAAGACCAGCAAACCCGGGAAGTACTTCAGGAAGATGAAGAACATCCATTTGCGGCGGCCCACATGTTCCGAAGTCTTCAGATCTACGTGGTGCACACAGAAAAGCATCGTGAGTGCCACGTCGATACTCAGCAGCACCGCCATATCGAGCATCAGCTTCTGGTCGGCTATCCAGGCCGCAATCTGCGTCTTCGACTGCTCAATGGCGAATGGCCAGGTCATTCCCACGAAGAAGGCTACGAGCACCGAGATGATCATAATCTCCTTCACTCCGTGGAAGGTCTGCTTCAGTACAAAACTGAAGCAAACCAATATCATCATTACTAAAACTAATGTCTCCACTATGTATAAATGTTTAGTTTTAGGGGGATATGTTATCCCCCTTTACTATTCTACCATATTCTTTCTTCTTCGGCGAATGAGGATAGCCAACATCACGAAAGCAACGATGACGATGACACCTACAACGATGCCGCTCACCACAGTGGTGGTCTTCTGAGCATCCTCATTCAGCGTCTCCTTCTTCATCACCATACCCTTGTCGCTGCTGTTCTTCGCAGCCTCAGCATCGCGGATCTGCTCTACATTCTGCTGATATTCCTTGGCAGAAGCAGCATCGGTCTTGCTGGCTATATAGTTGCGGAGCTTGGCATTATCGCAAACGAAACCGGAGCATGAAGGCTTATACTTGTTCACGGTCTCGGTATGAAGCTTGGCAATGTCCTTGAGCTGCTGAGGAGTAGCCTTCCACATTCCCTTGCGGGCACTCTCCATCATCACGGCGGTCATCTCCATCAGCGCTGCCGGATTCTGCTTGTCGAAGAACTCCTTGGTTCCGAGATGGTACTTGTCCTTGACATATACATTATATATCTCATCCCACATCTCCTTATCGATAGCCTTTGGCTTCATCACATTCCAACCGTAGGTATTGGTTACGATTTCAGCGAATGTGCTGGCACTGCTGGCTCCACCCTTCATCTTCTCCTTGATATAGGCTGGGTTGAAGATAGTGGTTCTACCCTCGATGCCGATAGCCTCCTTCACCTCCTGCATTCTCATATTGCTATGGTTGCGATAGTCGGCGAGATAAGCATCCGGATCCTTTCCGGTTACGTTGCGCACTGCGAGGTTCATACCTCCCATAAACTCATATACATGGTCGAGACTCAAAGCACCCCAGGTGTTGCTCTGTCGTGGCTGAACTACCACATCAGTACGGGTCAGCGCTGCCTCGAAAGCAGCCTTGCGAACGGTCTCCCAGTTCTTCTCATCACCGTAGTAGGCACCCATATTGTTCATATAGACCTCGGCAATCTGACTCTCCTTATCCCAGCGGTCGCCTGCGGTTACCATCTCCTGGATACCGGTGCCATAGTTGCCGTTTACGCCACCAAACACACGATACATACTAACCTCGCGGGCTTCCTTTGGCGACATACCCTTCTCTACGAGCACTCTTTCGGATTCGGTAACACCGGCTTTCACCAGATTGTCGTACTTATCACCCTTGGCATTTGCCGCCATCTCTATCGCCTTGTTGATGAGGAAGAGACGGGATGCTGCCAGGTCGCGGAGCTGACCGGAAGTCTGAACCACGACATCGATGCGAGGACGGCCCAACTGCTTGGATGGGATGAGACGCAGATCGGTAACACGACCGAAGGCATCTCTTACCGGTTCTACACCGAGCATATAGAGAATCTGAGCGATGGTAGCACCCTCTGTTTCGATAAACTCGCTGCTCCAGAGAGTGTAGCTTACCTTGCGAGGATATTCACCCTTATGTCGCTCGCAATACATCTTGATGGTATTGTCGCAAAGTTCCTTCGCCTTCTCCCAGGCATCCTCCGAAGGTGTATTCTCCACATTGATGGAGAAGAGGTTTCTACCGGTAGGCAGAGTGTTCGGATTCACAATCAGATCACCACCAGGAGATGGAGCGGTAAAGCCGCCATTCAGGGCATTCATCAGAGAAGACATCTCATTGAGCGGACTCTGACGGAGCGCCTCCGAATACTTGCCCACATTCTGCAAGGCATGCTCTACGGTAGTAATCGCCTGAGCCAGATGAATCTGCTGACGGGTATATTTAGGTGCCTTCGACATCATCATACCCTTTTCTTTAGAAGATTTTCCGGTCTGAGATGACTTGCCCTTGCCGGCTTTCGCCATCTTCGCCTTTTTCAAATCCTCCTGATACCATTTCTGTCCCTTCTTGATGGCTTCCATCATCTTGTCTGGGAAGCGACCGGTCTGTTCCATCTTCTCAAAAGCCTCACGACTCATCTGCGGAATCTTCTTCTTATGAGAAACCTTGGCAGCACGGAGTTCGCTTACCGTACGGTGGTCCACCCTCTTCGGCTTCGCCTCCTTCGCTCCACCCATCTGGTCTGCCATCTGCATCATCATCTGGATAGGATCTGGAGCAGCCTGCATCGCCTCAACCTTGCGAGCCATCTGGAGTTCGGCAGGAGTGATTCCTACATAACGGCAGATGTATTCATCAGAAACCGAGGCTGAACCCAGAAGCTGGGTCACGGTATTGCGAGCCTTACTCAGATAGAGACGGTCGAAAAGCTGCTTGTGCTTCTCCACACCTTCCTGAGCACGACCTTTCAGCTTATCTACTGCCAACATTCCGTAGGCAATAGGATCTGTAGCCATCGCATAGACACTGGTGCGGACATCATCGTTATCGTATGGCACACCCAGAGTATAGAGTTTGCCGGTAATCTTCTCATTAGCCAACTCTTCTGCATAGTTCTCTACTCTCGCGATTTCATCTGCAGAATAAGGCTTGTTCATCTGCTTGGCATCGAGTCCCAGTTCACGGGCGATTCCCATCTTCACGGTCAGCGCCTTCACCTTGAGCGACTGTTCGGCAGATGCCTTCTTCTCGTATGACTGGATGGCATCGCTCAACTGCTTATAGGTCTGTCGCAACTCGCTCTCCTTGAAAGGAGGAGTGAGATAGCTCTGGGTCTGGGCATAGGTGCGGCGCTTGGCAATCATCGCCTCGCCCACATTGCCGATGGTATATATATAAAGATGTGGAACCACACCAATCAATCGGTCACTCCAGTCGTTGCTGCCGAGTGCCACCTGCTTTCTCGGAGTATATTCCAGCGAGCCGTGAGTTCCGAAATGGATAAGTGCATCGGCACTGAAACCATAACGTGCCCAGAGATAAGAGGCAACATAAGTGTAAGGAGGTGCCTGGTCGGTGCCATGCACAATCTTGAAGGAGTCGCCTCCCACGCCTGCCATCACCTGTGGAAGCAGAGCCACATTGCCAAACTGCAGTCTTGCCACCGCCAACTTACCGTCATCGGTAGCCATATATTTGCCAGGGAAGGAACCATAGAGCTGGTTCATCTCCTTGATCATCTTCTTAGACAAAGCCTTCTGGGTCCATCCGGCAAACTGCTGGGCGGTTACCAAGGCTGGATGTCCAGACTTCAGGAACTGGGTATAAGCACCCTCGGCATAGGTTCCGAAGACGGCACCCTGAGCCTGGATCATCTTTGCCAGTTCCTGAGGATTGGCTGGCAACTTGCCTACATTATATCCCTCATTCTTCAAGCGAACCAGGAGATTGTAGAGCGATGGAACCACTTCCATTCCCGAAGCGGTAAGTGCATTCTGACCGGGACCCTTGAAGTAGAAGATGGCGATGCGCTTGCTGCTGTTCTTCTTGTTCTTCAGATTCACATAGCCCTGCACGCTCTCCACGAAACTCTCCATTCTGTCTGGGATGCCGTAAACCTCCTGCAAGCCCTCCTTGTTGATGCGCTGTCCGAAAACCACGTATGGACGGATGGCACCATCAATCTCCGGAGTCACGATGCTCTGCGACATGAAGCCGCCGTTCATTCCCTGCTTGTCGTTCTCCCAATCGGTGGTCAAGCGGTTGATATTAAGAGGTGAGAACAGTGGAATATTCTTCTGCTTCAGAAACTCTACGAAGTAATCGCCCAGTCTGCCATGCGCCATATTCACTACGGCATTCGCCTGGATACTGTCGGCATGATGACCGGCAATAAAGCTCTGAAGCTTATTGATGCGATACACCATGAATCCCTTCTTCTCGAAAGCTTTTTCCATATCAGGAGCCGCACCCATAAAACCGGTGAGCAAGATGGCAGGAGCACCTTTCTTATATAATCCGTTCTTCGCCAGGAAGGCATTGTACTCGCGGATACTGTTGAAGCCCAGCTCATCACCTTTTTCATCTTTCGGGTCGAAATGAGTCAGGAGATAGTCTGGTCGCTCATTCACACGTTCCGGCTCTGGAGCCATGAACTTCTTTCCGTCGATAAACTTACGGATGTAAGCGAGCATACTGTGATAATTCTTCTTGCTGCCGTTCTCGATGTACTGCATCAGATAATCGGCATCGAAGTTATCCACCGATACGATATTGTTGGCAGGGTTGGTAGCTGCATGAGTCAGGGTCGGCACCTTGTAGGAAGCCTCTTCCAACTGCTTGCGCTGGTTCTCGTCGATTCGGAGACCCATACCATTCACGATAATCATATCGTAATCATCCAGATGATCGAAATCATCGGTCGTGATTTCACTCAGTTTGATCATCGCATTGTCGTTGGCATGCGATATCTGTCCCAGCGCAATAGCCTGATAGTTGAGGAAAGCGATGCGGGTAGTACCCACCCAGGCAGAGTAAGCCTTCGCCAAACCTCCCAGAACAATCACGGCCAATAAGGCCAGGAAGATGTGTTTCTTTTTAATCTTTCTGATTTTTCCTAATCCTTTTTTCATATCTATTCCTTTTTTCGGGCTGCAAAGGTAAGGCTTATTTAGAAATTGTACAATACCGAGAAATTGTGATTTTCACATTTTTTATACTTACAAGTAGGTATCAGAGTGAAAGGTTCTGCTTACAATCTCCTAATAAATGAGTAGCTATTTCACGGTTTTACGGAATTAAGTTTGGTAGTTTCGCATAAAAACTGTAACTTTGCAACATAAATCAAACAGAAACTTTATAATAATGAAGAAACTGATTCTTAGCGCTGCCCTTCTGGCAGCATCTCTGGCATCCCAGGCCCAGCAGGGTCCGTTGTGGATGCGCTACCCTGCCATCTCGCCTGATGGCTCTACCATCGCCTTTGCCTATAAGGGCGATCTCTATTGCGTTCCAGCCAATGGTGGCGAGGCACGCCAGTTGACAACCAACGCAGCTTATGACTCTCAGCCTATCTGGAGCCCTGACGGCAAGAAGATTGCCTTCACTT
>ERZ506995.944-NODE-944-length-10552-cov-3.599028_pt1 | contig 10552 bp, 7 predicted proteins | sample MGYA00512883_ERZ506995 | MGnify/ENA metagenome assembly ERZ506995
CTTACGCCTTCATGATCTTCAACCTGCTGTGCGCTCCCTGCTTCGCTGCTATGGGCGCGATCAAGCGTGAGATGAACAACGGCAAGTGGACTGCCATCGCTATCGGTTATATGTGCGCTCTGGCTTACTGCGCGGCTCTGGTCGTGTACCAGATCGGTGGTCTGATCACCGGTGAGGTTGGCTTCAACTTCTTCACCATCGTGGCAATCGTGATTTTTGCCGCATTCCTGTACCTGATGTTCCGCCCCAATAAGTATATTGGCGACAACGAGGTCAAGATCGACGTTTCCAAGATCACTGCAAACAAGTAAGCTTCGTCTGCTGAAAGGAGAGATGCTTTATGATGGAATTTCTGGCAGCAAACTTTAATCTGCCTACGATCATTGTGGCAGTCATCGTGTTTGGCGGTGTGGGCTGGATCACATGGCACTCTCACAAGCATGGCGGCTGCGGTGGCTGCGGCGAGGGCGGATGCAATGGTAATTGCGGCGGCTGCAGCGGCTGTCACTGATCGGTAAAAACCGCAAGGGGCGCGGGCTGGAACTTTCGGCTCGCGCCTTTTTTTCAAAAGAAAAAAGTTAGCCTTGAGTAACATCAAAACGAAAGAGAGTGATCGGGATGGAACTTACGCCGGCGCATCTGCGCTATCTGCTGGCGATCTATGAGGTCTCGCAGACCCATCTGGATATCAGCTCCCGCAGCATTGCGGAAAAGCTGGGGGTCACCAAGCCCTCAGTGGTGCGCATCATGAACCTGCTTATGGAGCATGGCATGATCGTAAAGGAGCATTACGGCAAGATCTACATGACCGACCGGGGCATCTGGGTGGCAAAGCAGGTGGACCGGCAGCTGAAAACGATCCTGACCCATTTCCCGCCGGTCGGTGAGCCGCTGTCAGAGGAGGAACGCTTTGCGGCGGCGCTGGCCATGACCAGTGCACTGCCGGAGCGCATCTTTACCGGCGAATACGAGCGTCTGTTCGGAACAGCGGCGGATGACACAGAAATGGAGAAAGCCCAGTGATCAACAAAAAACTGCTGTCCTTTGACCGCGGTGCGCTGCGGTATGTGGAGCTGAATGTGCTGTTCCAGTGGCTGGGAATGCTGTGCAATGTGGTGTTTGTAAAGGCTGTTGCGGGGCTCATCGGTGCTGCCTTTGCGGGCAGCCTGACCAGCGCCCTGCTGTGGCAGCAGCTGGTGCTGTGCCTTGCTACGGTGCCGCTGCGCTTTGCCTGCACCATGCTGGCCTCCGGCATGAGCGACCGGGCGTCCAAAAACGTCAAGCGCACCCTGCGCAGCAGCATCTACGCAAAGCTTGCCCGCCTTGGCCCCAACTACACCGAGACGGCAGCCACCAGCGAGGTGGTGATGCTGGCCAGCGAAGGCGTGGAGCAGATCGATACCTATTTTGCAAAGTACCTGCCCCAGCTGTTCTACAGCCTGCTGGCTCCTGTTACCCTGTTCGCGCTGCTGGTGGGTGTGCACGCACGGTCGGCCATCATCCTGCTGTGCTGCGTGCCGCTGATCCCCATGTCCATCGTGGCGGTGCAGAAGTTTGCCAAAAAGCTGCTGGCAAACTACTGGGGCGAGTACACCACCCTTGGCGACAGCTTTCTGGAAAACATTCAGGGCCTGACCACTCTGAAGATCTATCAGGCAGACGGCTGGAAGCACGAGCAGATGAACGCGCAGGCTGAGCGCTTCCGCAGGATCACCATGAAGGTGCTCACCATGCAGCTGAACTCGGTGACACTGATGGACCTGATGGCCTATGGCGGTGCGGGCCTTGGCATCATCAGCGCGGTGGCTGCATTTGCGGCAGGCCAGCTGACCCTGACCGCCACATTGACCATCGTGCTGCTGGCGGCGGACTTCTTCCTGCCGCTGCGGCTGCTGGGCAGCTACTTCCACATTGCCATGAACGGCGCCGCTTCGGCAGAAAAGATCTTCCGGCTGCTGGCAGCGGAAGAACCCGCCGACGGCGACCGCCTGCCCGGCGAAAACACCACCCTGCAGCTGGAGCATGTCACCTTTGGCTACGAAAAGGACCGCATCATTCTGAAGAATGTATCGCTCACCATCCCGCAGGGCAGCTTTGTCTCGCTGGTGGGTGAGAGCGGCTGCGGCAAAAGCACCATTGCGGCGCTGCTGTCCGGCAGCCGCACCGGCTATACCGGCAGCGTGACGCTGGGCGGCGTGCCGGTGCAGGAGCTGCAGCAGGAACAGCGCCTGCGCACCCTGACGCTGGTGCCCCACAACGCTGCCATCTTCAAGGGCACGGTGGAGAGCAACCTGCGCATGGCAAAGCCGGATGCCTCCGAAACAGAGCTGTGGAACGCACTGGAACAGGTGAATCTGGCCGATTTCTGCCGCAGCCAGAACGGCCTGCAGACTGCCTTGCATGAAGGCGGCAGCAATCTTTCCGGCGGCCAGCGCCAGCGCCTTGCCATGGCCCGCGCTCTGCTGCATGATACGCCCATCTATCTCTTCGACGAGGCTACCTCCAACGTGGATGCCGAGAGCGAGAACGACATCATGCGGGCCATCCACAGCCTTGCCGGGAAAAAGACGATCATCCTGATCTCCCACCGTCTGGCAAACGTGGTGCACAGCGACTGCATCTATGCAATGAGCAATGGCCGCGTGACCGAACAGGGCACCCACGCCGAGCTGCTGGCAAAGCAGGGGGCTTACAGCCGCCTGTATCTGGCACAGCGGCAGCTGGAAACACTGGAAGAGGAGGATGCCTGAGCATGAACAAGAGCGATCATCGCAGCCCCTTTGCCATTGTGGGACGGCTTATCGTACTGGTAAAGCCCATGCTGCCCGTTATGCTGGCAGCGATCGTGATGGGGGTGGCAGGCCATTTCTGCGCCACCTTCATTACCATCTTCGGCGGTTTTGGCATCCTGCGTGCGCTGGGGCTTGCAAGCCCGGTGGGGACCGTGGGCACGGCCTTTGCCTGCATTCTGGTGTTTGCGCTGCTGCGCGGCGTTCTGCGCTACGCAGAGCAGGCGTCCAACCACTATATCGCCTTCAAGCTGCTGGCCCTGATCCGCGATAAGGTGTTCGGGGCGCTGCGCCGCCTGACCCCTGCAAAGCTGGAAGGCCGGGACCGCGGCGACCTGATCTCGCTCATCACGGCCGACATCGAGGCGCTGGAGGTGTTCTACGCCCACACCATTTCGCCCATCTGCATCGCGTGCATCTGCGTCATCGGCATGACAGGCTATGTGGGCAGCTGGCACATCCTGCCTGCACTGGTGCTGCTGGCGGGCTATCTGCTGGTGGGTGTGGCCCTGCCGGTGTGGAGCGCAAAGCGAGGCGACCGTGCCGCCCGGGAGTACCGTCAGGCACTGGCCGATACCAACAGCTATGTGCTGGAAAGCCTGCGGGGCCTGAAGGATACCCTGCAGTATCAGGACATCGCAGCCCGTGCCGAGGGCATCACGGCCCACAGTGAGACGCTGGGCGAAAAGCAGAAGTCCCTCAAGTACCGCGAGGGCCTGACCGTGGCCCTGACCAATACCCTGATCCTGCTCACGGTGCTGGCCGTGCTGGGCACCAGCCTGAGCCTTTACCAGAGCGGAAAACTGGGTGCCGATGGAGTGCTGGTGTGCACCCTTTCGGCTCTGAGCTCCTTTGGCCCGGTGGTGGCACTGGCAAACCTTGGTGTGGGCCTGACGCAGGTGTTCGCCAGCGCCGACCGTGTTCTGGACCTGCTGGAGGAAGAGCCTGTCACTGCGGATGTGACCGACGGCACAGACACCGCCTTTGCGGGTGCTGCGGCAGAGCATGTGAGCTTTGCCTATGCCGAAGAGGAGATCCTGCATGACCTGAGCCTGACCATTCCGGAAAAGAAGATCGTGGGCATCACGGGCCGTTCGGGCAGCGGAAAGTCTACCTTCCTGCGGCTGCTGATGCGGTTCTGGGATGTGTCCGGCGGCAGCATCCGCTTTGGAGAACAGGACATCCGCCGGGTGAACACCGCCGCCCTGCGTGCGCAGGAGAGCCTTGTGACCCAGGAGACCGAACTGTTCGATGACACCATCGAGAACAACATCCGCATTGCAAAGCGGGATGCCACCCGGGAAGAGGTGGAAGCGGCCTGCAAAAAAGCTGCACTGGATAGTTTCATCCGCAGCCTGCCCAAGGGCTATGACACCCCGGTGGGTGAGCTGGGCGGTGCCCTTTCCGGCGGCGAGCGTCAGCGCATCGGTGTGGCGCGTGCGTTCCTGCACGATGCGCCGTTTCTGCTGCTGGACGAGCCTACCTCCAATTTGGACAGCCTGAACGAGGGGGTCATCCTCAAGGCTGTGCGGGCAGAGTGCAAAGACAAAACGGTGCTGCTGGTCTCCCACCGAAAGTCTACCATGGCGGCGGCAGACATCAGCTTTTCGGTGGAAAGCGGCCGCCTGAGCTGAAAACGGGTTCTACAAAGAAACAGCCGGTCTCCTGCGCGGAGGCCGGCTGTTTTTGGTCATAAAGAATTACTGGATCGCATTCAGGATCTGCTGTGCAATGTACTTGTGGCCTTTGACGGTGGGGTGGCCGTCCGCAGCGGTCTGGGTGCGGGGAATGTCCACATAGATCAAGCCTTCCTGTGCGGCAAGGTCTTTGGCAAAGCGGTTCAATTTGCTGAAATAGCGGTTCCATGCGGGCAGCAGAGGCACGGGATTGGTGTAACCCAGCAGCACGATTTTGGCATCCGGGTTCAGTGCGCGGATACCGGCCACGATCTGCGGCAGGCTGGCGGTCACATTGGTATAGGCCTGATCGCAGATCTCATCCATGCCGCGGAACAGCAGGCGGTTGGTGGCGCGGCTCTCGTCAAAGGTAAGGGTCATACGGTTCAGCGCTTCGAAGAAGAGCCCCAGCTTCTGGAAGTTGAAATCACGCAGGGCACCGCTGACCATCAGCCCGGCCAGCTGCTCGCTCTTCCAGTTGGTGGCCTCGCCCAGACCTACGATGCAGGGCACCAGCGCGTCGTTGGAGCCGATCTGGATGGAAATGATATCGGCCTTGCGCAGATATTCCTGATATTCGGGGTAGACGTAGTACGAGCCGGAAGCCTGATTCATCTTGGGCATGGCGCTGCTTTGCACCATATCCACCATGTCAGGGCTCATCAGGCTGGGCAGGCCCAGATTGATGGCGTGCTGGCGGTCCAGCCCAAGGCCCTCGCCCACAAGGGCGGTGTAGCACTGGGAAGAGTAGCCCTCGAAGTTTGGCCGGAGATCGTAGCCGATCTGGGCGATGTTGTATTTCATATCGGCAAGGCCGACACCGGAGGTGATGCTGTCGCCCAGCGCCACATAGGTGAGCTGCTGCTCCGGTTCGCCGGCTGTCTGGGCATCGGCGGGCAGGGCGGTCTCCTGCTCGGCAGGCGCTGCGGTCTGCTCCTGCTGCACCTCTGCTGCTTCGGCGGCAGGCAGCTCCGTCTGTTCGTCGGCAGCAAATGCAGGCATGGCCAGCAGCACAAGCGCTGCCGCTGCGGCCAGAAAGCTGGCAAACTTTTTGTTTTTCATTGTAATTCCTTCTTTCTGGAATGACTGCACCTGTGCGGCACAGCTGTTGTCTCTATGATAAAATGGAAAGTAAAAATTGTCAACTGACAAAATTCAAAAAATTGCGGTCATCGCTGCGCCCGTATTCTGCGGTTTCTTCCATACAAAAAAGCTCTCCCTTGCGGGAGAGCTCAGTGTCTGAAAAACGATAGGGTGAAGTTCAGGATCAATAATCACGGGGAGTGATCTCTTCCTCCAGCTTGCGGTAGTCCACCTTGCCAACGGGGGTCATCGGCATTTCGCTGATGAACTTGTAGCTCACCGGCTGCACGTACTCCGGCAGCTCTTCCTTGCACAGCTGGCGCAGCTCGCGCACGATCTGGCGCTTCTTTTTGTCGGCCTCCGGGTCCAGCACCACGTAGACGAAGGGCAGGCGGCCCTGCACATGATCCTTATCGGTGCAGCCTACCACCGAGCACTGATGCACAGCTGGATGGCGGCTGATGACGTTCTCGATCATGGACGGGAACACCTTGAAGCCGTCGTGACGGATGATCATGCGCTTGATGCGGGAATCCAGATACACAAAGCCGTCCTCGTCCATGTAGCCGACATCGCCGGTGTGTGCCCAGATCTGGCCGTCTGCATGGCGGCGCAGGATCATATCGGTCTCCTCGGGCTTGTTGTAGTAGCCCTTCATGACGGTGGGGGTACAGATGCAGATCTCGCCGCGCTCCCCGATGGGCAGCTCGGTCTCGGTGCCGGGCTCGAAGATGGACACCACCGTGTTCAGCATGGGGATGCCCACGCTGCCGGGCTTGGTCACATTGCCGGCGGCAACGGTAGCGGCAGAAGCGACTTCGGTCATGCCGTAGCCCTTGGCCAGCGGATACTCCACGTTGTGTGCCTTCAGGAACTCGTTCACGGTCAGCTCAGCGCCCAGCGGCAGCGAGTCGCCGCCGGCGGCATAGTTGCGGATGAAGGAGAGATCCTTCTTCTTCTTGAGCAGCGGAGAAGCTGCCATCTGCTGGTAGTGAGCCGGAACGCCGAACATGTGTTCGGGCTTGTGCTTCCAGATCAGTGCGCCCAGCTTGTCGGGGTCCAGATTGGGGATGATGACGACGTGCAGGCCCATGACCAGCGGCATATGCACGCCGCAGGCATAGCCGTAGGCAATGAACGGAGGCATAACGTTCATCAGCTTCTGGCCGCGGCAGAACAGGTTGCTCTGGGCAATGAATTCGTGGGCCAGAGAGTTGAAGCTGTCGTCGGTCAGCATAACGCCCTTGGGCGAACCGGTGGTGCCGCCGGTGTGCACCACCACGCAGGCGTGCTGCGGGTCGTAGGGTTCGGCGTTCATGCTCTGATTCTTGCCCTGTGCAATAAAGTCCTTCCAGTGGATCACGTTGGACTTGTAGCGGTTCTTATCGGGGTTGGTCAGCTTGTAGCCGACGGCCAGATGCAGCGGCAGGGAGTCTGCGGGGCTGATGACCAGAACACGCTCCACATTGGTGCGCTTTTCTGCCTTGTGGCAGCGCTCATAGGTCACATTCAGGCAGATCAGCAGGCGGGAATCCACCTCTTCGATGTACTCGTGGATGCCCTCAACGCTGTAGCGCGGGTCCACCAGATTCAGCGTTGCGCCGATCATATCGACAGCGTAGAAGGCGTAGATCACCTCGGGGGTCATCACGCTGACGACGGTGATGATGTCGCCCTTCTTCACGCCGAGAGCACGGAAGGCGGCAGCGGTTTTCTTGACATTCACAAAGAGGTCTGCAAAGGTGAATTTGCGGCCATAATACTCCAGAGCGGTCTCGCTCAGATGGTTCTTGTTCTGATGGCAGAGATACTCAAAGGCGCTGCACTTGGGCAGGGGCATGTCGATGTATTTCTGGTCATAGTACTTCAGCCAGGGCTTCGCAGTGGACGCATAGAGCGGTTCACGCTGTTCAGTAGTCATAGAATAAAGTCCTCTTTTCTTTCTTCTTTTCATTGCTAAAAGCCGACAGCTTTGCAAGAAAGATGAAAGCCGCCGGTCAGATCACGCAAATAACTCAAAAATTAGAATCAATGATGCAGTCTCTATTGTAGTGGAGCCGCCTGAGAATGTCAAGAAATAAACTATGAACGTTGCGTAAAAGTGCCGTAAAACAACGATTCATCCCGAAATGTCGGGGGGTCAGTGCGGCAGCCACTGCTCCGCTTCGGCGGCGCTGCACAGCACAAAATGCTCAGGCCGCAGTTCGCGCCACTGAGGGGTCTCTCTGGAGTAGTCGTGCATGGCGGGGTCGTAGACCAGAAGCTTTTTCTGCCGCTCCCGGCGGGGGTCCGGCATGGGAATGGCGGACAGCAGACTGCGGGTGTAGGGGTGGATGGCATGGGCCGTCAGCTCTTCGGCCCCGGCCAGCTCCACGATGCGGCCCTTGTGGATCACGGCGATGCGGTCGGAGATGTAGCGCATCACGGACAGGTCGTGGGCGATGAACAGATAGGTGATGCCGCGTTCTTTTTGTAAATGGCGCAAAAGGTTCAGCACCTGCGCGCGGATGGACATATCCAGTGCGCTGATGGGCTCATCGGCAACGATGAACTCCGGCTCCACGATCAGCGCCCGGGCGATACCGATGCGCTGGCGCTGCCCGCCGGAAAATTCGTGAGGGAAGCGGGAAGCAAATTCCGGCAGCAGGCCCACGTCCCGCAAAGCCTGCCTCACCCGCTCCTCCCGCTGGGCGGCGGTGAGGTCGGGACGGACGTTCTGCAGGCCCTCGCCCACGATATAGCTCACCTTGGCGCGTTCGTTCAGCGAGGACTGCGGGTCCTGAAAGATCATCTGGATCTCCTTGATGATCTGCCGGTCCAGCTGATGGCTGATCCTGCCGTTGATCTTCTGGCCTTTATAAAGGATGTCACCGCCGGAGGTGGGCAGGATGCGCAGGATGGCTCGGCCGATGGTGGTCTTGCCGCTGCCGCTTTCGCCCACAAGGCCGAAGGTCTCGCCCTTATAAATTTTAAAGCTGGCGTCCTGCACGGCATGATAGGTGCTGCGGCCGGAGCCGTAGGTCACGTTCAGGTGGTTCACTTCCACAAGAACTTCGCGTTCATTTTCCATCTTACAGCCCCTCCTCTCGCAGCATTTTCACCGCAGCAGGCGGCTCCACTCTGGGTGCCCGGGGGTCCAGCAGCCATGTCTTGGCCTTGTGGGTGGGGGATACGGTAAAGTAGGGCGGGCGCCTGACAAAATCGATCTTGAGCGCCTGCGGGTTGCGGGGCGCAAAGGCATCGCCGCGGATCTCTGCAAACAGGTTCGGCGGTGTGCCCACGATGTTGAACAGGTCCTCGCCCTTCACGCCCATCTGGGGCATACTGGACAGCAGTGCCCATGTATAGGGGTGGCGGGGGTCGTAGTAGATCTCGTCGGCGGTGCCGATCTCCACGATGTCGCCCGCGTACATCACGGCGACCCGGTCGGCAATGTTGGCCACCACACCAAGGTCGTGGGTGATGAGCAGGATGGTCAGATCGTACTTGACCTGCATTTTTTTGAGCAGCTGCAAAATCTGGGCCTGAATGGTCACGTCCAGTGCAGTGGTGGGCTCATCGCAGATCAGAATTTTGGGGCTGCAGGCCGCTGCAATGGCGATCACCACCCGCTGGCGCATCCCGCCGGAGAACTCGTGCGGGTACTGCTTAAACCGCTTTTCCGGCTCCGAGATGCCCACATCCCGCAGGTATCCCAGCGTCTTTTCCCTTGCGGCAGCGCCCTTCAGGCCCTGATGCAGGGTGACGGCTTCCATGATCTGTGCCCCGATGGTCTTCAGCGGGTTCAGGCTGGTCATGGGGTCCTGCATGACCATGGCGATCTTCTTGCCGCGCACGCCCAGCCAGTCCTTCTCGGTGAACTTGGTCATGTCGCGGCCTTCGTACATGATGGAGCCGCCGGTGATCATACCGTTGGCATCCAGCATACCCACAAAGGTCTTGGTGAATACGGACTTGCCCGAGCCGGACTCGCCCACGATGGCAAGGGTCTCGCCTTCGTACAGGTCCAGCGAGCACTTGCGGATGGCGTTCAGCTTGCGGCCGCGCAGGCTAAAAGTGATCTCCACGTCTTTGGCAGAGATAATCGGTTGTCTATCCATTTACGTCTCTCTCTCCAATCTATCAAACGTGGTTGCGCGGATCAGCCGCATCCGACAAAGCGTTGCCCATGATATAGAAAGAAATGGAAATGATGGACACGATGGATGCAGGGAAAACCAGCAGGTACGGATAATCCAGGAAGAAGCCGCGCACCTTGCTCAGGATCAGGCCCAGAGAAGGCGTGTCGATGCCCAGGCCCAGGCCCAGGTAGGACAGCGTGGATTCCAGATTGATGGTGCCCGGGATGGACAGTGCCATACGCAGGATGATAACGGAGACCAGATACGGCAGGATGTTCTTGGTCAGCACGCGCCACAGCGGGGTGCCCAGGCAGCGAGACGCGAGGTTATACTCACGATCACGGAACATGAACACCATGTTGCGGACACGGCGTGCCATAGAAAGCCAGTTGATGGCGATCATGGAGATGGCCATGATCCAGAAGCTCTGGCCCACCATCAGGGCGATCAGGGTCATATAGATGATATAGGGCACGTTGTCGATCAGGTTGTACAGCTCCGTGAAGAAGCGGTCCAGGCTGCGGACATAGCCCCAGATCAGGCCGATGATGACACCGAGGATGCTCTCGCCCACGGCAACGATGAGGGCCAGACGGATGGACACCTGAGTGGCGTACCACACCTGACACCAGTAGTCGCGGCCGAGGTTGTCGGTGCCGAACCAGTATTCGCTGCTGGGCTTCTTGAAGGCCAGAGAGGAATCCGTCACCAGCGTCTGATAATCGTACTTGCCGATGGCCAGTGCGATGAAGGAGAAGATGACGAGGAACAGGAAAAGGAACAGGCAGACGACAGCAGCCTTGTGCTTGAGGAAGTTCTGAATGACAGAACCCCAGTAGCTGTAGTTGGAGCTGGCAGTGGCTTCGGCCTGCTGGCTGCTGAA
>ERZ506995.965-NODE-965-length-10447-cov-3.340358_pt1 | contig 10447 bp, 8 predicted proteins | sample MGYA00512883_ERZ506995 | MGnify/ENA metagenome assembly ERZ506995
ATGCTATCATCAGTAGGAATAATTTTTTCCGTTTCATAGCTGTATATATTTAGTTAACAAATTGCGTTATGTGGATACAACAAAATTAGAAAAATTTTTCAAACTTTCTGCTTTTCAAATAACTTTTTTACAGTTAAACACAAAAAAAATCCTGCTCTATGTTATAGGGCAGGATTTTTTGAATTATTATTTCCTACAATTAGAATTCAGCATTGCGCGGAGTACGTGGGAAAGGTATCACATCACGAATATTGGTCATACCGGTAACAAACAGCAACAACCGTTCAAAACCAAGTCCAAAACCAGAATGAGGACATGAACCAAACTTGCGGGTATCCAGATACCACCACATATCCTTCATCGGAATTCCCAGTTCCTGAATGCGGGTCATCAATTTGTCATAATCAGCCTCACGTTCAGACCCACCTATTATTTCGCCAATCTTCGGGAATAATACATCCATTGCACGCACCGTCTTTCCATCCTCATTCTGCTTCATATAGAATGCTTTGATTTCTTTCGGATAGTCTGTCAGGATTACAGGACGTTTAAAGTGCTCTTCCACCAAATAACGTTCATGTTCAGAGGCTAAGTCTACTCCCCAATATACCGGGAATTCAAATTTATGACCTTTTACTACAGCTTCCTCCAGTATCTTGATACCTTCCGTATAAGGCAGACGGACAAATTCTTCCTTCAGCACGCCCTGCAAACGTTCTATCAATCCTTTATCGAACATATCGTTCAAGAACTTCACATCATCATAGCAGTTGTCAAGCGCCCACTGTACACAATATTTAATAAAGTCTTCGGCCAAATCCATATTATCAGTAATATCATTGAACGCAACCTCAGGTTCAATCATCCAAAACTCGGCCAAGTGACGCGGCGTATTGGAGTTCTCCGCACGGAATGTAGGTCCAAATGTATAAATAGCCCCCAAAGCAGTAGCAGCCAATTCACCTTCCAACTGTCCGGAAACCGTCAAACTGGCTTGTTTGCCAAAGAAATCATCATCATAAATAATCGCTCCGTTTTCATCTTTCTTCAAATCATAAAGATTCTTGGTAGTAACCTGGAACATCTGTCCCGCACCTTCACAATCGGATGCTGTGATAATAGGTGTATGAAAATAGAAGAAACCACGTTCATGGAAGAACTTATGGATAGCGATAGCCATGTTGTGGCGGATGCGGAATACAGCTCCAAATGTATTGGTACGGGGACGCAAATGAGCGATCTCACGAAGAAACTCCATCGTATGACCTTTCTTCTGTAACGGATAAGTATTATCACAAGTACCTAATACTTCGATTCCACGCGCTTGAACTTCGGCAGCCTGACCAGAGCCAATGGATTCGGTCAACTCACCGTTCACACTGATACATGCACCGGTGGTGATCTGCTTCAACATTTCTTCGTCAAAGTTTGCCAAATCAACAACAATCTGCACATTATTTATTGTAGAACCGTCATTCAGGGCGATAAAATTTACCTGTTTGCTACCGCGGCGGGTACGAACCCAACCTTTTACATTGACCATCGCACCAAAATCACGGCGCTTCAGCAAGTCAACAATCTTTGTTCTACTAATTTTTTCCATTGTTTTGTCTCTTTATTGTTTATTATTCAAATGAGCCCATGCGGAGCATGTTCACTTCTTGTTCCGTCAGGTAACGCCAGTCACCGCGACGCAAACCTTTTTTAGTCAGGCCAGCAAAATAAACGCGGTCCAGCTTGATTACCTTATATCCCAAGGATTCAAAAATACGACGCACAATACGGTTCTTTCCGGAATGGATTTCAATACCGACTTGTGATTTGTCTGTTTCCGATGCATAGCTGATGGCATCTGCATGGATCTCTCCATCATCCAATGTCACACCTGCTGCAATCTGGTCAAGATCTGCCTTGGTTACATTCTTATCACAATATACATGATAAATCTTCTTCTTCAAATACTTAGGATGAGTCAGCTTGGAAGCCAAATCACCATCGTTAGTTAACAGTAATACACCGGTAGTATTACGATCCAAACGCCCAACTGGATAAATACGCTCCTTACAAGCACCTTTCACAAAATCCATTACAGTCTTACGTTCCTGAGGATCATCAGAAGTAGTCACACAATCCTTCGGTTTATTCAACAAAATATAAGTTTTACGTTCAATACTTACCGGTTCGTCATGGAACTTCACTTCGTCAGTACGCTTGATCTTAGTACCTAATTCGGTTACCACTTCACCATTTACACTGACTACACCTGCTGTAATAAACTCATCAGCCTCACGACGGGAACATATACCTGCATTAGCCAAGAACTTGTTCAGACGAATCGGCTCATTTGGATCGGTCAATATATCTTTATATTCAATCTGTTTCTTCAGACTATACTTTGCATTCGGGTTATAATCAGCCGTACGGGGGCGATAGGGACGATTGTATCCACCACCTTGATAACCACCGGTACGAGGACGATAAGGACGGTCGCCGCCTTGATTATAACCGCCGGTACGAGGACGCGGAGTGTAAGAACGCTGTTCACCACCTTCACCGCTGTTAAAACGGGGACGCGGAGTATAAGGACGCTGCTCACCACCTTCGCGATTATAGTTTGTACGGGGACGGTATTGACGTTCACCACCTTCCTCACCATTATTGAAACGAGGGCGCGGAGTATATGGACGCTGCTCACCACCTTCACGATTATAATTTGTACGAGGACGGTATGAACGTTGTTCTCCTCCATCCTCACTGTTAGGATTAAAGCGGGGACGTTGCGGACGGTCACCATTATTATAGCGATTATAGGAAGGACGGTCACCGTTGTTATAAGAAGAACAGTAAGGACGGTCGCCACCTTCGCGATTATAGCTGTTCGTACGAGGACGGTAAGGACGCTGTTCGCCGTCGTTGTTGTATCTGTTGTAATTACTGTCTCTGTTATAAGACTTATAACCACCATCACGGCTTACATTCTGGTTTTCTTCGTTTGCAGCACCTTCTTGTCTGCTTTCATTTTCTGTACTCATGGTTTTCCTTTTGTTTATTAATTAATGTATAACGCCCTCTCGGGCTTTTTTGATTAAAATCCAACTAACTATTTTTTAAATACCTGTATAATTATGCGGTGTAATCACTCGCAGTTCCTTTTTAATATCTTCGCTTACATTTAGTGTTTCTATGAATTCTTTAATAGCCCCTTCTGTGATAGCTTGGTTTGTACGGGTCAAAGCTTTCAATGCCTCATACGGATGAGGATAGGCTTCGCGGCGCAAAATAGTCTGGATAGCTTCCGCCACCACACTCCAACAATTATCCAAGTCGGCATAGATTGCTTTCTCATTCAGCAACAGTTTACGCAGACCTTTCAACGAACTTTGGATAGCAATCACAATGTGACCGAAAGGTACACCGACGTTACGCAACACAGTAGAGTCTGTCAAGTCACGTTGCAAGCGGGAAACAGGCAACTTAGAAGAAAGGTGCTCCAAAATAGCGTTTGCCATACCTAGATTACCTTCAGCATTTTCGAAGTCGATGGGGTTTACTTTGTGCGGCATAGCGCTGGAACCGACTTCGCCCGCTTTAATCTTCTGTTTGAAGTACTCCATAGAGATGTACTGCCAAAAGTCGCGGTTCATGTCAATCATAATGGTATTGATGCGCTTCATGGCATCAAAGATGGCTCCCAGATTATCATAATTAGAAATCTGAGTAGTATATTCCTCACGTTCCAACCCCAGCTTCTCTGCCACGAACTGATTTCCGAATGCTTTCCAGTCATATTCGGGATAAGCTACATGATGTGCATTGTAATTACCCGTCGCACCACCGAATTTAGCCGTGACAGGACAAGCTTTCAATACAGCCAGCTGACGATTCAGACGATAAACGAAAACCATGATTTCTTTACCCAGGCGAGTAGGAGAAGCAGGCTGCCCATGTGTTTTTGCCAACATAGGGATATTTGCCCATTCTTCAGCGTATGTAGTCAACTGAGCAATCAGCTCTTCAATTTGCGGATAGTACACTTGTTCCAATGCCTCCTTTATAGACAACGGTACAGAAGTATTGTTTATGTCCTGTGATGTCAATCCGAAATGAATGAATTCCTTGTATTCCTCCATTCCGCCCAACTTATCGAATTCTTCTTTGATGAAATATTCTACAGCCTTTACATCGTGGTTTGTTACACTTTCTATCTCTTTAATACGCTGTGCATCAGCTTCTGAAAAATTCTTATAAATAGCGCGCAATGCATCAAAACGTGCATGATCAAAGCTTTTCAGCTGTGGCAACGGTAGTTCACACAGAGTGATAAAGTATTCAATTTCTACCTGCACACGGTACTTGATGAGTGCAAATTCAGAAAAATAAGAGGCCAAAGCTCCCGCTTTTCCTCTGTATCGACCGTCAATAGGTGATATTGCCGTGAGTAAATCGAGCTCCATATTATATTCTTTGATAATTATCAGACTGCAAAATTAATTCTTTTTCTTGAGTTTAACGGCCTGAAGATGCATAAAGTTTGCGAAAATGAAGATTTATTTCACAAATCCCTTTTTAGTCCATTTCAGACTGTTCCAACGCTGTACAAAGATAATACCACGAAGATTTTCATCCAGCACAAACGCACACCACATACCTACCAATCCCCATCCCCAATGAATGCCGAACAAGAAACCACAACCTACGGCAACACTCCACTGAACAACAAATCCTACATAAAACGGATAATTTACATCACCCGTTGCACGTAAAGCATTCGTCGCATAAATATTAATAGCCCGTCCCACTTCCAAAATCACATCAATAAACAGGATAATAGTACCCAGACGGATAATTTCCGGATTATCTGTCAACCAGCTAAACAAGGTATGCCCCATCAAAGCCCAGATACAGGATAAAACCAAAGAAACCAAAATAGAAATACGCATCACATATTTGCCTAACAGATAGGCTGCATGAATTTTCCTTTCACCTACCAGATGTCCGATACAGATGGCTCCGCCTTGTGCCATGGCAATAGCAAACAAATAAACGAACATCACTATATTCACCACATAGGTACGGGTAGCCAGCGCTTCATTCCCCAACATATTAATAAAATAGGTCAATACTACCTGAGAGAAACTGTAGGACATATTTTCTCCGGCCGAGGGGACTCCGATTTTCAACAGGTTTTTCAGCTCGACAAACGGGAAGGGGCAAAAATAGGATAACGGAAATCTGGGAATATGCTTGCGGAAAAGAATTACAAAAAGTATCACCATAGATACCCCTCGGGCAAATGCTGTAGAGATAGCCGCACCTTCCACTCCCAAAGCCGGCATGCCGAACTTACCGAAAATCAGCGAATAGTTACCGATGATATTCAGAATATTCACAACTACCGTTACCATCAGGGGATAAACCGCTTTGTTAGCACTACGCAAAGAGGCAGAAATAGTCAGAGATATGGCTTGAAAAAAAGCGAATGCCCCTACTATCTTCATGTAACTCACTCCATATTCCATCAGTTCGGGACGAAGTCCCATCATAGATAGCAGAGAAGTGGCTCCATAGTGCAAAATGGCACTGACAAACAGACCGAACGCCAAATTGAGTATCAATGATACTCCCACCACCTGCACCATATTCTTGTGCATTCTTGCTCCCAAATATTGCGAACAGAGTACGGAAGTTCCTATATTAATCACCTCGAATATCAGGAAAGCAAACATGATGAGCTGGTTGACCACCCCGACGGCAGCCACACTATTGTCTGAATACTGACTCAGCATCACGGTATCTACCGCGCCCAGCATCATAATCAGCAATGTTTCAATGAAAATAGGAACCGCCAGTCTGGCAAGGTTCTTTCGTACACTTCTCGGTTCTTGAATTACGTCCACTTGTTACCCTTGATTTTCGGGGTGCAAAGGTACGGACTTTTCACGATGTAACGGTTTGATTTATATCAAGAAATACGAACTTAAGATTTTTACAAGGAGATAAACAGGAATCTGATCTTTTCTTTTTATCTTTAGAACCGAATCTTAAATCAACATATTAACATGAAAAAAGGACTCCTCTTGTTATCTGCAATTCTTGCATTGGGCTCCCTGTCTTCATCCGCCCAAAGAAGAACGGCTACCATGACTGATGAAGAAATGTACCTTGATGCCATGCATCGTAACATCACTACCGAAAAGATTTTCGGTTATGTAAAGCAACTTTCAGACCCGGCCTTGGAGGGACGACTCGCAGGTTCGCCCGGAATGGCTAAAGCTGTAGATATCGTAAAAGGATATTTTAAAGAGTGGAAACTAATACCTCGTGGTGAGAATGGTTCCTACATACAGCTATTCCCCCACCCTTGTGTAGAGATACAACCGGGAAGCACTATGGATATCCTATTTCCTGTCACCCAAGACAAGAAAAAAACTGTATGGATCTCCAAGACATACCCTTGGGCAGATGGTTGGTTTGCCGGAGGAATGACCAGTAACGGAGAAGTGACAGCCGATGTGGTATATGCCGGATTTGGCGTTACAGCACCCGAATTAGGATATGATGATTACAAAGACATAGATGTAAAAGGCAAGATTGTGCTGGTAGAGGGAGAAACACCCAATATAAGCCGTAACCCCGATTCACTGGCCATGTGGTACAAACATACTTTGCACCAAACCAAGCTGAACAACGCTGCAGCCCATGGTGCGGCAGGCTTGTTATACAAATGGGTTCCCGGTCCGAATGCCCCCTATAATCCGGGATTTGTCTATTGTCATGTTACAGACACTGTGGTCAATGATATTTTCAGGGGAACAGGCAAGACCTATAAAGAAACCATCCGGCAGATTTATAAGACTCAGAAGCCTGCCTCTTTCCATACCGGAAAGAGAGCCCACATCAAAATGAATGCTACCTATAATCCCAATGCTACTGGAAAAAATATTTTGGGCATGATCAAAGGCAGTGATCCTATACTATGCAATGAATATGTAATCATTTCCGCCCATCTGGACCACTTAGGAATGATTCCTTTCCTAATTGAAGGAGCGAATGACAACAATTCTTCCTCCGCTGCCATGCTGGGAGTAGCCGAAGCACTGGCAAAATCAAAGATAAAACCGAAACGCAGCATCATCTTTATGAGTGTGGACGGCGAGGAGGCCGGACTCACCGGAAGTACCTACTACACCAACCATTCCCTTGTGCCCCAAAACAAAGTGGTAGCAATCCTGAATCTGGAACAAGTGGGTGTAGGTGAGATGCTAGGAGCGAATTATCACTATAAATACCCCGAACTGGCTGAGCTATCAGAGAAAGCCAATGATAGGTATGTACATCGACGTCTGTTCACTAGTGAGACTCATTTCCTGACCCGCCCTCGCACAGACGGTGCAGTCTTTATGAAAGCCGGCTATCCATGTATAGACTTATGGGCCTTGGGAGGCGGTTATTACCATCATCCCAAAGATAACACCCAATCTATCAATCCCGATATCCTCCGAGCTGCAACCGAATGGTTATACTGGACTACAATTTTTATAGCAGACAAGTAACCGGATATAAGAAATCCCGGCGAGTCATCGCTCTGCCGGGATTTCTTTATCTAACCGATGTTGTGTATGTGTTGTCGTAGATGTGCTTGGTGTTGTGTCATTGTTGAGTCAGATATTCCTTATACATTTTTTCTATCTCCTTCATGGGAATATCCAATGTCTTCACTTGTCTGAAAAACTCAGGCAGGTCTTCATGCAGGAATGTATTTTTCCGTAAAGCAATAATCCGGTCTTTAGCCCCTGCTGATACAAAATAACCAATGCCGCGTTTATTGTAAATAATCTCTTGTCCCTGAAGGTAATCATACGTGCGGACCACCGTATTTGCATTCACCTCCACTGTGGCGGCGTATTCTCTGACCGATGGAATACGCTCTTCTTCCATATATTGTCCTTGCAGGATTTCATCACATATCCGGTCAGCTATCTGCAAGTAAATGGATTTACTTTCTTTAAATTTCATAGCAAGCGGAATTTGGGTTTAATAACTTGTGAACGGGTAAAGAGCCGGTAACTCAGCCACCAGTTGAACATGGTGAATGCACTGAAGAACGCCACTCCTAAGGAAAGTAACTTGTTTAATGTCATCCACTGGGAATTAGCTTCCAGCCATTCGGCGAAACTACGCATACCGTCATTGCCTACCCATGATATGATATGTACTGACAAGACCGAACACAGAATAGAAATAAGCATCAATGTACCCAATGTCTTGAAAAAAGGTTTCTTGTACCAATAACTACCTCCTAGAATATAAAGTGAATGTGACCACACCAAGAAAGCCCATCCGCACAGCTCACCCAGCCAGTTCTGGTAGGACATATTCAAAGCGGATCCCGATCCCCTAAATACCTGTTCTCCATCTATAGCAGCCATAGAAAGAAGATGGTACAACACTGATTGATGGAATGCCTCGGGCAAATTAAACAAAGGAAGTACAAGATAACGCGTAATCTCTGCCAATGAAGCGGCAACTATAATGGCTGCGGCCATCCCTACCGTAACAATTAAAAATCGTGCTACAAATTTCTCTATCATAGTCGCCGGAAGCATCAGAAAAGCGATACGTTTTTCTTTTGTAATCATGTTTTCCATAATGTTGGCAGCATAAGCAATACTGGCAATACCAATGATAAAAACAAAGGTCCCCATTATATTAGAACAATAAGTAGTAAACGATATCTGAGAAGACCTACCAGAACTCATTGTCCACATATGAAGTATCATTACCAAGGCGAATGCAGCATAAATTCCTATCAAACGATAAAGATTCGTTTTCCAATTTTCCATAATCTCGCGTTTCATTACCATTGCAATACGCGAAAAGCTAAAGAATTTATTCGTATCCATAGTGTTTGTGTATGTTACTTGTTAAACATTGACTGCATTTTTTCTCTCTCTGACAGCATAGCGTTAAACAGTACTTCCAGATTCAAATTCGTCTCCTCATTATGCGTGTTTGGGAAGATGACACTGTTTCCCTGGACGGACGGCTGGACATAGAGTGCTGTGTCTGTCGGTTCATTCATGCCTTGCTCTGCAAAATAGACTTTGTCACAGATGGTCTTTACCGATGCATTCAACAATACGAGGGTACCGTCAATAATAACCACATGATCCAGCAGGCTGTCAATATCTCTCACCTGGTGCGTAGAGATGATGACTGATTTTTCATCGGTCATGCCAGAAGCGATTACTTTACGAAACTGACTTTTAGAAGGAATATCCAATCCGTTGCTGGGCTCGTCCATTACCAACAAAGAGGTATTGGTAGCTAATGCAAAGCACATAAATGCTTTCTTCTTCTGTCCCATCGAAAGCTCGCCCAAATGAATATCTTCATTCATATCAAAATCACGAAGGCAAGTGCTCAAGAGTTCATTGCTGAAATTCGGATAAAACGGAGTATTCAGCTTCAAGTATTGTTTCAAACTGACTGATGGCAAAGCAAATTCTTCAGGCACTAGAAACATGTCCTGCAAAGTCAGGGGATAGCGCATGGAAACATCCACCCCTTTGTAAAGCACCCGTCCGGCCTGAGGACGAAGCAAACCTGTCATTAAATAAAGCAAAGTAGATTTACCTGTACCGTTCTTCCCTAAAAGGCCGTAAACTGAACCTTTGTCCAATGCTAGCGAGAAGTCATCAAAGACTTTCTGTTTTCTCTTTCCATAACTGAAAGACAAGTTCTTTACTTCAATCATCATTGTGTTTATGGTTTTATTAGTTATTTAGTGTATTAGTTGATTAGTACACTGTAAATGTATATAGTTTATTTGAATAAACAAGAAGAATGACTCATCTTTAATATTCATTAACCGTTAAACGAATTAAGCGGGCGGCAACCAAGTACTGTCCGCTCAACTCAAATGATAAATGAAAAAAAGAAGGACTATTTAATTCCTCCTAGTGCTTTAGTAGCAGTTTCGTTTCCAGGATCAATTTCCAATATCTTATTCCAATACAGTTTTGACTGGTTATAATCTTCTTTTACAAAATAATAATATCCCAAATAGCTGTTACATTCCACCAACACTGATTTAGTAGCATCAGGCTTCTGTTCCAGAATACTCAGTGCAGCCTCATAATAAGGCTTTGCCAATCCCTGAGTTGTTTCAGGATCACGCAAAGAATTAACACGGGCACGCCAGAAGTTTCCTAAATAGTTATCGGGAACTTTAGCAGCCACTTGTGCAAAAATAGTATCGGCTTCAGCTAGATAAAGTGGTTGCTTATCCTGATAAGCAGAATCAGTAGCCGCATAATAGTTCAAACGTCCATATAAAAACAGGTCACTAATATCCGGATCACTTTTCATTCCGCCCAAATAATTTTTGTAAGCCTCTATTGCCTTCGGAAAATCACGTTCCTTTTCGTATACATCAGAGATCGGA
>ERZ506995.967-NODE-967-length-10440-cov-4.126625_pt1 | contig 10440 bp, 7 predicted proteins | sample MGYA00512883_ERZ506995 | MGnify/ENA metagenome assembly ERZ506995
ATGTGGAGGGGGTGGGGTAGAAATCCTGCACCTGCTCCGGGTTGTAGCCCATGTCCCGGATGTACTCGGCCAGCTCCACGGCCTCCTTGAGTGTCGAGCCGGGATGGCTGGACATGAGGTAGGGGACAAGATATTGATTCATATTGTACTGCCGGTTCAGGGCAAAATATTTTTCCACAAACTGGTTGTACACCGCGTTTTTGGGCTTGCCCATCCGGGCGAGAACCGCGTCGGACACATGCTCCGGGGCGACTTTCAGCTGACCGGAAATGTGGTACTGCACCAGCTCCCGGAAAAAGGTGTCCTTCTTGTCCGCCAGCAGATAGTCGAAGCGGATGCCGCTGCGGACGAACACCTTTTTGACGCCGGGGAGCTTCCGCAGCTTGCGAAGCAATGCGACATAGTCCGAGTGGTCGGCGTTCATATTCTTGCAGGGAGTGGGGTACAGGCACTGCCGCCCGCCGCAGGCACCCTTGGATAGCTGCTTTTCGCAGGCCGGGTGGCGGAAATTGGCGGTGGGGCCGCCGACATCGTGGATATAGCCCTTGAAGTCCCTGTCCTTCACCATTATTTCCGCTTCCCGGAGGATGGATTCGTGGCTTCGGGTCTGGACGATCCGCCCCTGATGGAAGGTCAGGGCGCAGAAGGAGCAGGCGCCGAAGCAGCCCCGGTTGGATACCAGACTGAACTTGACTTCCTCAATGGCGGGGACGCCCCCCGCCTTTTCGTAGCTGGGGTGGTAGGCGCGCATATAGGGAAGGTCGTACACCGCGTCCATTTCCGCTGTGGTCAGGGGCTTCTGGGGCGGATTCTGCACCACGAAGAAATTGTCGTAGGGCTCCGCCAGCCGCTTGGCGGTGAAGGGGTCGCAGTTGGCGTACTGGATTTTGAAGCTCTCGGCGTATCTGCGCCGGTCGGCCTTGATCTCGGCAAAGGAGGGCAGGGTGATAGTGGGCAGACTGTCGTCCGGCGCTTTGGTTTTGAACACCGTGCCGTCGATGTAGGTGATATCCTCCACGTCCAGCCCGGAATTCAGGGCGTCGGCCACCTCCACGATGGTCTTTTCCCCCATGCCGTACATGAGCAGGTCGGCCTGACTGTCCAGTAAAATGGAGCGCTTCATGGTGTCCGACCAGTAATCGTAATGCCCCAGCCGGCGCAGACTTGCCTCGATACCGCCGATGAGGATGGGAACGTCCTTGTAGGTCTGGCGGATAAGGTTGCAGTAGACCGTGGTGGCGTAGTCGGGGCGCTTGCCCATGACGCCGCCGGGGGTGAAGGCGTCGGTTTTCCGGTGGTGCTTGGTGACGGAATAGTGGTTGACCATGGAGTCCATATTGCCGCCGGAGACCAGAAACCCCAGCCGGGGACGGCCGAAAACGTCGATGGATTTGGGATTTTTCCAATCCGGCTGAGAGATGATGCCAACATTGTAGCCGTGGCTTTCCAGAACCCGGCTGATAATGGCATGGCCGAAGGACGGATGGTCGACGTAAGCGTCGCCGATGATGTACACAAAATCGCAGGTGTCCCACCCGCGGTCAAGCATTTCCCGTCTGGTAATGGGCAGAAATTCCATATACTGCCTCCTGAAAGTACATTTCTTACAGTATAGCAGACTTTTGGGAGAAAGGGAAGTGGAAAAACTGTCCCGGAATAACGCGGCCGCGGGGCGGCCTGCCGGAATTGCAGACTGCCCCGCTTTTATGCTGGGTTATTGCTCAGGAACGGGCAGCTTTGTGCCGTCGGGGAGGAGAACATAGTCTACCTGCGTAAGATCGATGGCGCTGTCATTTTCCTGATCCCACAGTTCAATTCTTGTGCCGTCTTTCATGACGACACAAATGAAGTGACCATTCCACCCATAAAAATCCGTATAGGACTCGGCGCGCTGTTCCTCGGTCTCGGCGGCGGTATCCCGCACGATCTTGCTGCTGAATTTGCGAAGTTTGAAGGAGGAAACCGGGAATTCCATGACAACATCCGTTCCGTCCGGCAGCCAGCCCGTGCCGGCTTTCATGAGGATGGGACTGGTGAGCAGCTCAAGCTCCCGATCATCGCAGTTATCCGCCCCGAAGGAAATGGGGAATTGCCATTCTCCCTCGGTCAGGGTTTCATCTGTGCTGCTGTAAACCAGGTCAACCAGATAAAGAGTCCATGTGCTTCCGGCGGCAAAGGGGGCATCCGTATTCTTTGCGGTGACGGATTGCGTCAGAAGAACGTCTATGGTGTTGGCCTTTCCGTCACCATCGTCGAGAGTATTAACCGGGCCGAAGGCTGCCTCAGAGCCGTCGGCAGGAACAAGCATACCCCGCCAATTAGCAAAATGCAAAGGCTTCTCTGTGGAAAGAATGATATCCTCCGGGGCGGTGATGCCAATAAGAATCTGAGCCACATAGCCGTCGGTTTCCACGGATTTCACTTCCAGCGTATAGCCGTTCTGGGTCGCTTTCTGAGGCGGCGCAGGTTGCGCGTCCACATCGGCCTGGGTGGGGATGTTCGGCTGGATGGCAAAGTCCAGAGCGTCGGCAACCATGTTCAGCTGCTTTTCCGTCATGTGCAGATATTCAGCGGATACCACCCCGGAATCCTCGCTGAGAATTTCGGGGTTTGCGTCCAGCCATACGGTCATCAGGGCGTCTCCCCGATTGCAGAGAATGTAGCCCCGCTCCTGGCTGGGAGAGGTCAAAATCAGTACGGTATTTCCGGCGGAGGTGGTGTAGTTCCGCTCCACCCAGTCGCCCCGGTCTTCCAGCGTGACATAATCCCGACTGAAGGTGTCCTGCCTGTTCCAGTAGAGCGCACCGCTGGTTCGGGTCACTTCATAGCCTTGATTTTCCGGGAAGGCAAAGTTCATCCACAGATAGAAGTTCCCGGTATCGTAGCAGCTGCCCTCATCGATGTCAATGCTGACATCCTGACTGTCCCGCACGAACCGCTCCACACCCAGAGCGTCGCACATGTTCCGGGTGGTGCGGAATGCCAGAAGCTGCCCCTCCGGCTTTAAGCCGTATTGTTCCGCCAGTTCCTTTGCCTTGGCATCCATGACATCTCTGTAGTTGTCCCAGTAGCCCTCCGGCAGGGTACCGGCTTTGCCCATTTCCTCGCCGTCGGTCGTGTATTTGGTTTGGAAGGCGTAGAAATCCGCGCACGCCTTGTAGGCGTCGGAGCCTTCCAGACCGGCCATGCTCAGGGTGGTGGTGTTAACGGTGTGGGGGTCTTCCACGTATACCCCGTCTACCAGAGAATAGTCCCGCTGTTCCGTTCCCGTTCCGATTTTTACGTTTTCCAGTTTCAGCACGTAGACAACGGCGCACCCCACCAGCAGAAGCAGCAGCGCGATCAGCGCCGCAATTAGCAGCGGACGGCGGATGGGACGGTGCGTCTTCCCACTTTCCTGATTCTGGGCGGGGAACTGTCCGGTTTCTGCGCTTTCAATGAGATCGTCGCCGATATACTGTAGACCCCGAAAAATATCCTTTCCGTTCATACGCGAATGCCCTCCTTTGCAAGATATGCCGAAAGCTTTTGCTTCGTCCGGTTCAGCCGCATTTGTACGGCGCTTTCGCTGATGCCGTACCGGGCGGCGATCTCCGCAATGGTATCCACGTACCAGTACCGGCGGAGAAAGACCATCTGATTGTCCGGGGTCAGGGTTCGGAGAAATGCATCCAGAATCCGCCCCAGTTCCCGGGCGTCCGACGCGCTGTCCCGGTAAGTATCCGGAATGCAGTTTTCCATTTCCTGGGTCAGGGTCACGACCTCCGCCTTCCGCTTCTGGGCGTTCTTCCAGACAACCTTTTTCAGGGCGAAATTCCGGCAGATCTTGGCGATGTACGCGAAGAAATGCTCCGGACGCTTTGGCGGGATCGTGTTCCACGCTTTTAAGTAGGTGTCACTGACGCTTTCCTCCGCGTCCTGACCGTTTTCCACGATCCGGTCTGCCAGATGATACAGCCGTCGCCCGTAGGCGGCATCGGTATGCCGGATGGCGTCCTCATTTCTGGCGAAGAACATATCTATGATTTTGCCGTCATCCATGTTTGGTCACCTCACTTGTAGTTTGTCCTTCACCCCTATAGATCGATTTTGCACGCAAAACCTCACGCATTTTTCAAAAAATTTTGAAAAATGGCGTGGCCGAAGCCACGCCGCTCAGGATTTCTTCTCTACCTTCCGCTTGACACCGTCGGTGCCGATGATGTAGGTGTTTTCCAGCTGACCTACCAGATTGGCCTTAACGGAATCGATGTAGATTCGCCGCAGTTTGTCCCGCTCCGTCAGTTCTTCGGGGGTCAGACCCTCGGCCTTCGCCTTTTTTGCCAGAACATTGATTCTGGCGATCACTTCGTCCATTTTCATGTTTTTTGTAAAACCTCACACATACCGGTGGATGACCACCGAAATTCTGTCCTTTTTTGTCCGGCCGTTGATGGCCGCAAGCTTGATTTTTCCCAGCCCCCGGACGGAGATTTTCGCGCCCTCCGGGACGGACTTGTCCGGTTTTTCGCAGGGAAGACCGTCAATGGCGGCTTTTCCGGCGCTCACATACTGGGCGGCGAGACTCCGCCCGATGCGAAAGCCGGAGGATATCACGCTGTCCAGCCGTAACGACGCCAGCGTGTCCCGGATCTCCTTGATTTCCGGCTCCGGGATGTGGACGCCCGAAAGGGGAATTTGGCTCAAATGCAGCTTCGTCCGTCCGGCGGAGGTGAAGTTCTGCAATAAATAGGGGGCAATCTCCGCCGTGACGAAAAAGTCGCAGCTGCCCTTGTCCACGCAGATGTCGCCCACCGTCTCCCGGCCGACGCCCGCGCCCATCAGCGCCCCCAGAAAGTCCCGGTGGCTTGGGCTGTCCCCCTGAAAGAACGTGGCGCGCAGGCACACGCAGGGGCTGTCTTCGCCGTAGAGACCGGTTTCGTCCAGATAGTCCGGCAGGAAAATCAGCATTTTTCGTTCCGCGTCCTCGTAGCCGCCGAAGGCGTACAGACTTTCCTGCTCGCCGAAGAGATATTTTGCCATTTCCAGCTCCCGGGGGGAGAGAAAGCAGGTGGCGGCGGGAATATTCTTCCGCATTCCCGCGTTCATTTTGTCCCAGAGCTTCGCCAGAAGCAGCCGATCCTCGGCGGACTGGGCGATTTTTTCAATGTTGCTTCGTTCCATGCGATCACCAATGGTACTATACCACAACTTTTGCCGGGTGGGAAGAATTTTTTCTTGTATGACGGCGGCGGGTGGAGTATAATAGGGAAAAAGGAACGCTTTTCGGCGGAAAGGAATCGGACATGGTGACAGGAATCATCGGCGCGGGGGCGTCGGGAATGGCGGCGGCGCTGGCTGCGGCGGAAAACGAAAGCGGGCAGGTCGTCCTCATGGAGCGGCAGGCGAGAGTGGGGCGCAAGCTTCAGGCCACCGGCAACGGGCGCTGCAATTTATCCAATCTCCACGGGACATCCGGCGGCTACCACGGGGAAAATCCGGGGTTTGCCGACTATGCGCTGAGGCAGTTTCCACCCACGGCGGCGCTGGAATGGTTCCGGAGTCTGGGGCTTCTCACCGTGGCGGAGGATTCCGGGCGGGTGTACCCCTATTCCGATCAGGCAAATTCCGTGGTGGATGTGCTGCGGTTTGCCCTGGAAAAGCCGAATATCACGGTAAAGCTGGGATTTGAAGCGGAAAAAGTGAAAAAAACGGCTTCCGGCTTCCGCGTTGTCTCCGGGGATGAGACGGCGGAGTGCGACAGGCTCATCGTCGCCTGCGGCGGCCTTGCGGGGACGAAGCTGGGGGGCAGCATGTCCGGCTATCAAATTCTGCGGAGCTTTGGCCACAGCTGCACCCGGCTTCGTCCGGCGCTGGTGCAGCTGAAAAGCAGCTGGAACGCGGTTACGAGCCTGAAAGGCGTCCGTGCCAACTGCCATGCGGTCATTCTACACGACGGAAAGCGGTTTTCCGAAAGCACGGGGGAACTGCAATTTACCCAGTACGGTCTCAGTGGGCCGGTGATTTTCGAGGTGTCCCGGGACGTCTGTCAGGGCGGCGGCGAGTGGCTTTGCCGGCTGGATTTTTTGCCGGATATGGCGGAGAACGCCCTGATATCTGAGCTGAAACGGCGCAGAAATACCAATCTTCCCGTCTCGGAGCTGTTCACGGGAATCCTCCACAACCGCCTTGGCCGGGTGCTGACCCAGACGGCGGGGATTTCCGCGGGCGGGGCGGTTTCCGACCTTTCCGACGAGGAGCTGCGTCAGGCCGCCCATGCGGCGAAGGCGCTGAGCGTACATCTGACCGAACCTATGGGCATGGACAGCGCACAGGTGACGGCGGGGGGCATTCTCACGTCGGAATTTGATGAAACGACCATGGAAAGCCGCCTCGTTCCGGGGCTTTACGCCTGCGGAGAGGTCTTAGACATTGACGGCGACTGCGGCGGCTATAATTTACAGTGGGCGTGGAGCTCCGGCCGTCTGGCCGGACAGAGCGCCGGGAGGAACGACACATGATCCGTTTGAGCGATATTTCCCTGCCGCCGGAACACAGCGCCCACCAGCTTCCCTTTGAGGCGGCGCGGATGCTGCGCATCCCCAACTCCAAAATCCGCGGCGTGCGGATCGTCCGGCGGAGTGTGGACGCCCGGAAAAAGCCCAATGTGCGTATTATTTACACCATCGACGTGACGGTGGATGGCAGCGAGAAGAAAATTCTGAAACAAAGCAGCTGCAAGCGGGCGTCCATCGCCCCGGCGACGCGGTACAAGCCGCCCAAATCCGCCTGTTCGCCGGAGAAACGCCCGGTGGTGGTGGGTTTCGGCCCCGGAGGGATGTTTGCCGCGCTGATTCTGGCGCTGGCGGGCTGGAAGCCGCTGGTGCTGGAACGGGGAGAGGATGCCGAGTCCCGCCACGAGAAGGTGGAAAAATTCTTCCAAACGGGCGAGCTGGACACGAAAAGCAACGTCCAGTTCGGCGAGGGCGGCGCGGGGACGTTTTCCGACGGCAAGCTGAACACCGGGGTCAACAACCCCAGAATCGGCTGGATTCTGGAACAGTTTGTGGCGGCGGGGGCAAGGGAGGACATTCTCTATGACGCCAAGCCCCACGTAGGCACCGACGTGCTGCTGACCGTGGTGCAGAATCTGCGCAAACGCATCATCTCTCTGGGCGGCGAGGTGCGGTTCAACACGCAGGTCACCGGCCTGTGTACGGAGAACGGACGCCTGACCGGGCTGAAAATTGCCGACGGGACGGTCATTCCCTGCGACCGGGCGGTGCTGGCCATCGGACACAGCGCCCGGGACACCTTTGAAATGCTGGACGCTTCCGGCGTTCCCATGGAGCCGAAGCCCTTCGCCATGGGCGTGCGCATCGAGCAAAAGCAGCGGGACATCGACATCGCCCAGTACGGCGGCGAAAATCCCGCCCTGCCCCCGGCGGATTATAAGCTGGTGGAGCATCTGGATGGGGAGACGGTGTATACCTTCTGCATGTGTCCGGGCGGATATGTGGTGGCGGCGGCCAGCGAGGAAGGCCGGGTGGTTACCAACGGCATGAGCTATGCCGACCGGGACGGAGAAAACGCCAACGCGGCACTGCTGGTGACGGTGAATCCCGCTGATTTTCCCTACGAGGGCAGCCTCGGCGGAATGCGCTGGCAGCGGGAGATCGAGGAAAACGCCTACCGCGTCAGCGGCAGCTACCGCGCCCCGGCGCAGAAAGTGGGGGATTTTCTTGCCGGAAGACCCAGCGACCGGCCGGGACGGGTAACGCCGACTTACCGTCCGGGGGTGACCTGGTGCGACCTGCACGACGTGCTTCCCGGGAAGATCACCGACGCCATTGCCCTGGCGCTGCCCCGGCTGGACGGGAAACTGAAAGGCTTTGCAGACCCGGACGCGGTGATGACCGCGCCGGAGACCCGCAGTTCTTCCCCGGTGCGGATTATCCGGGATTCCTCCCGGCAGTCTTCCCTTCGGGGGCTGTACCCCACGGGAGAGGGCGCGGGCTACGCCGGGGGCATCATGTCCGCGGCCATCGACGGCATTATGACGGCGGAGACAATCATTATGGAGGAAAACTATGAACGAGAAACAGATCAACAAATGGCTCCGTAAGCGTTTCAGCCCCGTTGGCTGGACGCTGGTGGGATACTATGTCCTGATGAACATCCTGGTTTCCGTGGCGATGCTGCGGGATGTGATCGCGGGATACCTGAATGCTTTCATAGAGGGAAACGATCAGTATGTCCCGGACGTGTCCGCTCTGACCGGAAACGCATGGGGGTACATCGCCGCCGTGGCCGTCGCTCTGGTGATCCTGTACGCATGGAAGGGCAGAGAATTCTGGGGCGGGGAAGTGCTGAGACGGGAAAAACCCATGAAACCGGGAACTTTGCTGTGCATGGTGTGCCTGTGCGCCGGAACGCAGATGGTGAATTTTGTCTGGATCAATCTTCTTGAGCTGGTGATGAACTGCTTCGGCCGGTCTGCCACCGGGACGCTGGACGCCGTTTCCGGCAGCTCGGATACCGTCAGCATGTTCCTGTACGCATCGTTTCTGGCGCCCATTTCGGAGGAGCTGATCTTCCGGGGCTTCGTCCTGCGGTCGCTGCAGCCTTACGGCAAGCGGTTTGCCATCTTGGGTTCCGCGTTCCTGTTCGGGCTGTTCCACGGGAACCTGCTGCAAACGCCCTATGCGTTTCTGGTGGGACTGGTGCTGGGATATGTGGCGGTGGAGTATTCCGTCGGCTGGTCCATGGTGCTCCATATCTTCAACAATCTGGTGCTGGCAGACCTTCTGAGCCGTCTGACGGCAAATCTTCCGGAAGTGGCGGCGTCGGTGCTCGAGCTGACGATTTTCACCGGATTTTTCGCGGCGGCGGTGGCAATTCTGATCGCCAACCGTGCCCGGGTCCGGGCGTACATCCAGAGCGAGTGGATCGACCGCAGGTGCCTGAAATGCTTCTTTTTCAGTGCCGGTGTGATCGTTCTGACGGTTCTGATGGTAATAAACATGATGATAGCGCTGTCCGCATAATGCGGACAGCGCTATCGTCTTGGTTGACCAAAGTTAACCCCCAGCTATGCCGGGGGCAAAAGAATAGCTTCCAGCGAGGAGTAAAGCAGACAGGGAAAAAGCTCCCCATTATAGCAGAAGTGGTTTGCCGACCACACAACTACGATAATGAGGAAGTCTCTCTCGTGAAAGAAGCGCAGGCTCGACCGTCGGAAATGCTTGATGATATCCCAATGCCAAAACCCAGACTGCTGAGAGAAAAAGCATAAAAAATTCGGACACAGTTTTGCGGCTGTACGGGTTGAATTTGCTATTGACGGAAAAATGACGGGATAAAATCTATGGCCGAAAGAGCTGCGTAACTTTTTACACAAGAAAACCGCCGCTTTTATGAGAAAGCGGCGGTTTTCTGGAGCTAGTGACCTGACTCGAACAGGCGACCTTCTCATTACGAGCGCAGGCTAAAGCATTTGGTTTTGTCTCGCAACATGCGAAAAGTGCTGGTATTGCTAGCACTTTTTCGTCTCCAAGGTTTTGTGCCATCCCGTCTTATGGGGTATCTTTAGGCCATTTTCGAGAAAAAATAACGCCAAATTAACGCCAAGTTTCCGTCAAGTGCTGTTTCCGAAAAAGTTACCGGTACTGACAAGCTTGACATCCCCAACTTTTAAGGGTGGATTCGAGCATGATTTCCTCAAGTTCAAAAAACGGCAATTCCGAACTTTTTCGGAATCTTTCGAGATAATCCCATATTCATTGTTTCCAGAAAACCGTTGTCTTTTCTTTGAGTACAACAGCGGTATTTCTTTTTTGATTATATCCTATGTCATAGTTAATTTCAAGATGAATTTAGCACCCGGTTGGGTGCTTTTTTCATATACACTCTTATGAAAGGAGCCGCATATTATCCCTCGCAAATCTCCTGAATCGATAGGCAGCATCTACAGCATTCCCATCGACCAACTCCATCCGCACCCGGATAATCCCTTCGGCATCCGGGATGACCCTTCCATGCTGGAACTCATTGAAAGCGTGAAGAAACACGGCGTTCTGGTTCCGGCCATTGCCAGACCGAAGCCGGAGGGTGGTTATGAGCTGGTTGCCGGTCACCGCCGTCAGAGAGCCAGTCAGCTTGCCGGTTTGGATTCCATGCCGGTGATCGTGATGAATCTCGATGACAACGACACCATCATCCAGCTCGTTGACAGCAACATCCAGCGTGAAAACATTCTTCCCTCCGAACGAGCAAAAGCCTATAAACTCCGCATGGAAGCCGTGAAAAAGAAGGCTGGGAGGCCCCAAAAGGAGGAAGATCAAAATTCGCCGAAAATTTCGGCGAATTTCCGAAGCGATGATTCCATCGGCGAATTGGCTGGCGTCAGCGGCGATACCATTCGCAATTATATCTCCCTGACGAATCTGATTCCCGAACTGA
>ERZ506995.978-NODE-978-length-10365-cov-8.709602_pt1 | contig 10365 bp, 6 predicted proteins | sample MGYA00512883_ERZ506995 | MGnify/ENA metagenome assembly ERZ506995
TTCTGTAGAAGAACGTGCTCAGGAAACCTATAATAACGGGGTGCAGGGAGCCATGATTGTTGTACAGAAACAATCGGGAGCAAACTCAGTGAACATTTCCCGGAAAGTAATGGAGCAGTTGCCTAAGTTACAGAAGTCACTGCCCAGTGATGTGAAACTGGGGGTTATTGTGAACACTTCGGATAATATTTTGAATACCATCGACAGTTTGACGGAAACTATTATGTATGCCATTCTGTTTGTGGTCTTGGTGGTATTTGTTTTCTTAGGTCGTTGGCGTGCTACGGTGATTATCTGTATCACTATCCCCATGTCATTGATTGCCTCCTTTATTTATTTGGCTATCACGGATGGGGGATCTCTGAATATTATTTCTTTGTCGTGCCTTTCTATTGCGATTGGTAATGTGGTGGATGACGCTATTGTTGTTTTGGAAAACGTAACGACCCATATCGAGCGTGGCTCCGAGCCGAAACAGGCGGCTATCCATGGAACAAATGAGGTGGCAATTTCTGTTATCGCATCCACATTGACCATGATTGCGGTATTCTTCCCGTTGACGATGGTCAGTGGTATGTCGGGAGTTTTGTTCCGTCAGTTGGGCTGGATGATGTGTGTCATTATGACTATTTCTACTATCTCGGCTCTGTCATTTACTCCGATGATGTGTGCGCAGATGCTTCGCTTGCAAAAAAAACAAAGTAAGTGGTTTGTCACATTCTACAAACCGATAGAACGTGCGTTGGATGGATTGGATAACTGGTATCAGAAACGTTTGAACTGGGCTGTCCGTCACCGCAAGACCATTATTGCCGGTTGTTTCGGGTTCTTTCTGCTGAGCCTGATTTGTGCGAAAGGAATTGGTACAGAGTTTTTTCCGTCACAAGACAACAGTCGTATTTCTGTTCAATTACAATTGCCTATCGGAGCTCGCGTAGAGCGTGCCCAGGCATTGGCCCAGGAGCTGACCGAAAGGTGGCTGAAGAAATATGAAGGGGTGATGCGTATCTGTAACTATACTGTGGGACAGGCTGATGCGGATAATACTTGGGCTTCTATTCAGGATAATGGTAGCCATATCATTTCATTCAATATCAACCTTTATAATCCCGATCAGCGTTCTGTTACGTTGGCAGAAGTCTGCGATGGTATGCGTGAGGATCTGAAAGCCTATCCCGAACTGGATAAAGCCCAGGTTATCCTGGGTGGTAGCAGTGGAGGCATGGGTGGACAGGCCACTGCCGATTTTGAAATCTATGGATATGATTTTACAGAAACAGATAAGGCAGCCGCTGAATTGAAAGAAGCTTTATTGAAAGTGAACGGTGTGTCTGAGGTGAATATCAGCCGTCAGGATTATCAGCCGGAATATCAGGTGGATTTTGATCGTGAAAAACTGGCTTTACATGGTTTGAATCTTTCTACAGCAGCTTTGTATCTGCGTAACCGTGTTAATGGTGCTTTATCTTCTTACTATCGGGAAGATGGTGACGAATATGATATCAAGGTGCGTTATGCTCCCCAGTTCCGTACCAGTATTGAAAGTTTGGAGAATATTCTGATTTATACCAATGAAGGTAAAGCGATTCGGGTGAAAGATATCGGCACGGTAGTGGAGCGTTCAGCTCCTCCTACTATTGAACGTAAAGACCGTGAACGTATTGTAACAGTATCTGCTGTGATTTCAGGTGCGCCTTTAGGTAGTGTGGTGGCAGCGGGTGAGTCTATTATTGATAAGATGGATTTACCTGGCGGTATCAGTATCCAGGTGGCAGGGTCTTATGAGGATCAGCAGGATTCATTCAGCGATCTGGGAACTTTGGCTGTTTTGATTATTATATTGGTATTTATTGTAATGGCTGCCCAGTTTGAGTCTCTGACCTATCCGTTTATCATTATGTTCTCTATTCCGTTTGCATTCAGTGGGGTATTGATGGCATTGTATGGAACGGGGACTACATTGAATGTCATGAGTTTGTTGGGAGGTATCATGTTGATTGGTATCGTAGTGAAGAATGGTATCGTGCTTATTGATTACATTACCTTATGTCGTGAGCGGGGTATGTCTGTTATTCATTCGGTCGTTATTTCGGGCCGTAGTCGTTTACGTCCGGTTTTAATGACCACTTTGACCACTATTCTGGGCATGGTGCCGATGGCGATAGGAGGAGGGGAAGGTTCTGAAATGTGGCAGCCTTTAGGGGTGTCCGTAATCGGTGGTTTGACTGTATCTACCGTGCTCACCTTGATTTTGGTTCCGGTGCTCTACTGTTCATTTGCGGGTACAGGTATCAAGCGTAACCGTAAGAAGATGAAAGCTTCCCGTGAACTGAATGACTATTATCAAGCACATAAGACGGAGATGACCAAAGGCAAAAAAGAATAATTAATATAGTTGTTATCCGGATTGAAATGAATAGGAGACCGGATGACAGAACTTAAAATAAAAAATGGAATAATGAAATCAGTTTTCATCACTTTCGACCAAGCTTTTTACGAACGTATTCTGGCGTTGTTGGACCGTCAGAATTGTCGTGGATTCAGTTATTGGCAGCAGTTGCAGGGGCGCGGCTCTGTAAAAGGAGAACCGCATTATGGCAGTCACGCGTGGCCCAGTATGTGCTCGGCCATTATGACAGTGGTAGATGATACCAAAGTGGAGCCTTTATTGGACGCTTTGCATAAAATGGATAAGGAAACCGAACAATTGGGATTACGTGCTTTTGTGTGGAACATAGAAAAGACGATTTGAATCTGTCTTTTCATCATTAAAGAAAAAGACTGTTGCCCTCTTTCTGGCGCAGTCTTTTTTCTTTTTTTAGCCTCTATCATGAAGTACTCCGTCTAAAAAATCACTACTTTTGCGGTTAATTTACAAATATAGCAATATGAAAAACTATATACCGGCCACTTTTCTTCTCACTCTTATTGTAGTAGGAGTGTTAATGGGGCTGTATTTCCTCCCCTCCATGTCGGTGGGCGGCAAACCGTTGCGCAAGGTGGACCTGCTGGCTGATATCCGTCCGGATGTGGAAGAAGAAGTATGTGATTCCGACACCATTGTCCTTCCTCCTCCTGTAAAACCTATTTTTGTGGATACATGTAAAACGGGTATTACCTGTATTGAGGATTATTCGGATTCCACCATGCGGGGAATGAAACATTTTTATGAGGCACTTTCCAAAGTGAAAACCATGAAACGCCCTGTGCGTATCGCTTACTTCGGTGATTCTTTTATAGAAGCTGATATTTTTACTGCCGATTTGCGCGAAATGCTTCAACAAGAATTTGGTGGTTGCGGAGTGGGATATGTTCCTGTAACCTCTTCCATCAGCGGTTACCGTCCTACGGTACGCCATACTTTTGGGGGATGGAGCAGTCATTCATCCAATGACTCCGTTGGTTTTGATAAAATGCAGCAAGATATTTCCGGACATTATTTTTTTCCTCGTGAAGGTGCTTATGTACAGTTGAAAGGACAGAGTAAATACGCTTCCCGACTGGATACCTGTGAGGTTTCTACTTTTTATTTCCTGAATAAAGGTTTTGCCGCTGTCCGTTCTAAAGTGAATAATGCTGCGGAAGGAGAGTTACATGAGGAAGTAGGAACAGGAGGTGTGCAGGCTGTTTCGGTGAGAGGAAGGATAGGACAAGTACGGTGGAGTGTGGAACAAGCTGATTCTGTTACTTTCTATGGAGTGGCTATGGACGGCAGGCAGGGAATATCTTTGGATAATTTTAGCGTACGTGGTAGCAGTGGGCTTCATTTACGTAGTATTCCTTTACATACGCTTTGCGATTTCCAACGTCTTCGTCCATACGATTTGATTGTGGTCCAATATGGTTTGAATGTGGCTACGGAACGGGGAGTAAAATACGATGGCTATAAGAAAGGGATGCTTTCGGTGATAGAACATTTGAAGACAGCTTTTCCTGAAACCAGCATTTTACTGGTCAGTGTGGGTGACCGTGAATATAAAAACGAGAATGGAGATCTCCGCACCATGCCCGGAGTCAAGAATCTTATCCGTTATCAACAGTCCATTGCGGCTGATAGCCATATCGCTTTTTGGAATATGTATGAGGCAATGGGAGGTCAAGGAAGCATTGTCGATATGATCGGGCAAAAAATGGCGAATCTTGATTATACCCATATCAATTTTAAGGGAGGCAAGCATTTGGCAGGTATCTTATTTGAAACATTGATGTATGGCAAAGAGCAATATGAAAGACGGAAAGCCTATGAGGAGGAATAACAGATTTCCTGGTCTGTCCGGTATAGCAATGGTATTGTTCCTGTTCTTGCTGTTTCCATGTCTTTATGCTCAGGATGCTATTCCGGCATTGTCCCGGCCGTTGGAGCCGCTTCGCATACCCGGTGAAACAAAGGAAATGCATCGGGGTATGCGGCTGATAACAGTACATGATTCACTTCCGGCGAGTTTTACTCATTCTTTGGATAATGTGATAGAAGATGAGAACCGTTCGCTTTCTCCTTTCTTTCAAAAGTTGAATGATATGACAGGACCGGTACGGATAGTCCATATAGGTGATTCTCATGTGCGGGGGCATCTTTATCCATTAATAACCCGTCATCGTCTGGAACATGATTTTGGTGCTGAGGCTGTTTATCCTGATGTTATTTCATATCGTACCGGTGGGTTGGCACATGAAACGGGCGAACCGGGTATTGTTTATCATATGATTGGCATTAATGGAGCTACTTCTGTTACTTTTTCTGATGATGAAAAAATAAAAGAAATAGCTTCTTTGCATCCCGATCTGATTATTGTTTCTTTTGGAACCAATGAGGCACATAGCCGCCGTTATCTGGCTCAGGCTCACAAAATGCAGATAGGCAGACTGTTGGGTATGTTGAAAGCAGCCTGTCCTGAAGCGGCTTTTTTACTGACTACACCTCCCGGAGCATACGTGGGACGTCGTCGTGCACGTACCATTAATCCGAGAACCGTAACGGCGGCGCGTATTATAAAGGAGTATGCACAAGAGAATAAAATGGCAGTTTGGGATATGTATAATATAGTAGGAGGAAAGACAGATGCTTGTCGTAACTGGACGAAGCACCACATGCTTCGTGCGGATGGCATTCATTTCACTCCCGATGGATATCGTTTACAAGGTAATTTATTACATCAGGCACTGATTAAAGCGTATAATGAATATGTGGCAACTGGATTGGAGTAAACTGGCTGAGGTATTGACTTATAATGCCAAGCAACCGATGATTTTTAGCAGCGGCTTGTTTTTGTTTCTGTTTTTAGGCTTTAGCCTGATTTATATGTTATTGCAGAAGAAGGATACGGCACGCATCCTGTTTGTAACGCTGTTTTCTTATTATTTTTATTATAAGAGTAGCGGTTTTTATTTTTTCTTGCTGGGGGTGGTGACAGTGACGGATTTCTTGCTGGCAGGGCGTATGGCGAATACCGAAACTCAATGGAAACGGAGGGTTTTGCTGCTGGCAAGTCTGGGAATAAATTTAGGATTGCTCTGTTATTTCAAGTACACCAATTTCTTTTATCAGATACTGGCTCCTTTGTGGAATGGGAAATTCCAGCCGTTGGATATTTTCTTGCCGGTGGGAATATCGTTCTTCACTTTCCAGTCTTTAAGTTATACCATAGATGTTTACCGTCGTGAGCTGGTTCCTTTGAACAGGTTGCTGGATTATACATTTTATGTGTCTTTTTTTCCGCAGCTGGTAGCGGGGCCTATTGTACGTGCCCGCGATTTTATTCCTCAAATCAGGCAACCGCTGTTTGTTTCCTCGGAGATGTTTGGCACTGGTGTTTTCTTTATCATCAGCGGATTATTCAAGAAAGCTGTAATCTCCGATTATATCAGTGTAAATTTTGTGGAACGTATTTTTGATAATCCGGCTCTTTATTCCGGGGTTGAGAATTTGTTTGGTGTATATGGGTATGCTTTACAGATTTATTGTGACTTTTCCGGATATAGTGATATGGCTATCGGGGTTGCTTTGCTGTTGGGTTTCCGTTTCCCTATGAACTTTAATTCGCCTTATAAAGCCGATAGTATAACCGATTTCTGGCATCGTTGGCATATCTCTCTTTCTACATGGTTACGGGATTATCTTTATATCTCATTGGGGGGAAACCGCAAGGGGAAGGTACGTACTTATATTAATTTGTGCCTTACTATGTTGTTAGGTGGTTTGTGGCATGGTGCATCTTGGAATTTTGTGATATGGGGGGGATTTCATGGAATAGCACTGGCTGCACAGAAATTCTGGCGTAACTTGCTGCATAAGCCTAAGACGGCTACCAGTAAGGGCATTCGTAAATTTTTTGCAGTTCTTATTACTTTCAATTTTGTTTGTTTCTGCTGGATATTTTTCCGTAATACGACTTTTGAAGCTTCGGTTGTTATGTTGAAGCAGATATGTACAGCTTTCCATCCCGAGGTATTCATGCAGCTGATAGAAGGTTATTGGAAAGTGTTTGTTTTGATGGGAATAGGGTATTTGCTACATTTTGCTCCTGATAGTTGGCAGAATGCGTGTTGTCGTGGAGTGGTAAAATTACCTTTATTGGGAAAGGCATTATTGTTGGTAGTACTGATTTATTTGGTTATCCAGATAAAGAGCAGTGATATTCAGCCGTTTATTTATTTCCAGTTCTAACGGAATAGTTATCAAATCGGGGGTCTGACTAGCTATCTTTTCAGACACCCCTAAATACTATTCTAGTAAGTATTTATTAATGCATCTACGATCCCAATTTATACCTCTCTTTACAATTTTTGCAGGGATGCCTGCTAATATTATATTCGGTTCGTTGAATACTTTGGTTACAATACTTCCCCAACCCACAATACTGTTATCGGGTATTTTTGTATTTTTACCAATCTTTACATCTTTCCCTACCCATACATGCTTGCCTATTTCTATACTTTGAGCAAAATTAATCGGTTCTCCCTTTAAATTTGTTATAGTATGTGCGTCGGTACACCAAATATCAATGCCCCAGCTTAATTGACTGTCTTCTCCTATGCTAACATTTGATTTATCTTCTTGTAAATATAAAGTAACTCCATTGATAACTACACGATTACCTATATCAACTCTACAATTATTGGCAACTCTTGAAACACCAGCTCCCAAACCGGGCAACTGGCCGATGATGAGTTTTAGTCCACTCATCCCTAGTATGTTGGAATAGCATAAAATGATTGTTCCTAAATTAACCGTGTTATCGTTTCCCTTGATAATCAATAGAAAACCTTCGTTAAGAAGTAGTTTTTCAACATTCTCTTCTGAATCGAAATGCATGGAAACATGATTGTTGTTTCCTGTAATTATGATATGGGATTGATGGATGATTTGATTGAATTGTTCATGATGGGAGGATATACAATCTATTTTCTTATGTGGTAAAATAATTGTAATTTCATTGCCTTGACCGTTGATGTTTTTCATCTCATCCTAATTTAATGGATTGTACAACTTTTTTTATTTTATATTTGAAGAGTATTCTTGTATTATCGCGTTGGTTAGTTTAGAGAATATTTCCGGAGACAGTAAATAAAAAGGAGTGTCTTCTTTTTCTTTTTCAAAGCGTATAAATAGATGTTTGATGTCTCGAACTTCCGGATATTCATAAGCTTCTATTCTTTCTATATGTATTCCTTCTTGTTTCAATTGTTTTAATATGTGTTTCCATTGCTGCTTGGATAGGAACCGGCATACATCATATAAGGAGAGGGGTGTTCCGTCCGAAGCTGTTATGATAGTAGAAGTTATATTCATTTTGATGATTTGATGAGGACAAATATAGCAATAAAAAATTATATAGTTTATGGGGGCATTGACTAAATGCCAGAATATTATTTATTTTCAGTTCCCTTTATGATATAAAGTGGGGATGAAACTTGCAAACTTGCAAAACTTGCAGCACTTCCACACCCACACACGTGCGCGTACATTATAATGTGGAAAAATGAGAGAACATAAGGAGAATGTGACAAGCAAGGGTGGAGGAGGACAAACGGACGATGCAGGGGAGAGCTGAAATGGAGGAAAGCATGACGGAGCACAGAAAGTGGAGCGGGGAAAAGGGAGAGATGTGACAGGATCTTTGGTGGAAAGAGGAGGGACCGTATAAGAAGAAAAAAGGAAAGCGGAAGACAGAAACCGGAATCGGACAGACACAGGTGGCAAAGGGATGACTGCCCGAATCTTCAGCAGGTACTTGTATAGGCCGGGCCTTCCGCCAATCATGCTGGTACAGCTTGTACAATCCTGGGGAGAACAAGCTGTCGGCATGAGGAATAACGCGTTATCAATCTAAATGGAACACGTTACTAACGTGCAGGCCTGTATGTTAGTAACGTATAGGGCCACACGTTACTAACTTTACGGAACACATGTTACTAACCTTTCGGAACATATGAACTGTATGAAGACGCACGGCATGGCATCCTGTTCCGAGGCACTGTCCTGCCAGAAGACCTGCCAGCTGCTGTTCTTCAGCCGGCACTGGCTGTAGTAATGGTCTTTTAAAGAAATCTCCTCATCAAGACGCATATATTTCGCAAAGGAGAAAAAGCGTGAACAAGAAAACAGGAGGAGATCAGATCATTCACAGATCACAATAAAGAAATAGAGTGGAATTCTGGAACATATTATTTTGTTGCATTATAATGTACGCGCACGTGTGTGGGTGTGGAGATGCTGCAAGTTTTGCAAGTTTGCAAGTTTGCCTTCCGTTTTTCCGTCTTTTCTTGTTTTTCGTCTGCTGTTTTCGTATGGGTCCCTTCCTTTTTCCGTCCCTATACGCGCGTGCGAATATTATAATGTGTGTGTCTTTTTCCTCCGGTGTCCTCCGTTATAAAAACATGCTTTGTAACACATCTGTTATTCAGAGTATTACAAAAAAGTTTCAGGAAATCCGTATAATTTTTCCTTCGTATGTTTGCTGGTAATCGTTAAAAGGTCTACCTTTGCATCCGCAATCGAGAGAGATGCGGCACTTCAGACAGTGTGTGACTGACTTGGTGAAACAAACGTAGGAGAGTTTTCCTTGACAGTGTCTGCACCCAGTATCTTACCTTAGCGGGGCTAAGGGAGCGAGAACGGATAAGACCTGGGGAGGATGGACGTCCCGCCTTTTATGGAAGTTTCGAAAAAAAACTTTTTCAAAAAAAACTTTCGAAAACATTTGGCGGTTACGATAAAATCTCTTACCTTTGCATCCGCTTTCGGAAACGATGGCAAAACATAAATGAGAGTTCTTTGAAAGATTTAAGATAAACAAACAAGTAGTACAAGCCGGTGCACCGTATGTAATATATATATGGTGTACGGAAAAAACAAGAACCGTCAATATTGATATTGATAGATTTGGAATCCTTGAGCAGATTATCAACTGAATAGTTGGAAAAAGATATTATTACAATGAAGAGTTTGATCCTGGCTCAGGATGAACGCTAGCTACAGGCTTAACACATGCAAGTCGAGGGGAAACGACATCGAAAGCTTGCTTTTGATGGGCGTCGACCGGCGCACGGGTGAGTAACGCGTATCCAACCTGCCCACCACTTGGGGATAACCTTGCGAAAGTAAGACTAATACCCAATGATATCTCTAGAAGACATCTGAAAGAGATTAAAGATTTATCGGTGATGGATGGGGATGCGTCTGATTAGCTTGTTGGCGGGGTAACGGCCCACCAAGGCGACGATCAGTAGGGGTTCTGAGAGGAAGGTCCCCCACATTGGAACTGAGACACGGTCCAAACTCCTACGGGAGGCAGCAGTGAGGAATATTGGTCAATGGACGAGAGTCTGAACCAGCCAAGTAGCGTGCAGGATGACGGCCCTATGGGTTGTAAACTGCTTTTATAAGGGAATAAAGTGAGTCTCGTGAGACTTTTTGCATGTACCTTATGAATAAGGACCGGCTAATTCCGTGCCAGCAGCCGCGGTAATACGGAAGGTCCGGGCGTTATCCGGATTTATTGGGTTTAAAGGGAGCGTAGGCCGGAGATTAAGCGTGTTGTGAAATGTAGACGCTCAACGTCTGCACTGCAGCGCGAACTGGTTTCCTTGAGTACGCACAAAGTGGGCGGAATTCGTGGTGTAGCGGTGAAATGCTTAGATATCACGAAGAACTCCGATTGCGAAGGCAGCTCACTGGAGCGCAACTGACGCTGAAGCTCGAAAGTGCGGGTATCGAACAGGATTAGATACCCTGGTAGTCCGCACGGTAAACGATGGATGCCCGCTGTTGGTCTGAATAGGTCAGCGGCCAAGCGAAAGCATTAAGCATCCCACCTGGGGAGTACGCCGGCAACGGTGAAACTCAAAGGAATTGACGGGGGCCCG
>ERZ506995.981-NODE-981-length-10357-cov-4.295574_pt1 | contig 10357 bp, 7 predicted proteins | sample MGYA00512883_ERZ506995 | MGnify/ENA metagenome assembly ERZ506995
TCGATGCTGTGGGCCGTCAGCGCGGTGCCGGTTTGGGCGGCGGCCACGATGAACGCGAGCAGACCCTGAACCAGCTGCTGGTGGAAATGGACGGCTTTGAGGCCAACGACGGCATCATCGTCATGGCGGCCACCAACCGCGCCGACATTCTGGATAAGGCTCTGCTGCGTCCGGGCCGCTTTGACCGTCAGGTCTATGTGGGCCTGCCGGATGTCAAGGGCCGTGAGGAGATCCTCAAGGTCCACACCAAAAAGAAACCGCTGGCCCCGGATGTCTCGCTCAGGGTCATTGCACAGCGCACCGCAGGCTTTGCGGGCGCAGACCTTGAGAACCTTGTCAACGAAGCAGCCCTGCTGGCTGCACGCCGCAATCGCAAGGCCATTACCATGGAGGATATCGAGGAAGCTTCCATGAAGGTGATGGCTGGCCCCGAGAAGAAGAGCCGCGTGGTCACCCCGGAGGAGAAAAAGCTCACCGCCTACCACGAGGCTGGTCACGCAGTGGCAGGCTTCTACTGCAAGCACCACCCCCGCGTGCACGAGATCACCATCATCCCGCGCGGTCAGGCCGGCGGCTACACCATGTATCTGCCCGAGAAGGACCGTAGCTATGTGACCAAGGGCGAGATGTTTGAGGACATCGTGTCCAGTCTGGGCGGCCGCGTGGCCGAGCAGCTGATCTTGGAGGATATCTCCACCGGTGCCTCCAATGACCTGCAGCAGGCTACCAACATCGCACGCCAGATGATCACCCGCTACGGCTTCTCCGAGCGTCTGGGCCCCGTGGTCTACGGCACCTCGCAGGAGGAGACCTTCCTTGGCCGCGACTTTGGTCAGGGCAAGGGTTACAGCGAGACCACCGCTGCCGAGATCGACAGCGAGACCCGTGATATCATCGATGAGGCCTACGAGACCTGCCGCCGCACCCTGACGGAGCACATCGACCAGCTCCATGCGCTGGCCAAGGCTCTGATGGAGCGTGAAAAGCTCAACGAGGAGCAGTTCAACACCATTATGGCCGGCGGCACTCTGCCTCCCTGTGAGGACGCAAAGCCTGCCCCGGTGCAGCCCGCAGAGCCTGCCCAGACCGCTGAGCGCGCCGAACCCGCCGAGCAGGCCGAGCCTGCCCAGCCGGAAGCGCCGCAGCCAGACGCCCCGGAGCAGCAGGACTAAGCTTTTTTAAGAAAAGGAGCGAACATCGTGGAGGAAAATTTTAACCCGGTCGCCCAGACCCGCGCAAACTACTATACCCCCGGCAGCCCGGTGCAGTTCGTCTGCGTGGAGCTGCTCAAGGGGGACGTCAGCGGCGAGCACGCTGTCTGCCTGACCTTCAAGAATATTTCCCGCGTGACCCTGACCGCACTGGAGATCCACTTCAAATGCAAAGGCGTGGACGGTGTGATCCTGTGCGAGGATAAGTTCGAGTATCGGGATCTGCAGGTAAAGCCCGGCGAGCTGTTCGGGCAGGACGATGCCGTGTTCATCACGGCAAAGGCCATCACCAGCGTGGATGTTTCGCTGTGCAATGTGTACAACGGCAAGCGTGTGGTGCATCTGGACGGTATCAAGCGTGTGCGCCTGCCCGCACCCCGCCGTCTGGCTCCAGAGCTGCAAAAGACGCTGGAAGCCCGCATGAACCGCACCGGGCTCAAGTATCAGCCGCAGGTGTTTGAAAACGGCTGGTACTGCGCCTGCGGTGCCTTCCACCCCACTGAGGAGGACACCGTTTACTGCTCGGAGTGTGGCTGTGACCGCATTCTGCTGCAGAATGCGCTGAATACCCTGTTGCAGCCCGCCGCCCCGGCAGACGAGATGGAAATGCCCCTCAGCGCCCCGGCGGCGCCCGCAGCGTCTGCTGCGGTGGAGGAGCCTACCCGCATCGTGGGTGCAGCCCCCATCGCCCCGGCAGCACCCGTAGAGGAGCCCACCCGGGTCATGGGCGCAGCGGCTTACCAGCCGAAGGCTGCCCCCGTCCAGCCCATCTCGGAGCCTACCCGTGTGCTGGACGCCGCTGCCCGCGCACCGATTTCCGACGTTGCTGCGGCAGACGAGGGCACCCGCGTGATGCCCGCCGCTGCCCGCCGTCCGGCACCGGCTCCGGTGCGTCAGCCCGCGCCTGTGGAGGACGATGACGAGGAGTACGAGGACAGCCGGGACAGCGTGGCAGAAGCGCTGATCCGCTGGGTGCCGCCCATTACGGCCATCCTGTGCGCAGCCATTGCGCTGTGCGGCTTTGTGTACTACCAGTTCGTGCTGTAAAATAAGATTCATCCCGGCGGAGGGGGCAGCGTGCCTTCTCCGCCTTTTGTGTGCATTGCACAGAAAGGAAATGCCATGCCGGAACAAGCTTTACAGGTGGCTTTTGAAATCAAGACCGCCTGTGATGAGATCAGCCGCCGCCTGCTGCGCTGGCACTGGGAGCGCAAGCCCGGGGCGCACAGTCTGGACGCGCTGCTGGAGCATATTGCCGCCCGCAAGCAGGAAAGCCCGGATTATTATGACCGTATGCCGGATCTTACCGGCAAGACCAGCTGGCAGCAGTTGGACACTACCCTGTGTATGCGGGTGCTGCTGGACCCGGAGACTGATGCCGCCCGCCCGCTGGACTTGCTGGGCAACACGGCGCACCCCTCTGCCGCCCGCCATGCCTGCAACGCCATCCGCACCGCCCGCAACGAAGCTGCCCACGCGGCAGTTGCAGCAGACGGCGCACAGGCGGCGCTGCTGTTCAACGAAGCCATCGAGGCGCTGGAAGAGGGCTACGCCGGTACCGCCTTTAAGGAGAACGAGCTGGCGCAGTATTACCGCGAAGCCGAGGACTACCTGAGCCGATGCAGCGAGGGCAAACCTCTTAAAACGCGCCAGAGCAGCCCGCGGAACACACAGCAGGGGAAAGCTGCTGCCCGCAGCAAGCCCCGCAGTGCACAGCAGACCCGCAGCACCAAAAACACTGCCGCCCGCAGCCGTAGCACCGGTACAAAGCAGAGCCGCGGCACAGCCTCCCGCAGCAAAAAGCAGCAGACCGGCGGCGAGAGCAAGGTGGCACTGGGCATTATTCTGGCGGCGCTGGTGCTGGGACTTATCGCACGCGCCATCAGCATGGGTTTGCTGTAAACACAACGTTTTTTGCAAATCTGGTGGTAAAATTAGAAAGCGAAAACGGCTGTGCTGTACAAAACAACCAAAAAAGTAGCGGATAGCCCTGTGGAAAAACGGTCATTGCACCTCTTGCGAGAAATATGAAACGGATTTATAATAAGCATGAAAACGTTTACACATTACCACCGGAGAGGGAACGGAGAAAAACCCCATGACCATCAGTGATATTGCAAAGCTGGCAGGCGTTTCCAGTGCTGCGGTCAGCCGCTATTTGAACGGCGGCCCTCTCAGCGAGCAGAAGCGCGCCGTGATACAAGCCGTAGTGGAGCAGACCGGCTACAGCCCGGACACTGCCGCCCAGACCCTGCGCACCGGCAAGGTGCGTCAGGTGGGGGTCATTGTGCCCAGCATCAGCTCCCAGTCGGTGGGGCAGATCACCAGCGGCATTGCAACCGAGCTGGGCGCAAGCCGCTACCTGATGCTGCTGGCTGACACCGAGCTGGACGAGCAGATGGAGCTGGAATATCTTACGGCATTGCAGCGCAACCACGTGGCCGGGATCATTCTGCTGGGCTACGATTCCAGCCCGCAGCTGTGCAAGGCGCTGAAGGACTGCCGTGTGCCCGTGGTAGTAACAGGGCAGCGCTTTGCAGACCTGCCCTGCGTTTATAACGACGACCGCTCTGCCGCCCGCGACCTGACCCGGAAGATGCTGGAGCATGGCCGGAAGAATATCGTGTACATCGGCGGCAGCGAGCAGGACGCCGCCACCGGCATTGCCCGCCGTCAGGGTGTGCAGGATGCACTGCGGGAGGTGGGACTAAATGCAGATGGTCTGCCCCGCGCTTACTGCGCCGCCTTTTCCATGGAAGAAGGACAACGCTGCATGGATGAGCTGTTGGCGCGCTGCCCGCAGCTGGACGGTGTGATCTGTGTGACCGACACCGTGGCCTTTGGCGCTTTGCAGGTGCTGCGCGCTGCCGGGCGCAGGGTAGGGGAGGATGTCGGCCTTGCAGGCATCGGAGATAACTGGGCGAGCAAGGTAGTGCAGCCCGGCTTGACCACCATCCGCTTCTACCAAAAGCAGGTAGGGCAGGAGGCCGCCCGGATGCTGCTGCAAAGCCTGGAGCATACCGGGCCGGACGCTGCGCCGGTGCGCCAAACCACGCTGGGCTATACGCTGGTAGAGCGCGGCTCGCTGTAAAAAAGAGGAACAAATGAAACAAAAACTGATCTTTTTAGATATCGATGGCACTCTGCTGCCCCCGGGCGAGATGCTGATCCCCCAAAGCACGGTGGAAGCGCTGCGCAAGGCGCGTGCCAACGGCCATAAACTGTTTCTGTGCACCGGGCGCAACCTGCGCATGACCCAGCCGCTGCTGGACTACGGCTTTGATGGCGCGGTATGCAGTGCCGGCGGTTATGTATTTTGCGGGGACAAGGTGCTGGTAGACCTGCCTATGGAGCCGCAGCTGGCAGAGGGTGTGCGCAGCGCCATGGAGCGCCACGGTGTAGAGTGCACGCTGGAAGCGCGGGACGCCACCTACGGCAGCCTGAAGATGATCGAGCGCTGGAGCTTCACCCACCGGGATGCAGGCCCTCTGAACAGCGAGGCCGCCCGCTGGCGCAAGGCCATGGAGGACGGCATGACCATCAGTCCACTGGCTGATTACAAGGGTGAACCGCTGTATAAGATCGTGTATATTGCGGAGCGCAGCGAGGACTTGGACGAGGCCAAGCGCCTGTACGAGGATCGCTTTGTGTTCTGCGAGAGCAAGCTGGACGGTCTGGACGGCGGCTATGTGAACGGCGAGCTTATCAACCGTAAATTTGACAAAGGACGCGGCATCAAGGCTGTCTGCGACTATTTATGCGTGCCCCTGCAGGACAGCATCGGCTTTGGCGACAGCGACAACGATCTGCAAATGACCGATGTGGTCGGCATCAGCGTCTGTATGGCCAATGGCTCTGCAAGCCTGAAGCAGCGCTGCGACCGCATTGCTCCCTCGGTGTATGAGGACGGCATTGCGAAGGAGTTTGCAGCTTTGGGGCTGATTTGAAATTTCTTTTTGTGAAAATAGGGCAGGGAAACGTCCGCAGACGTTCCCCTGCCCTAAAATTATAAAGAATACTTTTGCATCATTTTGTAACAAAAAGAGCGCTGCACGGTATTTTTTTGTGCGGCGCTCTTTTTATATTGACAGATCAGTAGTGCAGATCCTCTGCGGTCAGCGCTTCCAGCACGGGCAGCATAGCAGCGGCCTCGGCCTTGGCAGCGGGCAGATCCATATCGCGGTAGTTGCCGCACTCCACCTCGCTGGCACCGGGCACAGCGCCCTCAAAATCGGCCATAAAGCGGTAGGCGTCCACCGCCAGCTGCAATGCCTGTGCCGGGGTCAGACCCCGGGTCAGCAGGTAAAAACCGGTGCGGCAGCCCATGGGGCCAACATAAATCACCCCGTCCTTCACGGCACTGTTGCGCGCGTAGGTGGCAAATAGGTGCTCCAGCGTGTGGGCAGCGGCGGTGGTCAGGTAATCGCCCTGATTGGGCTTTTTCATGCGGATGTCCCAGGTGAGCACATCGCCGTCCTGACGGCTCAGGTACATTCCGCGCTCCAGCCGGGTGTGATCCACGCAAAAGCTTGCGATACGTTCCATACTACGGTTCTCCTTTTATGTCTTAGCCCTGCAGGCGCTGCACACTGCCGTGTGCGCAGTCCACAGCCACCATCAGACCATCGCGGATGTGGCTGGTAGCACCGGCGGCACCCACAACGGTGGGCTTCAGCAGTGCCTTGCCGGCAATAGCGGCGTGGCTGTTCAGGCCGGGCTCCTCTACCACCAGAGCGGCAGCATCGCGTACAAAGCTCAGCATCTCGTTGCTGGTGGAGGGCACCACCAGCACCATGCCGGGCTTGAACTTAGCGCGCACCTCGTCCATGGTGCGGCAGACGCAGGCCTTGCCGCTGGCAACATCGTTGTTCTCGGGGCCGACACCCACGCCGGTAGCCAGACAGTTGCCCACCATGTGGATCTTGATCATGTTGGTGGTGCCGGAAACGCCAACGGGCACGCCTGCGGTCACAACAGCCAGCTCGCCGTTGTGCAGGTAGCCGTTCTCCTTGGCCAGAGCGGTAGACATCTCGATCAGCTCATCGGTGCTGTGTGCCAGAGACATCATCAGCGGGGTGATGCCCCAGCTCAGGGACAGCTGACGCTGCACCTGCTCGCGCATGACGCAGGCAATAATGGGCTGCTGCGGGCGGTACTTGCTCAGCAGGCGGGCGGTAGTGCCGGACTCGGACACGGTAACGATGGCGGCGGCGTTCACATCCCGTGCGGTCAGGCAGGCGGCATGGGCGGTAGCGTCAGAGACGCTGATCTTGCCGGGGTTGGAATCCATCGTGCGGCCGCGCAGATGGAAACCCTCCTGCTCGGTGCGCTCTGCAATGGCAGACATGGTCTTGAGTGCCTCCACGGGGTAGGCACCGGCAGCGGTCTCACCGGACAGCATAATGGCAGAGGTGCCGTCGTAGATGGCGTTTGCCACGTCCGAGATCTCGGCGCGGGTGGGGCGGGGGTTCACGATCATGCTGTCCAGCATCTGGGTAGCGGTGACGATGGGCTTGCCAAAGGAGAAGGAGCGGTCGATGATGGTCTTCTGGATGCCGGGCAGTTCGGTGAAGTCGATTTCCACGCCCAGATCGCCACGGGCCACCATCACGGCATCGGCAGCAGCCAGAATGCTGTCGATATTGTTCACGCCCTCGCGGTTCTCGATTTTTGCAATGATGCGGATGTTGGAATCGTACTGGTTCAGCAGGTTGCGGATATCGTACACGTCCTGTGCGGTGCGCACAAAGGAGGCGGCGATGAAATCATAGCCCTGCTGGATGCCGAAGATGATATCATCCTTATCGCGCTGGCTCATATACGGCATGGACAGGTGCACGCCGGGCACGTTGACGCCCTTCTTGTTCTTGATCTTGCCGCTATTCAGTACGGTGCAGACGATGTCGGTGTCGTTCACGGTCTGGATCTGCAGCTTGATCAGGCCGTCGTCCAGCATGATGGTGCCGTTCGGCTCCACGTCCATGGGCAGATCCTTGTAGGTGATGGAGCAGATCTCGTTGGTGCCCTCCACATCGCGGGTGGTCAGGGTAAAGGTCTGGCCGGCAACCAGGTTCTCAACGCCGTTCTTGAAGTCCTTCAGGCGAATCTCGGGGCCCTTGGTGTCCAGCAGCGCAGCCACGGGCTTGCCCAGCTCCTCGCGCAGAGCCTTCAGCTTTTCAAGGCGACCCAGATGCTCCTCGTGGGAACCGTGGGAAAAATTGAAGCGGGCTACGTTCATGCCGTTGGCGATCAGATCGCGCAGCACGCCTTCCTTATCGGTGGAAGGGCCAAGGGTGCAAATAATTTTCGTCTTTCTCATGCAATATACCTCCGTCAACTCTCTCTTACCTATATCCGGCACAGCATCCCTGCAGGCTGCTGTGTATGACCAATGGGAGCAAAAGCTCCCGGTACAGCGGGTCGGTTTGTATGGCAGAGCGGGAAAACCAAACACTCTACCAACTATTATTATAATCATTCCGGTGCAAGAGAGCAAGAGGAATTTTTGCTTGAATACAAGTTTTTGCATTTGTTTATGTCTGCGGGAGAAATTGCAAAACTTTTAACGATACGCCGCAGCTTTCCGTGTGCCGTCTGACAGAGGAAAACTGCTGCAAAACGCAAAAACTGATAAGACCGCACAAGGCTGCTTCCTCTTGCATCCGAGGGGCTTTTTGCTTATAATAGGGGTAATAAAGTAGTACTGTTCCGGGGTGCGCCCCGGAGAAATGGAGTGACCATTATGGAAAAACGTGTTTTTCTGATCGTGCTGGACAGCTTTGGCATTGGCGCAGAGCCGGACGCCGCTGCCTTTGGCGATGCAGGCACCAACACCTTGGGTGCCATTGCGAACCACCCCAATTTCAATTGCCCCAATCTGCGCAAGCTGGGCTTGTTCAACATTGACGGCGTGACCGCAGGGGAGAGAACGGATGCCCCGGCGGCTGCCTTTGCCCGCCTGCAGGAGCAGAGCATGGGCAAGGATACCACCATCGGCCACTGGGAGATCGCCGGTGTGGTCAGCCCGGAGCCGCTGCCCACCTTCCCCGAGGGCTTCCCGGAGGAGCTGATTCGGGAGTACGAGCAAAAAACCGGCCATAAGGTACTGTGCAACAAGCCCTATTCCGGCACGCAGGTACTGAAGGACTACGGCGAACAGGCCATGCGGGAAAACGCCCTCATCGTCTACACCAGCGCCGACAGTGTTTTTCAGGTGGCTGCCAACGAAGAACTGGTGCCGGTGCAGGAACTGTACCGCTACTGTGAGATCGCCCGGCAAATGCTCAAAGGCAAATACGGCGTAGGACGTGTGATCGCCCGCCCCTTCCTTGGCAACAGCGCCGACACCTTTTACCGCACCACCAACCGCCACGACCTGAGCCTGAAGCCGCCCCGCGCCACCATGCTGGATCTGCTGAAAGACGCCGGTAAGGACGTGATCGCTGTGGGCAAGATCTACGATATCTTTGACGGCGAGGGCGTGACCGAAAAGATCAAGACCACCGGCAACACCAATGGCATCGCCTTTACCAAGGCTTTGCAGACTCGGGATTTTGAAGGCCTTGCTTTCGTGAATCTGGTGGACTTTGATATGCTCTACGGCCACCGCCGCGATGTGGCAGGCTACGCTGCCGCCGCCACCGAGTTCGACCGTTTTCTGGCCGATTTCCTCCCGGGAATGCGGGAGGGTGACCTGCTTATGATCACCGCCGACCACGGCTGCGACCCCTCCTACACCAAGACCACCGACCATACCCGCGAGTATGTGCCGTATCTGGTCTGCGGCAAGGGCGTGAAGCCCGGTGTGGACCTGGGCACCCGGCTCTGCTTTGGCACCATTGCACAGACCGTGTGTGAATATCTGGGCGTGGATGCTTCCAGTCTGGACGGCCACAGCGTGCTGCAGGAGATCCTGAAGTAATATTGGCCCTCTCAGTCATGCGACAGCGCGACTGAGAGGGCTATTTTTTGTGTAAAGTCTTGAACAATATAGTCAGTTGTGGTAGACTAGCACATGCACGCCCGGTGCGTACAAAGTTTACGCCGGGCGCAGGAATTGATATGGTTTCAGAATAGAAGGAGACTATCACATGAGAATCAATCGTACTCTGGGTCTGGCATTGACCGCTGCTGTGCTGGCTGTTGCCATGACTGGCTGCTCCAATAGTGCATCTTCCACCGCATCCTCCGCTGCTTCCAGCGAGGCTGCTTCCTCTGTGGCCGCTTCCAGCGAAGCTGCCGAGAGCGAGGCCGCTGCCGCCAGCGTTGTCAGCACCGAGGATCTGGACGTGAACGGCACCACCTACTCCGCTGACTGCTACGGCGAGTTCACCCTGTCCAACGGCGACACCATGAAGCTGTGGAAGGTGAAGGACGCTTACGCAGACCTGAGCGCTCTGCCCATGAAGGGTATGGTCGAGGAGTTCCCCATCGAGGCCGAGGCCGAGCAGATCTATGTTGCTGACGTGACCAGCAACGGCGAGACCACCCGCCAGTATCTGCGCACCGACAAGGCTGGCCGCAACGGCACTGTCTCTGTCAAGACCTTTGAGCTGGGCGACGCTGAGTAATCGCGCTTCCCTGTAAAATCAGCAGACAACAAGCCCCGGACCTTTTGCAAGGCCCGGGGCTTGTGCTGTTTTATCCTGTTTTATTCTCCGCTGCTGCTGGAACCGAACAGGGCATCCAGCACGGTGGAAGCGGCCTGATGCAGGGAGGAAGCCGCCTGCTCCACCTGCTCCTGGGTCGGCATACTGAAGGACGGCGACTCAGTGGAGTCTGCCGGGGCTTCTTCGCTGCCGTCTGCAGGGACCGTGACCGTGTCATCGTCGGTCGTCTCGGTGCCATTGGTGTCGTACTTGTACGGAATGGAAAGCAGCCCCACCTCGGCAAAGGCGCTGCCTGCCTCGACAACGTGGATCGTCTTGCCGTCGGCTCCCGTCACCTTCTCGTTAAGGTTGATGTGCTCGTGGCCTGCGATAAGGGCATCGACGCCACGGAGCCGCGTGGCAAAGGTCTTGGCGTTGAGTGTATGCGCGATACACACAACAACATCGCAGCCCTCCCTGCGCAGCTGCTCTGCCTCGGCATTGATGGCGTTCGCGGCACTCGAGAACGACGTGCCCGCGACCAGGTCCGCGCGCAGC
>ERZ506995.990-NODE-990-length-10282-cov-6.096900_pt1 | contig 10282 bp, 8 predicted proteins | sample MGYA00512883_ERZ506995 | MGnify/ENA metagenome assembly ERZ506995
AAAGACACCCCTGATGGGTTTCTTTCGTAACTATCTTCCTTTCCGAAGGCGGAGGTAATCTGCTTTTTTGACAGACTGCAAAAAGGGCTATCCGGCGGAAAGCCGGATAGCCCTTTTCTGTCATATGTACGGCCGGGCGCTTACACATACCGCTGGGTGAGCACGTCAAACACACCGCGGGTGGTAAGCCGCAGAGACGGGATCACCGGCAAAGCCATGAAGCTCAGGGTCATAAACGGGTCGATGCCCCGGGACACACCCAGGCGGAAGGCCTCGTCCTTGGCATCCTCCAGCGCGGTGTTGACCGTTACCAGGCTGTCGTCGGACATGATGCCGGCAATAGGCAGGGCCACCTCGCCCAGAACCTGGCCGCCGTCCATGACGGTGATGCCGCCGCGATTTTCCACGATGCGGTTGGCTGCTGCGGCCATGTCCTCCTCCGTGGCCCCCACCACGATGATGTTGTGACTGTCGTGGCTGATGGAGGTAGCCACCGCGCCGCGCTTGAGGCCGTAGCCCTTGATATAGCCCAGGCCGATGTGATGGGTATTCTTATGCCGCTCGATGACGGCGATCTTCAGGATGTCCTTTTCCAGGTCGATGTGATCGGCGTAGCCGGCATCCTCGGACACGATTTCCCCGGGCACCATGCCGATAACCGCGTGGGGGCGGGTGTCGGTAAAGTCTGCGGCGGACAGAGGGGCCACATGGAAGGTGTCGTGGGCCCGCTTTACCAGATAGGGATCGATCTCCGGAGTGTCAAACTCCCGCAGAACGCCGTCGTACATGAGCTTGCCCTTCTTGTACACCATCTCGATGTTGAAGCCGTCCCAATTGTCGATGACCACAAAATCCGCCAGATAGCCGGGAGCAATGGCGCCGCGGTTGTTCAGCAGGAAGTACCGGGCGGCGGTGTAGCCCGCAGCCTTCACGGCCATGATGGGGTCTGCTCCCAGGGAGATGGCTTTTTTCACGATATAGTCAATGTGGCCCTTTTCCAGCAGGTCGTTGGGATGCTTGTCGTCGGTGCAGAACATGCAGCGCTCAATGTATTTGCCGCACAGCAGAGGGGCCAGCGCCTCCAGATTCCGGGCGGCGGTGCCCTCGCGGATCATAATGAACTGCCCCCGCTCCAGCTTGGCCATGGCCTCCTCCACATTGGAGCACTCATGGTCGGAGTACACCCCGGCGGCGATATAGGCGTTCAGGTCGTTGCCGGTAAGGCCCGGGGCGTGACCGTCGATCTTCTTATGGTGAGCCTGGGAGGCCACGATCTTCTCCACCACCTGGCTGTCGCCGTTGATGATGCCCACAAAGTTCATCATCTCCGCCAGCCCCTGTACCCGGGGATGGTCATAGAAGGAGTCGATGGCCCGGTAGTCCAGGTTGGCCCCGGATTCGTCCAGGGGCGTGGCCGGGACGCAGGAGGGCAGCATGAACCGCACGTCCACCGGCAGTTCCTCGGTAGCCTGGAGCATGTATTCGATGCCGTCGGTGCCCATGACGTTGGCAATTTCGTGGGGGTCGGTGATGACGGTGGTGGTGCCGTGGGGCAGGACTGCCTTGGCAAACTCCTTGGGGCTCACCAGGGAGCTCTCCAGATGGATATGGGCATCAATGAAGCCCGGCAGCACGATTTTGCCGGAGACGTCGGCCTCCACCCTGCCGCGATACTGTCCCATGCCCACAATGAGCCCCTCCGCCACGGCAATATCCCCGCGGCACAGCTCGTTGGAAAATACATTGACATAGGTGGCGTTTTTCAGCACCAGGTCCGCCGGGACCCGGCCCGCCGCCACATCGATGACATGGAGCTTCTTGTTGAGCTTGCGGTTGATCTTCCCTGCGTAACTTTCCTTCACAGCCATAGCCATATCCTTCCTTTCTCCCGCGCCGGGCGGGAACGAAACTGAAAAAGAGCTATCTCTTTTATTAATTCCTCATATTATCACAACTAATAACGCTTGTCCACTGTTTTTTCGGGAAAATCACAGGCCCAGCAGGAGCTTTGCCTTCAGCACGGCGGCAACGGTCTTGCCGTCCTGAATCTGCCCACTCAGGCACTGGTGCACCAACTCATCAAAGGGAATGCGCCGAACGGCCAGAAACTCATCCTCGTCGGGGTGCGTATCGCCGAAGGTCAGCCCCCGGGCCAGATACAGGTGCAGCACCTCGTCGTAGCAGCCCGGGGAGGCAATCATCTCGCCCAGGGGCTGCCATTCTGCCGCCGTAGCCCCCACCTCCTCCTTCAGCTCCCGCTGGGCGGTGGTAAACGGCTCCTCGCCGGGCTCCCGCTTTCCAGCAGGAATCTCCAGCAGCGTCCTGGAGAAGGCATAGCGGTACTGGGTCACCATCGGGACGCATCCGTTCTCGTCCAGGGCCAGAATCCCCACGCCGCCGGGATGCTCCACAATCTCCCGCAGGGAGGTTTTCCCGTTGGGCAGGGCCACCGTATCCACCCGCAGCCGCAGAATGCGGCCCTTGTATATCTCCCGGCTCTCCAGGCATTTTTCCGTCAGATCCATTGTCAGGACTCCTCTCTGTTTTTTGCTATCATACGCGCATTCTCCCGGAAAATCAAGAGTGGGTTATTCTCCAAGTAGGATAAGGCTTTTACCTTGCGAAAGCTGCTCAAGCATGGTATAATCTCTGTTAATATTTGAGATTATGCCCCCGCATGGCGGCGGGCCGGGACAAAGGAGACGATTACATGGCAACCTTCACCGTCAACGGGCAAAGCGTCACCGTGGAAAAGAATCAGAAGCTCATCCGCTACCTGCGGGATACCCTGCATCTGACCTCCGTGAAGGACGGGTGCAGCGAGGGTGCCTGTGGCACCTGCCACGTTCTCATCGACGGCAAACCCACCAAGGCCTGCATCCCCCAGACCGACAAGCTGGAGGGCAAGACCATCCTCACGGTGGAGGGCCTTTCCGACTGGGAAAAGCAGGTATATACCTTCGCCTTCGGCGAGGCGGGCGCCGTCCAATGCGGCTTCTGCATCCCCGGCATGGTCATCTCCGCCAAGGCCCTGCTGGACGGAAATCCCGATCCCACCCGGGAGGAGGCCGCCTTCGCCATCCGCAACAACATCTGCCGCTGCACCGGCTATGTGAAGATCATTGACGGCATCCTGCTGGCCGGTAAGATCCTCCGGGAGGGGAAGCTGCCGGCGGCCTCTGCCGACGACTGGAAAATGGGCAGCCGCGTCCACCGGCTGGACGTGGAGGAAAAGGTCCTGGGCTATGGCCAGTATCCGGATGATGTGTATGTGGACGGGATGTGCTACGGCGGCGCAGTGCGCAGCCAGTACGCCCGGGCCCGGGTCCTGTCCATCGACACCCGCCAGGCGGAGGCCCTGCCCGGCGTGGTGTGCGTTCTGACCCAGAAGGATATCCCTGGCAAGATCAACGTGGGCCATCTGAAGAAGGACCAGCCCACCATGATCGGCGTGGGCGAGATCACACACTATCTGGGTGACGCCGTGGCTCTGGTGTGCGCCCGGGACCAGGAGACGCTGGAGGCCGCCAAAAAGCTGGTGAAGGTAGAGTATGAGGTGCTCCCCGCCGTCCACAACCCGGCGGAGGCCGCTGCACCGGACGCACCCCTGGTGTTTGAGGAGGACGAGAACAACGTTCAGGCATACAAGCACGTTTCCCGGGGAGACGCAGAGGGCGCCATCCGGCATTCCAAATTTGTGCTGACCCGGCACTTCCATACCCCCTGGACAGAGCACGCCTTTCTGGAGCCGGAGTGCTGCGTGGCCCTGCCCCTGTCCAATGGCGGCGTCCGCCTGCTGACCTCGGACCAGAGCTCCCATACCACCATGCACGAGTGCGCCGCCATGCTGGGGGTGGACTATGACCACTGCCAGGTCCAGAACATGCTGGTGGGCGGCGGCTTCGGCGGCAAGGAGGATATGTCCGTTCAGCACCATGCCGCCCTGCTGGCGTATGTGGCCCGTGTGCCGGTGAAGGTAAAGCTCTCCCGCCAGGAGTCCATCCTGGTCCACCCCAAGCGCCACAGCTTCGACATGGACTTCACCATGGGCTGCGACGAAAACGGCATCATCCAGGGGGTCAAGGCCAGCGTGGTGTCCGACACCGGTGCCTTTGCCTCTCTGGGCGGGCCGGTGCTGGAGCGGGCCTGCACCCATGCGGCGGGGCCCTATGCCTATGAAAACTTCGAGATCGAGGGCCGCGCGTATTACACCAACAATCCTCCCGCCGGGGCCTTCCGGGGCTTTGGCGTGACCCAGACCTGCTTCTGCACGGAGACGCTGCTCAACGAGATGGCGGATCTGGTGGGCATCAGCCCCTGGGAAATCCGTTATCGCAACGCCATCCGCCCCGGCGGCGTTTTGCCCAACGGCCAGATCGTGGATGAGTCCACGGGCCTGGTGGAGACGCTGGAGGCCATCAAGCCCGCCTATGACGAGGCCGTTCGCAGCGGCGACCCCGTGGGTATCGCCTGCGCCATGAAAAACGCCGGTGTGGGCGTGGGCATCCCCGATTGGGGCCGCTGCAAGCTCATCGTCGAGGACGATGGCAAGGTGCATATTTACTCCGGCGCGTCCTGCATCGGCCAGGGACTGGGCACCGTGCTGGTGCAGGTGGTGGTCACCAACACCGGCCTCCACCGGGACGACATCGTCTATGAGCGCAGCAACACCTGGATCGCCCCGGATTCCGGCGACACCTCCGGCTCCCGCCAGACCCTGGTCACCGGCGAGGCCACCCGCCGGGCCTGCGAAAAGCTCTGCGCCGCGCTGGAGGGCAAGGCCCTCCGAGACCTGGCCGGACAGGAGTTTTACGGTGAGTATCTGGCCAAGACAGACCCCCTGGGGGCCGATGTTCCCAACCCCGTCAGCCATGTGGCCTACGGCTACGCCACCCAGATGTGTATCCTGGACCGGGAGACCGGCCGCATCAAGAAGCTGGTGGCCGCTCACGATGTGGGCAAGGCCGTGAACCCTCTCAGCTGCGAGGGGCAGATCGAGGGCGGCGTGGTCATGAGCATGGGCTATGCGCTGACAGAGCAGTATCCCATTGACGACACCTGCAAGCCCACTGCCAGATATGGCACCCTGGGCCTGTTCCGGGCCAATCAGATCCCGCCGGAGATCCAGGCCATCGTGGTGGAAAAGCCCGGCCTGAAGGTAGCAGGCGGCGCCATCGGCATCGGCGAGATCACCTCCATCCCCACGGCCCCCGCCATTGCCGACGCCTATTACCGGCTGGATGGCCAGCGCCGGCTGACCATGCCGCTGGAGAACACCCCTTACGCCCGTAAAAAATAAGCAAATAGAAAATTCCCCACCTGTCTGACAGTACGTCGTACTGCCTGGCAGGTGGGGAATTTCAATCAGTGCCGGGCCACGGGGTCCCAGCTCTGCTCATCTTCACAGATTATATCCAGATACTCGGTATAGTCGGAATCGGCAGGGTTGCTCTTGGGTGCCTTTGCCTTGTACTGCTCCAGCAAACGGCGGGATTTCTCCGGCGGCTGGACGGTGCCGGCGCCGGCGATACAGCCGCCGGGGCAGGCCATACCCTCCAGCAGATAGCCGTTGTACTTCCCGGTGCGGGCCATGCGCAGCATCTGGCGGCACTCCCGCAGGCCCTCGGCATACACGGTCTTTACCTGGCGGCCGGGCTCCAGCTTTTCAATGACCTCCTCCACCGCCTTGGCCACGCCGCCGCTGGCGGCAAAGCCCACGCCGGGAGCGGAGGCGGCATACTGGGTCTCCTGGTCGGGGATCTGGGAAAAGTCGATGCTCTTGGCCTCGAACATGCCCCGCAGCTCTTCAAAGGTCAGCACAAAATCCACATCGCTGCGGACGCTGCGGCGGCTGGCCTCCAGCTTCTTTGCGGCGCAGGGGCCGATGAAGGCGATCTTGCAGCCGGGATTGCGGCGCTTCTGGAGCCGGGCCGTCAGCACCATGGGAGTCATGGTCATGGAGATATACGGCGCAAAGCCCGGAAATTCCTTCTTTGCCATAACAGACCAGGCCGGGCAGCAGGACGTGGCCATAAAGGGCTGCTTTTCCGGCACCACCCGCAGGAACTCCTCGGCCTCCTCAATGGCGCACAGGTCCGCACCCACAGCCACCTCCTCCAGGCCGGCGAAGCCCAGCTGCTTCATGGCAGCCTTGATCTGGCCGGGGGTGACCTTCTCGCCGAACTGGCCCCAGAAGGCCGGGGCAATGATGGCAATGACCTTGTCGCCGCCGCGGATGGCGTGGATCAGCTGGAACAGCTGCCCCTTGTCCACAATGGCGCCGAAGGGGCAGTTCACCAGGCACATACCGCAGTTGACGCACTTGTCATAGTTGATCTGGGCCCGGCCGTGCTCATCCTTGCCGATGGCGTCCATGCCGCAGGCCTCCTGGCAGGGGCGGAAGAATTTGATGATGGCCTGATAGGAGCAGGCCGCCTTGCACTTGCCGCACTTGATGCACTTGGTCTGGTCGATGTGGGCCTGGCCGTGCTCAAAATAGATGGCCCCCTTGGGACAGGCGTGGGAGCAGTGACGGGCCAAGCACCCCTGGCAGGCGTTGGTGACCTCGTAATGAGTGTCGGGACAGGCGTGGCAGGCGTACTTGATGATATTGATCAGTGGGGGATCGTAATACTTCTCGGCAATGGCGCTCTCCTCCACACCGTCAGACAGCAGCGTGTGTTCGGACACATCCCGCAGAGGAAGTCCCATGGCCAGACGAATGCGCTCGCCAACAATGGCCCGCTCCAGAAAGATGGACTCGCGGACGGTGCCTACCTCGCCGGGCATCAGCTCATAGGGCAGCTTCTCCAGCCGGGTATAATAGTCCCCGCCCTCGTATGCCAGCTTCGCCACCTCGGCGAACACCTTCTTGCGCATGTCGGTGATGGTGCACTGTAAATTTCTCATGTCTTTTGTTCCCTTTATCCTCGTTAAAATCCGTTAAGAACCATTGACATACAGGCAACGGTCTTTTCTCGGACTTATTATAATAAAAAGTGAAAAAAAAGACAATAGGTATGAGGCAAATTTTTCTCGCACACTGAAAATTTATTATCGGCAGGTCTGAAAAAGGGACCCGCAGCAGATTGCTCTGCTGCGAGTCCCTTTCGTCTATATGCCCGCCCGGCACGTTACCGGGCGGCAGAGGGTCACTGAATCTGGATGGTGGAGTTCTGGGGCAGCTGCTTGTGCTCCTTCTTGGGGATGGACAGCTGCAGAATGCCGTTTTCAAACTTGGCGGCCACCTCGCCGGCCTCCACGTCCTCGCCTACATAGAAGCTGCGGCTGCAAGCACCGGCATAGCGCTCCTGGCGGATATACTTGCCCTTCTTGTCGCTCTCGTCCTTGTCCAGGCCCTTGGACGCCTGGATGGTCAGATAGCCGTTCTTCAGCTCCACATTGACCTCATCCTTCTTGAAGCCGGGCAGATCGATATCCAGCTCGTAGCTGTCCGCGGTCTCCCGCACATCGGTCTTCATCAGGTTCTTGCTGTGCTTGCCGTACAGCGGGTCGTGACGCTGGGGCATTACCATCATACCGAAAGGATCCGTAAAGAAATCATCAAACAGGTTCTCACCAAAAATGCTAGGCAACATAAGTCATACCTCCATTCAATTTCCGGGCGGCCTACGGGCCGCACCGCCGAACTTTTGTTACCGTACATACAACGTTCTTTGTGTCTCCCCGGAGGACCTCTCACGGTCCTCTCTCAAGGAACAACTATATCATAGCACGCTTTTTAGCACTGTCAATAGGAGAGTGCTAATGTTCACAAAGTATGTAATGTTTGTTCACAAAATATACGATTTCTGCCCCGCCCAAGCCGGACGGGGCAGAAATTATACGGTTTTCTCCCCGGTGAGTACCTCCAGGGCCTGGGGTGTGTCCACGTCCGTCAGCTCCCGGGGGGAAGCCTCCACCAGCAGCAGCCGGTCCTCATGCCGCCGGATCACAGCGCTGCCGCCGTGGTCCCCCTCCAGAGCCAGCAGCTCCGGAAACAAGCTGGCCGGGAACAGGCAGGGGTTCCCCCGGACGCCGTCGTGGCCCAGGGCCACCAGTCGGTCCGGATGGCGGCGGTAGACCTCTACCAACCGCTCCACACTGTCCCGCCGCAGCAGCGGTTGATCCGACACCTGAAACAGCACCGCATCCATGTCCTGCATATGCGCCATACCCAGAGCGATGGTGTGGCTGAGTCCCAGGTCGGGCCGGGAATTCTCCACCGGCAGAAAGCCCATCTCCCGGGCCAGCTCCATGCCTTGGGGGTACTGGGTCACTACCGCCACCCGGGCAAAGCACGACACGGGCACAGCTTCCAGGGCACGGCGCAGCAAGGTCTTTCCCTCCACCCGGGCGTCCAGCTTGTTGCTGCCGAAGCGGCGGGCATTTCCCGCCGCCATGACAATGCAGCCAATTTTCATAGGATCACATCCGTTCCTTCTTGTTATTTGCTCCTATCTATTTTCACCGACGCGGCGCCGGGCCATACGCCCCCGCGCCGGTATATGCTCCACCCGCATTATAAGCAGCGCCTGTGCCCCCTGTCAAGCCATCCCCTCAAGGGGACATAGGCCCCGTGAGCCCCGCGATAGGAAATGCACTGTCATTGGGGCGCGGCATAAGAATCTTTTTCCGTAAACCGAATTTACTCTTTTCAAGTGTGAATTCCTGTGATATAATCAGTTGATTTAAGGAAGGGAGGTCCCTTATGGAATATATCACCCACAGTCCGGCCGAGACCGAGGAACTGGGCTGCCGCCTGGGGCGGACCCTGCGGCCCGGCACAGTGGTGGCGTATTTCGGCGGCCTGGGTATGGGCAAGACCGCCTTTACCCGGGGGCTTGCCCAGGGGCTGGGCTGCCGGGGCCGGGTCACCAGTCCTACCTTTACCATTGTCAATGAGTATGACGGCCCCACTCCCCTGTTCCACTTCGACATGTACCGCCTGCCCGACGCCGATGCGCTGTTTGACATCGGCTGGGAGGATTATCTGGACCGGGGCGGCGTGTGCGCCGTGGAGTGGAGTGAAAACGTCCGGGACGCTCTGCCGCCGGACGCCGTCACCGTCACCATTGCCCGCTGTCCGGAAAATGACGGCTGGCGGATCATCACCATTGAAGGAGGGGAAGCACTGTGAAGATCTTAGCCATCGAAACCTCCGCCAAAAGCGTGTCCGCTGCCGTGGTGGAGGGTGGCGTTCCCCTGGCCAGTGCCTATCAGAACCGGGGCCTGACCCATAGCCGCACTCTGATGCCCCTGCTGGATGGCATGCTGTCTGCCGCCGGGCTGAAAGCGGAGGACATGGACCTGCTGGCCGTGGCCAACGGCCCGGGCAGCTTCACCGGGCTGCGCATTGGCGTATCGGCCCTGAAGGGGCTGGCCTGGGCCCTGGAAAAGCCCTGCTGCGGCGTGTCCACACTGGCCGCCATGGCCCGGAATCTTGCTCACATGGAGGGGCTCATCGTCTGCGCCATGGACGCCCGGCGCGATCAGGTATATAACGCCCTGTTCCTGGCCCATGACGGAATCCTGACCCGCCAGTGCCCGGACCGGGCCATCAGCCTTGCAGAGCTGTCGGAGGAGCTGAAAAATCGCCCGGAGCCAAAATTTATAGTTGGCGACGGGGCCAAGCTGTGCTATACTTATTTGTTGGAGCAGGATATCCCCTGCCGGATGGCCCCGCCCCAGCTGGTAATGCAGAACGCCGTGGGCGTGGCCCTGGCCGCGGAGGAAATGTCTGCCAACGGCCGGACCACCACCGCCCGGGACCTGGTGCCCGTATATCTGCGGCTGAGCCAGGCCGAGCGGGAGCGCCTGGCCCGTGGCCTGAAGATCACATTGGATCAATAATTTTATATATAAAGGAGAAGCACCATGTTTAGCGAAAAAGTCCACGTCATGAACCATCCCCTGGTGGCCCACAAGCTCACCATCCTCCGGGACAAGAACACCAGCGTCAAGGATTTCCGGGAGCTGGTGTCCGAGATCGGCATGCTCATCACCTATGAGGCCACCCGTGACCTGCCGCTGACCACCAAGGTGGTGGAAACTCCCCTGTGCAAGGCGGAGCTGCCCACTCTGGCCGGTAAGAAGTTCGCCGTGGTGCCCATTCTCCGGGCCGGTCTGGGTCTGGTGGACGGCGTGCTGCGGATGGTGCCCTCCGCCCGTGTGGGGCACATCGGTATGTACCGCGACGAGGAGACGCTGGAGCCGCATCCCTACTTCTGCAAGATGCCCAAGGATGTGGCCGAGCGCGATGAGATCGGAAGAGCACACGTCT
>ERZ506995.1004-NODE-1004-length-10205-cov-5.114877_pt1 | contig 10205 bp, 9 predicted proteins | sample MGYA00512883_ERZ506995 | MGnify/ENA metagenome assembly ERZ506995
AGGTGGACATAAGTCCGGTAGCTCCTCAAACCATTTCCTTTCTTCCATGATATCGCAAATATAAGCAGAATAAACAATATACCATATCAAGAATCCCATAAATATGACTAACGAGAAACCATAGCTAAACCACGTTTACCATTTTGACAATTTGTAATATCAAGTCCCGGAGAATCGATTTTTCCGGGCTAAGGTACGTCTTGTGCTTGTATTTATAACCATAGAACAACCAAAACTAATCAGAAATATCCGAGTGTAAATCTTTAATTACCAGCATATTCTAAAATTTAACACTTTTCGGTTGCCATTTGTCGCTTCCCAAATTTCCACATATTTTTGAGACGTATTTCTGACGTGGAGAATTTGCGGGGCTTGTTTTTTGTCACACCGTGCAGACAGTTGACAAGGGTTTACAACCGTTTACGACAAGCGACAATAACCGCCCCGATATGCGGAAACAGTCACACTGTGTAGAAAAGCGACAATGGTTGACTTCCGTTCACATCCGTTTACCATTTCAGAGATATAGGATTGAAGAAATGAACCATTAAACGATAAAACGGTATGAAAGCAACCAGAAAATGCAGTTTTTGCGGCAAGTCCTTTGTAACCCGAAGCGGTATGCAAAGATATTGCAGTGAGGCTTGTCAGGCAGAAGCCAAACGAGCCAGAGTGATGCAGAAGAACAACCTCTTCAAAGTCGCCCAACCCTTGATGGAGATACAGCATCAGGAGTATCTCACCTTTTCCAAAGCAGCCATCCTCATGGGCTGTTCCCGACAGTACATTTACAAACTTGTAGCCATCGGCAAGCTGAAAGCCTCACGCATCAGCAACCGCATGGCATTCATCCGCAGAGCCGACATCGAGCAGATGTTGGAGGGCAATCCCTATCACCGCATCCTGCCCGGCAACACCTCCACACCAAGGAAATCATCTTCATCTTCCTTACCTGCCAAAAGAGAAAAAAGGGAAAAGGAAAGCGAAGAAGTGTTGGACTTCTATTCGGGCGAGGAGGTGATGTCCCTTTTTAAGGTAAAGCAGTCATGGCTTTACACTTCCGCCAAGCGTAACCATATCCCCATCTGCCGTATCGCAGGAAAGAACTATTACAGCAAGAAGCATATTGACGAGTTTTTCGGTGTGGCAGTTGATATTAGCGAAATTACCGACTGGCTACTGACCGAGGAGGTGGAGGAACTGTTCGGCATGAAGCCGACCGCACTCCGTGCCTACACCTATCGCCATAAGATACCCACTAAAAGAGAGTACGGGCGTACCTATTACTCCAAATCACATTTGAACGAACTCCGCAGAACTGACCTTGTGAACGATGAACGCTACTATACCGTTGAGCAGGTGCAGCAAATCTATGGTCTTTCGTCAGCCAACATCTGCCATATCGTCAAGGTGAAGCACATCGAAAAGATAAAGGTGGGTGTGAAAAACCTGCTTTTGCGCTCAGATGTGGAGCGTGTCATGGCTGAAAGGAACAAATAACCGTGAAAAATCGGGATTATCGAAAATTATTTCAAAATGATGTATCGTGGAGGTATTCACGGATATTTCACGTTGTTCCTTTGCCATCGGAAACATGGATACAACTCCAAAATGTATACAACCAATTAAAACATAATTATTATGAGTAAATGCAAAACAGTTACCTTGCGTAAGCGCAAGATTAAGAACGGGACACAGTATTCACTATGCCTTGACTACTATCCCGGCTACCGTGACAATGTCACCATGAGAGTGATTACACGTGAAGCCTTAGGAATTTACATCTTCGCCAAACCTGCAAACCAGCAGGAACGGGACTTCAACGCACGCATGATGAAGAAAGCGGTCATCCTGCGCAACCAGCGCTACGAAGCCATTTTCAATGAAAACAACGGCTTTTTTGACAAGACCAAGATGAAGGGCGATTTCCTTGCCTATTTCAAAGGACTGGCTGACCGCAAGAATATCAAGTGGCAGCACGTATACAAGCATTTCCAGCGGTTCGTGAACGGCAAATGCACCTTTGAGGAGGTGGATGTGGATTTGTGCCGCAAGTTCATGGAATACCTGCTTGATGCACCCCAATCCATCCACACCAACCAAAAGCTGCACATCAACTCCGCAGCAGGCTATTGGTCAACTTTCCGTGCCGTGCTGCACACCGCTTACCGTGACAGGAAGATAAAGGAGAACCCAAACGGCTTCTTAGACCGCATCGAGTGCATTCCCACCATCAGGGAGCATTTGAGCCAAGAGGAACTGATACGGCTTGCCGAAACGCCCTATGAGGAATAAGTATTGAAAAGGGCATTCCTTTTCAGCTGCCTGACCGGGCTGAGGAAGAGCGACATCAAGCAGCTCACTTGGCAACAGATACAACCGTACACCAACGGCAAGATGTTTGTGACCACCCGTATGCAAAAGACCAAGCAGATTGTACACAACCCCATCAGTGATGAAGCCTATGGACTGCTGGGAGAACGGGGCGAGGGACTTATCTTTGAGGATTTCAAGGACAAGATGCTGCAAGGACCACTCCAACGGTGGCTCACGGCAGCAGGGATAACCAAGAAAATCACCTTTCACTGTACCCGCCACAGCTTCGGAAGCCTGCACGTGGAAATGGGAACGGACATGGCTGTCATCCAAGCCTATCTCGGACATAAGAACATTACCACCACACAAATCTATTCCAAGATAGCAGCGCAGCAGATGTGTCAGGTGGTGGACAAGATAACCTTGAAGCGCAAGGAGGCATAAATGTCTCACATTGACAGGTATTCAGAGGGGCGGTTATGGCTACAAGGCTATAATCGCCCCTCTATGTTTTTGGCTTGATGCCACCATTTATAAGCCCCTCAGAGTATGAAACAGAGTATGATATGATGACATTTCGTGAAATACATTGAAAAAGACCGTTCTAACCGCAAATAACGGGCAGTAATTGGGAAAAATAGCATTAACTTTGCACAAAATAATACAGGAACATTCAATCTCTCAACGAAATATGGAATCATCAATCAAGGACAAATACATCATCTTGGGCTTTGTCGGCTTCGCCATCGTCCTAATATCTTCCATTGCCACGCTGGTAATAGCGGACAGCTTCAACCAAGACAACTTTGTCAGGTGGATAGTATTCGTATGCTGTAACCTGTTGGGATGGTTGCTCTATCTCTCCTTTCAGACACTTATCTTTGATACATACGAAATCTACAAAATCAAGTTCGGCAAGAAAGAAACGATTGCCGAAGCCATAGAGGTGCAGGAAGAACTGTCACAAAATACACTTGAAGAAGCCACATCTGTGCCTGGACCTACATCAGTCCCTGAGCCTGTACCCGAATCATCCCCGACAAAAGAAGAGACACTTATCCAAACACAACCGATAGAGCTTACTATCGCCCCGGATCTTCACGAAAAGAACCGTGCCAATTACGCAAGCAGAGAGCAACGGGAAAAGGAAGAGCGCATCCGCATGGTCATGGAGTATTGCCATTATTACCTGCCTCGCATTGCCGACCAAGAAACCGTGAACCACATCTGTACTGAGGTGGACAAATGGATGAATCTTAACACTTATACCCCGAAGCCCATACAAAGACCGTTTACCAAAGACATCAACAACATTCCACTCCGTCACTTCGTATGGAATATCTCTGAGCGTTTCCTGTACAAGAGATACTACAATGGGGATAACCGTGCCAAGTTCATCAAAGCCCTTTTCCCGAAATCGTTTGCTGATACAGACTTATCAACCATCAAGAATTTCAAGGTAGAGCCGTTAAAGACGGAAATTCCCATTGATGAACCCGAAAACGGCAAACTTGATTTCCACTATCCCGAGGATTATGTGCGGAATTAGGATAATCACGACACCAACGACAACCATCCGGTAACTCATAACCGCCTGTTTTACATCGTTTCCCGAGTAATTTTACCCGTCATTTATGGCTGGGCTTAATTATTCGGGAATTATTTTGCAATGACGTGTCGTGGAGATATTCACGGATATATCATTTCAGTCCTTTGCGCCAAGTCTTACAAAAGAGACGAGTACGCGAATGGAAAAATCAATTCTTACCTTCAACGACCTCCCCGAGGTTGTCGCTCAGCTTCGAGACGAAGTGATGAGCCTGAAAAGCCTGCTCGCCGAGCAGCGCAGTGTGAACAATGCCAAAACGGTGGACACCCACGTGCCCATGTCTGTGGACGAGGCAGCAGAGTATTTAGGTATCCCTAAGGGTACGCTCTACATGAAACTGTCAGAAGGGACAATCCCTGCCACCAAGCCCGGCAAACGCTATTGCCTTTACCGTGACGAACTGGACAAGTGGCTGGAAACCGCCCGAAAGAATCCCATACCGTTGTCAGACGAGGAACTGAACAAGTCCTTATCCTCTTCCCACCGTCGCAAGCCCAACCCACGTAACTGGTGAATGATATGGAAGAGGATAAGAACTATATCAACCTGATACGTGGCGACCTCACAAAAGCATCCCAAGCGCATAACGGTATGCCCGACAGTGTAGGCATGATGAATATCAAGACGGCAAACCAAACCATTCTTGAAGCATCGTTATTGCCTACGCCCCGTGCGCTGTGGGACAGCTTTTGGTACGAGGGGGAACTCTCCTGCTTGTTTGCCGATTCCAACGTGGGCAAGTCCATCCTTGCCGTGCAGATAGCCGACCGCATCGCCCGAACCGACAATGTGCTGTATCTGGACTTTGAACTGTCCGAAAAGCAGTTCCAGCTCCGCTATACCAACGAGCATGGAGAGCTCTACACCTTTCCCGACAAACTCTATCGGGTGTCTATTGACTGCAACCAGCTTTTGGATGCCAACTTTGAGGAAGCTATCATAGGCGGCATTGAACAGATGGCTGTGCAGACCGACTGCAAGATTTTCATCATTGACAATCTTACCTACCTGTGTTGCGCCATGGAGAAAGGCGATGCCGCAGGACGGCTGATGATTCAGCTGAACAATCTCAAAAAGAGATATGCGCTCTCTATCCTTGTCCTAGCACATACGCCCAAACGCTCTTTGGATTGTCCCATCACATCCAACGACCTTGCCGGAAGCAAACGGCTCTACAATTTCTTTGACAGCGTGTTCACCATTGGAAAAAGTGCCCAAGACGGAGGGCTTCGCTATGTGAAGCAGCTTAAAGTGCGCTATGGCACGTTCTCTCATGATGCGGATAATGTAATCGTTTACGAGATTGACAAGGTGGATGCTTTCTTGCAGTTCGTGTTCAGGGGCTATTCCACGGAAAAGGAACACTTGAAAAAATTGGGCGACAATGAATCAAGCCAAAGGGATTGCCAAATTCTGCAACTCTCCCAATCGGGCAAGTCCGTCAGGGAGATAGCCTCACAGGTGAATTGTGGCAAGTCCACCGTAAACCGTATCATCCAGCGCAGCAAAGAGAGTAAAAACGCAGGTGTCCCAAGTGTCCCACTGTCCCAACCCTTAGAGTGTGGGACAATGGGACAGGATGGGACAGCCGACAATCAACCATCAAAAACGGACTAAGCTATGGGCAATTATTCATTACAGAAGTATAAAGGAACGGCAACACGGCATACCTGCCCCAAATGCGGAGACAGGCATTCTTTCGTCTATTACGTGGACGAAAATAATGTGCCGTTGCATCCATCGGTCGGCAGATGTAACCACGAAAGCGGTTGTGGGTATCACTACACTCCGAAAGAGTATTTTCAAGAGCATCCTGAACACAGAACTACCAATGATTTCTCTTTTGACAGGCAAAGAGCAGAGCAGAAGAAAGTGAAGCAGCAAAGTAAGCCGACAGCCATCGGCTATATTCCCCCTCACTATGTGGAGAAGTCGCAAAGCGAGCGTAGCAATTTCTTCCGTTTCCTCTTCACACTCCTTACTTCCTACTATGGCGACAAGGCGAAAGAGGTGTTGAAGCGGTTGTTGGAGGAATACCGTTTGGGGGCTACCCGTGACGGCTCTGTTATCTTTTGGCAGATAGACAGGACGGGCAAGGTACGCACGGGAAAGGTGATGCAGTACAATCCCGAAGACGGACACCGTATCAAGGGAGGACAGACATCGGCAGTGAACTGGATACACAGCATATTGAAAAAGCAGCGTGTGTTGGCAGAGGATTGGCAACTATCCCAATGCCTTTTCGGGGAACACTTGTTGAAAACGCATCCCGACAAGGTGGTGGTCTTGGTGGAATCCGAGAAGAGTGCCGTTATCGGTTCTGCTATCTTCCCCGATTATGTATGGCTGGCTACGGGTGGTAAGAGTCAGATGAGAGAAGAGAAACTCCGTGTACTGTCAGGGCGAACCGTGCTTCTCTTTCCCGATGCCGATGCTTATGCCGAGTGGAAACAGCGAGCCGAGAGCATGTACTTTTGTAAGGTGGTGGTTTCGGACATCATCGAAAGGAATGCCACCCCGAAACAAAAAGAAGCCCATATCGACATAGCCGATTGGATTATCTTTCAGATACGGGAGGGCAAGGTGATGAGTACAGCCAACCACTTGGTCGAGGCTGAGAGAATCCTCCAGCGGATGATAGAGAAGAATCCCGTCCTGCAAAAACTGATAGACGATTTAGACCTTGTGCTGGTCGGTGCATCTCCAATCGGCAACGATGATGAAAAACCTCCCTGACGGAGGAGAGCGGAAGCCGTAGGCTGGAGTTTGCAGACAATGGCTTGCCATTGATATAGCCCACTATAACTACACGCTCCGCTTACGTAGTTGTGGGCTCTCCCGAGGGGATTAGGGTTTTACCCTAATGACCCACTCAGGGCGTTTCTCCCCTGAGAACCCAGAGCAAAGAGTGACCCTCTCTTTGCAATCTCCGCTTATGGGTTGCACCCCTAAGAACCCCATGCGTTTACGGACAGCGGAAAAGCAAACAATAAAGTACAAACCAAAAAACAAGTATCTATGGCAACAAAATCAAGCATACATATCAAGCCCTGCAACATCGCATCGAGCGAGGCTCACAACAGGAGGACAGCCGAATACATGCGCCACATCGGAGAGTCCAGAATCTATGTCGTTCCTGAACTATCCACCGATAACGAACAGTGGATAAATCCCGACTTCGGCAGTCCGGATTTGCGGATGCATTATGACAATATCAGACAGATGGTAAAGGAAAAGACCGGACGTGCCATGCAGGAAAAGGAGCGTGAACGCAAAGGCAAGAACGGTAAAATAGTCAAGATTGCGGGATGCTCCCCCATACGTGAAGGAGTGCTGCTTGTCAGGTCGGACACCACACTGGCAGACGTGCGTAAATTCGGTGAGGAGTGTCAAAGACGCTGGGGAATCACACCGCTGCAAATCTTCCTGCACAAGGATGAAGGGCATTGGCTGAACGGTCAGCCGGAAGCGGAAGACAGGGAAAGCTTCAAAGTCGGGGACAGATGGTTCAAGCCGAACTATCATGCCCATATCGTTTTCGACTGGATGAACCACGAAACAGGAAAGAGCCGAAAGCTCAATGACGATGACATGATGCAGATGCAGACCCTTGCATCCGACATCCTGCTGATGGAACGCGGGCAGTCAAAGGCTGTCACTGGTAAGGAGCATCTGGAACGGAACGACTTTATCATTGAGAAGCAGAAAGCTGAACTGCAACGCATGGATGCAGCCAAACGGCACAAAGAAGAACAGATAAATCTTGCCGAGCAGGAACTGAAACAGGTGAAATCAGAAATACGCACTGACAAGTTAAAGAAGACAGCCACCACGGCAGCGACAGCCATAACTAGTGGAGTTGCTTCTCTTTTCGGGAGTGGAAAACTGAAAGAACTGGAACGTGCCAACGAAAAACTGCAAGACGAGGTTTCAAAACGGAACACCAATATTGAAAAATTGCAGAGCCAAGTACAGCAGATGCAGAAACAGCATGATACGCAAATCCACAATCTCAGAGAAATGCACAGGCAGGAACTTGACATGAAAGAAAAAGAACTGTCACGGCTCGCCAGAATCATAGACAAGGCTTTCAGGTGGTTTCCGATGTTCAGGGAAATGCTGCGCATGGAAAAGTTTTGTGCCATGCTGGGATTCTCTAAAGAAATGACTGAAAGTCTTATAGTCAAAAAAGAAGCCCTGAAATGTAGCGGTAAAATCTATTCCGAGCAACACAGGCGGAACTTTGATATAAAGGATGATATTTTAAGGGTGGAAAATGACCCTGACGATGAAAGCAGGCTGAACCTGACAATAAACAGGAAGCCGATTGCCGACTGGTTCAGGGAGCAATGGCACAGGCTTAGATATGGAGCAAGAGTGCCGCAACAGGAAGAAAGAAAAAGTAGAGGATTCAAATTATAATAGAAGCAATTTGATTAGTAATCTAAAAGCACTCCGATAACGATTAGAGTGCTTTTAGATTGTTTATCATTAATTATCAAAGCAAGTGCAGTTTAAGATTTTACTGAAGTTTGCATTAATAAAGAATATACTACAGCTGATATATGCGCAACATATTGTGACGCTTGTGATTCATTTCCCTTGAAATCCTTAACAAATACCGCTAAGGTATAACTGATATTATTAGGCAGACATATATAGGCAACATCATTGTGAGCTGCAAGAACACCATTTTCATTAACATCACCTGAACCTGTCTTATGCGCTATAACAACCCCTTCTTTATCAAGAAGTGGAGCTGCTATCCTATCTACACCTGTTTTGCATTCTTTTAACGTATTCTTAATGAAACTTTGTTTCTCATCATCGATAAGACCTTCAGTAAACAAACGATTCATCAACATTGCAGCACCAAGAGGAGATGTATAGTTAGAGTAAGCCTTGTTATGGTCAGCCGACATTTCCTCTTCCGTATAAGCTATCTGAAAACTTGAACGAGGAATGAGTGTGGCTATAAAACTATCTGTTTGAGCGACATTAACCATATCCTTAAACATAAGGTTGCTTGCATTGTTGTCACTCTGAGTAAGAGTATAACGCAGCAAATCTCTCACTGTCAATGATATGACTGGCCCTGAATAATCTTTCAGCATAGGACTCCAAGTCTTTGGGTCAAGTTTATCCCTATTTATATTTACTAAGGTATCAAGTGAAATTCCTTTATTGTCAAAGTCATTACAAAGAGCTAATGCCTGATGAACCTTAAACACACTCATCATAGGATAAACACTCTTATTATTGACCTTAACCGTATCTCTGTTATTAACAATAACCGCCACACCAATTTCGCCAGGACAAGCTGAGACAATTTGAGAAATGCTATCAGTCAAAACATTTGTTAAAGGAGGATTTGCGCTATCTTTTGTCGCTGATTTATGGAACAATGAAAATACCAAGATGAAAATGCAAACTAAAGCTATACTCAAAACTACGATTTGTTTTTTTCTGTTTTTTTCCATGTTTATATTATTTATATTTGTTTGACGAGAATATCTTTATTTGCCGACAAAGGTACATAACTTTACGGAAAAATATGTTTCTAAAATATATAAAAATATATAAATAGACAGCTGTGGGGAAAATGTGGGGAAAAATTAGATAATTAAAAAGGCTAAATGACTGGAAATAATCACTTAGCCTTTTAATCCGTACCCAGACCCGTACTTCGTAATTGCTGCGCCCATCATTCAAGACTGTCAAATCGGGTCTTTCCTGTCAAGCCAATGATGCCTATGCGTATGCCAAACACATGGATTACGGATTTCTCGTTCCGTGAACAAACACTTTATCCGCAACTCTGCTATGTGGTGTATTGGCTTAACTCCATTTCTATGGGCAACACTTTTGTTGCAGATTTCAAGCAGCTTTTATCGAAATACCCATCAGTAAGAACTCGTTTATTAGGCTTTCCTCATAATTGGGAACAAGAGCCTTTGTGGAGATAAAATAATTGCCCTGTTTCTTAAAAAGCACTGGGGCAAACCAGCTCCGTCTTTAATTGTTTCCAATAAATGGATTGTTTCAAGCCCCTATAGAAAGAGAACAAAAATTCCTGTGTGAAAATTAATCTACGACAAGGAGCAAGCAAGGAGCAATATCAAACAAAAATCAATACCTTTGCAGTACATATGAGATAGACCAAAACAAAAGTGGAATATCGGAAACGAATAGCAAGGAAAAGAGAAGAAACGACCCAAGTTGATGTCCTTTTTGAGTTAATAATCAATAAAAGCGTTAAATCTTCACCTTTTAGAATGTG
>ERZ506995.1010-NODE-1010-length-10169-cov-6.400633_pt1 | contig 10169 bp, 9 predicted proteins | sample MGYA00512883_ERZ506995 | MGnify/ENA metagenome assembly ERZ506995
CTCGCAAGAGAAAAGATAGGGGAGAAAAGAGTGCGTGGAGACGCGTTTGGTGCGTGCTGCCTCTGAATTCAGGCGAGAGCCTGGGCTTCAGGCGTTGTTCCACACGATAGTCACCTCACAGGTGTCTTACTACGCGCCGCCTGATACGGGGGTATCGGATTTGCAGCTAGTTGCCGTAGAATATTTGCTATCAATAGAAGGTGCAGGCCGGATTTGCCGGTCTGCACCTTTTTGCGGGGGAAGGTTTTTAGGACGCGAACCGCCTTCCCCCTTTGTTGGGGAAGGCGGGATTTTGGTTATGCCAGGGTGGCGGCCATGACGGCTTTGATGGTGTGCATGCGGTTTTCGGCTTCGTCGAAGACGATGGACTGGGGGCTTTCGAAGACTTCGTCGGTGACCTCCATGGCGGTCAGGCCGTATTTTTCGCTGATCTGCTTGCCGATGGTGGTGCCGAGGTCGTGGAAGGCGGGCAGGCAGTGCATGAAGCGGCACTGTGGGCCGGCCTGGGCCATGAGCTTGGCGTTCACCTGATAGGGCAGCAGGTCGTGGATGCGCGTCTGCCAGACCGCGTCCGGCTCGCCCATGGAGACCCAGACGTCGGTATAGATGACGTCCGCGTTCTGGACCGCGTGCATCGGATCCGTATCGAATTCCAGCGTCGCGCCGGTCCCGGCGGCGATCTTCTGGCAGGTCTCGATCAGAGCCGCGTCCGGGAAATACGCCTGCGGCGCGCAGGCGACGAAGTGCATGCCCATCTTCGCGCAGCCGACCATGAGGGAGTTGCCCATGTTGTAGCGGGCGTCGCCCATGTAGACGAGCTTTTTGCCCTGGAGCGCGCCGAAGTGCTCCTGAATGGTCAGAAAGTCCGCGAGGATCTGCGTGGGATGGAACTCGTTCGTCAGGCCGTTCCAGACGGGCACGCCCGCGTATTTGGCCAGCTCCTCAACGATCGACTGGCCGTAGCCGCGGTACTCGATGCCGTCGTACATCCGGCCGAGGACGCGGGCGGTGTCGGCGATTGACTCCTTTTTGCCGATCTGCGAGCCGGACGGGTCGAGATACGTGACCGTCATGCCCAGATCGTGCGCGGCGACCTCAAACGAGCAGCGCGTGCGCGTGCTGGTCTTTTCGAAAATGAGCGCGGCCTGCTTTCCCTCGCACAGGCGATGGGGGATGCCGGCCTTTTTCTTTGCCTTGAGACCGGCGGCCAGCGTCAGAAAGTCCGTGATCTGCTCCGGGGTGAAATCAAGCAGCTTGAGAAAGCTCTGTCCTTTGATGTTCATGCGGTTCTCCTTTTTTACTGATGCGCCGCGAGGAAGGCGGCGACGGAATCGAGCTGGGCCTGCACCGACGCGGGGCCGGTGCCGCCGGCGGAAATGCGGCGGGCGACGCAGGTCTTGAGCGAGATCTCGGTGTAAAGATCGTCTTCGAAGACGTCGGAATAGGTCTTATAGGTCTCGAGCGGCAGCTGCTCAAGGACGGTGTCGTGCGCGATGCAGTACGCCACCAGCTGGCCGGAAATTTTGTACGCGCTGCGGAAGGGGACGCCCTTTTTCGTCAGATAATCGGCCAGATCCGTGGCGTTGATGAAGCCCTTCTGGGCGGCCAGCAGCATGTTTTCGGGTTTAGCCTTCATGGTCGCGAGCATCGGGGCCATGATCTGCAGGCAGAGCTTCGTCGTGTCGACGCAGTCGAACACGGCCTCCTTATCCTCCTGCATGTCCTTGTTGTAGGCGAGGGGCAGGCCCTTGAGCGTGGTGAGCAGGGCGATGAGATCGCCGTAGACCCGGCCGGTCTTGCCGCGGCAGAGCTCGGCCATGTCGGGGTTTTTCTTCTGCGGCATGATGGACGAGCCGGTGGTAAAGCCGCTGTCGAGCTCGATGAACTGGAATTCCCAGCTCGACCACAGAATGAGCTCTTCGGAAAGCCGGGACAGGTGCATCATGATGAGCGCGCAGGCGCTCATGAGCTCCACACAGAAATCGCGGTCGGACACGCCGTCGAGGCTGTTTTCGCAGATGGCGGAGAAGCCGAGCTTCTGCGCCTCAAAGACGCGGTCGGTCGGGTACGTCGTCCCGGCCAGGGCACAGCAGCCGATGGGGGAGGCGTCCATGCGCCGGCCGGCGTCGGTAAGGCGGCCATAGTCGCGCTCCAGCATCATGGCGTAGGCCAGCAGCTGCTGGCCGAAGGTGATGGGCTGCGCGCGCTGCAGGTGGGTGTAGCCCGGCATGATGGTATCCTTGTGGGCGCTCGCCTGCGCGTGCAGGGACGAGATGACGGCCAACACGAGCGACTGCAGCGCGGCGATCTCGTCTTTCAGATACAGCCGCAGGTCAAGCGCGACCTGATCGTTGCGCGAGCGGGCGGTATGCAGCTTTTTGCCGACGTCGCCGATGCGGCTGGTGAGCTCGGCCTCGACGAACATGTGGATGTCCTCGGCCTGCAGATCGAGCTGCAGCGCGCCGGACTGCAGGTCCGCGAGGATCCCGGCCAGACCGCCAATGATCTGGTCGGCGTCCGCCTGCGTCAGGATGCCGCATTTGGCGAGCATGGCGGCGTGGGCCATGGAGCCGGTGATGTCCTGCTGGTACATCCGGCCGTCAACGGCGATGGAGGAGTTGAAAGCGTCGGCCAGCGCCGAAGTCTCCGCCTCCGACCGGCCCGCCCAAAGTTTGTTCATAGTGTATCCTTTCTGATGAAAGCCCAAAGGCTCCCCTTTCAGGGGAGCTGTCAGCGAAGCTGACTGAGAGGTTGCTGCAAATTTGCAATTGCCGGATGTCTCCGACGGCCCTATCTTTTCTCTCGCAAGAGAAAAGATAGGGGAGAAAAGAGTGCTTGGTTACGTTTGGTGCTTTCTGCATCTGAGTTTAGGCAAGTCCCAATGTTTTAGTCTGGCGTTCCACTCGGGAGTCACCTTACGGGCGTCTGACTACGCGCCGCCTGATACGGGGGTATCAGATTTGCAGGTAATTGCCTTTGAATAGCTGCGGCAAATTACCCTGCGGATAAAATCTTAGGGCAGTACGGATTCGCATTGGTTTTTCAGCTATCGCGGGAAAGATCCAAGAAAACCGAAGCGGTTTTCTTGGTCGGTTTAAGGAGGTCCGGAGGGAAATCGAAATCCCTCCGGGCTCTTTTTCTTTTGCCAGCGTTTTCTTTTGGAGAAGCAAAAGAAAATGCTGAAGGGCAGTCACAAACCTGTACAATCTATCAGCCTTTTGATAGACTTCCGTTTTCCTCTACTACAGTCTAAATTTTTATTCTCGATCCCCTCAGTCAGCCTTCGGCTGACAGCGCCCCTTGCCGCAAGGGGAGCCACTTTTTCTTTCCCTTGTAAACCGGTGCGGATATGGTATAATGGAGAAAAACGACGAAACGGGGTGCGGGGATGGAGAAGGTGGAGGTGCTGCGGCAGTATTTTGGGTTTTCTTCCTTCCGGGAGGGGCAGCAGACGCTTATCGACGCGGTCCTGGCCGGGCGCGATGTGCTCGGCGTCATGCCGACTGGCGGCGGCAAGAGCCTTTGCTATGAGCTGCCCGCCCTGCTGCTGCCGGGGCTGACGCTCGTCATCTCGCCGCTCATCTCGCTCATGAAGGATCAGGTCATGGCCCTGCAGAACGCCGGCATCCCTGCCGGCTGCATCCACAGCGCCATGTCCGTCGAGGAGCTGCGCGAGGCCTACCGCGACACGCGCTTCGGCGCTTACAAGATCCTCTACATCGCGCCGGAGCGGCTGCTGACCGACGGCTTCTGCGCGCTCGCGCAGGAGCTGGAGATCTCGCTGCTCGCGGTCGACGAGGCGCACTGCATCTCCCAGTGGGGGCAGGATTTCCGCCCGAGCTATCTGAAAATTCTGGACTTTCTGCAAAAGCTGCCGCGGCGGCCCGCCCTGGCCGCCTTCACCGCCACGGCGACGGCGCAGGTGCGCAGCGACATCGTCCGCATCCTGCAGCTGCAGGACCCGGTGACGGTCGTCACCGGCTTTGACCGGCCGAACCTGCGCTTTGAGGTCCTGCGGCCGCAGGACAAGCGCCGGGCGCTGCTCGAGCTGCTCGAAGAACGCCGGGACAAGAGCGGCATCGTCTACTGTGCCACGCGCAAGGGCGTCGAGCAGATCTGCGAGCTGCTGCAGAGCAGCGGTTTCGCCGCCTCGCGCTACCACGCCGGACTCAGCCCGGACGAGCGGCGGCAGAATCAGGAGGATTTCATCTGCGACCGCTGCACCGTCATGGTCGCCACGAACGCCTTCGGCATGGGCATCGACAAGTCGAACGTTTCCTACGTCATCCACTGCAACATGCCCAAGAGCGTGGAGGCATATTATCAGGAGGCCGGCCGCGCCGGACGCGACGGCGCTCCCGCCGACTGCATCCTGCTCTTTTCTCCCGGCGATATCACGACGGCCAAATACCTGATCCTCAACCAGACGGAAAACGACGAGCTGACCGACGAGGAGCGGCAGACCGTGCAGGCGCAGGACCTCATCCGCCTCGAGCAGATGACCGGCTACTGCAAGACCACCGGCTGCCTGCGCGGGTATCTGCTCGATTATTTCGGCCAGCCGCACGCGCCGCGCTGCGAAAACTGCGGCAACTGTCAGGCGGAATACGACCTGCAGGATCTGACGCGCGAGGCGCAGATGATCCTCTCGTGCGTCGTGCGCGTGCGCACCCGGCTGGGCTACTGCGTGGGCACGGCGCTTCTGGGCCAGGTGCTGCGCGGCAGCCGCGCGGCCCGTGTGCGCGAGCTCGGGCTGGAGGATCTGCCGACCTACGGGCTCATGCGCGATCTGCCCGCCGGGCGCATCCGCGAGCTTCTCGAGCTGCTGGAGGCGGGCGGCTATCTGCAGACCGACCCGGTCCACGGCGGCGTCGACACCACGCCGCAGGCGGCCGAGGTCCTTTTCCACGGCCAGCGGGTCGAGGTCTCCGTCAAGCGCCAGCCCCTGCAGGACCAGCCGGCCCGGGGCAGGGCCAAAGCCAAGGCCGAACGGCCCAAAAAGGCGGAGGACGACCTGCTCGCCGCGCTCAAGGCGCTGCGGCTGCGCCTTTCTCAGGAGCAGCACATCCCGGCCTACATCATCTGCACCAACGCGACGCTGCTCGACATGGCGGCCAGACGCCCGCGCACCATCGAGGAGCTGCTGGAGGTCTCCGGCATCGGCCAGGCCAAGGCCGAGCGCTTCGGCGACGCGTTTTTGAAGGAACTGGAACACTACGAACAGACGCATGGGAGGAATGCACCATGAACATCCGCCGTTTTGCCCCCGCGGACGCCGACGCTGTTGTCCGCGTGTCCGAGCTTGCCACCCGCATCACCTCCGGCAAGGTCTACGATCAGGCCTTTGTGGAGGAGATGGTCGAAAATCAGACGCGGGCGTATTTCCTGCGCCGCGGCGAGCAGATGCACTTCTACGTCGCCTGTGAGGACGACGGGACCGTCATCGGCTGCGCCGCCATCGGCCGCCCGTACCGGGACGATCCGGCGGAGAGCTGCCTGTATTCCGTCTTCGTGCTGCCGGAAAAGCAGAATCGCGGCGTCGGCCGCGCGCTGATCGGGGCGATCGAGCGCGACCCGTGGTTCCTGACGGCCCGGCGCGTCATCATCCCCGCGTCCATCAACGCCCTGCATTTTTATCAGGGCCTCGGCTATACCTTCGCGCCCGGCGGCGACACGCTCGATGAAGAGCAGCTCTACTGCCTCGAGAAGTTCCCGCAGCCGCGCACCTGAAGGAGGATCCGCCGTGCGTTCCATCAAAGGCATCATCATCGGCTTTCTCCTGATCCTGCTCGGATTTGCCGTCACAAGCTACAGCCTGATCGCGGGCGGCGTGCTCGCCGCGGCGGGGCTGTCCGCGGTCGTGATCTTCGCCCTGCCGAAGAAGACGCAGCAGCCGCAGGCAGAACAGCCGCCCGCCCCCGCGCCGGAGCCCGAGGACCCCGCGCCGGAGCTCCGGCCCGAGGCCCTGCCGGACATCCTGACCGACCCGCCCGCGCAAAAAAAGCCCGAGCCGCCTCCCGCGGCCGACGCGCAGACACTGTTCGGGACGCTGGCCGAGGCCTATACCCGCATCGACGAGCTGACCTGCCGCGGCCCGGCGTGGATGCTCGAGCGGGACATCCGCCTGTGCCGCGCGTTCTGTGAGCGGTGGGAGGCGGCGGTGAAGGATCCCGTTTTTGCGTCTTTTGTGCGCGCGAAGGCGCGCTACGCCGACTATACCGACGAATTTCTCCTGCCTGGCTTCGGCAAACGCGGGCGCATCCACGGCCGCCGCACCTCCGGCGAGCTGCTGGACGATCTGACCGCCGCCGTCAAAAAACGCGCCTCCCGGCAGGAAAGCGCCCTGCAGAGCGCCCTGCGCGCCGAGCAGTGGTTCGAGTCCATCTGCAGGCAGCTGCGCCGCGTGCAGCCTGCCGTGCAGGAGGGTGCTGCCGGAGAAGCCGTGCAGGGGCCGCTCCCGCAGCCGTCCGCCCTGCGCGCGGATACGCCGCTGCAGACGCTGGATACCTTCTGCGTCCTCGCGCTCAAGACCACCGGCAAGCACCCGGGCCGGGACGAGCTGGTGCAGCTGTCCGCGCTGAAATTCCGCCGCTTCGCCCCGGAGACCATCCTCACGGTGTCCATCCGCCCGGAAAAGGGCCTGACCCGCTATGCGCGGGAGGCCGGTGTGACAGATTCCATGGTCGCGTCTGCTCCCGCGGCGGCCGAAGTCGCCGCCTCCATCGAAGCGTTTCTCGGCGAGCGCGCGCCGCTCGTCCTCTTTCAGTCGGAGGAGCTGGCGTTTTTGCCCGCAGCCGGGATCGGCTGCGCGGGCGAGGGAAGGACGGTCTACGACGTGCAGTCGCTGCTCGGCAAGCCGGACGGCAAAGCGCCGGCGCTGGCAGAGGCCTGCCGTGACCTGTTCTCCTTCACGCCGGAGCTCGGCGGCACGGAGCAGGAGGCGCTGGCCTGCGGCCTGGTCTTCTGTGCCCTCTGCGACCGGACGCTCCACCTGACCAAAAAGTCTGCCGCCCGGTAAATATGCTGCAAAACCCGCCCGAACTGTGGTTCGGGCGGGTTTTTACAGTGGAAATTTTCCATGGATTCTGCTATGATCGGAACAGGAACACAACTCTATACTCGCGTATGATCGACAGGAGGGTCGGAGCATGAAAAGGATCAGATGTTTTGCGGCAGTTTTTTGCCTGCTGCTCCTGCTGGCCGGATGTGCCGGAGAACCGAAGGTGAAGCGGACAATCGAGGGAATGAAGACCTACGCCGAGATGACGGACGGGACCTGGACCTGCGACGGCAGGAGCTACGCCTACCGGCTGGAGATCCGGGGCAGGCTGAGCAGAGCTGCCTGTGATTCCGTGTTCGTCTACCTGAGCAACGTGCCGGAGATCTCCTTCGAGCGGGCCGCGAAGGCCGCCGGTCTGAGCAGCAACTCAGACGATTACTTTGCCCCGGAAGAAGCCGTGCTGGTCGAGCTGGGCACGGAGTGAACGACCAGAGACAGAAAAGCCCCTCTGCATACGCATGCAGAGGGGCTTCGCCATCTCAGGAGAGAATGCCGGTGGACTGCAGGAACAGGATCAGCATCAGGACAGGCGCGATGTAGCGGATCATGACGCGGTAGACGCTCTTGCGGCGGAAATGCTCGCCGTTGCGTTCCATCTCGCCGATCACATAGTCGGGCGTCTTGATCCAGCCGATGAGGATGGTCGACAGCAGGGCGATGAACGGCATCATGACGCTGTTGCTGATGTAGTCCATGATGTCCAGCAGCTGCGCGGCCGAGCCGTTGGGCAGCTGCACCTCGAAGTAGAACACGCTGTAGCCCAGCGCGATCACGGCCGAGGCCGCAAGATAGATGACCGACAGGATGCGCACGGCCTTTTTGCGCTCCCAGTGGAAGATCTCGACGCAGTTGGCCGTGATCGACTCGAGCACCGAGATGCAGGAGGTCAGCGTGGCGAAGATCACCGTGACGAAGAACAGCGCGCCCACCACGACGCCCGCCGCCGTCCTTTGCCGCGAGATAGGGGAAGCGCCAGAGATTCCCAACGCCGACTGCGCTCCCGGCAGCCGCGAGCACGAAGCCGAGCTGCCCGGAAAAATGATTCGCTTTCTTGTCCATGATGTTCAAAGGTTCTCCTTGACGTAATGCTTGACTAGAGTACCACGTTACCGGAAGAAAGTAAAGCCAGGCGGCGTTCGCCGATACCGAAAAAGCAGCCTGCCGCAGACCGCGGCAGGCTGTTTTGCATGCAGATGCAAAACCTCAGTTGGTTTCGTCCGGCTTGCGCTCGATCGTGTCCTCGGTCAGCGCGCCGACCTCTTCGATCTTGACCTTCTTCGGCAGCGTCAGAGACAGGATCATCGCGACGACGAACACGCCCGCGACGGGGTTGCCCGCGAAGATGTCGCTGATGATCTGCGGCATGCCGGAGAAGAATTCCGGCACCTGCGTCACGCCGATGCCGATGGCGAAGGAGGTCGCGGCGATGATGGTGTTGCGCTGGTCAAAGCCGCACTCGCCGAGCATCGTGACGCCCGAGACGATGATCGCGCCGAACATGATGACCGTGCAGCCGCCCAGCACGCAGTCGGGCAGCGTGGAGAAGAACGCGCCCACCGGCGGGAACAGGCCCGCGAGGATCAGCGTCAGCGCGCCAAACATGATCGTGAACCGGTTGACGACCTTCGTCATGGCGACAAGGCCGACATTCTGGCTGAAGGACGTGATGGGCGGGCAGCCGAACACGCCGCCGGACACGGCAGAGATAAATCCGTCGCAGGCAAGAGAGCCGGAGACCTCTTTTTCCGTGATGTCCCGGCCGAGACCGCCGGTGCAGACCGCGGAGGTATCGCCGATGGTCTCCGCCGCGGAGACGAGGAACACGAGCGTCACGGAGATGATCGCGCCGAGATCGAACTTCGGCGTGAAGGCAAAGAGCTTCGGCAGCGCGATGATCCCGAGCTCGGAGACCGTCTCCTTCATGGACGCGAAGTCGACCATGCCGAAGAACAGGGATACGATATAGCCCACGATCAGACCGAACAGCACGTACAGCTGTTTCCAGAAGCCCTTGGCGAGCGAGTTATAGACCAGGCAGGCCGCCAGCGTGATGACCGCGACCAGCAGATTCTGCCACGCGCCGGTGGGGTAGACGGCGGAGCTGGCGAACGAGGAAATGCCCGTGGACAGCAGGCTGAAGCCGATCGTCGTCACGACGCAGGCCGAGACGATGGGGCTGACGAACCGCCGCCAGTATTTCGCAGTCAGACCGAGAACTCCCTCTATGCAGCCGCCGACGATGACCGCGCCGATCATCAGCCCGTAGTCCTTCGCGGCCAGCGTCATCATCGCCGACAGGAACGTGAAGCTCAGACCCATCACGACGGGCAGCCGGGAGCCGATCCGCCAGACCGGATAGAGCTGGATCAGCGTGCCGATACCGGCGATGAGCATCGCGGCCTGGATGAGCAGGGCCGTGTCGATGGCGGTGAACGCCTGGCCGTTGTACACGGCGACGCTCGCGATCAGCATGACGGGCGTGACATTTGCCACGAACATGGCCAGCACGTGCTGCAGGCCGAAGGGGATGGCTTTGCCGACCGGCACGCGTCCGTCGAGCCTGTAGATGTTGTCGACGGAGGCCGGTGCGCGGGATCTCTGGTCTTTCATTTGTAAAATCTCCTTTTATTTGATGGCCGGAACCGGGACTCCGGTGGCAGACGCCGGGCCCGAAAAGGGAAAAGTGACCCGCGCCAACCGTTATTCTGGCCTCAGGATCAGTATAATCGTTAAGAATCCGTAAAGCAAGACAAAAAATTAGTTTGCCTCACAAAAATTCAGTCAACTTTTGTGCAAGCTGCAGACAGCACATTCCTGCCCAGATATCTGCAAAAGCAAGATAAACCGGTTATGTATGAAAACCGGAACAGCAAGCCGGAAAAACGGGCGAATCCATCAATATCCACATGTTTCTACCGATCCAAAAACAGAAATTGTGAAGGGTGTAAAGGAAAAATGACCGAATCTGCATAAAAATCGGAGAAAGAAAATAGAATTGTCTATTGCTTTTTAAACTAAACTGTTTTATGATGAAAACACAGGAAACAAAAATACAAAACAGGAGGAAAAACAAAATGGCAGGCGGACCTGGATCTTATGTATTGGGCGC
>ERZ506995.1038-NODE-1038-length-9963-cov-6.141300_pt1 | contig 9963 bp, 10 predicted proteins | sample MGYA00512883_ERZ506995 | MGnify/ENA metagenome assembly ERZ506995
CCAACAAGACCAGCCCCTTCGAATTCTATCAGTACTGGCGCAATGTGGGCGACGCCGACGTGCTCAAGTGCATCCGGATGCTGACGTTCCTGCCCCTGGAGCAGATCAATGAGATGGCCGAGTGGGAGGGCGCAAAGCTCAACGAGGCCAAGGATATCCTGGCCTATGAGCTGACGAAGCTGGTTCACGGCGATGAGGAGGCCGAAAAGGCCCGTCAGGCTGCCCGGGCACTGTTTGGCGGCGGCGCTAACGCTCAGGATATGCCCACCACCGAGCTCACCGGCGACGATCTGGGCAGCGGCGAGATCAACGTGCTGAATCTGCTGGTCCGGTGCGGTCTGTGCGCCAGCAAGGGCGAGGCCCGTCGGCTGGTGCAGCAGGGCGGCATCACCGTGGGGGACAAGAAGGTGGATTCCATCGACGCATCCTTCGGCTGCCAGGAATTTACCGGCGACGGCCTGATCATCCGCAAGGGGAAAAAGGTGTTCCACCGGGCGGTGCTCATCTGAGATAAAGATATCTGTCAACAAGAGCGTATTGCAAGATAAGAGAGAACGGCACAGCGTTGGCTGTGCCGTTCTCTCTTAAAATGATGAAAACAAAACCGGGAAACCATTGCAGTTTCCCGGTTTTGGCACGCCGTGAGGGATTCGAACCCCCGGCCTTCTGGTCCGTAGCCAGACGCTCTATCCAGCTGAGCTAACGGCGCATGTCTCTTGACGACTTTGTTATAATACCACGATCTCACAGAAAATGCAAGCTTTTTTTTGAAAAATTTCAATAAAATTTCTGCGGGCGTATTCGGTCGAAGATGGAGGGATTCTGCCCCGCCGTATAAGGGACCTTTCCCCGGGAATACTGTTTTTATCCAAGTGACGGAGGCAGTAGGGGAATGCAGGGAAAAGTGGAGATCTGCGGCATCAACACCGCCAAGCTGGAGGTCTTGAAAAACGATGAGATGACGGAGCTTCTGCGGCGCACCAAGCAGGGGGACATGGACGCCCGGGAGCGGCTGATCCGCGGCAACCTGAGGCTGGTGCTGTCGGTGCTCCAGCGGTTCACCAGCAGGGGGGAGAACATGGACGATCTGTTCCAGGTGGGGTGCATCGGCCTGATCAAGGCCATCGACAACTTTGATATTACCCAGCCGGTACGCTTCTCCACCTATGGCGTTCCCATGATCGTGGGAGAGATCCGCCGCTATCTCCGGGACAACAGCGCCGTGCGGGTATCCCGCAGTCTGCGGGACACGGCGTATAAGGTGCTTCAGGCCCGGGAGCGGCTGCTGCGTCAGAGCCAACGGGAGCCAACCGTGGAGCAGCTGGCCCGGGAGCTGGATATCCCCCGGGAGGAGGTGGTGTTGGCCATGGACGCCATTGTGGACCCGGTGTCCCTGTACGAACCCATTTACTCCGAGGGCGGCGACACCGTGTGCGTCATGGACCAGGTCAGCGATCGCCGCTGCACCGATGAGGGCTGGATCCAGCACATTGCCCTGAAGGACGCCATTGGTCACCTGACGCCCCGGGAGCGGAGCATCCTCATGCTGCGCTTTGGCCAGGGAAAGACCCAGATGGAGGTATCAGCGGAGATCGGTATCTCTCAGGCCCAGGTGAGCCGCCTGGAAAAGGGGGCCATCCGCTCCATTAAGAAGGAACTGTAAGACGTGCAGCACCGCATAGCAGGATGCTATATTTTGCCCCTATCCTAACACGCAAAGGGCAATTGTGCAATAACGGGCACAGCGCTGTCTGCTGTGCCCGTTAATTGCTGCATCGCAGCATTGTCTTTTACTGTATGCCGCCTACCAGGATCAGAGTCAGCAGCATGTATGCAGCGCTGGCAGCAGCTGCAATGCCGCATACGATCATGCAGACGATGCGCGGCCCACGGCGCAGGCGGGCCCGTCCTACGAAAAACCCGGCTGCCGCCAGGATGAACAGCACAGCGGCTCCCCAAAATGGCATGTTGATCACCCCCTCATAGCGTCCAGCAGGTCCGTAAAGTCCCGCAGCTGGCCCGCAAAGCACTCCTTCATCTGATCCGCCCGGCCCTTTCCGGCGTCAAACAGCGGCTCGTCCGTCTGGATAGCCGCGAATACCCGTCCGTCGGCCTTGACGCTGAGATACACCTTGCCCAGGTGCAGCAGCTGGTCCATGACCTGGGGGGACAGCAGTGCCTGCGCCGCAGCAGGATCGCCGCATTGAACGCTGAACCGCTTGTCAAATTCCGGATCTTCCGAGGAAAAACCGTCCCGGCCCAGCAGCCGTGCCAGCTTTCCCTTGGGGGCGGCCTGCAGGTCGCAGGGGAGGGTGCGGCCCAGCTGCGCCGCCATCCAGCGTCCGTGGAAAACCGGTACCTCGTTGTTTTCCCAGTTTTGGGTGGCGGGGTCCTGATAGGGCTGCAGGTCCAGCAGCTCCAGGTTGCTGATCTCCAGTGGCCGACCATGGTACCTGGCCCGGACCAGACCGCTGCCGCTCATACGCTCCGCCTGAGGCAGGGGCAGACCGGAAGCCTGGAGTGTTTCCTGGGAAATATGCTGCCGGGGCAGGTATTCCGCTTCCTGAAATACTGCGCGCAGCGCGTCCTGGGCCAATCCGCCCTGGGCCGCACCCTGGAGCTTTTTCCCGCCTGACGCGCCCATAACGCCGCCGATGACGGCGATGATGACGCCTGCGGCGATGGCGGGCGTGGCGCTGAGAATCACTCCGGCCACAAGAATGACCACGCCGATGCCGGAGAAAACCTTGCCGAAGCCCGCCAGGGCGCGGCCCTTCTGAATATTCTGTGTGCTGTTATCCATGTGCTTGCTCCTCTCTTTCTGCCCCAAACAGGACTTCGCACCGGCACAGGGCCTCGATGATCCCCTGCAACCGCCAGCCGCCGCAGAAGCTCCTGCTCCGCCAGCGTCTCCCGATAGCCGCAACGGCAGGTGGTGCTTCCCTTTTTCAATCGCTCCCCACACAGGGGGCATTTGCTCTGTTTCATAGGCTTTATCCCCAATTGCTCATCCAGCTATCGCCCCAGTCCTCGGCGGGATCGTAGGGGATGGGGTCGAACCCGGCGGCATACACCGGGCCGTCGTCGCGATAGGCCAGCCCGTCCTCTGCCAGGGTGTAGCTTCCGGTAATGTAAAAGGCGTCGTGACCGTCGCTGTACCAGCGGCAATAGCCGTCCTCATCGGTCTCAAAGCTGGCCCCCGGCAGGGCGGTATAGGCCGCTGCCTGGCCGTAGGGGTAGAACACGCCGGAGAAGCTGCCGTCCGCATCCTGGCCCAGCAGGGTGAACCGGTCCTTATCCAGGCCGGGGGACAAGTAAATGCGTCCGTTCATGGCCAGATACGGTCCCTTGCCGTCCTGGTCGTCCCCGATGGTGCCGCTGCCCATGGATAGTCTGGTGTAGCTCAGATACGCCATGCGGTCTGCGTTGATGACCAGGGTCTCACCCAGAGCGTTCTGCCACACGCCGCTCAGATCCGAGAGCTCCCACAGGTCTATCCGGGCATCGCTGCTGCGGCGGAAGGTGAAGTGGTCGATGCTCTCCGCGTCGCCGCCGCTGCCGTTCTGATTGGGCAGCAGCACCCCGTCGTCCCGGAGAATAAAATCGTACAGAAAGCCGTCAAAGTCGATGGTAGGCACATCGGCAGCGGCGTCATAGGGACCCTGCCCCGTGCGGCCGGTGAAGGTCTGGTAGGTATAGCGGCCCTGGTCTGCCGAAAAGGACAGAATATTCCCCGAGGGGGACGTCCACTGGCCCTCCAGCTCTGCGGCATCCGTCACCGGATGCTGCCCCTCCGTCTGCTCGTCGGGGGACGGCGTATCTGCGCCGCCGCTGCACGCCGTCAGGGCCAGCACCAGCGCCAGCATGACTGCCAGCCGGGATAGCTTCTTCATAGTGACCTCCTTACTCCGCCAGCGTGTCCATAAACTGGCCGTTGACCGCGTTCCAGTACCACACATACGTCTGGTACTGGCCGTCTACGTTGAAGGTCATCTGCATGTCGCTGTTGCCGTCGCCGTCCAGGTCGGTGAAATCCGTGTCCTGATAGCAGCCGGCGGCTCCGTCGATGGACTCCGGGAACACTACGCTGCCATAGAGCTCCTGCTCCGGAAGGTCGTAATAGAGCTTGGCTCCATCGTCGCTCACGCAGATGCACACATCGGTGCTATCGCCGCCACGGGTCAGGGTACCGGTGTCCTGGATGGTGCCCCAGGTGCGCCAGTCATCGCCGGCGATATCATCGTCATCCGGGGTGGTCTCCTTGGGCCCGCAGGCCGCCAGGCACAGCACCAGACCGCACAGCAGCAGGAAAAGGCTGAATTTTCGCATGGTCTTTCCTCCTCGATACAGTAAGTCCACTGTACATTCATTGTACAGTGGACTTACAAAAATTGCTATTAACCAAAGGTTAGGTTTTGCCGGCGGGGGAGGGGACTACTCCCGATGTATCCGCATGAATCCCCGGGCCCCCAGGGCCCGCAGGTCCGTAAATCCCAGGGACTCATAGAAGCTCACGGTCTTGGGGGTGTCGTCGGTGCAGAGCATCGTCTGGTATATCTGCGGCCAACGGGCCAGCAGCGCCTGCATCAGTGCGGAGCCGACGCCTCGGCGCTGCCAACGGGGCTGCACCAGGATATCCTGCACATACAGAATGGACGCGCCGTCGCCTACAGCGCGTAAAATTCCCACCAGCTGTGTGCCGTCGTAGGCCGCCAGCACATCCCTGGACCCGGCAAAGGCGTCCCGCAGCATGTCCGGCCGCTGGGTATAGTTGGTCCAGCCCACTGCCTCATACAGGGGGAGTATTTCCTCCGTGCAGTAGTGCTCATAGGGACGGATATGAAATGCTGTCATGATATGACCTCCTGCGTCAAATTTTTCATTTGCCGCAACTTACCGCAATCTCATGCACCTGCTCCTCTCTGCTCACACGCCCAGCCGCTGAGAGATGGCCGACAGCAGCTCCGTTTTGCCGGTGCCCTTTTCGGCGGAGAACGGCACCAGGCAGTCCTGCTCTGAAAGCTCCAGGGTGTCCCGGATCACCTGCAGGTTGGGGTCTATTTCACTTTTCTTCAGCTTGTCCAGCTTGTTGGCCACCACCACCACCGGGCAGCCGGTGCCCCGGAACCACTGAAACATGGTGACATCGTCCGCCGTGGGCTTGTGCCGGGCGTCCACGATCAGGACACCCAGGGTGATGAGCCCGGGCGCCTGGAAATACGACTCCATCAGCCGTCCCCAGCGTTCCCGCTCCTCCTTGCTGACCTTGGCGTAGCCGTAGCCGGGCAGGTCCGTCAGATAGACGCGGTTGTCGATGAGAAAGTAGTTCACCTGGGTGGTTTTGCCGGGGGTGGCCCCCACCCGGGCAAAATTCTTCCGGTTCAGCAGGCGGTTGATGACGGAGGACTTGCCCACGTTGGAGCGTCCGGCAAAGGTTACCTGGGGCCGCCCATCCCGGATAAAGGCATCGGGACGGACCGCCGAGCGGATAAATTCCGCCTTGTTATAGTTGATTGGCATGGCAAGTGTTCCTCCTTTACACAGGAAGCGCCGCAGGGGCCTCCGGCGACGCACGGTGCCGGGGTGCGGCGTGCTCGCCCCGAGGTGCGGCCAGCGCCGCTTCAAACACCTGGTCCACGGTGTCCACGGGGACGAAGTGCAGTTCGGCCCGGACCGTCTGGTCGATCTCCTCCAGATCCTTGACATTGTCCCGGGGGATGATGACCGTATGTACGCCGCTGCGCAGGGCGGCCATGGTTTTCTCCTTCAGACCGCCAATGGCCAGCACCCGGCCCCGGAGGGTCACCTCGCCGGTCATGGCTACGCTGCCGCGAACCGGCCGCCCGGACAGCGCCGACAGCATAGCGGTGGTGATGGCGATTCCCGCCGATGGGCCGTCCTTGGGCACGGCTCCCTCCGGAAAGTGGACATGGATGTCCTTGGTCTTATAGAAGTCCCGGGTCAGGCCCAGCTCCTCCCACCGGCTGCGCAGACACGTCAGCGCCGCCTTGGCGGATTCCTGCATCACGGTGCCCAGGTTGCCGGTCAGCTCCAGCTTGCCGCTGCCGTCCAGGGACTGGGCTTCTACCTCCAGGATCTCGCCGCCTACCTGGGTCCAGGCCAGGCCATTGACCACGCCCACCTGGTCCCGGTCGCTGTGAACGGAGTCGGTGTATTGCTCCACGCCCAGCAGGTCCCGGAGATTCTTGTCGGTGATGTCCACACGCTTCACGTCGCCGTCTACCAGCTGCATAGCAGCCTTGCGGCAGAGCTTGCCCAGCTGCCGCTCCAGCACCCGGACGCCGGATTCCCTGGTATAGGCCGCGATGACCCGGCGGATGGCGTCGTCGCTGATGCGCAGCTGGGCCTTTTTCAGGCCGTGCTCCTTCAGTTGCTTGGGCAGCAGGTGCTGCTTGGCGATCTGCAGCTTTTCCTCGTCGGTATAGCTGCTCAGCTCGATGACCTCCATCCGGTCCAGCAGGGGACGGGGGATGGTGTCCAGGGTGTTGGCGGTGGTGATGAACATCACCCGGCTCAGGTCCACCGGCACCTCCAGGAAGTGATCCCGGAAGGCATGATTCTGCTCACTGTCCAGCACCTCCAGCAGGGCTGACGCCGGGTCGCCCCGCATATCGCTGGCCAGCTTGTCGATCTCGTCCAGCACCAGCAGGGGATTCATGGACCCGCTGCGGATGACGGCGTCAATGATGCGGCCGGGCATGGCCCCTATGTAGGTTTTCCGGTGGCCGCGGATATCCGCCTCATCCCGGACGCCGCCCAGGCTCAGCCGGGACAGCTTCCGGTGCATGGCCTTGGCCACCGACAGGGCGATGGAGGTCTTTCCCACGCCGGGAGGGCCAACCAGGCACAGAATTTTTCCCTTGGCCTGGGGGTTCAGCTGCCGCACGGCGATGAACTCCAGGATGCGCTCCTTCACCTTCTCCAGGCCGTAGTGGTCACGGTCCAGAATTTTCCGGGCCTGCTCCACATCAGCCCGGTCGTGGGTCTCCACGCCCCAGGGCACGTCCAGGCACACGTCCAGATAGTTCCGGATCACCGCACCCTCGGCGCTGCCGAAGGGCTGCTTGGACAGGCGGTGCAGCTCCTTCATGAGCTTCTCCCGAACCTCGTCCGAGGCACGGCAGCGGCCGATCCGCTCCTCGTACTCGTACAGCTCGTCGTCGCCGTCCTCGCCCAGCTCGTGCTGCAATACATGGAGCTGCTCCCGCAGGACCATGTCCCGCTGGACCTGGCCCACCCGCTGGCGGACCTTCTGGTCAATATCCGACTCCAGGGCGGCGATGTCAACCTCGTGGAGCAGGATCTCGTTCATGATCATCAGCCGCCGGACGGGGTGCAGCTCCTCCAGCACCCGCTGGCGGTCCTGGTGCCGGAGGTTGATGTTGGCGGCGATGGTGTCCGCCAGCTCGCCGGGGTCCCGGATATCCAGCACCGAGGCCACCAGCTGATCGGACAGATTCCCCACCAACTCCTGATACCGGCCAAACAGGGCGTAGGTCCGCCGGGTCAGGGCCTCGGTGCGGTCCGTGGCCCGCCAACCCTCGTCCTCCAGCAGGTCCACGTTGGCCTGGAGGAAGGGCTTTGTCTGCCACAGGCGGCGGATGGCCGCCCGGTGCAGTCCCCCGGCGATGACCCGCACGCCGGTATCCGAGGTCTTGACGATTTGGAAGATACGGCACACGGTGCCGATGGCGTACAGATCTTCCTCCTGAGGCTCCTGGACGCCGATCTCCCGCTGGGTCACCAGCAGCAGCTCCCGGTCGCCCTCCATGGCGTTCTCCAGTGCCAGGATGGATATCTCGCGCTCCGCATCGAAGCTCAGCGTCTGGCCCGGGAAGGCGGTCAGCCCCCGCAGAGCCAGCACGGGCATATTTTGTGTGGTCATAAGGGTATCTCCTTTGCGATAGGGAAAGTACAATAGGGCAAGAGGGGAGAGGCGCAAGCGTCTCTCCCCCTTGTTGGTTGTTTCAGGACGCCGGCGCGTCGCTGTCCTTGTGGGACCGGTGGTGGTTGGGGTCACGCAGGATCACCGGCTCTGCACCGTCCTTGACGGCACCGGCGGTGATGGTCACCTGTTCGATGGTGTGGTCCGAGGGAATATCGTACATGATGGGGGTCAGAACTCCCTCCATGACAGCCCGCAGGCCACGGGCACCGATGTTGCGCTCGATGGCCTTGTCGGCCACGGCCTCCAGAGCATCCGGCTCGAACACCAGCTTCACATCGTCATAGGAAAACAGCTTCTGATACTGCTTGACCAGGGCGTTTTTCGGCTCCGTCAGGATACGGACCAGATCCTCCCGGTTCAGGCCGTCCAGAGCGGCGATCACCGGCAAACGGCCCACCAGCTCGGGGATAATGCCGAACTTCAGCAGATCATGGGGCTGGACCTCCTTCAGCAGCTGCCCGGTCCGGCGCTCTGCCTTACTCTCCACAACGGCGTCGAAGCCGATGCCCTTGCGGTCGGTGCGCTGCTCGATGATCTTCTCCAGACCGTCGAACGCACCGCCGCAGATGAACAGAATGTTGTGGGTGTCCACCTGGATGAACTCCTGGTGGGGATGCTTCCGGCCGCCCTGGGGCGGAACGTTGGCCACGGTGCCCTCCAGGATTTTCAGCAGCGCCTGCTGCACGCCCTCGCCGGACACGTCCCGGGTAATGGAGGTGTTTTCGCTCTTACGGGCGATCTTGTCGATCTCGTCCACATAGATGATGCCGTGCTCCGCCAGCTCCACGTCGAAATCCGCCGCCTGCAGAAGCCGCAGCAGAATGTTTTCCACGTCGTCGCCCACATAACCGGCCTCGGTGAGGGTGGTGGCATCGGCGATGGCGAAGGGGACCTTCAGCACCCGGGCCAGGGTCTGGGCAAACAGGGTCTTGCCGGAGCCCGTGGGCCCGATCATCAGGATGTTGCTCTTTTGCAGCTCCACATCCTCGCTGCCGCCGAAGTAGATGCGCTTATAGTGGTTGTACACGGACACGGACAGGGCGATCTTCGCCCCCTCCTGTCCGATAACGTACTGATCCAGCACCTCTTTGATCTGCTGGGGCGTCGGGAGGTCCTCCACACTGTCGAAGCCCTCGCTGACCGCCGCACTGTATCCGTCGTCCAGAATGGACATACAGAGCTGCACGCACTCGTCGCAGATCCGCACGCCCGGCCCCTGGATCATCCGGTGTACCTGTCCCTCCGCCTTGCCGCAGAACGAGCAGCGCAGGGACTTCTTCTCATCTGCCATGCCGTTACCTCTTATAAATGACCTTATCCACCAGACCGTACTCCCGCGCTTCCTCGGCGATCATCCAGTGATCCCGCTCGGAGTCGGCCTTCACCTGCTCCACCGGCTTGCCGGTGTTCTCGGACAGGATCTTGTTCAGCCGCTGCTTGATCTTCAGGAAGTGCTCCACGTCGATCTCCATGTCCGTCACCTTGCCCTGCGTACCTGCGGAGGGCTGGTGGATCATGATCTCGGCGTTGGGCAGCGCGATGCGCTTGCCCTTGGTGCCGGAGGACAGCAGGAACGCGCCCATGCTGGCGGCCATGCCGATGCAGATGGTGGACACGTCGCACTTGATATACTGCATGGTGTCATAGATAGCCATGCCCGCGGTCACGCTGCCTCCGGGGCTGTTGATGTACATCTGGATGTCCTTGTCGGGATCCTGCGCCTCCAGATACAGCAGCTGCGCCACGACCAGACTGGCGGTGGTATCGTTCACTTCTTCGCCCAGGAATACGATACGGTCGTTGAGCAGACGGGAAAAGATATCGTAGGACCGCTCGCCGCGGTTGGTCTGCTCCACAACATAGGGAACCAAGCTCATAAAATAAACCTCCTGTAAAAGATAGCTACCAGATTATACCCACCCGCATATGATTTTCAAAAGCGCTCTCTCTTATTCTGCGTCTTTTTCCGCGTCCTTCTTAGCGGTCTTCTTGGC
>ERZ506995.1042-NODE-1042-length-9925-cov-6.479534_pt1 | contig 9925 bp, 6 predicted proteins | sample MGYA00512883_ERZ506995 | MGnify/ENA metagenome assembly ERZ506995
TTCGCCATGCAGACGAAGAGATTCTTTTGCGTAATCCATGTTTATTCACCTGTTTGCTATGAACTTGGCCATCGGACGCGCCGGATCGGCGCGTCCGGAGTGTGCTTGAAATTTGCTGCTGCGTGCAGCGGGGGCTCAGAGGCGGGCCGCCTGGATACCGGCCTGATAGAGCAGCGCGAAGCGGCGGTATTTTGTTTCCAGGAAGGCGCTCGGGTGCGGCTCGTAGCGGGTGACCATAGCGACGCAGTGCGCCGCGGCCTGCGCATAGTCCGCATACTGTCCGTCTGAGACGGCGGCGACGATGGCCGCGCCGAGGCAGGCGGCTTCCTTTTCCCGCGGCACGACGACCGGCAGGCCGGTGATATCCGCCTGCAGCTGGCACCAGACGGGGCTTTTCGCGCCGCCTCCGGTGGCGATGATGTGGTCGGGCTTCGTTCCCTTTGCGGCGATGGCGTCGCAGTTTTTGCGCAGCATGAACGCAACGCCCTCCATGACGGCGTGCGCCATGTCAAAAACATCGTGCTCCTGCCGCAGACCCCAGAACATGCCCGCCGCGTCGGCGTCAAATTCCGGTGCGTTCGTACCCACAAGGTACGGCAGGAAGATCAGCGGATTTTCTCCGCCGCGCGCGAGCAGGACGCGGTTCATCTCGTCATAGCCGGTCTCCGGCATGCAGGTCCGGCGGAACCACTCCAGGCTGACGCCGCCGGACTCGGCGACCGGGAGCATGACGTGCGTATCCGGCAGGAAGCCGTAGTGCATGGCGATCCCGCTGTCGCGCGGCGCCGGTTCCTGCGCCATGACGGCGAGGGCCATGACCGTGCCGGTCGATAGCGTGACGCCGCCGGGGCGAACATTTCCGGTGCCGATCATGCCCGCAAAGTGGTCGAGCGTGCCGACGTTCACGAGCGTGTCCTGCGTCAGGCCGAGCGCCTGCGCGGCGGACGCAGTCAGCGGCCCGGCGACGCTGCACGGCTCGACGAGCGGCGGCAGCCGGGTCTCGTCAATGCCGATGGCGTCGAGCATCTGCGTCCAGTAGTGCTTTTCGTAGATATCAAAATAGAATGTGAAGGTGGCGATGGACATATCGGCGAGCTTCCGACCCGTCAGGCGGAAGACGATATAGTCCTTGAGCAGCATGAAGGTCTCGGCGGCGGCAAAGACGTCTGGCCGGTTTTTTTTCAGCCAGAGGATCTTCGTCGCGGGCCAGGTCGGCAGGAGTGCCTGCTGCCCGGTGACGCGCTCGAAGAGTGCGGCGTCAAACTGCGCGGCAAGGAGTTTGCACTCCTCGGTCGAGCGCTCATCCATCCAGGAGATCGCGTGCATACAGGCGCGGCCCTCCGCGTCCACGCAGACGAGCGATTCCGCCTGACCGGTAAACGCGATCTGACGGATCTTCGATACGCCGCAGTCGCGCGTGAGCTGCGCGATGAGCGCGGCAAGCTCATTATAATAACGCTCCGCGTCAAATTCCACGAAGCCGTTTTCCCGCAGATACTCGACCGGGCGGCTTTGCTGCCCGACGAGCTGCATCGATCCATCATAAATGGCAGCCTTGATGTTGGTGCTGCCAAGGTCAACGCCAAGATACATGTTGGTTCCTCCATAAAAAAGGCGCTGCATCGAGCCGCTCCACATGGGAAGCAACGCCCAAGCAGCGCCTTCTCAGTTTTTTAAAAATTGTATTTACATGACAAGGTCAATATCCATGAGCTTGCAGAAATCGCGCAGCTGCTCGGTGTAATCGCCGTAGGCGACGATGACGTGCTGGCAGCAGACGTTCTGCGCAAATTCTTCCACGGTGCACGAATCGGGGAAGATCTCCAGCGACGGCAGCTGCGGCGCGGGATCATCCCAGCCGTACTCGTTCCACGCGGGCGGCGTCTTGGCCTCGCCGGTGTAGACGTGCATGCGGTAGCGGCCGTGCATGTAGGCAAGGCGCGCGCAGGTCACATAGCCGGTCTTGACCTTCGATACGCACAGAAGCGACGTGTTGAGCAGACCGAAGGCGGCGGGAAGGACCGTCACCGGGCCGTCGGTCACAGGCTCGGGGATATAATCCGGCACGCCCGCGATCACGCTGTTTTCAAAGAACTCATAGTACTCCAGATACGGCACGGTCTGGCCGGAGAGATACTTCATGATCAGCTGCGTCACGCAGCCCATGACGTCGTTTTCCGGCGTGGTGAGCACGTGGTAGTAATGCTCGAGCAGGATGAAGACCATGGCAGGGGGGAAGCCCTCGAGCTTCTTCATGCCGTCGACGTCGAGAAGCGTGATGGCCTCCCAGCCGCGCTCGGTGATCTTCTTGCCGATGGCAAGCGCGTATTTGACGCCCTTTTCGATGATCGCCTCATCGCAGGGCTTTTCGAATTTCCAGTTTTCCTTGACGTACTTCACGCCCTCGGCGATCTTGTCCGGCTCCAGCGTGTCGAGCGCGCGGACCATCTCGAGCATCTCATACGGCTCGACCTCGACACCGAGCTGGCCGCGCATGGAGTTGCCCTCATACTGCGTGCCGAACAGCAGCATATCGCGGTAGCCCATCGTGCCGACGCGCGCGTCGCGCAGGGCGCGCCTGGCCGCGCAGGCGGAAATGAATGCGTCGAGCTTCGCGCGCGGATAGTCTTTGCCGATGATGTTGTAAACATACTTGAAATCGTAGCCGAGCGCCTCGAACGTCGGGCGGATGGCCGTGGTACCGGCCTGCTCGGCGGTGGTGATGATGCGCCCGTTTTCCTTCCAGCCGCACAGGCCCCACAGGAGCATGGGGATATGGCGGTACTGGTCGGTCACGCGGATGACGGCGTGTGTCGGGACCCAGCCTGCCGCGCAGACGACCAGGCAGCACATATCAAAGCCGCGCAGCTTTTCCGCCGCCGCGTCGGCGGTCGCGTATTTTTCATCGTCGATGACGAGCCCTGCGTCCAGCAGGTCATAGCCCATGGCTGTCAGAACGCCCAGCGCCTCATCGTGCTTCATCTGCAGCCGCTCGATCGGCGTGTTGACCTCTCCGAAACAAACAAATCCTACCCGTTTATCCATGTGAGCCTTCCTCCGTGTTTTCATTTGCAGTTGTTATTGGGATCATGACCGGCAGCGGAACGCGCGGGACGATTGCGGCACAGTGCACAAACAAAGCCGCCGGCCAAGGCGATTTTCTATTCCTATTTTCCCATAGCCGAACGAAATAGTCAATGCGCAGCCATGAAATAATTCACGCAAAACAACGCAAAATTGAGGGTTCCCGCGGCCTCAGGTTGTGTGGCGGACGACCAGATTCGGGCGCAGCGCGATCTGCTGCTGCGACATCTGCGGGTTTTTCGTGCGCTTGGTCAGGATGTTGACGGCGACGGAGAGCATGTCCTCGTAGGGATTGGCGATGGTGGTGATGCCGCCCTCGATATATTTGGACGACGTGAGGTTGTCAAAGCCCATGACGGCCATATCCTCAGGGATGCGCAGACCGCTTTCGCGCAGCGCGTGGATGGCGCCGATGGCCATCTGGTCATAGCAGCAGAAGACGGCGTCGGGCGGGTTCTCCAGCGACAGAAGCTCCTTGGTCCTGAGATATCCGCCGCTCTCCGCGCGCTCGGGGCCGACGCAGATGAGCTGTGGATCGACCTTCATGCCCTGCAGCTTCATGGCCTGCTTGAACACGGTGACGCGGCTGAGGGAGATGCGGTCGCTGATGCAGGCGATGCGCTGGTAGCCGCGCTTTTGCAGGTGCTGCACGCCCATGATGATGCCGCTGTATTCGTCGAGATGGATGCAGTCAAATTCCAGCAGGGGATAGTATTTCGACGTGATCAGCATGATCGGCAGGCCGCTTCTGTGCATGGCGCTGATGAGCTGATCGGACATGTTTTCCTCGGTATCCATGACGACGAGCAGGCACTTGACGTGGATGCGGCTCATGGTGTTGATCGCGTCGAGCAGCTCCGCGGCCTTGAAATCCGTCAACTTCATGATGAGCGAATAGCCCTTCGCGGCGAGAAAATCCTTCGCCTTGTGCACCAGACGCGCGTAATATTCCGACGCGACCTCGGGGACGATGATGCCCGCCGAATTCCAATCCGGCGTGGCGCGGCCGCCGCGGCCCTGCAGAGTGTAGCCGAGCTCGTCCGCCGCCTTGAGGATCTTTTCCGTCATTTCCCGGCTGATCTCCTTGCCGCCGTTGAGCCCGCGGGAGACCGTGGAGACGCTCACGCCAAGCTTCTGTGCAATGTCTTTCAGGTTTGCCATGGAATGCACCGCCTTTCTCCAAACATCATAACATAAGCGCAACTGCAATGCAACAACCTTTCTGTTTTTCGCGTAGTTTTGCAGAGAACAGCGCCGCGCGGACTTGCCCGCGGCGGCGAAGCTGTGTTAAGATACAAACAGAGCGGCGCGCCTGCGCGCGGCCGCGGAAAAAGAGAAAGCTGGTGGTGATCGTTTTGCAGACGGGTCTGCGGCGGACGGACACCGACATGACCAGAGGCAGCGTCCTCGGGCAGCTGGTCGCGTTTTCCGTCCCGCTTTTGATCGGCAACATTTTTCAGCAGCTGTACAACACCGTGGACAGCGTGGTGGTCGGAAATTTCGTCGGCAAGGAGGCGCTGGCCGCGGTCGGGAGCGTCGGGCCGGTGATCAATATGCTCATCGGCTTCTTCAACGGCTTTGCGACCGGCGCGGGCGTCGTCATCTCGCGGCATTACGGCGCGCGGCAGCGGGAGAACGTCCGGACCGCTGTGCAGACGACCATCGCCATGACGATCCTGATGAGCATTGTGCTGAGCGTGCTCGGCGTGGTGCTGACGCCCGCGCTGCTGCGGATGATGCAAACGCCGGAGGAGGTGCTTGCGCATGCGAGCGAGTATCTGCAGATCTATTTCGCCGGACTGAGCGGACTGCTGCTGTACAACATGGGCGCGGGCATCCTGCGCGCCGTCGGCGACACCAGACGGCCCCTGTATTTCCTGATCTTCTCGGCGGTGACGAACACCATCCTCGACCTGCTGTTTGTGACGGTGTTCCGCATGGGCGTCGCGGGCGTGGCGATCGCGACGATCCTTGCGCAGTTCGCCTCGGCGGCGCTGGTGCTGGCGGTGCTGACACGGACGAAGGGCGATTACCGCATCGAGTGGCGGGCGGTCCGGCTGGAGAAGAACATGCTCGGCAGCATCTGCGCGCTGGGCCTGCCGTCAGCGGTGCAGCTGGCGGTCACGGCGTTTTCCAATATTTTTGTGCAGTCCTATATTAACCGCTTCGGCGCGGACTGCATGGCTGGCTGGACGTCGTATAACAAGATCGATTCCTTCGCGCTCCTGCCCATCACGACGATCTCGCTGGCGGTGACGACCTTCGTCGGGCAGAATCTCGGTGCGGGCGACCACGCCCGCGCGAAAAAGGGGACCCGGACGGCGCTTTTATTGTCGGAGGCGGTCACGGTGGTGGTGCTGCTGCCGCTGATGCTTCTGTCGCCGCAGCTCATCAGCCTGTTCAATCAGGAGCCGGAGGTCCTGCGTTATGGGACGCTGTTCATTCGGTACATTTCCCCGTTTTACTTAGTCATCTGCATCAACCAGATCATCTCCGGTTCGCTGCGCGGCGCGGGCGATTCGCGCAGCTGCATGCTGATCATGCTGGGCTCGTTCGTACTGTTCCGGCAGATCTACCTGATGATCGTCTACCGGGTCTGGGGGACGGTCCTCCCGGTGGCGATGGGCTATCCGGCAGGCTGGGTGCTGTGCAGCGTGATCCTGCTGCTGTATTACCGGAGCGGCGCATGGAAAAAGGCAAGCGTCTTCAAGGAAAAAGCAGAATAAAGCGCAAACGGCCCGCCGGAACGCCCCGGCGGGCCGTTCTGTCAAGCACTGGCCCGAAGGGCCTGAGGGGTGAACCCCGCTGCAGCGGAAAAAAGGCTCCCCTCTCAGGGGAGCTGTCAGCCGCAGGCTGACGGAGAGGTTGCCGCAAATTTGCTGCAACCTCTCCGTCTCGGCGTTCGCCGAGCCACCTCCCCTGGAAGGGGAGGCTTTTGGGCGTGCGCACACGCAAAAAGGAGGCCGCGGCTGCGGCCTCCTTTTCGTAAAGGGTGTATTCAAAAGGGAAATGAATTATTTGGAGATGTCGTAAGCGTACTCGTACTGAGACAGGTCGACGTCGCCGGATTCCTTCAGCTCCTTGTAAGCCGCGTTGTAACGCTCGGCCAGGTCGGCGCAGATGGCGTCGAGATCGTCGAGGTCGCCGCGCAGGTAGGAGTCAAGGACGGTATTGAAGTTTTCGCCTTCCAGCGGGAGCAGGGAGTCGGGATACAGGGACATGCTGGCGTAGTTGCTGATGTCGCCGAACTGTGCCCACTGCGGGCCGAGGTCTGCGCTGAGCTCGGTGTTCTCGATAACTTCGGTCTTGTAGGGGATCATGCCGCCGACGGAGTAGATCTTGCCGTTCAGCTCGTCACTGTTGAGGAAGATGAACGCGTCGATGATGGCCTGCTTGTGTGCATCGGAAGCAGCTTCATAGGCGGGAGCCGTGATGGAGCAGCCGACACGGTCGAGGTAAACGCCCTTGTAGGGAGTCTCGTCGACGATCGCGGGAGGATCGATGACCGTCCAGTTGCATTCTGCGGGGAACTGGCTGGTGTAGACACCGTAGTCGTAGGAAGGCGCATAGAACATGCCCACCTTGCCGGCGGCGAACTGTGCGCGGATCTCGTCGATGCCGAGGTCGTCAGCGCCGAGAAGCAGGCCTTCCTGCATCATCTTGGCCTCGATCTCGAGGATGGGCTTGAACTGGGTGAAGTCATAGGTGGCGGTGTTGGGATCGAACCAGCCGCGGCCGGTGGAGTTCATAGCGACCTTGAAGGTGCCGCGGCGGATCATACCGGCCGTCCAGGTGCACCAGCCGTAGCCGAACTCTTCGCCGTTGCCGTTCTCGGTGATGACCTTGGCGCAGTTATAAACGTCTTCCCAGGTCTTCGGCAGCTCGAGGTTGTTCTTCTCGAACAGGTCGAGGTTGACGGCGAACTTGATGGGAACGACTTCCAGAGGCAGCGCGGTCAGAATACCCTGCTGGATGTTGATGCCGTTCTGGATGTAGGGCTCATAGCCTGCGATCAGCTCCTTGAGCTCTGCATTGTCGATGGTGTTCAGGTCCTTGATCCAGCCGGAGACGATCCAGTCGGCAGAGCCGGTACCGGCATCGACCAGATCATAGAACGTGCCGCCCTGCATCAGCGCGCGGGCATTGTTGGAGTAGTCGTTGATGTCCGAGATGATCTGGATCTCAACGCCCTTTTCCTTACCGGTGGTCTCGTTCCAGTTGGCGACCTCAGCCTGCAGCGTGTTCAGGTAAGCGCCGATGGAGCAGTAGTAGGTGACGACTTCGACGTCGCCGGAAACGGCGGTGTCTTCGGTCTTTTCTTCGGTCTTTTCTTCGGTCTTGGTTTCTTCCGTGGTGGTGTCTGCCGTGGTCTGATCATTTGCCGGCTGATCCGCCGCAGGGCTGGAAGCACATGCAGCAAGGGAGAGGACCATGATCGCGGCCAGAAGCAGAGCGATAAGTTTTTTCATTGTTTTTCCTCCTTGTTGTTTTTTGTTCGCTACTCAAAGTTTAACAGTTTTTCGGAAGTCCGTCAATCGCTTCGGAGCGTTTTGCACAATCCGGACAACATACACGCGCAAAAACTGTGCAGAATGCTGTTTCATGTGAAAATAATTATGAAATACGATAAAACGAACAGATTACCGCACGGAACAAAAACGAAAAAGTTGATACAAAATATGGGGAAAACCAGAATATAGAAATTTATGCGGCGGAAATTTTACGCAACTTTGAAACGCATCTTTCGAACACGTTGCACTTGACACGTCAAAAACCCGTGATAATCCGCGGATTTTCGACAAATTCAAGATATCTAACGTCGATATGACGTCCGAAAACCGCGCAAACGGAGCGAAAAACGGCCGGAAAAGCAAGCGGCCGCCGGAGATCCGGCGGCCGCAGCGGAGATCACTCCGCGAAGAGGCGATTGATGTTCTTGAGCGTCTCGCGCACGAGCTGTTCGCCGCCCACATGGCCGACAAGGCCGGAGGCGATGAATGCGCTGTAGTGGCCGCCCTTTTCGGCCTTCTCGGTGGGCAGATATCCCTCAGAGCCGCCCGCGAGCTGGACGAGGAAGGTCTGCTCGGCATACGAGCGCGCCTTGATCTGGTTGCCGAAGTCGAGGAAGAGCTCGAACGGGTTCGTTGCGAAGGCGACGGTGCCGAGGCGCAGGATGTGGCTCTCGGTGTCGAGGATGTCCATCTTCTCCTGCAGCTCCTCGCGGCGGAGGATACCGAGGTCGACCTGCAGCGCAGCTGCATCGTTGAAATCGACGTCGCCCGACTTTTCGGCCAGATAGTCGTGGATGCGGCGGCGCGCAGCGGCGACCTCCGCAAAGGTCGTGCGGCGCAGCGGCAGCTGCATCATATGGACCTCGTGGACGAATTCGGGGTCGGTCTGCGGGGCGTCGAGCCCCTCGTTGTAGACCTCGATGATCTCGTTTGCAATGCGCTTGCCGGCCTTGCGCATGCCGGACAGGTCGAACATCGACGGATCGGCCTTGCGCTTGTGCGGGTTGGTGCGCTTGAGGTTCGGATCGTGCACGTCGCTTTCCGGCTCGACCCAGCGGACGAGATCGACCGGGCACTGGTCGCCCGCGGGGGAGCAGAGCGGAAGCATAAAGAGCTTGTCGCCGAAATGCTTGCGCAGGAGCATCTTGGCCTCGCCCCAGAAGTCGGGGGAGACGAACAGCCGGTGCTGGACGCACTGCGCCGGACACGCGAGGTTCGCCACGACGCCGGTCAGCTCGCCGTCCGCGCCGAAGATGTACAGAAGCTCGATGCCGGAGTCATTGCCGCCCTCGACCGCGGTGAACTTTGCGGTCTCGGCGTTGCCCCACATCTGGGCAGAGCCGTCGTTATAGCACACGCGGCGGCACATGCCGACCGGCGCGCGGCCGAAGGCATTGACAAAGCTGCCCTCGGTGCGGGAGGTCCAGGCCGCCAGCGCGGCCTTGCTGATCTGTTCGGCGAGGAACTCGAAGGTCTCCTCGGGCTGCGCGATGTCGGGGTTGGCGGAAATGTTGGCGCTCTCGATATACTTCTTATCGGGCGGCAGCTCAGACTCGATCAGCGCGCGGAAGCTGGTCGCGTTGCCGGTGAATTTGCTGGAGGAATCGTCGCGGTGGGCGTAACGGGGGCCCGTATGGACGTGGGTGGCGGAGATGATGACCTTCATCGGGTCAAGACCTGCGTCGTTCCCGGCGAGCTTTGCGCGCACGGCGTCGCGCAGCCCCCAGCTGATGTCGACCAGATCACAGGCGCAGAAGATGGCCTGGTCGGTCTCGGAGCTGATGGCGAGGGCCGTCACGCAGATCGGTTTTTCGACATATTCGGAGATGCGCTCGGCGAACTGCCCGGCGAGAGATACCTTCTTGTCAGGCGTGATGGACTGCTCCGCCCACCCGAATTTCAGTTTGGACATAGGAAAGCCTCCTTATTATATTTCTGTTTTCAGCGGCAGCGCCGTGGGGGCGCTGCCGCGGGAGATCATTCTGCAAAGAGCTTGTTGATGTTCTTGAGCGTCTCGCGCACGAGCTGCTCGCCGCCCGCGTGGCCGACGAGGCCGGAGGCGAGGAACGCGCTGTAGTGGCCGCCCTTTTCGGCCTTCTCGGTGGGCAGGTAGCCCTCGGTGCCGTTGGCCAGCTGGATGAGGAAGGTCTGCTCGGCGTAGGAGCGCGCCTTGATCTGGTTGCCGTAGTCGAGGAAGAGCTCGAACGGGTTGGAGGCGATGGCGATGGTGCCGAGGCGGATGATGTGGCACTCGGTGTCGAGGATGTCCATCTTTTCCTGCAGCTCCTCGCGGCGGAGGATACCGAGGTCGACCTGCAGCGCAGCTGCAT
>ERZ506995.1058-NODE-1058-length-9831-cov-4.650982_pt1 | contig 9831 bp, 8 predicted proteins | sample MGYA00512883_ERZ506995 | MGnify/ENA metagenome assembly ERZ506995
ATATTTCAGTGTAAAAAGTTCACTATTCAAATTCTGATTATTTATAGTTAATATGGTCTATCAAAATGACCATTTTCTGTTTCATTAGCATGCTGACCTTGATTGTACATTTTTATTTTCCACTAAATGTACATATTTATTTTATCATTTACAATAATCTCCTTACACTTTTAAGCCCCCTCGTGGCAAGCTACTCATATCCTATTCATTTTCCTTTTTGTCAGATGCAGGAATTTCATCCGACCTGCCATAAAATTTCTTTCTGTCTATTGCTTTTTAGTGCACTGTTGTTTAATATATCCCATGTGAGGATTCTGTTTTCATTTTTATCTTAACGAATGGGTCTTTACGCTATATGACTTTAGTCTCTGTAGAATAAATATTCAAGTTAAAGGTGAATTTTTATAAAGGAAACAGGCCAATTGCGATAATATAAGAGAAGAAAATGTATGCACGGATATTACCAAAAAAATCTAAAAAAATGGCATAAAACTTTAAATTCTTACATGAATTATATCAGCTATGAACTAGAGTCGCTTACTGGGCAGTCTTATGATACCCTCATTCAAGAAATTTGGACAAACTATCAGGCGGAGATGTTAGAAAGATTCCCTTACATTGGCGGAGATGCTGCCAGCGGAACAAAGAACCTTATCGGAGCTTACATGTTTGTGAGCATGGGTGAAGTATTAAAAAAATATGGTGTTACGACAGCGCAGAGCAGTCACCTGATGATTCTGATTTATGAGCGTCAGTTTACAAAGATTCCGTCTTTTTTACGGAGCATCATGGGTAAAATCTTTACTAATCCCCGATTTCTTACAAAAATGTTCCTAAAAAAGGATAGGAAGAATGCATTAAACGCTGCGCAGAATCCCGGAAGTTTCGAGACACAGACACAGATTCCACCAGAAAAGGGGTATGATTTCAGTTATCACAACCTCGTTTGTCCGCTAGCGGATTTTGCAAAAAAATACGGATATGAAGAATACATGCCTTACCTCTGTAATCTGGATTATGTCATGTTCGGTATTCTGGGTGCCCCACTGTACAGAAAGCATACCTGCTTTGATGATGGTGATTATTGTGATTTCAAGTTGAAACTTTCAGCCAAACCGATGGACTATGATCCACCGGTGTTCACGCAGGAGAATGGTTATAAATAGCTAACTCCCACATTTTAATCTCGGCCGTCCTAGGTTTTCCATGAGCCTTGCAATCCTATAAACAGGAAAACCATTCCTATCTATCAGCTCTTGTGAATCTCAGGAACGGCTGTCAGTACTTCTTAGCTGCTGCTATCAGCCTTGTGGAATTTATAGGAGGTAAAGCAGAATGAAATGTCCATATTGTGGTGAAGAAATGATAAGAGGATACCTAATGAGCTCACGAGACATTACTTTTGCAGTTGATAATCTGACAAAAGTTTTTCGCATTAAAAAATCGGACGATCTGGAATTGAGTAAAGGTTCAGGCGGAATCCCTCATTGTGAAGCTTATCGTTGCAGTAGTTGCAAAAAGATTTTGATTGATTATGCGAATAGATAACTTCCAATTTGCAGAGCTGACAATCTATCATTTTATCAAAGTAAGATAATTACAATCAATAACGCCGGTGCGGGATTTTGATATCCAGTACCGGCGTTATTGATTCCACAGGGGCTTGGGGGTGTAGCCACCAAATATACTATTCGTTTTCTGCTTCGGCAAGTTTGTTAAGGATCCACTCCCGATTGATAACAATGTCCTCATCATCGCGGAGATCTTTGAAATCATTGCAGTGTGAAGAAGCAAATTCATACATATTGTCAATGTCAACTGCACCAGTGATCTCACCCTTATTAATGATTACAAGAATATTTGTTCCGTCGTCGTCGACAGCAAAGCGCAGTTCATCAAATTCTATATCAGGATCATTTTTGAGAATAGAATCTGTCGCAAGTAATTTAACAAGTTCTATTATCCTGTCATCCTTACCAGCATCAAAGATTTTAATCTTTTCAATGAGCTGATTTGCTGATGTCACAATCCGGTTTAAGTACTTTTCGGTACGAAAATCAGCCAAAGCATTATTTTCATAAAATATTTCATATGTCTTCTCTACTTCTGATTCAGGAACCAGATAAATCATGACAAGATCTTCCATCTGGTGATAGAGTGTGGAGTAGTTTAAACAAAAGGTCTCTCCACAGCTCGGGCAGGTATAAAGGAAAATAGACTGATTAAGTACCTTCTCTTTCATTTCAGGATCCAGTGCAGTATTAATACTGTCCCAGAGCTCAAAATCCCCCTCATGATGGCAGGAAGGACAAGTTACCTTTTCTATATGATGTCTTGACATAAATGTTCCTCCTTTCAGTGAGATAAATCTATAGTTTTCTTATTGTAGAATGCGCTTATCCTTTATTATTTTGCCAGGAAATTACTCTGAATCTCCATCGGCATATGATAAGCCTGGCCTCGTTTTGTCAGGCTGTATAATTTAAAGCTCATTAGTTCCGGAGTCGCATTCAATGAACTGCAGAGTCCGAAATAATCCAGGTCCTCGTTCTGAACCATATCTTCGATTTTCTCATCTTCAATCAGCAGATCGGCAGCAAACAGATTGGCCTGGTATTCTGTATTATCCGTCATATTGTAGAGTGTATCGTCTTGCAGTTCATAAAACAATATCCTTTCAGTGTCTTATATCTGGAAGTTTCCCCGATAACAATGTTCATCTGATCCATGATCTCAAATGGATCTCGGGTTCCATATTTTTTGATTAATTTCTTTGTTTCTGTATATATGTAAGTGTTTCATTTTTTTACATTAACGTGAAAAATATGGACGTGAAAAAATAAAATGCTATAATAAAAAGAATTGAGACAAAGCAGATGAAAATCTGTGACACAAAGCTAAAGGGCTTGTAAAACGAAAATATTGAAATGTGTTTTAATCGAAAGAATAAGGAATTTGACGTATGCAAAAAACAAAATGTTATCTGGCCGCATTGGTGTCTGGTGTACTTTTAGTAACTGGTATTTTGGCTGGATATGGACAATCTAAAAAAAACGATCACCTTACCGTGTATCTGTGGGGAAAATCGTTTAATGAAAAATATTGCTCCTTATATCCATGAGCAGTTTCCAGATCAGGATATTGAATTTATTATTGGAAATAATGACACTGATTTATATAGCTATTTTAAAGAGCATGGTGAGTTGCCGGACATCATGACAGTACGTCGATTCTCTGGAACGGATGCGCAGGATTTACAGCCATATCTAATGGATTTTGCTTCTTATGATGTGGTTTCTAAGTACTATTCCTATGCAGTGGAATATTATAAAGATACAGATGATGAAATTCAGTGGTTGCCAATCTGTGCAATTCCGCAGACGATTATTGCCAACAAGACACTGTTTGATCAGTATGGAATCAAAGTTCCGGAAAATTATGAAGAATACGTACAGGTTTGCCAGCAATTTTATGATAAGGGTATAAAACCTTACTCGATGGACCTTGCAGAAGACTGGTCAAATCAAGAAATAATTCAGGCGGCAGCGATTGGTGAATTTACAAGTTTGGATGGCATTGACTGGCGAAACAAAGCCGAAACTTCAGCTGGTGAAATAAAATTTGACGACGTACTATGGAAAAGAATTTTTTCGGAAACAAGTCAGTTCCTTAAAGATTCGCATTTTAGTAAAGAGGATATTAATGTTAATATTAATACAGGAACTCAGATGTTTGTTGAAGGAAAATCAGCAATGTTTCATGGACAGCCTACAGATATGCAAAAATTACAAGATCAGATGGATGCGGAACTAATTCGTATTCCTTATTTTTCACAGACTTCAGATAGTTCTTTTGTGTATATGTTCCCATCCTTAAATATTGCATTCAATAAAGAATTGGAAAAAAACAAGGAAAAACTGGATACAGCATTAGATGTGCTGGATTGTATGATTTCGGAACAGGGACAAAAACTGATTGCAGATGGAAGTGGTGTGATTTCGCTTAACACAGATGTTCCATCAATGATGCAGAATGTACCAGGCTTGGAAGAAGAAATTAAAGATACTTCTATTTATATCCGATATTCTGCTCAAAAATCATTCGATGCCAGTCTTGAAGCTGTTCACGGATTATTATCAGGAAAAATGGATGAAATGCAGGCTTATAATGCTTTTCGTAGTGCAATGAATAGTAAAGATTCAAAAGAAAAAAGTACAGTGAATTTTGAAAACGAGTATTCCATTTCATTGAATAATAAGAGCGGTCGAGATGCAGCATCATCTATTTTAACCACAATCAGAGAAGAAAATGATGCACAGTTGGCTCTGACACCATATTATTATTATACTTCTTCTATTTACAAAGGAGAATGCACCAGCAGCCGGATCGGTCTGATGACAGCGAAGAATTCAGATACCCCATTATATCTTGTAAAGATCAATGGTGAGCAGGTTTATGAACTCGTTAAAAAATATCTTACAGAGGCTGATGAGAATTTTTATGTAACCACAAAATACGAGTTGCCGATTGCATCTGGTATGAAAATAATTGTCAAAAACGAAGAAAACGGATTCTCATTAAAGGATATAACAATAAATGATAAAAAAATAGACACAGAAAAAGAGTATTCCATTCTTCTTACAGATACGACAAAATCTATTTTGAAAAAAATTAATCCAAAATGTGCTATTGAGCAAATAGGGGATACAACATTATCTAGTGCATGGATTGCGGCCATGTCAAATGGGCAGCAACCGTCAGCACCAGAAGACTATATAGAGGTTGAAAAATAAAGTGCAAATAGAACAAGAGATAATTAAGAGAAAAAAAATAATAATGCCATTGTTTGTCATAATTTTCATTCTTTCAAGTTTTGTTTTTGTAAAGTTTCTGTTGAATAGGATGAATACATATATTGAGGTAAATGGAGAAATCAGTATGGAAGCTGTTGTCGAACAGATTCAACAGACCTATGATATGCAAGTGAGTGGATACTATAGACAGTTACATTTTGTTGAGGGCTATCTGTGTAAAGAGAAGAAAATATCCCTTGAAACAGAAAATAACCGAATCTTTTTTAATGCATGGGAAAAAGAATCTGAGAGTACACTTTTATTTCTACAGGAAAATGGAAAAGCTATAACCTCAGATGGAACAAAACTGAAAGTTGATATGCCTAGTAAGCTTTTGCTGGATTTGAGAAACGGATCTAATATTGGAAAATTGGTCGCTTTGGAATTTGAACAAGTGAAAAAAGACGGTTATTTGGTAGCAATTCCATGTCAGGAATATACGATTAATGGGGAAACTTATACAGCGATTGGAACAGTGTATGATCATTCGAAATTAGACTCCATGTTAAATCTTGGAGGATATGATGGAAGTGCATATCTCTTCATGTTGGATGATGATGGAAATATTACTTATACGAACCAGAAGGATGACATTTTTTTTCGAAATTATTCATTACTGAAACATTTGAAAAGTGATCATGCTATAACAGAAAAAGAGTTTGATTCTCTGAATAAAAAGATTGCGGGGGGAAAAAAGGGAGTAGAACTTATGGGGAAAGATGAGCCTTATTATTTGGGATATTGTCCGATAGAAAGCAACAATACGATGTTGATTTGTATTGTAAAAAAAGCGACAGTAGATAATGTGTTGAAAGAATACCAGAAAACGATTGGGCTTACTACAATGCTCATGACAGGATTTATACTCTTGCTTTTTGCTGGATTATTCTACAGTATTTCCAGATTCAGTATTGCAAATCAAAAAGTTAAATTTGAAAAAAGAAACAATGAGCTTCAGGCAATGGCTATAAGCGAAATGGAAGAAGCTAATAAAAATCTGAAAAAGGCTAAGAACATTGCTATTGAGGCTCTACAAACCGCTGAAAATGCAAATAAGGCAAAAACAGATTTTTTATCCAATATGTCGCATGATATTCGCACACCTATGAACGCAATCATTGGTATTATATCATTAATCAGACATAATGCCGGCGACAAAGAAAAAGTTATAGAGTATGCAGATAAAATAGCTATTTCTTCTCAGCATCTATTAGGAATTATTAATGATGTTTTGGATATGAGCAAGATTGAAGCTGGAAAAACAGTTTTCAAATATTCTGATTTTTCTATTCTGGATGCTATAGAAGAACTCAATACAATATTTCATTCACAGGCAAACGAAAAAAATCAGAGTTTTATAATCACAAAAGAAAACCTTAAACATGAGTGGGTAAATGGCGACAAGGTTCATCTGATGCAGATTTTCAGTAATCTGTTGTCTAATGCAATAAAGTACACACAGGAAGGTGGAATAATCCAGTTTATAGCAGAAGAAAGTGAGACAAACTCTTCTACATATGGAAAATATCATTTTATAGTCAGTGACAATGGTATGGGAATGTCTGCTGATTTTAAAGAAACTATCTTTGACGCGTTTACTCGTGCAGAAAGTTCCGTAACAAACAAAATACAGGGAACTGGTCTGGGAATGGCAATCACTAAAAATCTGGTTGAATCGATGGGGGGAACGATTGAGGTTGAAAGCGAACCAAATCGCGGAAGTAGTTTTGAAGTAATCTTAAATCTAAAAATTGTGGAGAACAGAGTAGTTTCTTCGACAGAACAGATAGAAATGCATGAGACAGATAGTGATATTCTGGATGGAATGCGCATCCTTTGTGCAGAGGATAATGAGTTGAATGCAGAAATCCTAATGGAATTATTAAAGCTTGAAGGTGCAGAGTGTACTATTTGTGAAAATGGCAAAAGAATTTTGGAAGTATTTGAACAGTCCGTGCCCGGTGAGTATGATATGATCTTGATGGATGTACAAATGCCTGTTATGAATGGTTATGAGGCAACGGAGGCAATCCGTAGAAGTTCACATGAACAGGCAAAGACGATCCCGATTATTGCCATGACTGCCAATGCATTTTCAGAGGATATGCAGCACTCTCTCGCTGCTGGAATGAATGCTCATATTTCAAAACCAGTTGATATGAAGTTGCTGAAGAAAACCATAAGGAATATAAAACTTGGGAGGGAGGAAGCCCAATTTATTGATCAATAATCACTAAAGAGAAATTAAGAAGGACAAGAAACAAAAAATACTCATTGTAGATGATTCAAAATTTAACACTTTTGGATATCAATATGCCACAAGCAGATAGTTTTGAGGTCTTCGGAGTAAATGAAGAAGATGTTCAACTTGATATGATGAAATTGAGGCTTGCATCAATAAGCTAAATAGAAAAGGAGGATAATCATGGAATTTATATGTTACCCAAAGTGTTCAACCTGCCAGAAGGCAAAGAAATGGCTGGACGAGAATAAGATCGAATACACGGAGCGCCACATTGTGGATGATAATCCTACATATGATGAGCTTAAGAAATGGTATGGTAGGAGTGGACTTCCGCTCAAGAGATTCTTCAATACGAGCGGCATGCTGTATAAGGAGATGAAACTGAAGGACAAGCTTCCGGACATGAGCGAGGATGAGCAGTTGCAGCTTCTTGCGACAAATGGCATGTTGGTGAAGAGACCGCTTGTCGTTGCTGAAGGTTTCATGCTGACTGGATTTAAAGAAAAAGAGTGGACAGAGAAGATGCTGTAGTAGGAACGTCCCCGTGGAGAAAAAATGAAAAAAATTGATGTAAACAACAGTTGGGAAATGCATCGCGTAGGCGATGACGATTGGATCATTGCGACAGTGCCGGGATCGGTGTATGGGGATCTGCTGCAGGCGGGTAAGATGGAAGATCCATTCTGGAAGGACAATGAGATAGAAGCACTGAAGCTGATGGATTACGATTATGAGTACCGCACCAGCTTTTCATGTGATGATGAGCTGCTGGGGTCGGAAGAGGTTATCCTTCGGTTTGAAGGACTGGACACCATTGCAGATATCATGCTAAATGGTGTGAAGCTTGGACACGCCGACAATATGCACAGGACATGGGAGTATTCGGTAAAGGATACCCTGAAGCAGTCGGATAATATATTAAGTGTATATTTTTATTCGCCGACACAGTTCATCGCAGATGCATTTGCGAAGGCTCCAACACGGGGAACCGAGGATGCCATGAATGGATTTGTTCATATCAGAAAGGCCCACTGCATGTTTGGCTGGGACTGGGGCGCACATCTTCCAGATGCAGGAATATGGAGACCGGTTAGCTTGCTTGGAATTGATACCGCACGGATAGATTCTGTTGAAATCCTGCAGCATCATGGTCAGGACTCAGTGGAACTTGATATAAAGCCGGAGATAGAATTTGCCCGGAAGTATATTGGTTCTGGATCAGAGACGGGACAACTGAGTGTAAAAGTTAGAGTAGTAGATCCGGCTGGAAACGAAATTATAAACAAGATACTGAATGAAGATAACACGAAGAATATACATATAGACAACCCACAGCTCTGGTGGCCGCGTGGGTATGGTGAGCAGAACCTTTACACTGTTTCCGTTGACCTTGTGAAAGATGATGGTACGGTGGTTGACAACTGGACGAGAAAGATCGGCCTGCGGACAATAACCATGGACCGTACAAAGGACAAATGGGGTGAGAGCTTTGCCACCTGCGTAAACGACGTAAATATATTTGCCATGGGTGCCGATTACATTCCGGAGGATCATCTTCTTGGACGTGTGACACCTGAGACTACAAGGACTCTGCTTGAGAAGGCGGTATTTGCGAACTTTAATTCTATAAGAGTGTGGGGCGGTGGATATTATCCTGACGATTGGTTCTATGATATGTGTGATGAGATGGGACTTGTGGTGTGGCAGGATTTCATGTTTGCGTGTGCTGTCTACGATCTCACACCAGAATTTGAGGCAAATATCACCGCGGAATTTATTGACAACTTAAAGAGAATCCGCCATCATGCGTCACTCGGGCTTATGTGTGGCAATAATGAGATGGAGCAGTTTGTTAAGGAGAGAAAATGGGTGAGCAAGGACAGCGAGGTGCGGGACTATATTATTATGTACGAGCGAATTCTCCCTAAGATCATGAAGCAGTATGCTCCACAGGTATTCTACTGGCCAGCGAGCCCGTCCTCAGGTGGTTCATTTGATGATCCGAGAGACGAGAACCGCGGAGATGTGCATTATTGGGCTGTGTGGCATGGTGATAAGCCATTTTCTGAGTACAGAAAGTTTTGCTTCAGATATCTTTCCGAATTCGGTTTCCAGTCATTTCCTTCAAAGAAGACTGTTGAGACATTTACGGATGATGAGCGTGATATGAATATCTTTTCATACATTATGGAGCGGCATCAGAGAAATGGCTCGGCAAATGGAAAGATAATGAATTATATGCAGCAGACATATAGATATCCATCTGATTTCGAGACGGTTATCTACGCATCGCAGCTTCTGCAGGCGGATGCTATCAGGTATGGCGTCGAGCATTTTCGAAGGAACAGAAATGATGACAGGTGCATGGGAGCAGTGTACTGGCAGTTCAACGACTGCTGGCCGGTTGCATCCTGGTCCAGTGTGGATTACTGCCAGCGCTTAAAGGCGCTGCACTACTATGCAAGACGTTTCTTTGCTCCGATCATGATCTCCTGTGAAGAGGAGGGCATGCTTGGAAGCGGACAGGAGCTGGTGAGACTTCCATTTGAATTCCCGAAGTCCATACGCCTCTGCGTGGCAAATGAAACCATGAACACAGAGAAAATACTTGTGTCCTGGCAGTTGAGGGATGCGTCAGCTCGTGTTCTTGAATCCCACGAGGAGGAGATCACTGCGCCAGCGCTGACGAGCGTATGGCTTGACAAGGTTGAACTTCCTGGTATTGACATTTAC
>ERZ506995.1059-NODE-1059-length-9829-cov-4.485369_pt1 | contig 9829 bp, 14 predicted proteins | sample MGYA00512883_ERZ506995 | MGnify/ENA metagenome assembly ERZ506995
AAGGGCGTTTTCTGCTCGACCTGATTCGGAACCACAAGAGCGTGACCATCGAGCCGAAAAAGTCGGAGGCATGGGCGAAAGCCGTTGCTGCCGGGGCTGTGCCGCTGGATGATTTCAACGCAAGATTCGAGCATGAAATTCGGGAAACCTACAAACAGTAATGCGCGAGATCATCGTCTCTGCCACGGTATTGGATAAGTTGTCCGATCTTGTCAGCTATCTCAAAAATGATATCAGGCTTTCGGAAGATGCCGCGCAGGCATATCGTAAGCGGTTCATTGCCTATATTCAAACATTCGGCGCCGAAGTCGATCATCCCCTGTGCCGTTTCAGGCGATGGTGCAAACTGGGCTATCGCTGTGCCGTATTCGAGAAACACTGGGTGCTGGCCTATGAAGTTACCGACGAAGGTGTGATCGTACAGGATATGTCCCACACAGCCATGCTCGACGACATTGCGGAGTGATTCGTTCAGCGATGGTCTGTCGGGTTGATCCGTATTATCAAAATCACCGAGATATTGCCCATAATCATCACGAACGTTTCGACGCCCCTGCCACATGAATTTCATAGCAGTTCCGATAATTAAAGAGGCCGTCCTTCACAATATATCTTCGTTTCCGACAGTTCTCTGCTCATAATCAATGTATTTTGATGTCTTTGCCGCGATTTTCAGGTAATACTGCCCGGACGGATGCAACGTTGTCGTCGGCATGGTCTTGGAATTGCATATCAGCCGAAAAATTCGTATATTTGTAATGACGGGAATAAAATTTGAAGTATGACGATTTTCGATGATTATAAAGATAATAAAGGTCGTAATACGGTCTCCCCGACGTTGCTCTGGGAATACGACCTCACGCATTTCGACTGGCAGCGTTCGCGCAAGATCGTCGTGCAGCGCATCATCGAACGCGGATGGCTGCTGAATTTCGAATACGACTGGAACAGCATTGCCGAACGGTTAAAGACTATGACCGTCGCACAGAACCGTATTTTTACGGAATATCCATTACGTAAAAAGCCTCAAATTTCAGTTGAAGAGCATGACGCCGTATCACACAGACGCGGACGGAAAAGATAATCCGAAGGTTCTATTTTGCAACAATATAATTTCAGACAATGACTAAACTCGAGATCGTTAAACAAATCGCCCGGGAAACGGGCATCGAGGCTACGACCGTATCAGCTGTCGTGGAGGGCTTCATGGAAGAGGTGCGCGCCGCGCAGATCCGTAAGGAAAATGTTTTTTTGCGCGGCTTCGGCACCTTCGCCGTCAAACACCGCAAGGAAAAGACGGCGCGTAACATCACAAAGAATACGACGATCAAAATTCCCGCGCACGACATTCCTGCATTCAAGCCTTCTCCCGCCTTCCAGCGTCTTTGGGAAAAGAAATGATTGCCACACCACCCCGATTCGGACGTTCGAATCGGGGTGGTGTCGTTTTATCGCTGCCGGCGACGCGTCAGGCGTTCAGGCGCGCATGGTCTGCGAGGAACTTCTCCAGCCCGCTGTCCGTCAGGGGGTGTTTGAGCAGTCCTTCGATTGCTGCAAGAGGGCATGTCGCCACATCGGCACCCGCATCGAGACACTGGATAATATGCTGCGTATGACGGATCGAAGCGGCCAGCACCTGTGTTTTGTAACCATAGGTGCGGTAGACTTTCACGATGTGGGCTACCAATGCCACGCCGTCTTCGGAGATGTCGTCGAGACGTCCCACGAACGGAGACACATAGGTCGCTCCGGCCTTTGCCGCCAACAGCGCCTGCCCCACGGAGAATACCAGCGTGCAGTTCGTCCGGATATCCTTGGCGGCAAAGTATTTTACAGCCCGTATTCCTGCAGCCGTGCAGGGCAGTTTCACGACGATGCGGGGATGCAGCGCTGCCAGTGCTTTACCCTCTCGCACCATTCCTTCGAAGTCGGTGGCTATGACTTCGGCGCTCACGTCCCCTTCGACGATGTTGCAAATTTCAACGTAATGACGCTTGCAGTTTTCCGTACCCCGGATGTTCTCTTTGGCCATCAGAGAAGGGTTGGTCGTAACGCCGTCCAGGACGCCCAGTTCGTGCGCTTTGCGGATCTGCTCCAAATTGGCCGTGTCGATGAAGAATTTCATGATTCGATAGGTTTTAGACACCTTAAAGGTACGAATAAGTGATGGCAAAAGCAAGTTCGCTCGCATTTTACCGAGCGGGAATACTCGATTTCGTTATGCTCATATGATCGGCAGCCGATTCGACATTATGTCGACGTTTGGCTGTGGCCAATTTTCGAAACGGCTCGTCGGCACCGTATGCCGGAGGCTCTTGCAAAAATCGGCCGTTAGGACATTCGAACGCCGGAATGTACCCCGTCAGAAATCGCTTCGTTTGCGGGCATCGTTTTTTTGCCTTACCTTTGCATTCCCGCAAGGAAAAGCCGTGTTCTTTCCGGAAATTTCAGAGAGATAAAAACTTTTACCGAATCATGTATTGGACACTCGAATTAGCCTCGTGGCTCGAAGACGCCCCCTGGCCCGCCACTAAGGAGGAATTGATAGACTACGCCAATCGCTCGGGACTTCCCGAGACGGTTTTGGAGAACTTGCAGGAGATCGAAGAGGACGACGAGATCTTCGAATCGATTGAGGATCTCTGGCCGGACTATCCTTCAAAAGAGGATTTTCTGTTCAACGAAGATGAATATTGAGTTCCCGCAAGCCGCATGAAAGACACCCCGGTACGGCCTGAAAACCGTATCGGGGTGTCTGATTGTTCGGGAACGGGCTGCCTTTCAGTATCACAGCATGCGAAACTTATGCCTGAAATCCTTTTGTAACGTGATTTCGACAAGAAAATGCCTGATGCATAAACCTTCCGCACCGGGCTCGACCGTTTGTCTCCTTACAGCAGTTTGGCGTCCAATAGCTCCTTGGCTGGGATCTCCACCGTCTGATGCCGTGCACCGTTACGTTCAATGATTTCCAGCAGGAGCACCTTGTCGTCGGGGATTGTGAACTTTTGCAGGGCGAAGACCGTCCGCTGGCGCTGGTGTCCCCGCACGACTGTCGGGTCGTTGCACACGCGCAGGATGTCGAGCGGCGTCTGTTGCTGCGCCGTGCGTTTTGCGAGCTTGCGGTCGGCGACGATAAACTGCCGGGCATCGACTTCGAAGGAGATGTTCGTCTCGTTCGAGACCATCGTGTGGATATAGATCACGTCGTTGTGGACATAAATACCCAATACCTCGACTCCGATGCCGTACTTCTTCGTGCGGATGCCTTTCACGTCCATCCGGTTCTGGCGGTAGATATCGCCGAGCACCCGTTTCACGGTCGCGGGCTTCTCGCGGCCCACTTCCTGTAATAATACCCGTCCTTCTGCCGGAGCTGGTTCCGGCTGCGTCGAACCGTTCTCGACAGCAGGCTGTTTCGGTGCCGAGATATTGATGGTCGAGACGGCCGGGTTCTCGGCATAATGCACGTCGAACGAAAAGAATCCGCCGTCTTCGGTGATGACCGTCAGGTTGGTCTCGGTGGTAAAGTTCCGCACGGCGGCTTTCACGCGCACGACGTTCCCGGCCCCGTCGGCCTTTCCGGCGATGATGTCCATCGAACCGATGTCGATGTAGGTTACGGGCGAGGGGAAAAGGATATGCACGGTCTTCGAAAACCCCGCTTCGATGCGCAGGGGCCGAATCTCCGCAGGCGCTTCCGGCGCCGTCTGCGCCGTAACCTGCGCCGCCGTCATCAGGGCGGCGATAAGTGTCAGATAAATGAGGTCTCGTTTCATAGTTGTCTATTGTTCTTTTGAAATCAGTAACAGTCGATGGTTGGCTTTGAGTGTGATCTTCACCTCGCGGAGTTTCTCGGCGACATATTGCGACGAAGCCTGCAATCCTCCGCGCGCCAGCTCGGACAACACCTGCTGCCCGGCCGAACGGGTGACGTTTACACTCGTCCCGGCAGTCTGTCCTACGGACGCCAGCGCCTCTTTGAGGGCCGTCCGCTCGCGGGAGTTCGGGACGTTCAGCCCCGGCTGGCCGTCGAGGTCGTAAGCTACGGCTTCGACAGCGAAGATCCGTCCGCCGTATTCGACGGACGACACCGTGACTTGCAGCCGCATCCCGGAGATCGTCGCAAGACCGTATAACGGGGTGTTGCGGGGGATCACCGTATCGTCGATACGCACGGCTTCCAGCAACCGCAGTTGCACGGTGCTTCCGGCACGTATGATTTGCGTCTGAGCGACACAAGCCCTGACAGTCGGAATGTCGGCATGCGCGACATCACCTGCCGCCGTGAGAAATCCCAAGTTACGTTCGATGGTGAAATCCGCCCGCGGGTCGAGCGTCGAGGCTTCGACCTCGCCCTCCCGGACGGGCCGCATGACGGACAGACGCGAATCCCGCCGCTGCTTTGCCTGCTCAACTGCTTCTTCACCCGGGGCCGCTCCGCCGCCGAGATACTTCCGTGCGAGCTTGTACTGTTCTTCGGCCAACTCCAACGGGTCGGGCTGTTGGCGCTCGGCGTCGAGTTGCGATTGCAGGGCCGCGACCTGCTCTTTGAGCGCTTCGACCTCGGCATTGCGGGGTGGAGTGGCGTAGAAGCCCTGCACCTGCCGCTGCATGGCCCGGTTGGCCTCGGCAGCCCGCAGTGCGGGGTTATCTGCCGAAGTTGGCTCCTCGGCGGGTTTAAGCCCGTCGTCCAAGAGCGAGAACGAGTTGTCGCCGAGCGTCATCATGCGTTTCTGCTGCTGCTCCTCGCTGCGGAGCTGTTCGGCGGCTTTGCGTTTGTCTCCGACGGTGGCCTGCGCCTTGCCGTCCGGAACCGTCGTGTTAATCCCTGCGGCCCCCTCTTGAGGCTTGACGGGCGCAGGCCGGAAGATAAGCCACAGCACGGCGAGGAAGATACATCCGAGGATCGCTGCGAAGAGCAGCACCTTGCGTTTGCGCTGCCGCTCGAACTCCGCCGAGGGGTCGTTGCCCGGATTCTTGTTGTCTGTCATAACGGGTTACGGTATCAGAGGTGAATATTCAAAATGCCCGATCTCCAGTTCCGGCCCCGTGTCCGCTGCGAACAGGAGCCAAAGGTAAAGGAGCAGTAATAGGACGAGTGCCGCAAGTACGATCCGTTCCCGGATGCAGGGTGCGAGCATGTCGTGGCGGCGTCGCAGCGACCGCCGTACCCAGCGGATGCGGCAGCGCAGGGAGTGCGGTTTAGCGGTCATAGGTCGCGAGGTCTTTGTTCTCGACGATGTTCAGCGCCTCGACCATGAATCCCTGCGGGTTGTTGTCCGAGCGGGAGGTGTTGACCAGCCGGCAGGTCGTGACGAGCGACCGCTCCGTAACGGTGCTTTCGCGCAGGATGCGCTGCCGGGCGTAGGTCGTAACCTCGTAGGGATAGCGGTTGAAGTCGCAGCGGATGCTGTCGACCTTCACCATCTGCGAGACGTTGCCCGCGATCAGGCGGTTGAAGAATCCCTTTTCCTGCAGGACCTTGTAGTAGGACAGGGCGCTCTTGTCGGCCATCTGCAGGGCGCGTCCGACGTTGGATTCGATGGCCGCCTTGTCGGGCGAGAGCGTGAAGAAGAGCTCGTGGAAACGCCGCACATGCTCGCGGGCCTCCACGGGGCGGTTCTGCGCGAGATCCTGCGAAAGGGCCACCATCAGCGAGCGCCCGTTGTCGAGCACATAGATCTTCTGCCGCTGCCGCTCGGCGAAGGAGTAGGACATCCAGACTGCCGTCACGGTAACGACGGCGCAGATTCCGGCGAAGACGAAGGCGTAGGTTCTCAGCTGCCGGAATGATGTTTCGATATTCGTTAATGATTTGAATTCCATGGATAGATTCGAATTTATTTGCGAAGAATGAGTCGTGCGCCGCGTACGATTCCGCGGCCTATGGCCTTACCGCCCGACCATGCCGCTTTACCGACACCCTTCGTTCCGGCCCACGTTTTCCCGGCCATCCACCCGGCGGCGCCGCTTGCCAGCGAGGTCATCTTCGAGACGGTCTTGTTGTAGGCGGCGAAGCCGTTCGCCTGCACGACCCACGAGGCGATCGAGGGGATGCAGAGGTATCCGCAGACGGCCACGAGCATAAAGATCAGGTTCAGGCTATTCGACCAGTCCACATACCAGTTGTATCCCTGCTCCATGAGTTCGGTATCGTGCCGCATGGCGAGGCTTTGCAGGCGGGCGATAATCGCCGAGAAAAGATCCGAGATGGGCAGCCACAGGTAGATCGAGACATACTTCGTGAGCCACTGCGTGAGCGTGGACTGAAAGCCGTCGAATACGGAGATGGCGAAGGCGATCGGCCCCAGCAGCGACAGCACGACCAGATAGAAGGTTCTCAGGACATCAAGTATGACGCTCGCCGCCGCGAAGAGCAGTTCGAGTATCCATGCCAGACCTTTGAAGATGAGTCCCTTTACCGACCACGAGGAGCGCTCCTCGTTCATGCGGTCGAGGGTCTGCTGCGTCTGGTCGTCCACGCCCAGTTCGCTGAGTTCGCGCTCCATCTCCTCGTCCTCGGCGTAGTAGCTGTCCGGGGGCATCTGCTCGCGGCCTTCGAGTTCGAGCCGCTCGCGCCGCTCCTGCCACTGTTCCATGTCGAGCGTCTGCCCGGCCATAAGCGAATGCGTGGCCTTTACCAGCGGCGAGAGAATGCCGTTCAGAGTGCCCAGCACGAGCGTCGGGAAAAACAGGATGCAGATACCGATGGCGAAGGGCCGCATCAAGGGAAAGAGGTCGATGGGCTCGGCTTGGGCCAGCGACTGCCAGACGCGGAAGGCGATGTAGAGCAGTGCCCCGATCCCGGCGATGGCCATTGCGACCTGCGACATCGGGTAACACAGCGCCATCATATCGTCGTATAACACCCGGAGAATCGTGTGCAGGTTCTCCGTAAGGGAAAGCATGCGTACCATCGTCGGCTACCAGTAGCGTTGTTCGTCGGTTCCATAAAGCGAGAGCACACCCTCCATGTCCCGCTTCCGGGCGGCCCGCAGCAGGGATATGGAGATGTTCTTGCGCGTGTAATAGCGCGCCAGGTCGCGGTGGCGCCGCAGCACGCCGTAGACGCGCTGCACCACGTCGATACGGTCCTTGTCCGTCAGGGACATGTCCGTAGGGTTCACGATGTCCTGCAGCTCCTTCAATTCCCCGGCCGACTCCTCGATGATGCGGGCGTAGCCTGCGGCGATGGCTGCGAGCTCCGCGGGCGTGAAGTTCTCGTCGCCGACCATGCGGCGATAACCGTCGACGTAGATGTCCGAGATTTCACCGACCAAAAGGATGCACTGCTGCACCTTGCGGGCCGAGCGGACGAGGTTGCTGACCGATTTCAGGGCATCGTAGTATTTGCGGCCCTGCTCGTAGATCTTCACGGTTTCCTGAAAGCTCTGGAGCATGGTCTGGCCGTTCTTGGCGGCTTCGACGACCTGCTTGGTGGAGTTGACGATGCCCTGCGCGAGGTTCGTGGGGTCCGAGACGACCCACTGGGCGCAGGCTCCCCGGGCCGCGAGGAGCAGGCCAAGGGAGAGAATGACGATTTTGAATTTCATTACTGCGGTGCTTCGATAAGGTTGAAAAAATGTGTGTCAGCGTTTCATCTTCCGGCCCTGCGTCTGCGCCGGAAAGTCGGGCTTCGGCACCACGTCAGCCTTCTGTCGGCGCTTCGGGGCTGGTTGCTCTTGAACCCTTGTCTCTTTGCGCTTCAGGGAGTCGAGCAAGGCGTCAGCACAGGGCTGCCGTCCGGTCATGCGTACGAGCCGTGCGTCCAACTCGCAGAAAGCTTTTTCGACCTGTCTGTATTGCTCGGCTGGTGATATGCCGGAAAAAATCCCGTATTTGTCGAGCAGCTGCCGGTTGATATAAGGGCTGTCGATCTTTTCCGGGAAGCGTGCGAACCATTCCAACGTCTGCAACTCGGCATCGAGTTTCTCGATATAGGTTTGCCGCAGGGGAATTTCCGGGTCGCTCTCCAATATCCTCTCGGCCTCCCGCACCATGCGGTTCTCGGCCTTCCAGATTCGCTCCCGGAGCTGTTGCACCTGCTGCGGGTCATCCGGACATGCCGGACTGTCCAGTTGCCCGCGCATCTCCTGCAACCGCCCCATGTCGGCATCCCAGTCGTAGAGACGTGCGACGTAACAGGAGGGCGTATAGCGTCCGGATGTTTCTGCCAGATGACGAAGCTCACGGAACGTTTCGGCGCGGAACTGCCGGTCGATGATATGCGCTGCTGCCTGCACTTCGGCCATCGGCGGCTGCGGGAGCTTGCTGTCGGGATGCTGTTCCAGATAGGCATCCAAGAGAAAGGTGTGCATAGCCAGCAGGCCGTGCAGGGAGTGTGCGGTGTCTGCCGGAACGTCCGCGAGGCGCCGCCCGATCTTTTTCGCGAACGGCGTCCTGCGCAGGGCCTCCATCAGCTCCAGCATATCTTTCCCCGCCGCATCTTCGGGCGTCCTGAGAAAGCGGGATGTCGCTGTATTCATTGTCAGCCCGATTCCGGCAATGGTCAGATCCGATTTCCGGTGCCGGCGCACGAGATCCGTAATACTGCGTATATCTCGTTCCCGGAGCAGGTTTTCCGCGTGACGTGCAATGAGCGTGCGTCGATGTTCTCTTTCCCAGTCCGGCTTGCGGTGAAATAGCCGTGCGATCCTATCTTTCCATTCCATATCCGTCGGATTTAGAACTGTGTGACTGTGTGCGGAGTTCGCCGAAGGGCTGCCCCTGATTGCCGGGGCAGCCCGAAAATACCGGATGACGCTCCATCATTCGGCCGGTTCATTGAAAGGTTCTGCGGCAATGATTTCGTCATCGTCCCGGCGGCGGATGCTGTCCTCCGGGACGAAGCGCCCGTAGCAGCCGATGGTGAGCGTCTCGGCAGCAGCGTCGTAAAGGACGCGGTTACCCTCGTCGGCCCCGAGCCAGAGACGGTGGCGGCGCAGCGAGACGATGCCGTCCTGTACGATACGTTTGTAGCAGAGCGTGTGGTCGAGGACGAGGATGCGCCATGTCCCCTCGCCGATGCGGCGTATCGAGACCGAGAGGTTGTTTTCCGCCGAGAGCCACGAGCCGCAGATGCGGTCGGCGTCGAGTTGTTCCCGAAGGTCCGCCAAGGTGCGGATAACTTCGGTGCGGGTTCTGATCTCCTGCTGCAAGGCCGCTATGGCCGAAGCAGGCGTCGAAAGGTTGTTATTCATGATTCTGAGATTTTGAGGTTCGTTTGAAAGCGCCGCCCGGCACGAGGAGCAGTGCATCGGCCGGGGGCGTGTAAAAGAGGTCGACCCGGCGTCCGTCGTAGGCCGTATAATAGACGCAATCCTTGTAGTGCAGAGCATGCGTTTCGGACGTGCCGCGGCGCGTGATGGTGATGCGGAATTTATCACCGCACGGCTCGATCACCAGCCGCGAGTCGTCGAGCGTCGAATGCCATGCTCCGCACAGGGGACGGATTTTGCGGTATTCGTAATCGTAGAAGAGGCGGAAAGCTCCGAGCACGGCGGTAAACGTCAGCAGGATGCCGGCGCATATCCAAAACATCTGTTTCACGACAGGACGAGTTAAGATTCGGTTTCCGTTTCGCGTTCGCGTGCCAGCTGGCGGATGGCGGCCTCGATGTCGCCGCCGAGCTTCCCGGCAAGCTCCATCACCTGCATCTTTTCCGACTCCTCAGTGGTGTAGGTCAAATATTCTTCGACCGATGTTTCCGTGGCATAGACCGCCGACTGTATGCCTCCGAGTCCGATCCATACCTCTTTATAGCGGCGTTTGGGATCGTTCGAGAGGTTGATCGAGAGAATCTGCGCCCGCTCCTTGTCCGTCAGCC